>Ga0326727_10022318_pt1 | contig 12251 bp, 8 predicted proteins | sample MB2enrmetagenome_FD_207643 | JGI IMG/M metagenome (GOLD analysis project Ga0326727, IMG submission 207643) | Lab enriched peat soil microbial communities from McLean, Ithaca, NY, United States - MB29MY | ecosystem: Environmental > Terrestrial > Soil > Wetlands > Peat | place: USA: New York... | reverse complement strand
ATGGGATGAACCCAGAACCAGCCACATCTTCAGGTCCGTGGCCAACGCCCGCAGATCGGCGGTCACCTTGCGTAGCCCGTCCCAGTCATATTTCTCGAATGTCGGGAACTCGCATCCGGCATATCCCGACAGGCCACATTCCGACGTATGCAGCAGATGTGCCCCCGCTCCGGCCGCCTCGTGCATGAAGCCCCGGATATACTTGGCATTCTCCGCGGGACTCGCACTCACGGGAAACTGGCATGTGGCGATCCTGAGTTTTTCGATGGAGTTCGTATCCGCCGGCGTGGTCTGCGGCGGCGGTTCATCTACGTTCGATAATCCCGCCGGGCTGGACAGAGACGACAACGCGTTGAGGCTGGCCACGCCCGCGAGCGCTTTGCCTGCCGCCTGGACGGCCTGTCGCCTGGTGATTTTCTCGGTTGATGACCTGAGCATTAGCCGGAACCTCCACTTTGGTTCAAGAATCACACCGATTATATTCGACCCGCCGCGGCGTCTCAGCAAGTTTGCCGATTCTGATTTCCGAAGGCATGAGGCGTAGTGGCGGTTCGGGCCGCCGGTCGGGCGACGCAGGCTGCTGCGGCTCCGCCGCCCCGCGCTAACCCTGGAACGTCGCCACACCAGACCACCGCTTGGACTCCAAATAACAACCTAATTTCCAGTAGTCCTCGAATAAAACAACATCGGCTAGAAGGTAAACTTGAGGGCAAACTGAATCTGTCTTGCAGGGCGAGCCTGTAGGATTTGGCCGGCAAATGGATCGCTGAAGGAGTTGAAGTTGCCCCTCATGTTGCTGCAGCCGATGCAAGTAAAACCACCGTTTGATGATTCGTAACCAATGTGGGTGTAAGGCTGGAAGAAGTTGGTCGTATTGAATAGGTTGAAAAACTCAACCCGAAACTGGATGGTTTTTCGCCCTGCCGCGCCGAGGGCGGTATTCTTGACGATTGCAAAATCCGTGTCCTTCAGCGCGGGGCCGCTGAAGGTGTTGCGCCCCAAATTACCAGGCGCAAGCGATAGGTTTGGGGTCAAGTCGAAGGGACTCGCCGGGTTGGGGCTAAGAAGACCGGGGTAGGACTGGAGGTCAATCTCGATTGCGGATTGCGGGTTATGATTATCGATTACGGGCCGGCGGCGCAGATTGGGGCGCAGTGGGGAACCGTCGAAGTCCAAAAACACTGAGTAAGGCTGCCCTGATTGGAGCGTCGAAAGGCCCGCCAACTGCCAGCCCTTTCCCAACACGCCGAGCCCGCCCAACTGGCGAACGCTGTAGATGAGATTAAGGACCAATCGGTTACGGACATCAAAGTCGGAAAGACCCCGGTCAGCGTTGAGATCCCCGGAGTCTTGCGGAAGGTCCGGCCGTGTGGTTATAACGGGCAGGCCCGGTCGAAGACTGAGAGTTGGGTTGAAGTTGATGGGCTCGGCAAGAGTGTTCGGTGAATTTGTTGAAAAAGTGAACGGGTTGGCGAACAGGAGGATTTCGTAGGGCGAAAGGAGAGAGATTTGGGGCTGGAGCGAGGAGGCGTCGTCTATGGATTTTGCGAATTCGTAGTGAGCCCCCATCTGCAAACCTCGGAAGGCGCGGGTCTCGAAGCGCAAGAGTAGCGAGTGGAAGCTGGCGTTCGAGCTGTTTTCCTGGTTCAGGACGTCGGTAGAGAAAGGGGCAGACTGAAGGTTGTAGGGTGGTGGGAGGTCGGCGCCAGACTGGAAGGAAAAAGCGCACGGCCCCGTGCTCAGAGATTGCCAAAACAGTGCGGGCGTGCAGGAACTGAGATCACGCAATCGCGGCAGTTTATGTCCCGCAGAGCCTATGTAGGCCACTTCGAATAGGGCCCTTGTGCCCAACTGTCGCTGAACACCAAGATTCCACTGTTGAACATACGGCGTCCGCGTGTGCGGGTCGCGCGCGGTAATGGAATATGGCTGCCGGAACCAGGAGGCGTATGTACCCGGCGATTGGGATAAGCAGGCAGCGCCCTCAGTATAGATGGGATCACAGGTTGAGAAATTGGAAGTGAATTGAGGATCATCAACAGAGAAGTCCTGCAAGACGAAGGGCGGGTTCAGCAACATATTCAGCGAGGGTTCCAGGGGTTGCTGGTCGAACATGACCGCATACCCCCCACGGACGACGGTCCTTTCGCTGCCTCGGGGGCTCCAGGCGAAGCCCAAATGCGGCCCCCAGTTGTTGAAGTCGGTTCCAAAGCCTGCGCGGGGCGTTGAGAGGGTAGCGGTTCCCAGCGTGTTGCCAAATTCATCCATTACGGTCGAAGCCCCGGAACGCACTAATCCACCCACTCCCGGACCCAGAATGTTGGGATAGTAGTTCACCAGCCGGTTGCGTGCTTCGACGGGCGCCGTATTGACCTCGTAGCGGAGGCCGTAGTTGAGGGTGAAGTTGGGAAGGCGCCATTGGTCCTGAGCAAATCCGGCAAACGAATGAGTGCGGAAACTGCGGTCGAAGCCTCCCCCGAACTCAGGGGCGACCCGAGCAATCGAGGCGAACCCCAAAAGCAGGAAGGAGGTCTCATCGATAAGGCCTCGCCCGGGGCCATCATTCTGAACATCCAACCGTATATAACGATATTCTGCGCCCAGTTTCCAGTTGTGCTGACCATGCTGGAAGCCTAGATTGTCAGCAACGGACCAAACGTTATCAGCACGCGCGCTGGGCGTGCCCGTGTCCGCTCCTAACGGCGCCGCAAAGCCGAATGGCTCAGGCTGCCCGTTATAGATTGTCGGTATTCCCTTATTTCGGAAGTTCAAGTTCACGAACCCGAGCGATGCGGGATCGATCGTCCTATCCAGCGCCAGCGTATCGAGCCGGAATCGGTTCCAGCCGAAGCGGAACTCGTTGCTCGCATTGCTGTACTGCTGAGCGTAGTTGAGGCTGAAGTTCTGGTTCTGCCCCTCCACTTCAGTTCCGTTGCCAGGGTAGTTGACGCTCGCCGCAACCGTTCCGCCTTGAACCTGATGGATCTGCTGAAGGTTGTCCTTAAAGCTCAGGGTGGCGTGGTCGGATTTCAACAAGTCGATCCGCCCGAGGAAACTGTCTGAGTGAGCGAAGTTGCTCGATTCGCCGACAAAAAACGAATTCAAACCGGGAGGGCCAGAACCATTAGATGAATAGTATCCCAGGGTCGGATCGGTGTACTCAGTCTTAGGCACGTTGGGCAAGGGATAAAGACTATAAAGTGTGGCAAAGTGCTGGTCGGATGCTGGGAAACCGCAGCCTGTACCCGTACTCCGCACGCAAGTCGGGGGGACGCCCTCGAATAGTGGTCGTGGATCAGACAGTCGATAGCCCTCCCAGTTGAAAAAGGAAAAGAGCTTATTCTTCATCAGCGCTCCGCCCGCATTGCCGCCGTACTGGTTCTGGTTGTTCTGCGGACGCCGTCGATTATACAGATTTGCCAAGGTCGGATCGGAAAAGGGTTCGCCACGCCAGTCGAGCGCAAATGCATCGAAGTTTCCACCGCTGTACGCAGAAAAGAAGTTAGCCGCGCCCAGCGCCGAATTACGGTTGAATTCAAACAGCTCACCATGAACTGCGTTCGTCCCGCGACGGCTGACGGAGTTGATTTGCGCGCCTCCGCTGCGCCCGTACTCTGCCGTGGAAGTGCTGGTCTGCACCCGGAACTCCTGCAAGGCCTCGACGATCTGGAAAGGTAACGACTGGTTGATTGTGTAATCGTTGTTGTCTGTCCCGTCGAGCAGGAAATTGTTCATATTGGCGCGCACACCGTTGACCACGAGCGACGCCCCTTCGAGCACCGAACCTTGCTCGACGGGATAAGTCCCGGGCACGAGCAGCGCCAGGTCGATAAAGTCGCGGTCCGCCAGGGGGAGCGCGCGGACCATACTGCTGTCAATAACTCCCCCCAAGGTCGAACTCAGTAGATCGAGTTGCACGGTGGGCTCTACGCGAGTTCGTACGGCCCCCGCTTGGCCCGTCGTTGTTCCGGCTGCCTGAGATAGCGGAGGGGCTTGTGCGGGCGTTTGCAACTGCTCGGTTGGCATCGCAGGCCGGAGCAAGAAAGGCGGCAAGACCAGCTTGACATCCGCCACCCTGACCTGAATGCCTTGGCGGACCTGCGTAATGAATCCGGCCTTTTCGACAGAGATCATATAGTCTTCGGCGGGAGGCACAGTGGGGAAGGTATAGTATCCCGTGGCGTCGGTAGGCTGGTTCTGAGAGAAACCTATGCTGGCGTTAAGCAGCCTGACGGTGGCTCCCTCGACAGGCGCGCCCTGCGCCCAAACCGAGCCAGTCACGAGCGCATTTGGCGTGGCAGCCCAGCACGGAGTGGCGAGGATGCAAAGGGCGAGTGCCGGCATCGCCAGAAACGAGCGACCGAAGCGTCCCAGGTTAGAAGGATTGCAAGCTTGCATTACTTGCCCCCCTTGTCAGATACGGCGCTTGCAACGACGCCGGGACCTCGTTCGAGGCCCGCCACTCATCGCAGTAATGCTTGGCAGCCGGAGGCGTCTATGGGTTTCGTCGTGAGCCCTGAGCGGTGCTTACCTTCGAGGTCTCCGCATACAAAGCCAAAATCTTCGGAGAAACGATGTCCGGCTTCGGTCGAAAACTCTGAGCCGTCTGTTGGGAGGCGACGAAATCGGCCAAGGCCTTCTGTTTCTCCGCTGTGTCCTGCTGATCCGAGAGGAAATATAGAGAGCCGTGGACGGCGGCACGATAGAAATACGCCAGGGCTTGCCGACGGCCATGCGTGTTGATCAGGTAGTCCGTGAAAGCACGCTCAGCCTCGTCGTATCTGGCCTCAAAGTAAGCCCGCAGTCCGCTTCTTAAGTTCTGATCCGCAGCTTGATCTTGGAACTGAGCCAGAGCTTTTCGGATTTCCTGGTTGGCCGGGTCCAGAGCCAAGGCCACTCTGAGCTTTTCTACTCCGCTGGCATAGTCCTTCCGTGCAGCCGCTGCCTGCGCCTCGGAAAGAAACTGCTTGGCCACCTGCAATGGGTCCTTCGTCCCTGCCTGTGCCTTGGCCACGGCCTCGCGGATTGAGGCCTCGCGCTTGAGGGCGGCATCGATGCGCTGGAGATAGTCGCGCGCTTCGGCAGCGTGGGCGCCGCCCGCTTGGACAACCTGCTGGAAGCCCCTTCGAGCCTCGTCGTATCGGCTGCCATTGAAGGCCATTACGGCGGCGTCGAACGGGCGCGCCTGGCGCCGTTCCTCGATACGCTGCAAGTAGGTCCGCGATTCGTCCGCGTGCGCAGAGCGCGCCTGAGCCAGACGACTGAACCCAGCCGCGGCCTCATCATCTTTGCCCTTGTTGAATAGGGCGACGGCCTCCTGAAACGCGCTCTCGTCAGCCTCCCGGCCGTCGATATCTTTAAGATAAGTCGCGATTTGAGAGCGGTATTTTGGAGTTTTGATCGAGATGCGGCTCGCCTGATCGAATTTCTGCTTCGCGTCGTCGAGGTTCCCTTCCTTGTAGAGTTCTGTCCCCTCCTTAAACAACCTCTCCTCCATGTCGTAGAGTCGTTTTTTTTCAGAGCAGGAAGGGTTCAGGTACGTGCGGGTATCCTTGTAGTTAGGGCTTTCCTTCTCGATCTGCCCAAAAAGCTCGCAGGCGTCTTCCATGTTCGCATTGTTGAACGATGCCAGCGCCTGCTGGTAGCGCTGGTCCAAGGACTGCTGGCCGAAGGCGGAAGAAAGACGCAGTAAGACCGATACTGCGGCAGCGGCTACGACCACAGCGGCCGCTGGACTACTCCTCCGCAAGGGCCTTCTCGACCAAATCATCCGTCTTGACCTCAGGAAAGGAATGGTTAACCGAATGAATCTCGCCTGCTTTAACCGTTACACTCTCTTTGCCAACTACGCTGTTCTTCCTCAATTCAATCTGATAACTGCCGGGCGGAAGCCGAAGTTGCATTGGCGTCTGGCCTGTGACGCTGAGACGCCGGCCGTCGGATTTCTGGATGGCGGTGACCTCTGCCCAGGGAGTGGCGGTCAAACGCACGTATCCGAAATTCCCCGCGCCCTGTGGTTTTCGTTGAACCGTAAAGAAATAAGTGAGTGCGGCCAGCAGGATTAGAGATGCCAGCAGGCCGATTTCGACGAGGCGGCGGAACCGTTGCTTTCGAGATGCCGGAGTCTCCCCGCTAATTGCATCCACCACATCCGCGGCACTCGAGAAGCGCTGTGCGGGATTCCGCTTGAGACAACGCAGAATGGCTGCCTCCCACTTCGAGTCCAAATTAGCCACGTGCTTTCGCGGCGAAAGCGGATCCGCTTCCAAGCGCATCACCGCTACGGAGAGTGGGGTGTCGCCCACGAAGGGCGTTTTCCCGGTCACCATTTCGTACATCACCACTCCGAGCGAGTAGACGTCGGTCGCGGGGGTAATCTTGCCTCCGCGAACCTGCTCGGGGGCCATGTAGGTGGGCGTGCCGACGATATCGGAGGTGGTTGAAGCTGAGCCTCCTGACCCCCTGTTCTGAGCGGTTCGGTCCGCCAGCCCGAAATCCGTGACCACAGCCCTGCTCCCTTCAGGGGAAGGCACGAGAATCACGTTCCCACTCTTGAAATCGCGGTGGATAATTCCAGCCTTGTGCGCAGCGCTCAACGCGTACGCCATCTGGGCGACAATAGGCAGTGCCTCGGTTGTGCTAAGCCGCCCGGTACGGCGCAGCCGCTCTGCCAGCGTCTCACCTGCGAGGAGTTCCATCGTGAAGAAAGTAATGTCACCCTTGGGTCTGGGTCTGCGGTGATATCCCAAATCAAAAATCCGGCAGACATTGGGATGCGTTACATTCCTGGCGAGCTGGATCTCGCGCTTAAATCGTCCGATGGCTCGTTCTTCGCTAGCGATATCAGAGCGAATGGTCTTGAGGGCAACTCTCTCGTGTAGGTCCTCGTCTTCCGCTTCGTAGACCTCACCCATGCCGCCTTGTCCGATGAAGCGGATGATTCTGTATCGGTTGGCAACGAATTCGTTTGCCGAGAATGTCGCGGTGCTCGCAGGTACACCAGTACCCGGGGTTGTACTTGTTGTGGGTCCGGCGTCGATCAACTCCCTTTGTTCACGCTGGTCACTCGGCGGGAGGCCCAGGTGGGCGGCCCCGTTCAAAGAGGCGGTCTCCCCGTACGGCGACACTTTAACTTTCGCCGTGTCGCTGGCGCGTGCCGAATTGGCATCTCCCTCAGGACATTGATCGTCCTTTTCCGCGTCTTTGTGCATTAAGTGAGGCCTTCCTGCCCTAACCGTGAAGTTATTATTCCACACGACTCCCCTCGTGTAAAGTTGAATCACCGAGGGTGGAATCACCCAGCAATAGCAATTTCTGAATTTTGGCGATCAGCAGTGCACGGCCGTCAGAAGCAGCACGGTTTGGGCGCTTGGGGTGAGGGATGCGAAGAGGGGTGTATTTTCGAGGTGCAGCTCACCGATGACAAGTCGCGGCTGCATAGCCAACTGGAGTGCCTGCTGGAGGAGATGCGAATCAAGTTGTCCAGCGTAGTCAGTGACCTGCGGGGGTAAGCGGTTACCGCATGCTGCGTGCCCTGGCAGACGGCGAGACCGATCCCAGGAAACTGGCGGCCCTGGCCGACGACCGGTTGCAATGCAGCGAGAAGCAATTGATCGATGCTTTGAGCGGAAGCCCCCAGCCCGTGCATCTGCAACTGCTGGCCCTGTACCTGGACCGGCATCAGATGTTGGATGTTGGCGGAACGGATCGCCATGCGCCCCTACCAGTCTCGCCCGCCGTTACCGTCGGATTAGGGACATCATCTCTGACCGGGAATGACAAAATGACAACTAGAAGGATTTTTCAGCGGCCTGTTCAGGAACGACCGGCGCCAGGTTTGCACGGTAACGTCTCAGTTTGACGTAGGGGCGGCTTTACGCCGCCAGTTGGCGAGGTAAACTCGCCGCTCGAATTCAAGCTGCGACACTACGGTCCGCACTTTTCGCTTTTCCGCTCTTTTTGCTTGACAAGCCAGCCCGCCTATGATAGCCTATCATGGTTGTCTATTTCTCGACGTTTTGTCGCTAAGGGAGCGCCGGGATGCTCGGAGTGGAAAGGAAAAGCAGGGTCGTCCAGGCGAGCCGGAGAAAGCTCGGTTTGCAAACAACAAAAAAATACGAACGAAGCCAGTATGTTATTGAAAACACAGGAAGGCATGTGCAAAACGAACTAAAACGAAGTCCAAATGAGCCGCAATTGAGTGCTGAAATGCGTGCATTACGCGCAGAATTCGAGTTCTCCAGCACTTCACAGGTTTTGCCGGGGGCATCGAGCGGGAAGGACGGCCGTGCTTGGACGAAATCGCCCGGTCGGGGGAATCCAGAGGACCGCGAGAGAATACGAAAATCGTGGGAACAAAGCCAGGGAGTACTTGAAAACAAAGGACATCACTTTTCTGAAGGTTGCAAATATCGCGCGTTCTGTGCGCAAATTAACAGCAATCTCACCCCAAAGGGAGCAAATCACGCCACATTTTGGGAAAACGAAGTCAGGACTTGCGACTCCCAGCGTGACGGCATGACAGTGACAAGTGGTCGGCTAGTCAAACTCAGGACTTTCATCGGCGCCGATCTGAACTCCGCTCGGGTCGCCGCACCTTATCGACGGATTGTGGCCGCCACACCTCCGATTGACTTAAAGTCAGACCGCGCCTACGATTCTCAGGTGTAGGTGCGGGAGGGAAATTTCCCTATGGCCGAGGAGTCCCCCAGTCAGACCGCCATTCGCGTTCAGGTAGGTCACTATCAGATCCGGCGAAAGATCGGAGAGGGTGGGATGGGGATAGTGTACGAGGGCTGGGATGAGCGCCTCGGACGGGCGGTGGCCATCAAGACTGTCCGTGAAGCATCCCAAAGCGGAGATGCCAGGAGCCGGCTCTGGCGCGAAGCGCGGTCACTGGCGTGCGTGAGTCATCCGGGGATTTGCCAAATCTTCGATGTCATCGAAGACGACAAGGATCTGTTCCTGGTGCTTGAGCTTCTTGAAGGCCAATCGCTCGCGCACCGTATCACGAGCGGCCCGATCATCCCGCCAGAGGTCGTCAGTATTGAGCGACAAATCCTAGAGGCACTAGAAGCGCTGCACCATCTCAAAATCGTGCACCGGGATCTTAAACCCTCGAATGTTTTCCTGACCCCGCACTGTGTCAAGCTGCTCGATTTCGGTTTGGCACGCTCCACTATCCCTCGTCTAGCAGTCGATGCGGACCAGACCGCCTCAGCTTTAACCGCCCCCGGGCTGATCGTTGGTACTCCCCAGTACATGGCCCCGGAACAGGCCAGCGGTGGTGTAGTCGGTCCGGCAGTGGACATCTTCGCCGCGGGTTGCATTCTCTATGAGATGCTCATCGGCAGGCGCGCCTTCAACGGCGCCTCCTGGGTCAATGTCCTGTATGAGGTTTTGCATCACGACCCCCCCCTGCTCAGTGGATCTCGGGAAATCGAAGCTCTCGATCATGTACTGCGGCCGGCGATTGCCAAGCGCCCTGAGGACCGTTACAGCACGGCTCGCGAGATGCTCGACGCGGTAAGTGCTGTGTCTCTATCGGGCAGCACGGCGCAGGCTGCGCAAATCCGGACTGTGATACGCTTGATTGCCCTTCCGTTTCGCTTGCTAAAAAGAGACGAGGAGACGGACTTTCTTGCCTACAGCTTGCCGGACGCGATCAGCAGTTCGCTTTCAGGTATTGACAGCGTCATAGTCCGCTCAAGTCTGTTGGCTGCCCGTTTCGAAGGGCCCGTGGATCTGAAGCGAATCGCGACCGAAGCGGAGGTCGACGCCATATTGACCGGCTCCGTAATGCGCGTGGGCGATCGGATTCGGCTGACCTGCGAGCTTGTTGAAGTACCCAGCGCCACAATGATCTGGTCGGAGACTGTCATTTCGTCGATGCCGGACCTGTTCAAGATTCAGGACGAATTGTCGGAACGCGTCGTGCACTCGCTCATGTTGCCTCTCAGTGAACGTGAACAGCACGTTTTCCGCCGCGACGTGCCCGCTAATGCGACGGGGTACGAGTATTATCTTCGCGCCAACCAAATTGCGGCCACGCGGACCCTCGAGAACATGAGGCTGGCGCGCGACCTCTACCTCCAGTGTCTGGACGAAGATCCGGATTACGCGCCTGCGTGGGCGCGCCTCGGGCGGGTGAACCGGTTCCTCGAGAAATTCGGCGAGGATCCCGATCAGAACCTTAAGCGGGCTGACGAGGCCTTCCGCAAAGCGTTCGCTCTCAACCCCGACCTGGCCATCGCGCACAACCTGTACACACAAATCGAGTGCGACCAGGGCTGTGCGCCGCAGGCAATGGTGAGGCTGCTGGGCCGCGCCCGCTTCCGGCGAAACGATCCAGACCTGTTTGCAGGACTCGTTCAGGCTTGCCGGTATAGCGACGAGTTGGAAGCTTCGGTGGCTGCTCACCATCGCGCCCGGCACCTCGATCCGAATCTCGTCACGAGCGTCGCGCACACGTACTTCCTGCTTGGCGACTATCAGAGGACGCTCGAGTGCTATGGAACGAAGCGCGGCTTTTACCTGGACTGCGCCGCGCTGGTCGTGCTGGGTGACAAGCAGACAGCCCTGGCAAGGCTGCGCGAGCGCGAGCAAGCAGGTGGCGCCACCGGTTCCGTTCGGGCGATCATGCAATCTCTCAGGGCTTATCTCGAGGGCGACTTCGCGGAATGTCTCAGCGCGATCGAGGTCGGAGAGACTCTGACGCGCAAAGATCCTGAGAGCCTCTACTACACGGCACGCCACCTCGCGCAAATCAATGAGCAGGAGCGTGCTCTTAAGATCCTTTCCAGTGTGATCGACAGTGGATTCCTGTGTGGCTCGGCTATGTCTCGCGATCCATGGCTGGCATCACTGCGCTCCTTGCCGGATTTCTCAAAACTGCTCCATATTGCAGACCAACGGCGCAGCCAAGTGCATGCCAGCTTCCTGGAAGCGGGTGGCCCTCAACTCCTTATTATCACTTGAAGCCGTGGACATTCGGGCCAGAAGTCTACCTGTGTATCGAGCAGAAGGTTGAGACGACCAAAGTACAGAAAGGAACAAACCTAAAGAAGGAGTGATGCATGAAAATCGAAATTAAGACACCCGGGATCCATCACATCGCGCTGCGATCGAGTGACCTCCCCCGTTCCAAGCGTTTTTACACAGAGACGCTTGGGTTTCCTGTGCTGCTGGAAAACGACAGACTCTTTATCTTCAGCGCAGGTTCGACCGCTGTCGGAGTGCGTGGTCCTGAAACCGCTACGCCCAAGGGTGATGTTTTCAATCCTTTCCGGGTCGGGCTAGACCATTTAGCGCTAGCCTGCACAACGGAAGCGGAACTCGAAAGAGTAGCGACAGCGTTGTCTGAGGCGGGAGTTGAGAACACAGGAGTGAAGACGGACCCGACACTCAATAAGAAATATGTAGCCTTCAAGGACCCAGACCGGATTGCGTGGGAACTGTACCTGGTCTGATTTAGACGCGACGGCATCTTGGGCAAATTTCTCCAAACGTGACACATGCGGTAAGCTGCGTCTTGATGCACTGGCGCGCAATGGCTAAAAATCAAATCGTAAGTCTGGCGCATCCGCCAATTCTGCCACTCTCGCGCAGTTCGATTATAAGGCAAGTCACCACGGGAGCACTGACTCCGAACAGAAGTCAATCTCCACTCGACCTTTCCCCTTTCAACCTTCGACTTTGGACTCATGTGACGCCTTTGGGCCACCTGGTCCTTTGCAGGGTTTCCCAGCCCGGGCGCGAGCGCCTCGCCTCAACGTCCCCAAAAGTGCTTTACTTCGGGGATTAACAATTTTGTACTTAGCCCGTACGCGAGGACCCGGCCACATCTGAACAAGGGAGAAGTCAAAGCGTTGATGGCGCGGCGGGATAAAATCGTCGAGATTTTCCAAAAGCTGGTAGCCCAGAAAGGTGAAGGGGCAGTACTTTACTGATGTATCGAGATCGTTGCGTCAAGCCGAACCCGCCGGTCGCCAAGAGTGCACGGCAGCGAAGTAAGTCGGGTTGAGGGTGTTTGATTCCTCGCCCGGCAACCAGCACGAGGTAGCCTCCGAGCAGGGCCGCAGGATAGTTTTGAACAGATGTCCTCAGATTTGCGGTGGGGGTCACCGTGTGCCGGCCGCCCATTTCACGACCGCCCGCAGGATGCCGCGTGCCAAATTGAAGTCCTCGGCCATGGCGTCGTAAAAATCTTCCTGATCGAGACGCAGGGCGCGCACCGGCTGAGTGGCCATGGC
>Ga0326727_10022317_pt1 | contig 12252 bp, 10 predicted proteins | sample MB2enrmetagenome_FD_207643 | JGI IMG/M metagenome (GOLD analysis project Ga0326727, IMG submission 207643) | Lab enriched peat soil microbial communities from McLean, Ithaca, NY, United States - MB29MY | ecosystem: Environmental > Terrestrial > Soil > Wetlands > Peat | place: USA: New York... | reverse complement strand
CAGTCCCTGGAGCAGTGTCGTTACAGTTGGGTTACCCGCCGCCAGATTCGCTCCCAGATAGTTCTGGTGGGCCTGGGCGCCGCGTACCAGGTTGGTGGTCACCGCGGCGATGCCGATGCTGCCGCCAATGTTGCGCATCAGGTTGTAAATGCCGGAGGCGTTGCCGATCTCTTCCCGGCGCAGGTAGCTCATCGTCAAGGTGGTAAGGGGAACAAAGAGGAGGCCGCCGGCAAAGCCGTTGATGAAGTTGGGAACGATGACCGAGCCAATGGAGATTCCCAGGTTGATGTGGCTCAGCAGCAGGGTCGAATAGCCGAGCAGCGTGAAGCCGTAGGCCAGCAGGATGCGGCTGTCGATGTAGTTGACTAGCACTCCCATCATCGCCATCGAGAGCAGGGAACCGAGTCCGCGCGGACTGACGGCCAGGCCGCTATCCAGCGCCGAATAGCCCATTTGCGTCTGCAGAAACAGCGGCAGCATGGCGGTGACGCCATAAAGAATGACGCCGAAGAGACCGGTCAGCAGCGTTCCGGTTCTGAAGTTGCGGTTGCCGAGCACGCGCAACTGCACGATCGGTTCCCGGTCCGTCAGTTCGCGGACGATGAAGCCCACCAGCGCGATGGCGGAGACTACGGCCAGGCAGCAAATCCAATTGGCCTCAAACCAATCCGCCTCCTGCCCCTTGTCCAGCAACAACTGCAATGCTCCCAACCCGATGGCCATCAGGCCAAAGCCCAGGTAGTCGATGGCTCCTCGAAACGCCTTGCGCAGATAAGGAGGATCTTCGATGAAGAGGTTGACCATGAACAGGGCCAGCAGGCCCACGGGCAGGTTGATGTAGAAGATCCAGCGCCAGGAGTAGCTGTCGGTGATCCATCCACCCAGGGTGGGGCCGATGACCGGAGCCACCACAATGCCGACGCCGTAGACGGCCATCGCCGTGCCCTGTTTGCGCGGCGGAAAGCTCTCGATCAGGATGGACTGCGCCAGGGGCTGCATTCCGCCGCCGCCAATGCCCTGTAGGATCCTGGCCACAATCAGCATCGGCATATTCGGCGCCATTCCACAGAGCAGCGAGGCGGCCGTGAAAGCCACGATGGAGATCATCAGCAGGCGCTTGCGCCCGATGCGCCGCGCAATCCAGCCGGCGGCGGGCAGCATGATCGCATTCGAGACCAAATAGCTGGTCAGAACCCAGGTTGACTCGTCAGTTGAAGCCGAAAGGTTGCCGGCGATGTGCGGCAAGGCGACGTTGGCCACCGAAGAGTCGAGCACCACCATGAAGGTGGCCAGCATCACCGAGACGGCCACCCACCAGGGGTTCACCGAGGGCTTCCAGTCGCGCTGTTCGGCCTCAGTAAGGCGCTTTATCTCTCTGGAAGTGCTCATCCGGCTCTTGACTGGCTCTCGTTCCGCGGATTTGGCTGCCGGTGGCCACGACCAGAGTCACGCGGGCAATCTATTTGATTATTATGCGCGTTTTTTGCACACTGGCCGGAGGCGCGGCCTGCCCGGCGGCCCCATGTACCATGGACATGGACCACCCATGACCGAGACAAAAAACCTCTCCCCTGAAATCCTCCTTCACATCGCACAAACCTTGAACCTGCCCCTTCGCGGCCTGGTCGCCGTCATCGAGCTGCTCGACGATGGCGGGACCGTGCCCTTTATCGCGCGCTACCGCAAGGAGGCCACCGGCAACCTGGATGAGGTGCAGATTCTCTCAATCGAGGAGAAGCTGGCCTACTTCCGCGACCTCGCCGACCGCCGCGCGACCATCCTGGCCTCAATTGCCGAGCAGGGCAAGCTGACCGATGAGCTGAAGGCGCGCATCGAGGCCACGCTCGACAAGGCCGAGCTCGAAGACCTCTACCTGCCCTACAAGCCCAAGCGGCGCACCAAGGCCACCATCGCCCGCGAAAAGGGATTGGAGCCGCTGGCGCGGTACCTGTGGGCGCAGCAGGGCACGGAGCAGCCGCTGGAGGCCTTCGCCGCGACTTTCGTCAATGCCGAGCTGGGCGTGGCCACCGTGGATGAGGCCCTGGAGGGCGTGCGGCACATCGTGAGTGAGTGGGTCAGCGAGGAGGCCGACCTGCGCAAGGCGCTACGCGCCCTTGTGTTCGATGAGGGCGTTGTGGTGAGCAAAAAGGCCACCGACGCCGTCGATGAGCAGGAAAAGTTCAAGATGTACTACGAGTATTCGGAGCCGGTGAAGACCATTCCCTCGCACCGGATGCTCGCTATTCGGCGCGGCGAGGGCGAAAACGTGCTCTACTTCCTGATCGAAGTCGCTCCAGAGCGGGCCATTGCTCTGATTCAGCGCCACGTTCTGCGCCAGTCAGGCGACTGGACCCCGCAACTGGAGCTGGCCATCGAGGACGCGTGGAAGCGCCTCTTGAATTCCTCGATTCAAGGCGAAATTCGCCTGGAGCTGAAGCGGCGCTCCGACACCGAGGCCATCCGCGTCTTCCGCGACAACCTCTACAATCTGCTGCTTGCCCCACCCGCCGGGCCAATCTCGGTGCTGGGCATCGATCCCGGCCTGCGCACCGGCTGCAAGGTGGCCGTGGTCGATGAGACCGGCAAGCTGCTGGCCCACGATGTCTTCTATCTCCACACCTCAAAGCACGGCAACAGCGAGGCCGCGCCCAAGCTCGAAGCCCTCCTGCGCCAGCACAATGTGAGGGCCATCGCCATCGGCAACGGGACCGCGTCGCGGGAGACCGATGCGTTTGTGCGCGAATTCCTGCGCGATAAGAATATCGACAAAATCTTTTCCGTCACGGTCAGCGAGGCCGGCGCCAGCGTCTACTCGGCCTCGGCCGTGGCCCGGCAGGAGTTTCCCGACCTCGACCTGACGGTGCGCGGCGCCATCTCCATTGCACGGCGCCTGCAAGACCCGCTGTCAGAACTCGTGAAGGTCGATCCCAAGTCGATCGGCGTCGGCCAGTACCAGCACGATGTGGACCAGCGCCAGCTTCAGGAGTCGCTCGAAACCGTGATCGAAAGCTGCGTCAACAAGGTCGGCGTCGATTTGAACACTTCTTCCTGGACGTTGCTGCGCTTTGTCGCCGGCATCACCGAACGCACCGCGCAGAACATCGTCAGCTTTCGCAATGAGAAGGGCAGCTTCCGCTCGCGGATGCAGGTCCTCGAAGTTCCCGGAATCGGCCCGAAGACCTTCGAGCAGGCGGCCGGTTTCCTGCGCATTCGCGACGGCGACAACCCGCTGGATTGCACTGCCGTTCATCCCGAGTCCTACCCGGTCGTCGAGCAGATTGCCTCCTCGCTGAAGACCTCGGTCCGGCAGCTTATCGAGGAGCCGCAGTTGCTGGAGAAGGTGGATCGCAGCCAGCTTGCGGCCGGTTCGTTCACGGTGGACGATATTCTGGCCGAGCTGCGCCGTCCGGGACGCGATCCGCGCGACAAATTCGTCGCCCCCAGCTTTGACGAGGGCGTGCGCGAGATTGCCGACGTTGTGCCGGGCATGATCCTCGAGGGCGTGGTGACGAATGTGACCAAATTCGGCGCCTTCGTCGATATTGGCGTCCACCAGGACGGGCTGGTGCACATCAGCGAGCTCTCCAACCGCTTCATCAAGGAGCCCTCCGAGGCGGTGAAAACCGGCCAGATCGTCAAGGTGAAGGTGCTCGGCGTGGACCTGAAGGCCAAACGCATCGCGCTCTCCATCAAGCAGTTGACCGCGCCCGCCGCCCGTCCTGCGGCACAGTCTGAAAGGCCCGCGGCGCATTCCAGCGCAAACGCAAAATCCGGCCAGAGCACGGCGAGGCCTGAAAAACCAACCCCCAGGCCGCAGCCCACGATGGAAGAAAAGCTGGCCGCGCTCTCGACCAAATGGAAGGTGCGGTAGCGCGCATTCCGCGGCGTAAAAAGCAGGAATTGGGCTCATTCGTTGGCAAAAAAGAATTCATGCTCCGCAAATCAAGGAATTTTTATTGGCGCGCTAGCCAAAAGCGCCGATAGAAAGAGCGTCGGAGTGCGGCCCTGCGCAAGAGCCAACCGGAAGGTGCAAGCTGCCGGCTGGAATGTCATTCTCCTCTGCGCGGAACCAGGGCTGTGGACGTGGAGGAGGCTGGATGAAGGATAAGCAGAGGAAAGAAGAGCCGGAAGCGGGGCGGAATGGATCGCTCTTGGTCGCCGACAAGCCGGGCGAGGAGCTGTTGACTCCGGAACTGGAGCCGGCCAACGCACAGTTCATGCGGGTGGGAAAGGACTGCGACTACGAGCGCGAACTGCGCCGCCTGCAAGTCGATCTGGTCAAGCTGCAGGAATGGATTCGCCAGGAGAAGATGAGGGTGGTGGTGCTGTTTGAGGGCCGCGACGCGGCCGGCAAGGGCGGCGCCATCAAGCGCATCACCGATACGCTCAATCCGCGCGTCTGCCGGGTGGTGGCGCTGGCCACGCCCACCGAGCGCGAACAAACGCAGTGGTACTTTCAGCGCTATGTGGCCCACCTGCCCGCGGCCGGCGAAATGGTGCTCTTCGATCGCAGTTGGTACAACCGGGCCGGCGTCGAGCACGTGATGAACTTCTGCAACGAGGCGCAGTACTTGGAGTTCATGCAGAGCTGCCCGGAGTTCGAGCGCATGCTGCAGCGCTCCGGGATTCGCCTCATCAAGTACTGGTTCTCGGTCAGCGACGAGGAGCAGGAGCGGCGCTTTCAGGACCGCATGAAGAACCCCACCAAGCGCTGGAAGCTGAGCCCGATGGACCTGGAGTCGCGCAAGCACTGGGCCGAATACTCGCGCGCCAAGGACGAAATGTTCGCCGTCACCGACACCAAGCAGTCTCCTTGGTTTGTGGTGAATGCGGAGAACAAGAAATGCGCCCGACTGAACGTCATCCGGCACCTGCTGTCGAGGTTCGATTACCGCGACCTGACCCCTGAGCCGCTGGTTCTGCCCCCGCTGGACAAGACAAAGTACGTGCGCCCGCCCATCCACGAGCAGAACTTCATTCCGCAGGTTTACCGGTAGGGCAGGGAGTGGAGAAGAATCGCTCTGTCAGCCTCCCGGCGCGCGAGCAACGTCGCGGCAAGGGCTGGAGACTGCCCGCATGGAGAAGACTGCTGGCTCGGAATGCCGGCCACGAAATTTTGGGTGCCCCAGGTCCCGATTTTGGGACCTGGGAAATTACAAATTCATACGTTCGCAGTACCAGGCCTCTGACCTATGATTTTGTACATCGAGTTCGTACAATCCCAGGTCCCAAAATCTGGACCTGGGGCACCCACATAGGTGCAACAACAAGCAGTCAGAGGCCTGTTCCCTGTTCCCCGATCCCTTAGAATAGGATTCATGTTTACCGGCATCATCGAACAGACGGGTACACTGATCGGGTTGAAGAGCTCGGGCGGAGTGCGGCGGATCACCATCGAGGCCCCAGGGCTGGCTGGAAGGCTGCGGGAGGGCGACTCGCTGGGCGTCTCCGGCGTCTGCCTGACCGCTTTGGATGTGAACCCAACCTTCTTCCACGCCGACCTGGCGCAGGAGACGCTGGACTGCACCTCGCTGGGCGCGCTTGTCCCCGGAGCCGAGGTCAACCTGGAGCTGCCCACTGCCGCTGGCAGCCCGCTGGGCGGCCACATTGTGCAGGGGCACGTCGATGGCACGGGCACGCTGGCGTCGCTGGAGCCGGTCATCCCCGCATCGAGCCCGCAATTTAACCGGGAGACCACCGACTGGACCCTCAAGGTCAAGGTTCCCGAGAAGGTGCATCCCTGGATGGTGCACAAGGGTTCGGTGGCCATCGAGGGCATCAGCCTGACCATCGCGGAGTTCGACGGCGAGACCATCACCATTGCGATTCTGCCTCTGACCTATTGGCGCACCAACCTGCACACGCTCTCACCGGGCGCTCCGGTGAACGTCGAGGCCGATGTGCTGGTGAAGCTGGCCCACGCCCAACTGCTGGCCCAGAAGAAGCCGCAGTTGGAGCTAACCGAGGCCTGGCTGGTGGCCAGCGGATTCTAGAGTGGTTCGCCTATTGCTGTAGAGTAGGGTTCTTGTACCCCACCCTAGCCGCAAAAAACAAGAACGCGGCGAGGGTGGGGCACCCAGACTCTATCCCTTTATGAGAATCGCTATAACCGCCCGGTCCGCCCCACGGCGCCCAGCGCCAGCAGAGCGTCGGTGACGCGGCCGGCATCGTGGCGGACGACGCTTTCCTCACTGGCGAAGTTGCCGGCAATGGCGCGCACCCCCAGCGCCTCGATGCGATCGAGGTCGGCGGCGATGGGCGAGGCGCCCTCGGCGGCGTAGCGGGCCAGCGTCTCCGGCGAAAAGGCCGCGGTGTTGATCAGGGCGTAGTCGAAGATGGGCGCGCGGGTGTGCTCATAAATCCGTTCAATGTGTTGGGATGCGGTCAGATTCAGGCTTTCATTGGCCTGGGTCATCAGGTTGCAGATGTAGACCCGCACCCCCCGGGCGCGCGCCAGCGCCGCCGGTAGACCCCGCACTAACAGGTTGGTAATCAGCGAGGTGTAGAGCGAGCCGGGACCGACGGTAATCAGATCGGCGCGTTCTATAGCTTCGAGGGTCTCCGGCAGGGGAGCCGCGTCCGGGGGGTCGAGCATCAGCTCCACGATGCGCTTGCGGCTGGCGGTGATTTTGGTCTCGCCGCGCACCAGCGAGCCGTCGTCCATGCGCGCCACCAGCGTGGCGTTGGCCGTGGTCACCGGGTAGATGCGCCCCCGCGTGGCCAGAATCTTCGAGGCCAGTTGAATGGCCTGGCCGAAGTCGCCGGTGATTTCCGTCAGCGCGGCCACAAAAAGATTGCCGAAGTTGTGCCCTTTCAGTGCCAGGCCCCTGCGAAAGCGATGGGCGAAGAGCCGGGCCAGCAGATCCTCCTCCGCGCTGAGTGCCACCATGCAGTTGCGCAGGTCGCCGGGGGGCAGCATGTTGAAATCTCGGCGCAAACGGCCCGAGGAGCCACCGTCATCGGTGACGGTGACCACGGCGGCCAAGTCGGAGATCAGCCCCGCTTCCGGGCAGGTGTGGCGGGAAGAGACTACATGGCCACGCAGCCCGCGCAGCAGCGTCGACAGGCCAGTGCCGCCGCCAATGGCCACCACGCGCAGAGGACGGGCCTGCGCGGTCTCCGCGGCTGGCTGCGGAAACGGTGATTCCGTGCTCGATGGCAAGGTCTTTGCGGCGGTCACTTGAGGTCTCAGGGAACCTCGGGGTAGAGCAACTCGGTAAACCGGGGATCGTCCGCCATGCCCTGAAAGTCGTTGTCGACGCGGGCCTGCAAGCGGCTCTTGGGGTTCAGTTCAATGGCCTGGGCCAGATTTCTCAGGCAATCCTGAGCGCGTCCGGTCATCGCGTCCAGCAGCGCCAGCCCATAAAAGGCGTAATCGGCCCCCGGATAGGCGGCCAGGATGCTGGTGAATTGTTCGCGCGCCTCCTCGTAGTAACCGGTGTTCAACTGCGAGATGGCGTAGTCGTAGTGCTCCTCGGGAGTCAGAAACGTGAGATTGTGGTTTTCCAGTTGCCGCTGGCAGGTGCTGATGTACATCTTGCAGCGTTCCAGCAACTCGACTGGCGCGGCGGGCAACAGCTTCTCGAAGGCGGCGAGCGCTTTATCGAACTTGCCTTGTTGAAGCAGTTGCACGGCGGCCTGATAGTGCTGGAAGACCGGTCCTGCGCCGGGCGCGGAGTTGCCGCCTGATTTGCCGGACGAAGAAGTTTCCTTTTTGCGATCGTATACCACGGATCGGGCCTCTTATATCAACAGTTTGGCGGGAGCCAGATTGCTTTCAAGCGCGGTCGATCCAGATTGCCTCCGGCAGTCGAGCCGTATTGCTGCCGGAAGAAAACCCGCGCCTGGGATTTGTGCCGCTTAGGCCCTCTTTATACGCACAACCCCGCCTCGCGTCAAGCCAAACCGCAAAGTGCGCATGATCGGCCGGGTCATTTTGCCGACGTTGCGGTGCTGTAAATGGCCGGATTGAGCGAGGGGTCGTTGTACATTTTCAGTTGGCGATAGAGCTTGAAGCGCCGCGTTCCGGCCAGGGTTTCGCGCCACAGTGCGTCCAGGCAGGCGGCCAGATCGGCGCGTTGCTCCTCCAGAATGGCCAGCCGGGCAAGATTCCTCGCGGCGTGGCCCTCTGGGGCATCGGCGCGTCCGGCTTCCTCGCGCGTGTGATAAATCTTCAGCGCCAGAATCGAGAGCCGGTCGATGATCAGCCCTGGCGACTCGGAGTTCAAGGTTGCATCCGGGTGGGGCAGACCCTGGGGCTCCAGCCAGGCGAGCAGGGCGCGGTCCAGCCCCTCAACCAGGTCGTTGCGCCGCTGATTTGTCTGGTCCACGCGCCGCTTCACGGCGGCCAGCTCAGCGTCGGTTGCGCCCGGAGCGCGGGCCTCGTCCTCGATGTGCCAGAGTTCGAAGTTGGCGCGGTGCTGGCGGCTTACCAGCTCAAGCCAATCCGAGCTAAGCCAATCCGGGCCCGGCCCCGGTTTCGGTTCCTGTACTGGCTCCAGTTTCACCTTGGGAGCCTCTGCCGCTGCCTGGTGGCCAGCCCGGGTCTCCCGATCCTGCAGGTTGACGATCTGCTCTGCGGAAAGCACTCTGGCCTCTCCCTGACGCGCGTTTCTAGCTCTGGTTGCAGCCCTCATGGTAGTACAGCCCAGGCCGGGGAGCCAACCCAGGCTGAGCAGCGAAGGCCTGTCCGCATGGAGGCCCTCTACCGTGCGACAATCCAAAGCGATGGCCACTACACGCAAACCGGTGATCGTGCGCAAGTTCTCCCGCGACTGGTGCGCGGGCTATGCGACGGCCAGTTTGGGCCAGAATGCCAGCCTAAGCCAGAACGGGGTGGATCCCGGCGCGGCGGCGCTGGAGATTCTGGACCTCGGTGGCAAGGTGCTGCGCATCGGCTGGGAACAGGTCAAGTGGGTCTGCTTTGTGCGTGACCTGCCGGCCAGCGACTCGGTCAATCCCGAGCGGTTGCTGCACAAGCGGTTCTCCATTCGCCCGCGGGCTCCCGGCCTGTGGTTGCGCATGACCCTGACCGATGGCGAGGAACTGGAGGGTCTGGCGGCCAACGACCGCTCACTGATCGAGGGTGTAGGGCTGCTCGTGACCCCGCCCGACACGCGCTCGAACACGCAGCGAATCTACGTGCCGCGACAGGCCATTCAAACTTTTGAAGTGGTGAGCCGGATCGGGGCGACAGGGCGCAAGCGGAGCGAGGCCGCCGACCGGGCAGCCGGGCAGCCGGAGCTGTTTCCGCCGGAGCCGAATGGATTGTAGACGAGCAGAATTTGCGCCTTCCGGCAGTTTGCGCAGCCCCGCCCGCTTCCCTTCCGGTACAATTCTTGCGATGAAACTAGGCGAGTTGGCATTGAAGCTGGGCGCGGAGTTGCGCGGCGACGCGGAGCTGGAAATCACTGGCGTAAAAGGGATTGAAGAGGCTGGGCCCACTGAGGTGACCTTCGTGGCCAATCCCAAGTACGCCCACCTGGCGCGCCAGACCCAGGCCGCAGCGGTGCTGCTCGATCCGGATTTCCCGGAAATTGAAGCCGCCACGCTGCGCCTGAAGAACCCTTACCTCGGCTTTGCCCGCGCCCTGGGCCTCTTTTATCAGCCGCCTTCTTACGCCCCTGGAATCCACCCCACGGCGGTCATCGACCCGACGGCCGAGATCGGCCAGGGAGCGCACATCGGGGCTTATGTGGTGGTGGGCCCACGAGTCCGGCTGGGCGCGCACGCCACTCTGCTGCCCCATGTGGTGCTCTACCCCGGCGTCGAGGCGGGCAGCCACTTTTTTGCCCACGCTCATGCCGTGGTGCGGGAAAACTGCATTCTGGGCGACCACGTTACGCTGGAAAATGGCGCCATCATCGGGGCCGACGGCTTCGGATTCGCCAAAAATGAGCTAGGCCACTGGGAGAAGATTCCGCAGTCGGGGCCGGTCCGGCTGGGCAACCGTGTGGACGTGCAGGCCAACGCCTGCATTGACCGGGCGACGGTGGGCGCGACCCGGATTGGCGACGGCAGCAAGGTGGACAATCTGGTGCAGGTGGGCCACGGCTCGCAAGTGGGCGAGAACACGCTGATCTGCGCGCAGTCGGGGCTGGCCGGCTCGTCGGTGGTGGGCAACAACGCCATTCTGGCCGGGCAGGCGGGGGTGGCCGGCCACTGCACGCTGGGCGACGGAGTGATCCTGACCGCGCAGACCGGCGTCTCGCACGACATTCCAGCCGGCAAGATGATCTCCGGCTCGCCCGGCTTTGACAACCGCCTCTGGCTGCGGGCGGTGGTGATCTTCCAGCGGCTGCCGGAGCTGCTGAAGCGTCTGGATCGGCTGGAAAAGAGGCTGGCGGCTCAAGATCGGGCCGAAAGCGCGCCGGGCGGAGATGAGAGCCCGAAGTGAAGGCCTGGACGAAGGCCCGGATGAAGGCCTGGGTGAAGGTCTGGACAGGCGCGCCGGCCTGGATTTTGACCGCAGTGCTGCTGCCGGTGCTGGCTTGGGCGGCGGGGTGCCACTCCTATCACATTGAAACGACAGTAGAAAACCGCACCGGAGAAACGATTCGACTGCTCGAAGTGGATTATCCCAGCGCCAGCTTTGGGGCCGACCGTCTGGCAGCGGGCGCGACCTTCCACTATCGCATCCAGTTGCGCGGCAGCGGGCCGCTGCACGTCGAATACACCGCCAGCGATGGGCGGCAGGTTCGAGTGGATGGGCCCGTGCTGGCCGAGCCGCAGGAGGGCCAGATCAGGATCGTGCTGCTGGCTGGCGGCAAGGCGGAGTTTCTGCCCCAACTGACTCCGTAATAAGAATGAAGCGACTTCAGGAAGGCGCCAGCGTCAAAATGCTGTAGTCAAAGGAGATCTCTCGATGCCGGATTCCGCCGCAATCTCCCGCGCCGCCGCCACGCGCCAGCGCCATTGCGCACAGGCGCAGCCCATTCGCCGCATTCGGGTGATCGGCGTTCCGCTTGACCTGGGCGCCAGCCGCCGCGGGGTGGACATGGGGCCCTCGGCGGTGCGCGTGGCCGGGCTGGAGGCGCGGCTGGAGGCATTGGGCCACCAGGTGACCGACGGGGGCAACATTCGCGTCGAGATTGCCGAGACCCAGGCCGCGGGCAACGAAAACGCGCACTATCTCCCGCAGATCGCCGAAACCTGCACCCACACCGCCGAGGCCGTGATGAAGATTCTGGAGGAGGGAATGACGCCCCTGGTGCTCGGCGGCGACCACTCGCTGGCGGTTGGCTCGATCTCCGGCGTGGCCGAGTTCTACCGCCGCAGGGGAGAAAAAATCGGCGTGCTCTGGATTGACGCCCACACCGACATCAACACTCCGGAGACCTCTCTTTCGGGCAACGTGCATGGAATGCCGCTAGCCGCGCTGCTTGGCCTGGGGCCGGAACCGCTGGCGAAGATCTTCGGTTACGCGCCCAAGATCGCCGCCGAGAACACTGTGCTGATCGGGGTGCGGGACGTCGATGAGGCCGAACGCGAGAACCTTCGCCGCGCCGGCGTGACCGAGGTCTACACCATGCGGGACATCGACGAGCGCGGCATGAGAACGGTGATGGAAGAGGCGCTGCGCGTGGCCGGACGCGGGACCGCCGGCTACCACGTCTCGCTGGACATGGACTGGATCGACCCCGAGGACGCGCCAGGAGTGGGGACGCCGGTGCGCGGCGGAGCCACCTACCGCGAGGCGCATCTGGCCATGGAGACCATCGCCGACCACGGGCGGCTGCTGAGCTTCGAGATCGTCGAGGTGAACCCGGTGATCGACGAGCACAACCGCACGGCGGACCTGGCTGTGGAACTGGCCTGCTCGGTCTTCGGGAAAAAGATTTTGTAAAGACTTTCGCGACTTTTGGTTTTGCACCGTCTTTGATCTCAGTTAGTCTTTCCAAGCGGACCAGGTTGTGTTAAGGTACTGCTTTGCAGCCAATGCCAGAAAATACTGTAAAAGCAACAGTATCAGGCACTTGGGCGAGAAAATCAGAAGGCGGAAGCAGGAAACGCAATGCCCGATTACATCTATCTTCTAGAAAACAGGCTGTCGGCTGACCAGCAGAACGCGCTGCACCAGTTGCGCGAGGCCGCGCGCGAGGCCGGCACAATCCTGTTTCTCACCGGGGATGCAGTGCGTGAGTTGACCCGCGGCGTCGCCGTTCGCGATCTCGAGGTAACGGTGCATGGAAATGCACTCAAACTCAAGAAAATAATCGAAAAACTCGGCGGCAAGGTGTGGGGAGAAGACGA
>Ga0326727_10022316_pt1 | contig 12252 bp, 9 predicted proteins | sample MB2enrmetagenome_FD_207643 | JGI IMG/M metagenome (GOLD analysis project Ga0326727, IMG submission 207643) | Lab enriched peat soil microbial communities from McLean, Ithaca, NY, United States - MB29MY | ecosystem: Environmental > Terrestrial > Soil > Wetlands > Peat | place: USA: New York... | reverse complement strand
GTGCGCCTGCTGGCTCACCCAGACGATGCAGATCATGGGATTGAGCATGTAGTCCATCACCATGCTCCATCCGGTGACGTATCCCAGCGCCGGGTTGATCTCGCGGCCCACATAGGTGAACGCCGATCCGGCGCTGGGGTAGACGCGCGCCATTCGGCCGTAGCTGATGGCGGTGAACAGCATGGCCACCATGGCGATGAGAATAGTGGTGACGACATGGCCGCGTCCGCGATTGCTGAGCACTCCGAAGACCGACATGGGCGCGGTGGGCTGGATCACGATGACGCCGTAGAGGATCAGGTCCCATAGTCCCAGAGCGCGCCGGAGGTGGACCGTTTCAGTCGATGGGTTGGCCATGAAGAATCAATTGTCCCACCGAAGCGCTGGCCAATATTTCACCACGGAGGCACGGAGATACGGAGAATGGAAAAGCGAAAGGCGAAACTGAGAGCACGGAGGTAGCGGAGGCCACGGAGGGCGCCGCCGGTGAGATGGTTGGCGGCGGCGCGCGACGGATGTTCACCACGGAGGCGCGGAGACACGGAGAAAGGAAAAGCGAAAGGCGAAACTGAGAGCACGGAGGTAGCGGAGGCCACGGAGGGCGACGCCAGTGAGATGGTTGGCGGCGGCGCGCCACTACCAAGGAAATGCGTTCGGCCGCCCAATATCGCCCCGACATCGATGGTCTGCGAGCGATAGCGGTCCTGGCGGTGTTTGTCTTTCATCTGAATCGCCGCTGGCTGCCGGGGGGATTTTTCGGCGTCGACATCTTCTTCGTCATCTCGGGGTACCTGATTACTTCCATCATTCTGCGGGACTGTGAGGCGGGCCGGTTTCGCTTCGGACGCTTTTATCAGCGGCGGATCGCGCGTTTGCTGCCGGCTTTCTTTGCGGTCGCGGTGGCGACGCTGGTTGGCGCGGCCCTGGTTTACTCGCCGCAGGATCTGGCGTCGACCGGGGCGACACTCTCGGCGGCGGCTGCGTCGGTTGCCAACTTGAAATTCCTCCTGCAGGGGAACTATTTCGTTCTCTCGCCGGACTCCCAGCCGTTCCTGCACTGCTGGTCGCTGTCGGTGGAGGAACAGTTCTATCTGCTGTTCCCGGCGGCGTTCTTGCTGCTGTATCGCAGGCCGCATGCTTTAATCGGGCTCTGTGCGCTCAGCTTCGCTTGTTACGTGGGGCTCGGTCGTGTGCGGCCGGAATGGGCGTTCTATCTATTGCCTGCGCGCGCTTGGGAATTGCTGGTGGGAAGCGTGCTGGCGAGGACCGCTCCCTCGCGGTCGCGGCTCATCAGGCACGCTGGCCTGCTGCTCATCGGCATTTCGTTCGTCAGCGGCCAATATGCCCTTCTGCCGGTGGTTGGGACGGGTTGTCTTCTGCTGTCAGGCGCCCGGTGGTTGTCGTCCAAGCCGCTGGTTCTCATCGGGCGGATGTCGTACTCGCTGTACCTCTGGCATTGGCCGGTATTCTCGCTGGTGGATTACCGGTTCTGCTGGCAGCCTTCGATCGTCCGGCTGGCGCTCAAGGTGTTCCTCAGTTTCGGCGGCGCGGCGGCCTGTTTCTTGTTTGTCGAGCGGCCGGGCCGCATTCTCCTGAATCACCCGGACAAGCGGCGCATGGCATTTGCCGCCCTGGCCGGTTCGCTTGCCGTCCTGATCGCGCTGGGCGTGGTGGTGCGCAACGCCAATTACCTGAATGCCGACGCGCGCGCCGTCCGCGCCGGCGGGGTTCGCTGCAACCCGCGGGGCAGGAACGGATCGATGATGCTGATGGGCGATAGCAATGGCTCGATGTACGGCAAAATGGCGGCCGAAATCGCCCGCGAGGGCGATTTACGGCTCGCCGTGATCAGCGTGGAGGCCGGCGATCCGCTGCCGAATACCGCTCTGTGGGTCGATTCTCTTGCCGTAGTGAAGAAAGAAAAGCCCGATTTTCTGGTGCTGGCGTGCAATTGGAGCAAGCTGCGGGACGACCGATCGAGACTTACCGTCGCCGTGAGCGAACTCAAGTCCTACGCGCGCGAGATCGTTCTTCTTACGCAACCGCCCATGCTGCCCGATAACGCCACGCGCGAAGCCATTCGAGCCGGCATTCGTCCGCCCTTCCGCGAAGATGCCGCGGAGCGCGCCGTTCGTCTGGCACGCAACGAGTTCGTCAAGAGTGTGCAGGGCGACAACGTGCGGGTCATCGATATCGAGCCGCTATTCTCGCGCGAGACCGGCGAAATCCGCTTCGTTGATGGCCGCTGGAATCAGCTTTATCAAGATCGCGAACATCTTTCGGCGGCGGGAGCCGAACTCGTCAAACCCGAGTTGCTGGAAGCGATGAACGGCCTCACTGCTTCACGCTGATGGGCGCCGGCGATATATACCGTGCCGCAGACTGTCTCAGCGCCAGGACTCCGAACTCCTGAGTAGTGGAATTTGCCTTGAGCCTGCAAACCGCTCGGTTGAAGAACATCGCAGGTCGAGCTTCATCGCCTTTGGTGGCCCGCAGGGACTGGCCGGGCTGTCGCCCGGCAGGCAGCTGAAGCATGCCCCACGTGGGATAAGCTTCAGCTTGTCCAGGCGAGCCAAGCTCGCCCAGGCCGCAGGGCCATGTTCACTCCCTTACCGGTCGCGGCCCGGAAACGCAGTGTGCCGGCACCGGGCCGCAACCGTGAGAGGGAGCGGTCTGCGGAGTTCCACGCAGATTCTACGACATCAGGAGTTCGCAGACTCTCCTCGACCCGCAACCAGCGGGTATAATAGCCCGATACGCGTGCGATTCTACTGCAACCACGCGCCTAAGAGGAGGGACTATGTGCGATCAGGATCATTTTGAACAGGACCGGCAAGAATACCAGGCTCGCGGTCTGGTGACCCGGAAGCAATTCGGCGTCATGTTGGGAGCAGGCGTCGCCATGATGCTGCCACGAGCCGCCAACGCGGTTACCGTGACCGAATCGGACGTTAACGTAACCACGCCGGACGGCGCTGCGGACTGCTATTTCGTGCGTCCAGCGAGCGGTACAGCGGCCGGCGTTCTCATGTGGCCGGACATTTTCGGACTGCGGCCGGCGTTCCGACAGATGGGCAAACGGCTGGCCGAAGCGGGATATGCGGTGCTGGTGGTGAATCCTTTCTACCGCGTCAAGAAGGCCCCCACTGCGGACCAAGGCGGCGCAACTCCCATCCAGGACCTGATGCCGCTGGCGCGAGCTCTCAACGAGACCACGCACATGACCGATGCCAAAGCCTTCGTCGCCTGGCTGGACGGCCAACCGTCCGTGGCGAAAAATCGCAAAATCGGCACACAGGGCTATTGCATGGGTGGACCGATTGCATTTCGCACCGCGGCCGCCGTGCCCGATCGTGTCGGAGCAGTCGCTTCGTTCCATGGCGGCGGACTCGTGACCGACGCGCCCAGCAGTCCCCACCTTCAGGCCGCCAGGAGCCATGCGCAGTTGCTCATCGCCATCGCCGCCAATGACGACGCGCGCTCGCCCAATGACAAGACCGTCCTCAAAGAGACGTTCGCCAAGGCGAACCTGCCCGCGGAGATCGAGGTGTATGCCGGCGCCGCGCACGGCTGGTGCCCGCCCGATTCGCAGGTCTACAACGAGCCGCAGGCCGAGAAGGCATGGAGCCGTTTGCTCGCGCTATACGCGAAAGCTCTGGCCTGAACAGCGCGTCCTCTGAAGGTGAAACCCGGCGCATTCAGCGGGCGCTGCACGGCACAGGCTCAAAACGGGTGCCTCCGGGCGATCCGGCGCAGGCCAATGGCGGACTCCTTTTGTGGCGAGCGCTGACCAGTCGGATGGCTATGAAGAAATCGCCTCGATCTTCATTCCAGGCCGCGGGAGGAACAGGTCGGGCGCGGGAGCTTCGGCCGTTGCCGAATGGTCGCAGTTGCTGCCTGAGGGGGCAGCAATCCTCGACTTGGGACGCGGGACGGGCATCCCCATTTCACTAATCTTCATCGCACGCGGCTGTATCGCGTGGATGCCTCCGCCAGCATGACCGCGGAATTCCGGGCCAACTTCCCGACCGCCGCGATTCCGTGCGCCGCCGTTGCAGATGCGGATTTTTTTCGGCCGGACTTTCGATGGCGTGGTCGCATGGGGGCTTTTCTTCTTGCTTAGTTGGTCATTTCAGAAATACGCTAACGTATTCCCGCCAGACGGCTCCCTGGCGGTCGCGGCTCGGAACGAAGCTGCATACAGAGCCGCGACCGCAAGGGAGCGGCACCTGACACACCCGCAGAATACGTCACCATAATTCTGAACGGGTACTTAGCGCGGAAGTCCAGCGCCAGCTCATCGCGAAAGTGGCCGCCATTTTGCCAGGCGGTGGCAGATTGCTGTTTACGGCTCCCGGTGAACCCTGTTCCCGGCTCGATGCCATGCCCGGACGAACCTCCATCCCGCCCGGCCACGACGCATCCCGCGTCGCGCTGGACGATGAAGGTATGAAGCTCGTTGGCACCGCACTGAAGAGATAGCCCGCGTTGGGGATTCAGGCGCCGAGCCCCACCTACGCCTCGATCTTGGTCCCCAGCACCTTCAAGAACTGCGCCAGCCATGCGGGGTGCGCCGGCCACGCCGGGGCCGTCACCAGTTTCCCGTCGGTGTGCGCCTGATCGATCGCGATATCCGCATACTTCCCGCCGGCCGCCGTCACGTCCGGCCCCACTGCCGGATAGCAGCTGCATGACTTGCCGCCCAGCACGCCCGCCGCCGCCAACAATTGCGCTCCGTGGCAGATCGCCGCGATCGGCTTGTCCGCCCCGGCAAAATGCCGCACGATTTCCAGCACGCGCGGGTTCAGCCGCAGGTACTCCGGCGCGCGCCCGCCGGGAATCACCAGCGCGTCGTACTTCTCCGCCGCCACACTGTCGAAAGTGGCATTCAGCGCGAAGTTGTGCCCGCGCTTTTCGCTATACGTCTGGTCGCCTTCGAAATCGTGGATCGCCGTCCGCACCGAATCGCCGGCCTTCTTGTGCGGGCAGACGGCATCCACCCGGTGGCCTACCATCAGCAACGCCTGGAACGGAACCATCGCCTCGTAATCTTCCACATAATCGCCGACCAGCATGAGTATTTTCTTCGCCACGATTCATTCCTCCCCTACCATCCTCGCACCGCGGCGATTCGGAGACGCGGGAACCTTACCCTCCGTGGCTTCCGCCAACTCCGTGTCTCGCCCTCTGGCAGCGCACCGATAGCGTATGTGCCGCCCGAGCGAATTGCGGCGCCGTGTACGAAAGATCCTCCCAAAATCGCCATCTCTTTCGCCGGCCGGTGAGTTAGACTGTAGCCGTGACGAGGGAGGAAGTCCGCGCCCGCATTTGCGGGCTCGGCATTTTACCGGCCATTCGGGTGACCAGCGCCGAAGATGCGCTCTTTGCCGCCGAGGCCGTCGCGCGCGGCGGCATTCCCATTGTGGAAGTCACCATGACTGTCCCCGGCGCCCTTGACGTGGTGTCCGAGCTCCTGCGCACCCGGCCGGAAATTACCGTTGGCGCCGGCACCGTGCTCGACGCCGAAACCGCCCAGCGCTGCCTGGACGCCGGCGTTCATTTTCTCTCGAGCCCCGGCCTGCATATGCCGGTAATGGAAGTGGCGGCCCGGAACAACATCGCCGTCTTGCCCGGCGCCCTCACTCCTACCGAGATCTGCGCCGCCTGGAAAGCCGGCGCCGATTTCGTCAAGGTGTACCCTTGCTCGGCAGTGGGCGGGCCCTCTTACATCCGCGGCATGTGCGGACCGTTCCCCAAGGTCCCCCTCGTCGCCGCCGGCGGCGTGAATCAGCACACCGCCGCGGACTACATCCTGGCCGGCTCCGCCGCCTTGGGCATCGGAGTCGAATTGATCCCCCGCGCCGCCGTCCGCGAACGCAATCGCGACTGGATCAACGAACTCGCCCACCGCTTCCTGGCGATTCTGAAATCCGCCCGCGCCAGGAATGCCGCTCACAATGGCACGGAAGTTTCCGAACATCCCCGGCGAAGTCCGTGACCCGGCATTCCGCCGGTTTTCCGCTGGCAGCAGCAAGCCAAATCACCAGCCTTGACAAAATACCACATTAGACATAATCTAAATACTTCATGGACGCCGAGGCGATTAAACGGTCCTTGGAAGCCGGCGGGTTGCGGTGCACTCCGCAGCGCTACGCCGTGATGGCATTCCTGATGGGACACAATCGGCATCCCACGGCTGTGGAAATCTTCGAAGCCGTGAATCGCGCGGATCCGCGCTCTTCCAGGGCCACGACTTATAACAATCTGCGGGACTTGGTGCAGGCCGGTTTGGTGCGTGAAGTGGCCGTCGAGGGCCGCGCCGCGCGATTCGATGCCAAAGGCGTGCGGCATCACCACTTTATCTGCGACCGCTGCGGCAATGTGGAGGACATGGAATGGTATGCCGTGCCCAGGCCCGCCTCGGGCTCCCTCGGGAAGCGGATTCTTCGCGAATGTGAAGTCATTTTGCGGGGGCTCTGTACGAAGTGCGCCCCGCGGCGGGCTTCCGGTTAGGTGTCGTTGGCGCTAGGATACCGGATGAATGGCGCGCGTCAGCGCGCGCGGCCGGCAGCCATTGCGCGAATGAGAAGGCCAGGTTCGCGGTCTGGCGCTATCTTTTTTGACTAATTCGAAGGAGGATGAACACATGGAGCAAAAACTCATCACTGAAGCAGGGGCGCCTGTCCCCGGTCTTCAGGAGCAAAACTCGTCAACCGAATCCAAGTGCCCGGTAGCCCATGGTGCTCGCAGACACACAGCGGCTGGAGCCCTGGGGAACGCGGGCTGGTGGCCCAATCAACTGAACCTGAAGATCCTGCACCAGCACTCCCCGCTGTCCGATCCCATGGACAAGGATTTCAACTATGCCGCAGAATTCAAGAGCCTTGACCTGGATGCCGTGATCAAGGACCTCCACGCCCTGATGACCACATCGCAGGACTGGTGGCCGGCGGACTACGGCCACTATGGGCCGTTCTTCATCCGTATGGCGTGGCATAGCGCAGGCACATACCGTATCTCCGACGGCCGCGGCGGCGGCGGTTCCGGAGCACAGCGATTTGCGCCCCTCAACAGCTGGCCGGACAACGTGAGCCTCGATAAGGCGCGCCGCTTGCTCTGGCCGATCAAGCAGAAGTACGGCCGCAAAATCTCCTGGGCCGACCTGATGATTCTTGCCGGAAACGTCGCATTGGAGTCGATGGGATTCAAGACCTTCGGTTTCGGCGGCGGGCGCCCGGACATCTGGGAACCCGAAGAGGACATTTACTGGGGGCCTGAGGGCAAGTGGCTGGCGGACGAGCGCTACAGCGGCGATCGTCAGCTCGAGAATCCTCTCGGCGCCGTTCAGATGGGCCTGATTTACGTGAATCCGGAAGGGCCCAATGGCAAGCCGGATCCCGTCGCTGCGGCCCGGGATATCCGGGAGACGTTCGGCCGCATGGCGATGAATGACGAGGAGACAGTGGCGCTTATCGCCGGCGGGCACACCTTCGGCAAAGCCCATGGCGCGGCCGATCCGAGCAAGTATGTCGGTCCCGAACCCGAGGGCGCTCCCATCGAAGAGCAGGGCCTCGGCTGGAAAAACAGCTTTGGCAGCGGCAAAGGCGCCGACACCATCAGCAGCGGGTTGGAGGGCGCATGGACCGACAACCCGGTGAAGTGGGACAACGACTACCTGGAAAACCTGTTCGCCTACGAGTGGGAGCTCACCAAGAGCCCCGCCGGCGCCCAGCAATGGACTCCCAAGAATGGATCCGCAGCGGCCACCGTGCCGGATGCTCACGACCCGTCGAAGAAGCACGCCCCGATCATGTTCACCACGGACCTCTCCCTGAAGATGGACCCGAGCTATGCGAAGATTTCGAAGCGCTTTCTCGAGAATCCGCAGGAGTTCGCGGACACATTTGCCAAGGCGTGGTTCAAGCTTACGCACCGCGATATGGGGCCGCTGTCCCGCTATCTTGGCCCGCTCGTCCCGGCGGAGCCACAGTTGTGGCAGGACCCTGTTCCCGCAGTGGATCATGAACTGATCGGGGAACAGGACATTGCCGCCCTGAAGGCCAAGATCCTGGCATCCGGACTGTCGATCTCCCAACTGGTCACCACGGCTTGGGCGTCGGCGGCAACCTTCCGCGGCAGCGACAAGCGCGGTGGGGCTAACGGGGCGCGTATTCGCCTCGCGCCACAGAAGGATTGGGAAGTGAATCAACCAGCCGAATTGGCGAAGGTCCTGCAGAAGCTGGAAGCCATCCGGAAGGAGTTCAACAGCGCGCAGTCCGGTGGCAGGAAGGTCTCGCTCGCCGACCTGATCGTTCTGGGCGGCTGCGCAGCCGTCGAGGCAGCTGCCAAGAAGGCGGGCCACGATGTGAAAGTTCCCTTCTCGCCGGGGCGCACGGACGCGTCGCAGGAGCAGACCGATGTGCACTCGTTCGCCGTACTGGAGCCGGCCGCAGACGGGTTCCGCAACTACCAACCCAAGGGACAAGCAAGACCGGCGGAAGAGATGCTGGTGGACCGGGCGCAGTTGCTGAACCTGACTGCCCCCGAGATGACGGTTCTCGTCGGCGGTATGCGCGCCCTGAATGCCAACTTCGGGCAGACGAAACACGGCGTGTTCACCAACCGGCCCGAGAACTTGACCAATGATTTCTTCGTCAACCTGCTCGACATGAAGACCAAGTGGCAGCCCTCCCCAGCATCCGAAGGGGTGTATGAGGGGCGCGATCGCGCCACCGGCGAAATCAAGTGGACCGGCACCCGTGTCGACCTTGTCTTCGGTTCCAACTCCCAGCTCCGGGCACTCGCAGAAGTCTATGCCTGTGACGACTCGAAAGAGGCGTTCGTGAAAGACTTCGTGGCTGCGTGGAACAAGGTGATGAACCTGGATCGCTACGACCTCGCCTGAGCTCGGCGAAAAAGAGAGCTGTTGTCCGGGCGCGCGGGCCGGATCGCGCGCCCTCCGATTCTGCTAGTGTAGTGAGTCATGCAGCCGGCTCGGTACGGAGCCGCGAGCGCGAGGGAGCGGTTCATGGCCCTGCGCGCATGGGCGAGCTTGGCTCGCCAGGACAAGCTGAAGCTTATCCCACGTGCTTCAGCTTGCCTGCCGGGCAACAGCCCGGCCAGTCCCTGCGGGCCACCAAAGGCGATGAAGCTCGACCCGACATGTTCTTCAACCGAGTCGCAGTATGGGCCTTCGCTTTAGGCTTCGGCCCACAGAAACGATGAAAATGGGCGCTACGCGCGGAATCTTGAACGCGCTTCCGAAGGCATTACTCGCTGAAGGTCACCGTCTGCTTGGGAACTTTCGGTCGAGTGCCGGAATCGATAAGACCTCACGGTTCTTGATCGCGCTTATGAACTGAGCAACCACCGTTCGCCTAAGCAGCCTGCAGCGCCGGCACGCTTGCCGGCGCGCCGTTTCGGCCAAGCACCGCGAAGCTCGGCGACAACCCGAGCCATAACACGTCATGCCTCCGTAATCGCCGCTCCGATATACTAAATGCTCCCCACATGCCAAGAATCGTAGCCCTCTTCCTGGCCTTTGCCGCCACACTCGCCGCGGCCGACAGGATCGCCGGCGGACCCTTTACGGTCAACGTCACCACACGCTCCGCCACCGTGGTCTGGATCGTCGAGAGCGACCAGCTGATTCTCCGTCCGCCGGGAGGCGTGGAAGGCCGCTACTCGCCTTCTTTCCGCGTGGAAAGAACCACGCTCGCCAGCCTCCAGCCCGGCACCCGATACGAGTACGAACTGCCCGGCTATCCCGGCGTGCAAGGATCCTTCCGCACCGCTGCCGCCGCCAACGCGCCGTCCTACCGCTTCCTCGTGTACGGCGACACCCGCACCCGCCACGACGTCCACCGCCGCGTGGTCGAGGCCATCCTTAAAGACGGTGTGAAAGACGGCATGCCCGATTTCGCCATCCAAAGCGGCGACCTGGTGGAAAACGGCGAGGACAATTCGCTATGGCCGATCTATTTCGATATCGAAAAGGATCTCCTGCGGCAGATTGCGTTCTTCCCCGTGCTCGGAAATCACGAACGGAATACCCACGACTTCAGCGATTTCTTCCAGGCCGTCAGGCCATACTATTCCTTCAATTGGGGAAACGCGCACTTCATCGTGCTCAACAGCGACATCGCCAGTTCCGGCAGCAATAAATGGGCGCGCGATACCTTCTGGGAGGAGCAGACGAAGTGGCTCGAAGCGGAGTTGCAGGCCAGCCAGAATGCCGAATACCGCGTCGTGGTGGCGCATCATCCGCCCTTCAGCGCGGTTTCCAACCGTCAGGGTTCCAACCCCGAGATGCGCGCGCTGGTTCCCATGTTCGAGAAATACCGCGTGTCCATCGCCTTCTTTGGGCACGACCACAACTACCAGCGCAACCTGCAGAACGGAATCAACTACGTCATCAGCGGGGGCGGCGGTGCGCCCCTTTACGACGTCGATAAGCCCGATCCCGCCACCTCCCAAAAGGCCGTCAGTGTTGAGAATTTCATCAAAGTCACCGTGGAGGGGAAGGCGATGATGGTCCGGGCGATGGGCCTCGACGGCAAGGTCCTCGACGAATTCGAAGTCCGCCACTGACCTCGCCGTACGCCTTCGCAGCGGCCCGTTGCAGCCCGTGGTATAATTACAGCTTATGTCAATGCCTTAGCCCCGTCGTCAGCAGAGCTCCGAAGCTCATCTCACGTTTCCAGCCCCGCCTTTCGGGTGGGCGCCCTTAGCTTGCACAACTTCACATAAAGGAGAAATCCAACATTGAGGAAACTACTGTCCGGAGGGCTTGTCGTATTTGGAGTAGCGTCGATTCCGGTGCCTATGTCACCCCGCACCGTCCCCACCACTTTGCAGCAGCAATATCGCGGCGATCCCCGGTTAATCCCCTTGCGCCAGTTCTTTACGCGGACAGAATGCCCCGCCGCCGATTATGCCATCGATTTTCTGATGGTCGCCGATGAGTACGCGCTCGATTGGCGGCTCCTCCCGAGTCTCTCGTTCGTGGAATCGACCGGCGGAAAGGCCAGCCTCCACAACAACCTCTTCGGCTGGGATTCCGGCCGGGCGCACTTCGCCAGCCCCAGTGCGGCTATCCGCTCGGTTGGAGCTTTTCTGGCCACTTCGACGCTTTACAGGTCAAAAAGCCTCGACCAGATCCTGGCACTCTATAATCCCGACCGGGAGTATGCGCCCAGGGTCAAATCCGTCATGCGGCGGATAGCGTCCGCTCAATGACCCGCTAAGGCCTCTATTCCAAGTGCTGGACCACCATATAAAGGCCGCCGAATAGCACTACGGCAACCAATATCACCACTGCCAAACGGATGAGCCGCTCGCTGGTTTTAGCGGGCGGGCCCTCGTCTTGCTTGATCCGGTCTGTGAGGCTATCGAACATGGGACCTCCTAAGAATGCCGGTATGAACCCCGACCTGGGGGATTCCAGGACCAAGCTGTCTGATTGTAGCCTGGATTACGGCGTCTTCCAAGGGCAATTTCCCTTTCCGAGCCCCACCGAAGCGAGGTCCATGGCGCCCTTTGAGCCCGCCGGACCCCGGGACCAGCCCCACAATTGGCGTTTCCAGGGACAGGCTTCCCACGCCGTGGCCATGGCCGATAATAATAATCGATGGTACGTAAACTGGTCCGGTTGAAATAGGGTTGCTGCCACCCAACCCCTTTATCGGCGTAGGCTCCGATCCGGGCCGGCGGATCGCCATCCGGTTCGACGGCGTCCACCGCGACTCCCCGGTGGGGATCGACGGTCACCACGTGGGTCGCGGCATCGGCCGGCCGTACGGTAGAACTAGGAGAAACAGTGCGAATTCAGTCAATTGTCATGCCAGCCCTTTTCTTGAACGTGGCGGCTGTCGCGTCCGCCCAGCCCGCGCGTGTCATCGCGGTGGACTTCTCAAAAGTGCAGGGACCGCAGAGCACCGTGTGGAAGGAGTGCATCGGCGCGGGCCGCGCCAATGAGGGCTTGCGCGCCGACTGGCACGAGCAGCTCGCGCTCGTCCAGAAGGAGATCGGCTTCCGCTATATCCGCATGCATGGCCTGCTGCACGACGACATGGGCGTGTATCAGGAGCACGCCGGCTCACCGCCCAGCTATAACTTCCAATATGTCGACAAGCTGTACGACTACCTGCTGCGCGTCGGGCTGAAGCCGTTCGTCGAGCTGGCTTTCATGCCGCACGACCTGGCCAGCGGCGACAGGACCGTCTTCTGGTGGCGCGGCAACATTACGCCGCC
>Ga0326727_10022315_pt1 | contig 12252 bp, 11 predicted proteins | sample MB2enrmetagenome_FD_207643 | JGI IMG/M metagenome (GOLD analysis project Ga0326727, IMG submission 207643) | Lab enriched peat soil microbial communities from McLean, Ithaca, NY, United States - MB29MY | ecosystem: Environmental > Terrestrial > Soil > Wetlands > Peat | place: USA: New York... | reverse complement strand
CGGCTGCGCACCACGCCCGCCGCTTCCAGTTGCTGGCCGATCCGCGCCGCCGAAGAACCGGGCGCCAAATCGACAAACGTCTCGCTGCGCGGGCCGAAGGGCGACAGAACCATCCAGGCCCCCGCGCCAGCCGCAAAAAGCGCCAGAAGAAGAACCGCCTTCAAGACTCCCGCCGCGCCAGATCTCTTCTTCGCTCCGCTCCTGCGTCTGCGGCCTGCCATTCCCCGCTATCGACCCTTCCTTGGTTAAAGACGTGAGAAATCCCCAAGAGGACCCTCTACCTATGATTGTATCGGTTCGGTTGGCCGCGCATTCGCTGGGCGTCAATTCGAGAACCGCTTCAGGTACCCATCGGCTCCAGCTTTCCGCCTTTGAGCAGGAAGCGCTCTCCTCGCCAGACGATGGTGTTTCCGGCGAAACCAGCGACCCAGACTCCCATTGCCACGAGGTCGCGCAGCGGCAGCAGCCAAAGATTGGGAAGAACCTGGCGGTCGCCGAGCACTTCAGCGCCGGTGGTCAAGGCCAGGGCCATGCGCAAAAGAAAGCTCAACCCCAGGAGCCATAAGCTCAACGGGCTGAGGCCGCTGGCCAGCACATTGAGCAGGGCCAAAGCCAGGCCGTGAGTAAAGATCAGGCCGGCGTATCCCCAGGGGCGGGCATCGCGGACGGTGCGGGCCCAGCGCAACTGGTGATCGAAAAAGCTGCGCCAGTTGTAAGCGGGAATGGCGGTCTCGACCACCTCGGCCGAGAGCGCCACGCGGTAGCCGGCCCGGGCAATGCGCGCGCCCAGTTCGTAGTCGTCGGCCAGATAATCCGCCAGCGGCAAGAGCCCGCCGATGCTGTCGAGCGCCTTGCGGCTCACGGCCAGCGTGGAGCCCAGCCCGAACTGAAGGCCGCCTTCCATCATCCGGGAGAGCAGTACGCCGGCCTGGAAGTCGGTAGCGATGCCCAGCGCCTCCAGCCGCGAGGGCAGAGTGCGGTGGGCGCGGCCGCGGTAGAGCGCGGTCACCAGGCCGACCTCTTTCCGCGCCTGTGCGCGATCCTGCGCGGGAAACGGCTCATCCGGCGGCGGAGCGAAGTGGGTCATGATCCGCTCCAGGTAGCGTGGGGAGACGGTAATGTCGGAGTCGTTGATGAGCAGGAAGCTGTACCGGGCGTGGGCCGCAAGCTGGACGAGGGTGCTGACCTTGCCGTTGGCGCCCAGGCGGGTGGGGCACCGGATCAGTCGAATGGCTCGGGCGGGAAACTCTCTGATCAGTTGTTCAACAAGGGCGGCGGCGGGATCGGTGAGCGAGGAGACGCCGAGGAGCAGCTCCACATCGCCCGGGTAAGTCTGGCGGCAATGGCTGCGGAAGGCGTCCATCATGCCGGGGTCGACCCCATGGAGAGACTTGAGAATGCTGACGCCGGGAGAAAAGGCTGCTAGCGGGACGCGGCGAACGGCAAGAAAGACGCGCGCGGCCACCATGGCGGCCACAAAGTATCCCATGCCGGCCACAGTCAGCACCGCAGTCAGAATCTCCACGGATTGGGCCAATACGCTCGACATCTCAGGGGTCAGTGTAGCGGACGGAGGTGGAGACCAGGGAATAAGGAATAGGGAGTAGGAAGAGGACTAGGGAATACGAGACCAGGCGCTGCGGCATCGGATGCGGCGGTTCCTGGTCAAGCGCCGACCAGGATTTGCTGACGCGGGGGAGGGCTTGACGGATTGTGGCGAAAAGCGCCAGCGTGCCGCACGGCGGCACGCGAGAGACATACGAGGGCTGAGGTTGCACCCAGCCCTCGCTTGTGTTTGCTAGACTCTGCCGGAATCCGGGCTGGAGGTTAGACAGGCTGCACGTCGGCGGCCTGCCATCCCTTGGGCCCCTTCACCACGTTGAATTGCACGGCTTGCCCTTCCTGCAAACTCTTGAAACCACTCGAGTTGATTGCAGAGTAGTGCACAAAGACATCTTCGCCGTTCTGACGCGAGATAAAGCCGAAGCCCTTCGCGTCGTTAAACCACTTCACAGTACCTTGTTCCATTTTGATCGTGTTTCCTAGATTGAATTGCGCTGGATGAATCGGAGCGACCACTGGCAGAATCTTGCTTGGTTGGGCGAGTTGCTGCTCACGCCCGGTTCGGTTCTAACGCTGACGACAGTGTACCATTTCTCTCAAGAATTCGCTGCATGAATTCTCGCCCTTCGTCTCATCAGGCGATTCCGCTTTCCGGAACCCATTCACTTCAAAGGGCTTATTCACTCGTGTCCCATTGTGATACTGTGAGAGGTCGCCATGTCCAACGATCCCGTCCCCGGCTTGCTGTCGCGCGCCACCGAAGCGCTTGAGGCGGAGTTCGCGGCTTTGCCCGACTTTGCGCCGGCGCTGGATGGCGCGGCCGACACGGAGGCGATGGCCCGGATTCTGGAGGCGACGGCTCACCGGCTGGGGGACAACTATCCGTACTTTCATCCTCTTTATGCCGGCCAGATGCTCAAGCCGCCGCATCCGCTGGCCCGGGCGGCCTATGCGCTGGCCATGAAGATCAATCCTAACAACCATGCGCGCGACGGCGGACGGGCCAGCTCGGAGATGGAGATGGAGGCCGTCGCTGGAATCGCGCGGATGTTCGGCTGGACCGAGTTTCTGGGCCATCTGACCTCGAGCGGCACGCTGGCCAACCTGGAGGCGCTTTGGGTGGCTGGGCAGTTGGCGCCCGGAACGCGGATTGCCGGCTCTGGGCAGGCGCATTACACCCACGCGCGCATCTCGGCCGTGTTGAAGCTGGAGTATGCGGAGATTGCCACGGACAACCGCGGCCGCATGAGCCTTGAATCGCTGGAGGCGGAGCTGCGCAAGGGCGATGTGGGCGCGGTGGTGGTCACTCTGGGCACAACAGCCACGGGTGCGGTGGACCCGCTGGATGAGGTGCTGCGGCTGAGGGAGCGCTACGGCTTCAGGGTGCATGTGGATGCGGCCTACGGCGGCTACTTCCGGCTGATTCCGGAGGCCCTGGAGGAGCCTGCGCGGCGGGCTTTTGCGGCCATGGGCGAGGCCGACTCGATCGCCATCGATCCGCACAAGCACGGATTGCAGCCCTATGGGTGCGGATGCGTCTTGTTTCGCGATCCGGCGGTGGGCCGCTTCTACAAGCACGATTCGCCTTATACCTACTTCACTTCAAAGGAGTTGCACCTGGGGGAGATTAGCCTGGAGTGCTCCCGGGCCGGAGCCTCGGCGGTGGCGCTGTGGGCTACGCAGCAGCTCTTGCCACTCGTGCCGGGAGGCAAGTTTGCCCGCGGGCTGGCTCGCGGCCGGGCGGCGGCTTTGCAGCTGGACCGGCGCTTGCGCCAGGACAGGACCGGGTGGTTTCAGGCGCTGGCCGCGGGGGCTCCGGAGCTGGATATTGTGGTGTGGAAGATGAATGCGGAGACGCCGCGGCGGGCCTCAGAGTTGGCGCACAGAGTTTTTGTGGCCTGCGCCGCGCGAGATTTGCACCTGGCTCTTGTAGAATTGCCGCTGGGGTGGTTTCGCTCACCGGCGGCGTTTCAATCCGGAAATCGAGAGGGCGGCGGATTGGTCGCCTGCTTGCGCTCGGTGCTGATGAAGCCGGAACATGAGGCCTGGCTGGACAGGATTTGGGAGCGATTGACGGCGGCCGGCGCGGAAGTAATGGGAGAATAGGGAAGATGGCAGAGTCGAGTAGAACCGAGTTCGGCGAAGAAAACGTTCTCATTCAGGCGGGGAGTTGTCTGGTGACTTTCCTTCCTCGCCTGGGAGGCAAGATCGCTTCGATTCGTGTTGGCGATCATGAGCTGCTGCAGGCTCCGCTTGCGCCCTACGGGCCGCGCACCCGGACCATGCGCTTCGAAGAGGGCGACGCCAGCGGTTGGGACGAGTGCCTGCCTTCGGTTGCCGATTGCACGGTGGAAACCGCGGCGGGCGCCGCGTCGGTTCCCGATCATGGGGATCTGTGGCGGGTGGAGTGGCAGCCGGTTGCAACCGGCGCCGCCTCGGCAACCCTCCGCGGGGAGTGCTTTTCGCTGCCTTTGGCGCTGGAGCGGGCGGTTGCGCTCGCCGAGACGGACAAGGGCTGGAAGTTGAGCGTGGATTACAAGGTCACCAATACCGGCAGCTTCCGCGCGCCGTGGTCCTGGTGCGCTCATACCTCGTATGCGTCGGAGGCGGGAGACCGCGTTACATTGCCGGGCTCGATCCATACGCTGCGGCTGGAGGGTTCCGGCGGCGGCAGGCTGGGCAAGGGCGGCGACCGGGTGAGCTGGCCCGTGGCTGCGCTGGTAAATGGCGGCACAACCGATTTGAGCGTGGCGCTGGGGCCGGAGACGGGCATCGGCGACAAGCTCTTTGCCGGGCCGCTCGCGGCGGCGGAGAACTGGTGCGTGCTGGAGCGGCCCAAGGCGGGCGTGCGCATCAAGGTGAGCTTCGACCCCGCGTCCACGCCGTACCTGGGAATCTGGATCTGCCACGGCGGCTGGCCGGACCGGCCGGGAACCAAGCAGACCTGTTTTGCGCTGGAGCCGTCCACGGCTCCGGTTGACTCGCTGGCCAAGACCGGGCCGTGGTCCCTCGAGCTGGCTCCAGGCGAATCCTTCTCCTGGCCCATGGTTGTTGAGATTGAATCCATTCAAGGGTGAACTGACATGCATGATCCTGCAATTCTTCGTTCGATGCACCTTGCCCGCTTTCAGGCGGAGCCGGCGATCTTTGTTGCGCCCGGCCGCGTAAACCTTATCGGCGAGCACACCGACTATGCCGAGGGCTTTGTGATGCCCGTGGCTATCAACTTTGCCACCCTCGCGGCCATCTCGCCGCGCTCCGACGGCAAGATCGTCATTTGGGCCGAGAACTACTCGGAGGAGAGCATCTTCGATGCGGCGGCGTCGCCCGTGGCCGCCAAGCACTGGAGCGACTACCCGATGGGCGTGGTTTCCATCCTGACCGGCGAGGGCCACACGATTCCCGCCTTCAGCCTGAGCCTGTGGGGCGATGTGCCGCTGGGTTCGGGATTGTCGAGCTCGGCGGCTCTCGAAGTGGTGACGGCGCTGGCCGTGCTGTCGCTGGTCGGAGCCAGCTATCCGGGGCCCGTGCTGGCCCGGCTCTGCCAGCGCGTCGAGAACGAATTCGTGGGCGCCAACTGCGGCATCATGGACCAGTTCATCTCCGTCAACGGCAAGGCGAACCACGCCCTGCTGCTGGACTGCCGCGACCTCAGCTTCCGCCTGGCGCCGATTCCCGCCAATGTGGCGCTGGTGATTGCCAATACCATGGTCAAGCACTCCATTGCCGGGGGCGACTACAAGACCCGCCGCGCCGAATCCGAGGCCGCCTGCGCCATCATCAATGGCCACCGCGGCGGAGTTCCCTTCCTGCGCGACGCCACGCTTGAGGATCTCGCCAAGTGGGGCCACGAGATGACGCCCAAGTCCTACCTGCGCGCCAAGCACGTCATCACCGAAGACCTGCGCACCGTGGCCGCCTCCGAGGCGCTGCTCAAAGGCGATATGAAGGAAGTCGGCCGGCTGATGGCCGAGGCGCACATCAGCTACAGCAAGGACTTCGAGGGCAGTTGCGAGGAGGCCGACCTCATGGTCGATCTGGCCAATGAGCTGCCGGGGCTGATCGGGGCGCGGCTCACCGGCGGCGGCTTCGGCGGCTGCACCGTCAACCTCGTTGAGCAGGATCAGGCCAAGGGCTTTGCCGAGGAGCTGGGCAAGCGTTACGCCGCCAAAACCGGCATTGTGCCGCAGATTCACATCTGCCACGCCTCCGACGGCGCGCACCGCATCTCGTAGGTTTCCGCTTTTAACGGCTTCCTGGGTCTCGAAAAACCGAGACCTGGGGCACCCGGCAGCCGGCGATCCGGTCGCCGGAATCAGGAGGCCTTGGCGATCTTCCTGACATCCGACTGCAGAACCGGATGGATTCGATTTGCCTCGGTGAGAAAGCGGTCCACGGCGGCATCGTCGTTGGGGTCGCAGGGACAGTCGTCGGGGTCACTGGCATCGTAGGGAACCGGAGCGTCGGCGGCAATCTGCTCTTTGACCCATTCCCAGTCACTTAGATCGCTATTTGGCGGCGGCATAACGTCCTTTCCCTTCGAGAGGCATAGCGGAACGAGATGAATCGAACATTCCCGTTGCGAATAGTATCAACCAGAGCGAGAACTGCTCCAGCGCCCTTGACATCAGCCAAATAGTATATACAATAAGCCAATGGGAATCACGTACGACCCCGCCAAGAATGAGCGCAACATCCGCGAGCGCGGACTCTCCTTCGAGCGGGCCGCGGATTTCGATTTCGAGACCGCTCTGATCGCGGACTATTCCCGTAATGACGAAATGAGACGAGTTGCCGTAGGGTATCTGGACAGGCGATTGCACCTGATCTGCTACGTCCCCAAACCGGATGGAATTCGCGTTATCAGTTTTCGTAAGACCAACAAGAGGGAGGCAAAGCTGTATGGCAAACCGCAAACCATTGATTGATGAAGACGGCGAAGTGAGAGAGATAACAGCCGAAGATGTTGCCCGCTTCAAGCCCTTCTCCACGCTGCCGGTGGCGGAGCGGAAGATGCTGCTGAAACTTCGCAAGCGCGGGCCGCAAAGGACGCCGAAGAAAGTTCCCATCTCGATTCGACTCTCCGCAGATGTGGCCGAGGGTCTGCGCGCCACCGGCAACGGCTGGCAAGGCCGCGCGGATGAAGCACTCAGGTCATGGCTGGCAAGGCAGGCCGAGTCTCACGCTGGATGATCGGGATTACCGCCGCATGCCAACCGATTTTGAGCTTTTTGGGCCAACGCACCTCGTCATCCTCGCCGCGGTCCCTCTTCTTGCGGCGATTCTCGCAGCCGTCCAGCGGCGGCTCCCGCCCGGAATCAAGTGGCTGCGAGTCGGCCTGGCCGCGATGCTTCTGTCGGACTTCGTTGTGTATTGCGGATACCAGGCCGCGCACGGCCAGCTTGCGTTTCCCGATCGTCTTCCTCTGGAACTCTGCGATGTCACGCAGTTGCTTGTCATTCTCGCGCTGCTCACTCTCAATCGGACCATCTGCGATCTGGCTTACTACTGCGCATTGGCCGGAGCTTCGATGGCCCTGCTCACCCCGAACCTGCTGGAGCGCTTCCCTTCCTTCTTGACCGTTCAGTTCTTTGTCGGCCATGGCCTGGATGTGGCCGCCGTTCTGTACCTCGTGTGGTCCAGGCAGGCGCGGCCCCGGCGGGGGTCCATCGCCAGAACGATGCTGGCTCTGAACATCTTTGCCGCCTTCGCCGGCACATTCGATTTCCTCTTCAAGACCGACTATATGTACCTTTGCGCCAAGCCGCGGAATGTATCCCTTCTCAGTTTTCTTGGACCATGGCCCTGGTACATCGTGGCCACGGAAGGCGTCGCACTGGGCATATTCCTGCTGCTGTATCTTCCCTTCCGGCAATCCGCCGCGCGCCCCTGGTCTGGCATCTGACGCCTGTTTTCCGCCCGGCAGGCCTGCGAGATCCCTTTCACCCAGTTGATTTGGCCCGGTCGAGCTTTCAGCCGGGGAGCGAGAACCCTGCCGCGGGCTCGCATCTTCCACACATCGGAGGAAGGCCGCTCACGGGCTGGAAAAATGAATCCTTCCCCTTTGTTGCAGCTTCAAACGGGTAATCCGCGAGCGGATTCCCGCGCGAGAGAGATTCCGCCCCCGCGGCGGCTGCGCGGGATGAGTTGAGCCGGTCGAAACCCATGGGTAACCTGCGTTTGGCCTGTCCGGGGATGACCAATGCCCCGTTCGTGCCAGGGTTCCTGGGCAGCGTTCCTTGTTAAAATCTGAAAAGTTTGTCTCGATGAGGGCCGGGCAGGATTGGCATTGCCCGGCCGGCTTCCCTGATTTCCATTCCCAGATCGTCGCTTCGGGGTTAGGAAGCGCGGCGGAGAGATGAATTTCATGCAACCGACATCGCCGATACCGTTTTCATACGAGATTCTTCCCGCCTCGGGCCTGGTGGCGTACTTTTCCATGGAGATCGCGATGAACCCCGCGATGCCGACCTACTCCGGCGGCCTGGGGGTTCTGGCCGGCGATACGCTGCGCTCGGCCGCCGACCTGGGAGTTCCGCTGGTGGCCTTCACGCTGGTTCACCGCAAGGGATACTTCCAGCAGCACCTGGATGGAAGGGGTGTGCAGAGCGAGGACGTTCAGCCCTGGAATCCCTCCGACTTCTGCACCGAGGAGGAGGCGCGGATCACGGTGTCCGTCGAGGACCGCACGGTGACGGTTCGTTGTTGGCGCTACGACCTTGTGGGCCGTTTCGGACACGTGGTGCCGATCTATCTTCTGGACACGGACCTGGAGGTGAATTCGGGATGGGATCGCGGACTGACGGATCACCTCTACGGCGGGGACTCCAACTACCGGTTGCAGCAGGAGATTGTGCTGGGGATGGGCGGCGTGCGCATGGCCAACGCGCTCGGCCACCGGATCAACGTCTACCACATGAACGAGGGCCACGCGGCGCTGCTGACGCTGGCGCTGATTGAGAAGGCGTTGGGCGGCGGTCCGCTGGGCGCGCCCACTGAGGCCGACCTCGCCCTGGTGCGGCAGAAGTGCGTCTTCACTACCCACACGCCAGTCCCCGCCGGCCATGACCGCTTTTCCATCGAGCAGACCATTCGCATTCTCGGAGGCGACCGCACGGCGCGGCTGGAAAAGCTGGGTTGTTATCGCGACGGCATATTGAACATGACGCTGCTGGCGCTGAAGTTCTCGCGCTACGCCAACGGCGTGGCCATGCAGCACGCCAAGGTCACCCGCGCGATGTTTCCGGAGTTTGCCATCCACAACATCACCAACGGAGTTCACGCGCCCACCTGGATCTGTGCGCCCATGCAGCAGCTTCTGGATGCGAATGCTCCATCGTGGCGGCGCGACCATCTCTACCTGCGCAACGCCATCGACCTGCCGGAAAAAGAAATTCTCTCAGCGCACGCCCGCGCCAAGGACGCGCTGCTGACCGAGGTTGCCGCGCGTACCCGCCTGACGCTCAATCCCAAAGTGCTGACCCTGGGCTTCGCCCGGCGCGTGGCCACATACAAGCGGGCGACGCTGATGTTCACCGATTCCCGGCGGCTGGTGGAGATTGCCACCGCGGCCGGAGGGTTGCAGATTATCTACGCCGGCAAGGCCCATCCCCAGGACGAGCCGGGCAAGGCGCTCATCCAGCAGGTCGTCGAGGATGCCGCCAGGTTATCCAGCGACCTGCTCAAAATCGTTTATCTGGAGAACTACGGATGGGACCTCGGCGCGCTGCTGACGGCCGGCGTGGACGTGTGGGTGAATACCCCGCGGCGTCCCTATGAGGCATCCGGCACCAGCGGGATGAAGGCGGCGCTGAACGGTGTTCCCAGCCTCTCGATTCTGGATGGCTGGTGGATCGAGGGCTGCATCGAGGGACTGACCGGCTGGGCCATCGAGGACGGCTCGAGCGACGCCGAGGAGGCTGCTTCGCTCTACAACAAGCTGGAGACGGCCGTGGTTCCGCTGTACCTGGAGGCGCCGGAGAAGTGGGCCCGCCTGATGCGCACCACATTGGCATTCAACGGATCGTACTTCAACACCAACCGCATGGTGAAGCAGTACACGCGCAACTCCTACTATCCGGTGAAGCTGCTGGAGGGCGCAAAGGTGGAGGAGGCGGCCTTCGCGGACTGAGTCGGCAGGCCGGCGGGCCTTTGCGGTTGCTTCCGCTCTTTCCTGGGAAGGGAGCGGGGCGTCTTATCTCCGCTTGGCCAGAATCGCCGCCGCTACCACCGCTTGCCCGTAACTCAGCCCTCCATCGCCAGGGCTGACGCGGCGATGCTGGAAGACCTCAAATCCCTCCTCTTCCAATCCTGTACGCAACAGCCGCGCCAGCCGCCGGTTGTGCATGCAGCCCCCGCTGAGCACAACCTGCTTGATCCCGGTCTTTTCCCGCGCGTTCCCCGCTGCTGCGATGAACGCCTCTGAAATCCCAGAGTGGAAGCGCGCAGCAATGCGCGCCTTCTTTACACCACGCCGCAGATCGTCCACAACGGCACGCCACAAATCCCCGGTCCTCAACACAAGTGGCACATCCATTCCCAGATTCTTGCCGTCCCATAATTCCGGCGCGTAATCAACGCGACCTAGCTTGTCGCTCTCATCGACCGCCAGCCCCTCCAATTCGATGGCCGCCTGCGCCTCGTAATCCACCGCGCGCCGCCCAAGCACCACCGCCGCCACCGCATCGAAGAGCCTGCCCAAACTGGAGGTTAGCGGCGCATTCACCCCGCGCTCCATCATCCGATCCAACACCCGCGCCTCCTTTTCGTTGGCGCCCGCAAGCGCGGCCGCTGGCTCGAGATCGAAACCCGCTGTGCGAAGCGCGGCAAACGCCATCCGCCAGGGCTCCCGGATGGCCGCCTCACCCCCCGGCATGGGGACGTAATCGAGATGCGCGAAGCGCTCGAAGCCGTCCAGCCGGCACACCAGCACTTCCCCGCCCCAGATGCGCCCATCCGCGCCGTAGCCGGTGCCGTCCAGCGCCAGGCCTATCGCCTCGCTTGCGAGTCCATGCTCGGCCATGCACCCGGCCACATGCGCGTGATGATGCTGCACCGCGATCGGCGTCAATCCCCGCGCCGCTGCCCAATTCTTCGCCCAATCCGTCGACAGGTACCCAGGGTGCAGATCGTGCGCCACCGCCTCCGGCTCAATCTCGAAGGTGCGCATCAGGTGATCGAGCGACTCGGTAAAGAATTCCACGCCCTTCAGGTTCTCCAGATCGCCCAGGTGCTGGCTCTGGTAAACAAATCGCCCCCGCGCCAGCGCGAAGACATTCTTCAAATGGCCTCCGACGGCCAGCAGCGGCGGCGCTTCCAGTTGCAACCCCGGCGGCAACTCCACCCCCAGCGGCACAAACCCCCTGGCTCTGCGAATCAGCTGCGGCGCTCCATCCACCACCGCCGCCACCGAATCGTCGCAGCGCTGCAAGATCTCCCGGTCGTGCATCAGAAACACGTCCGCAATCGTCCCCAACCGCGCCCGCGCCTCATCGTTGTCGATCGCGATCGGCTCTTCGTTCAGGTTGGCGCTGGTCATCACCAGCGCCCGCACGCGCCCGCCGGCGAACAGCAGATGTTGCAGCGGCGCATAGGGCAGATAGACCCCCAGCCACGGAATTCCCGGCGCAACCGCATCCGCAATGCCGCAACCGTCCTTTCGCCGCGCCAGCACAATGGGCCGCGCCGAGGTGGTGAGCAGCGCCTCCTCCGCCGCCGTCAGCGCGCACGCCTCCCGCGCCGCTTCCAGGTCGCGCACCATCACTGCCAGCGGCTTCCCAAAGCGCCGCTTGCGCTCCCTGAGCCGCATCACCGCCGCCTCGCGGGTTGCATCCACGCTCAGATGAAAGCCGCCAATCCCCTTGATGGCCACAATCTCGCCGGCCAGCAGCCGGCCGATGGTTGCGGCCACGGCATCGCCCGCCGCGATCTCAGCCCCATCCGCGCCTGCAAGCCACACCCGGGGCCCGCACTCCCAACAGGCATTCGGCTGGGCGTGGAAGCGCCGGTTCAGGGGATCGTCGTACTCCGCCTGGCAGTCCGCGCACATCTTGAACCGCGCCATCGAGGTTTGCGGCCGATCATAGGGAATCCGCCGCGTAATCGTGAACCGCGGCCCGCAGTTCGTGCAGTTCAAGAACGGATACCTGTACCGCCGGTCTGCCGGGTCCAGCAACTCGCGCAGACAGTCCGGGCAGGTGGCCGCATCCGCCGGAATCCCCGTGCTCACCCGCCCCAGAACCTCGCTGGCTGCAATCCGGAAGCCCGCCTCGCCGGTCGCGGGCAGCTCCCGGGCCGCAACGGAATCGATCCGCGCCAGCGGAGGAGCCTCGGCGCGCAACCGGCTCAGAAACGCCTCCAGCCGCTCCGCCGGCCCCTCAACCTCGATGGTCACGCCGTCCGTATCGTTGCCGATGAACCCCGCCAGCCCCTCTTCCAGCGCCAGCCGGTAAACAAACGGACGAAACCCCACCCCCTGCACCACCCCGCGGACCACCGCTCCGCGCCTCAGCGTCGGCGGCGCTTCGCGCGGTTCTCGTTTTGGTTGGGATTCTTCAGTCAAGGGAGCGCCTCTCGCAGAATTGCCTTCGCGGTATGATTTGCGTCAGGGCACGACTTCAGTCGTGCCGCAAATGGCCGGTCTAGGTCCCGGCTTTAGCCGCTGCGGAATTGCAAATTACTGAAAACAAA
>Ga0326727_10022314_pt1 | contig 12252 bp, 11 predicted proteins | sample MB2enrmetagenome_FD_207643 | JGI IMG/M metagenome (GOLD analysis project Ga0326727, IMG submission 207643) | Lab enriched peat soil microbial communities from McLean, Ithaca, NY, United States - MB29MY | ecosystem: Environmental > Terrestrial > Soil > Wetlands > Peat | place: USA: New York... | reverse complement strand
TGGCAAAGCCCATCAACCAATGAAACGTCATCTGCGGTATCACCAAAGCGAACACCAGGTTCCCGAAGCTTGGACCGATCACTAACAACTGCACCACTAAGAACGAGAAGACCAGAACGCGATCCCATTGATATTGCGCCGCCTTCTTCCCGCGCGGCTGGCGCTCCCGGGATGGAAAGATCTCGTGGGGTAGAAACACGGTGAAGAAGTAAAGCGGGCCCACGCCAAGCGCAGTGCGAAAAGGCGCTCGGCGTAGCGCCTCCAAAGTGGGAGGCGAGCGAATTCGTCTGGTGAGAACGGCACGTAGACGATGTCCTCGCCGCGGACATTCGTGAATCCATGATGCTTCGCATTGTGGGTCCACTCCCACGCGGCGTAAGGGTGGAATGACGCAAGAAAACCGATCCTGCCGACTAGCTTATTCAGCCATTGGATTGGCGTCAGGCTGCCGTGGCAAGCATCGTGCGCAATCACAAAGAGGACCGAAATGGAGAAGCCGAGCACCGGTGCGCAGCAGGCCTTCCACCACCATGCGTGACTCAGCAACAGGACGCTGAACGTCAGTACATAGAGAAGCGTCGCGGTCACAAACAGCGTGGCTCCAAGCAGGGTTGACTTCTTGACCGAGGATCGGTCAATGACCGAGCGCGCTTCCGGATTCGTTGCGAGACTGAGAGTCGCCATGGATCACCTAATAGATAAAGCGAGGAATCAGGGGAAAAAGGGACAGCGCTATTCTCTGGACATGACGGGACCGCAGCAGGACGCGATCGCCTCTCAATCGGCGATTCGGTCTCTTGCAGACGAGGCTTTGGATGAGCACCGGCGCGGCGAAACTCGGCCTCTAGACGAATTGCTTGGATGAGATAGTTCACCTCACGACTATTCCGTGAGTATGTCAACGAGCCTTGCGAGCGAGGTCCGGGAAGCGCGAATCCTGGGAGGAACGGGATTGCGAAGGGGAACGACGGGAGTTATCTTCAACACAGCGTCGAGGTTGATTCGGCGTTGCGTCTCAAGTGCATGTCGTCGAACGGACATGTGCATGTGGCGCTAGCCCACGGCATGGCGCCCTTCGAAAACTGGGATCCCCCGGGTCGTCCCTCCCACCGCCTGCTTGACGCCGCGCTTCTTTGCTCAAATATCGAATTGACTGAGCAGTGGATTCCTCTTTGTGTTGATCTAGAGCCGATAACTTGATCTTCCGACTGCGAAGAAACCTTCACGTCGGCTCGACGAGATTTCCCAGCCTTAGATCTTCAAGCCATTCAGAGTTAGCCGCAACATTTCGATGCAAGCCTCCAACTCCGCCACCGGAACCTGTTCCTCCCGGGTATGGGCCACATGCATAGTGCCCGGCCCAAACACCACGGCATCCGCGCCGAGTTTCGCAATCCACGGGGCTTCGGTTCCAAACGAAACCGAACCGGCAGCGCGACCCGAAATCGGCTGCATCACCTCGACTGCTCTGCTCGAAACCGGCGTCGCAAAGCCCGCCTGCATGCGCAGCACTTTCACATCGCATCCCGTCAACATTCCAGGCACGCGGTCAGGCAACTGGCTGGGAATGGGACGCCACTCCAGCAGCATCGCGCACTCACCGGGAACGATGTTCTTGGCGCGGCCGCCATGGATGGTCCCGATGTTCACAGTCGTATAAGGCGGATCAAACGCCTCATCGCGATCCTCACGCAACTCGACAGCAATGCGCTCCACCTGCTCAATCACGCGCGCGGCTCGATAGATCGCCGACTCGCCCAAGTCCGGAAACGCGCTGTGCGCCTCGCGTCCGTGCGTTTTCAGTTCAGCCAGACAATAGCCCTTGCCCGCGCGAATGGGCTGCAGGGAAGTCGGCTCGCCAATGATCGCGTAGCGGGCCTGAACGAAACTCGCCTCCACCAACTTGCGGGCCCCTATGCAGCCAATTTCTTCGTCCGCAGTTAGGATTAGACACGCGCGATCACCGGCACCGGCGATGGCGCTCAACGCACACGCCAGATAGCCCTTCACATCGCAGGCCCCGCGCCCCAAAACCACGCCATCGCGCTCCACTGGCTGCACCTGCGAGACGTTCTCATACGGCACGGTATCGGTATGGCACACCAGAGCCAGTTCAAAACTCTGCCGGGCATCCCTTGAAAACACGCAATTCAGCTTGACGGCGCCGTTCTCATCCACATATTCCTGCTCGCGGTGATGCCAGCCGCGCAGCACATTCTGCGCATAGCGAATCATTGGCACATTCGATTCCGAAGACACCGAAGAGATCGCGATCAGGTCCTTCAAAACGCTCGCGACACTCACGGCGCCACCGCCAGAAACTCATCGACAATCTCGCCCGCCAAATCATGGCGTCGGTCTCGAACAACGAACTCGCCACCCACAATCACATCGGCGACCGCGCTCTTCGACGCGGCGAACGCGAGCGCCTCCAGCGGCACTCCCGCAATCGACGGGTCGCGTAAATCCACCGTGAAGAAGTCCGCGGCATTGTCAGGCACTTGCAGAGACGCCGCGCCCCATTCGGTGGCCGCGCGCAACAGGTCGCGCGGAGCCAGCAGTCCGCGCTCCAGATTCTTCAACCGAAGGTGGTACTCCAACTCGCGCGCATCTTCCAGCAAATCGATCTGCGCCTGCGAATCCGACCCTAACGCGATACGCACGCCCGCGCCCATGAGCTCGGCAGCCGGCACAATCCCATCTCCCAGATTCCGCTCCGTGGTGGGACACGCACACACCATTGCGCGCGCTTCCGCCAGCGCGCGAACCTCATCCGGCGACAGGTGAATCCCATGCACGGCTGTGAATCGCGGCGATAGAATTCCCTCGCGCGCCAAAAGCGCAACCGGAGTCAAACCATACTCCGCGCGGCATTCCTCCAGCTCGCGAGGCTGCTCGGCCACGTGCATGTGGAGGGGAACCTTCTCACGCTCCGCCCAGTGCGAAACCTCACGCAGATAGCCAAGCGGGACCGCTCGCACACTATGCGGCGCAACGCCCGCCCATGCCGATTCGCCATCCAACTGACTTCGCAGCGCCTCCACATTCCTCAAAAAATATTCCGGCGAAGCCTCCACGAAACGCTTCTGCACGGGGTGCAATTCTCCGACGCGGCCGGCCCGCGCATACGCCACGCGCAGCAGGCATATACGGATCCCCACGCTGCGCGCCGCCCGCACCATCTCCATCGCAATCCGATTGGGATCTTCGCCGGGTCCATGAATGTAATGGAACTCGCCCACGGTCGTAATCCCGCCGAGCGCCATTTCGAGGAACGCCATCCGCGCCACGCGATAGAGTTCTTGCGGCGTCAGCCTTCCCGCTGCCCGGTACATAGCTTCGCGCCACGACCAGAAATCGTCCCGCGCTCCACGCCGCTCTTCGGTCTCGCCGCGAAACACGCGCTGGAAGGAATGCGAATGTGCATTCACCAAGCCCGGCATCATGGCGCGCCCCAACAGCCGAACGGCGCCGGGCTCCAGATTCGCTTCCACTATGCTAGTGATCCTTCCGTTCTCGCATACCACCGCGCGCCCTGTCTGAAAGACCCCGTCTTCATAGAGCAGGTCGGGAGCGAACACATGCCTCATGCTCGTTCTCCGGCGATGAAGAGGTCTCGCACTGGATTGGTCCCCAACGAGTAAACCACATCGCGCCAATCCGAGCTTTCCAGAACCGCAAAATCCGCGCGCATGCCGGGCTCAATGCGTCCGCAATCGGTCAATCCCAGCGCCATGGCCGCGTTCACGGTGCCCGCGCGCAGAGCCTCTGCAGGAGTCAATCCATTCAGCCGCACGGCCAGCGCTAAGGCGGTGGACATCGAATACAGAGGACTAGATCCGGGATTCAGATCCGTTCCTACCGCGACCCTCGCTCCCGCGTCGATGAGAGCGCGCCCCGGTGCGGCGGGAATCCCTAAATGCAAACTTACCCCAGGGAGAATGGTCGCGACCGTTTGGCAGCCCGCCAGAAGATGGACCTGCTGGGGTGAGCAGGCTTCAAGATGATCTACGCTCAGCACGTGTTCCCGTACACCCAACTCCAGCCCACCGACGCGATGAAACTGTTCGGTGTGCAGCTTGGCCTGGAATCCATTCGCGCGCGCGCACTCGATGAATCGCAGCGCCTCAGCCGCCGACCACGCTTCGCGCTCCACAAACACGTCCACGGCATGAGCCAATCCGCGCGCGGCTGCATCCGGAATCAGCCGCGTCACCACAGAGTCAACGTACTCACCGCGCGACTCAAGCGGTGGAATATGAATCAGCAGCGTGGGAATCAGACGAGCTTTCACGACGCGCGACAGTTCGCGAATCGCCTCTAGCATCCGCAACTCCGCTTCCACCGTGAATCCATAGCCCGATTTCATCTCAATGGTCGCCGCGCCGGAACGCATCAGCGCTTCGACGCGGGGTCGCGCCAAGGCCACCAGATTCTCCACGGTCTCCGCCGCCGTCTTCGCGATTGTGCTTCGAATGCCGCCGCCGCGCGCGAGAATCGCTTCATAGCCGACGCCGGACGCTCGCTCTTCAAAGTCGGCCAGGCGATCGCCGGCCCAAACGGCGTGGGTGTGCGGATCAATCAATGCCGGGATCACGGCGCGGCCGTCAAGGTCTTCGATCGAGTCGGCGTGGCCCGCCCACTCGGCGGCTGGCCCGCACCAGGCGATCCAGCCATCGTGCACCGCAAGGGCCGCGGCTTTGATGACTCGCTCCGGATCGACAAGCTCCGATATATTGCGAAATAGTTTCAATTACCCGCCGAAATTTGGGGCCGCCGATGAACCATCGGCGGATAAAATGCTCTGACCCTGCTCCTATAAACCCGGCAAATCCATCCCGCGTTCGTGGGCAACACGGATGGCCGTCTCGTACCCTGCATCGGCATGCCGCACCACGCCCATGCCGGGGTCGTTTTTCAAACACAGCCGCAGCCGTTGGTCCGCCTCCTCGCTCCCATCCGCAACCGCTACCAGGCCCGCGTGCTGGCTGTATCCCATGCCAACTCCACCGCCATGATGGAAGCTCATCCACGCAGCCCCGCTGGCAATTCCCGTTGCGAAATTCAGCAGCGCCCAATCCGAAACTGCATCCGACCCATCCAGCATCGCCTCGGTCTCGCGGTACGGGCTCGCCACCGAACCGGCATCCAGATGATCGCGCCCAATCACAATTGGCGCCCGCAATCGCCCATCGCGCACCATTTGATTGAACAGCAGCCCGGCTCTGTCGCGCTCGCCATAGCCGAGCCAGCAGATACGAGCGGGCAAACCCTGAAACGCAATCTGGGCCGCCGCGAAGCGCAGCCAATGTTGCAGGCGCGCGTCATCCGGAAATAGCTCCATCAAAGCGCGATCGGTCGCATAAATATCTTCCGGCTCTCCCGAAAGCGCCACCCACCGAAAGGGCCCGCGACCTTCGCAGAACGATTCGCGAATGAACGCCGGTACGAATCCGGGATACGGCGAAGCATTTTCATACCCGCCCAGATGCGCCTGCGCGCGCAGATTGTTTCCGTAATCAAAGGCAATGGCGCCGCGCCGCTGCATCTCCACCATCGCGGCGACATGCCCAGCCATCGCTTCACGAACACGCTGCAAGTAACTCGAAGGGTCGCTTGCCCGCACGGCCAGAAGATCTTCGTCCGGTTTCGACGGTGGAATATAGCCGTACATAGGGTCATGCGCGCTGGTCTGGTCCGTCACCAGTTCAGGATTGAACCCGCGCCGCACCATCTCCGGAACGATTTCCGCGGCATTCCCCAGAAGTCCGATGGAAACCGCGCGCCGGTCGCGCTTGGCCGATTCCGCCAGTTCAATCGCCTCGTCCAGGGACGACGCCACTTCATCCAGATAGCGCGTTTCCAGACGGCGTGCGATCCTTGACGCATCAATCTCAATGCACAGCCCGACGCCGCCGGCGAGTTTGATGGCCAGCGGCTGCGCCCCGCCCATACCGCCCAAGCCGGCAGTTACGGTGATGGTTCCCGCCAGCGTTCCACAAAAGTGTTTCCTGGCCGCGGCCGCGAACGTCTCATACGTGCCCTGCAAAATCCCTTGCGAACCGATGTAGATCCACGACCCAGCGGTCATCTGCCCGTACATCATCAGACCCGCTGCATCTAACCGATCGAACTCCTCCCATGTCGCCCACTTGGGCACCAGATTGGAATTCGCTATCAACACGCGCGGCGCAAGGGGCTGCGTCTCGAACACGGCGACGGGCTTGCCGGATTGCACCAGCAGTGTCTCATGGTTGCCGAGGCGCTCCAGGGTGGCCACAATGCGATCGTAAGCGTCCCAGTTGCGCGCCGCTTTGCCGCGCCCTCCATAGACGATCAGTTCCTCCGGCTTCTCGGCCACTTCCGGGTCCAGGTTGTTCATCAGCATGCGCTTGGCGGCTTCCTGAATCCAGCCCTGGGCCGTGCGATGGTTCCCGCGTGTTGCGCGGATAGGGTAAGTATGCAAGCTTTTTGATCTTCTCAGAGGCGAAGGATGGACGCAAACACTGCGGGGAATCAGGACTGTCGGTTAACGAATCGCCTCCAGAAACAGAGAGCTCGGCCGGCTATCGATCATCTCCACATCCGGGCAGCGCCCTTTTTGAAACTCACACCGGCAAACCTCGCCAAACCCCGCTCTACGCAAACGATCACCCAGCGATTGCTCATTGTAATGCCACCAGTGCCTGTTCTTGGCACGCACGGAGGCATCCAGGTCGAAGATGAGGTTCATGAATTCGTCCGCCTCCGCAGGATCATAGCTTGCCACGGCAGCGTCCAGATCTACCGTGCTGATCCTCAGAACGCCGCCCGGCTTCAGCACCCGGAAGCACTCGCTCAAGCAGTGTTCCGCATCCTTTCGGTCTAGATTCGAAAGCATGTGCGAGATGTGGACCGCTTCTACAATGCCGTCATCGAAGGGAAATCGCCGCCTTACATCCAGCCTTCTCAATTGACGAAATGCGCCGGTTCGGTACAAGTTGGCCCGCCATTGGTCCAGCAGTCCGGCAGCTTCCAGCAGGCGCCATAGCCCCGGCAACCGCGCAATGGTGATGTGGGGCGTGATATCGGTGTTCACCCAACCCGGGTAGATATTGTGGAAAGCCCCGAGATGTAGCTTCATTCCTTCAAATTCTACTGAGTGAGTCTTGCGTGTTTTCTCGCCGTCGCCACCCTGTTGCCGGCTAGTTCTCGCGGAACGGGGACGCCCGCACCTCGCAGATGGCGACCGCGCCAGTATCCTCGCGCTTGCCGCTTTCCCCGGCGTTCAGGCCTTGGGCAGCCAGCGACGGATTCCTAAATCATAAGCCGCTCCGCCGATAATCCCACCCAGAATGGGCGCCACAACCGGCACCCAGAAGATATACCCACCGTCGGTTAACCCATTGTTCTTGAAGCCCGCAACCACCGTGAAAAGGCGCGGCCCAAAATCACGCGCGGGATTGATCGCGTAGCCGTGCATGCCTCCAAAAGCCATCCCGATCACCACCACCACGAGTCCCACGAGTATCGGACCCAGATTTCCAACGGGCAGATTCCGTTCGTCGGAGATCGCGAAAATCAGAAACAGCAAGAGCGCCGTCCCGATCACCTGGTCCAGAAACCCTGCCGAGGGAATTTGCGGGTACGCGGGGAAGGTTGTAAAAACCCCCGCAGTGTGATCCAACAATGGATCTTTCTCATGAAAGGCGGGCAGATAATTCCAGAAGACAATCGCCGCCGCGCAGAAAGCGCCAGCCACTTGAGCGAAGACATACGGTACAACCTTGCGCCATGCGAAACCACGGAAAGTCGCCAAAGCCACGGTTACCGCGGGATTCAAATGGGCTCCCGAAATCTTGCCGGCAGTGTAAATCCCCATAGTCACAGCGAGACCCCAGGCCAGCGTGATGTTGGTGTACCCGCCATGCACAATTTCGCCCGGCGCTCCAGATCCGAACAGAACTACCATCGCTACCACCCCTGCGCCAAACAAAATCAGCACCAACGTGCCCAGGAACTCCGCCAGCATTTCACCGATCATCATCTACTCCAGGCATAAGCTCGGAATCATATCAGACGAGTTCGGTAAACTTCTCCCGCAGGCGCCTCCATGTCACCGGCAGCTCCTCCGGCAGCATCCTGGTTTCGCCAATCGTGCTGAGGAAATTGGCATCTCCCGGCCAGCGTGGAAGAATGTGCATGTGGATGTGCCCCGCGATGCCTGCACCCGCCGCTGCCCCAATGTTCATACCCAGGTTGACGCCCGGCGCCCGGTACAACTCCACGAGCGCTTGCTCTCCCACGCGTGTGAGGCGCATCATTTCTCCCGTGGTTTCCACATCGGCCTCGCCCAACGTAGCGACGTGAGCATATGGCACCACCATCATGTGACCGCAGGTATAAGGGTAAAGGTTCAAAATCACGAAGTTTTTCGCCGCCCGATGGACCACGAAGTTCGATTGGTCATGGTCCACATCCTCGGCCAGCTGGCAGAAAACGCAGCCCGTCTTCGGCGATCCCTCCGTGATGAAACGGTAGCGCCACGGACTCCACAGGTGGTCCATGACGTTTCTTAATGCTCTGGAACGTGAGGCGGGGCGTCAGCCGGTTCCGCCGCGGGTTGGTGATCCGAACTGTTCACCACGTCCTTCAATTCCTTGCTCGGCTTGAAGTACGGAATCTTCTTGGCGGGCACTTCCACCCGGGTACCAGTCTTCGGGTTGCGTCCCACCCGGGGCTGCCGCTGGCGCGTGCGGAAACTGCCGAATCCGCGAATCTCAATCTTGTCGCCAGTCCGCAAGGACTTCACGATGCTGTCGAAGATTGCCTCGACGATAACTTCGGATTCTTTCCGCGTCATCTCGACCACTCGCGAAACTTCTTCAATCAGATCCGCTTTGGTCACAACGCGCTCCCTTGTTTCAGTCTAAATGATGCCATCTCAATCGATTAGCGATTCTACAGTATCGCTTGAATCGTATCGGTTTGCAACGCCTCGCGTCCCGGTTGAGTTTGGCTATCCGGTCCCCTCCGCTAACGAAAGCGACTATTTGTCGCCAGTACCCGAAGCCGTCATGTAATCTTCGATACCAGATGTGGCCGCAGCCGCTTTACGTTGGTAATCTCCAAAGCGGGCTCGTTCCTCATCGGCGGCTAAAGCCTTTAGACTCAGTCCGATTTTGCGTTCGCCCTCGTTCATGCGGATGATCTTAAAGTCTGCTTCCGTCCCCACCGTGAGGGGGGCCGGATCGCCTTTTCGGCCCGTGTATCCGGGTACCTCGGAGAAGTGGCAGAGCCCTTCCACACTCTCGGCCAGCTCAACAAAACCACCAAACCCGGCGAGACGGCACACCCTTCCGCGCACAATGTCATTCACATTGTGTGCCTGAAAATAAGTCTCCCAGGCGTCTGGCTGCAATTGTTTGATGCCTAGCGAAAGCCGCTTACTCTTGGCATCGATTCCCAGAATTACCGCTTGCACCACCTGCCCACGGCGAAGTACCTCCGAGGGATGCTTGATCCGTTTGGTCCACGACAGGTCCGAGACGTGAACTAATCCGTCGATCCCTTCTTCAATCTCCACAAAGGCGCCGAAGTCCGTCATGTTGCGGACGCGGCCCTCCACCACGGATCCGATGCTGTAGCGATCCTCGATCGTCGACCAGGGGTTGGCCTCTAACTGCTTGAATCCTAGGGAAATTCGCCGCTCTTTCGGATGCACGTCCAGCACGATCGCCTCCACCATATCGGCCGGCTTGACCACTTTCGAAGGATGCTTCATACGGCGCGACCAGCTCATTTCACTCACGTGAATCAAGCCCTCCACACCCGGCTCCAGTTCGACGAATGCGCCGTAATCGGCCACATTCACTACGCGCCCCCCCACCCGCGCGCCCTTCGGATACCGTTCTTCCACGCCATCCCACGGATCTGGCGCCAGTTGCTTCATCCCCAATGAAATACGTTCCCGCGTCGGGTCGTATTTCAACACGGTAACGGTTATCGAATCGCCCGGGTTCAGAATCTCCGATGGATGGCTCACACGCCCGAACGTCATGTCCGTGATGTGTAGCAATCCATCGATGCCGCCCAGGTCCACAAACGCGCCATACTCGGTCAGGTTCTTCACAACGCCCGTAAGAACCGCGCCTTCCTGCAAGTGTTCCAGGGTTTGCTGTTTGACCGATTGCGTCTGCTCTTCCACCGCCATTTTCCGGGAGACCACCAAATTTCCACGGCGTCGGTTCAGCTTCACTATTTTGACGGGGATATCCTGGCCAAGAAAAATGTCGAGGTTGCGCACCGGACGCGAGTCCGCCTGGGAGCCTGGCATGAACGCCGGCACCCCGATATCCACCGATAGCCCGCCCTTGACACGCTCAAGCACGCGGCCGCTGATGACCAACTGGTCTGCCGCGGCGCGTTCCAGATCCGCCCATATCCGCAGGCGCGCCGCCTTTTCGTGAGAGAGCAAAACATAACCCTCTACTCTCTCACCAGAGTGATCGACCATCACGTCGATCACGTCGCCCGCTTTAACGCGAATGTCACCTGACGCGGAAGTAAATTGTTCGATTGGTACAAGTCCTTCTGACTTGTAATTGAAATCGACGATAACCTCTTTGGGTGTGATCTTTAATACACGCCCCTGCAACACTTCATTTTCCGCAGGCGGTGCGAAATGGCTGAAGTCATCCAGCAAATGCTCATAATCTTCCACGGCCACTGTATCCGCCATGCTTGTGGCAGCCGCGGACCCTGGATTATCGTTCCCGGTCATTACTCAAAAACCCCCGGGGTAACTGACAAAGCGAAATCAAAAAACAGCACCCCACCAATACAACTGTACGTTACGCGAATATAGCGTGCCCTTACTACTTATGTCAACGCGCAATTCGTCACGATAAACTGACTGTTGTGTTAAAAGGACAGCGCGTCGCTCTAACCGGGGTCGTGATCAGCGCCCTGTTGGCTGTCTCTAAGATTCTAACCGGAATCATTTCCGGGTCGAGCGCGCTGCTGGCGGACGGCTTCGAATCCGCGGGCGACGTACTGGCCTCTGGCCTTGTCTGGCTGGGGCTCACCTACGCGGCGAAACCCGCCGACGAGAATCACCCTTATGGGCATGGCCGCGCTGAGACCATCAGCGGACTGGTAGTAGGCCTTCTCCTGCTTTGCGGCGGCCTCGCCATCGCTATTGAAGCATTCGTGGACGCAGGCCCCGGCAACAAGGTTCCCGCGAGCTATGCGGTTTGGCCCCTCATTATTTCAGTGGCGGTCAAGTTGTGGATGATGCGACTCAAGTACACCACGGCGCGCAGCATCGGGAGCGCCGCGCTGATGGCCGACGCGATGAACGACACCGTTGATACTTTCTCGGGAATTGTCGCTCTGGGCGCTCTGGCGCTCACGCTGTATGATCCTGCGCACTTTCTAAACTTCGATCACTACGGCGCATGCGCGGTGGGCATAATCATGGTGCTCGCCGGCATTCGCGCGATTTCGCGAACCGGCCAGGATCTGATGGACACGCAGCCCGAGAATGATCTATTGAAGGAGATTCGAGCCATCGCCCGGAATGTTCCAGGAGTTGACGGAGTGGAGAAAGTGTTCGCTCGAAAAACCGGCCTTCGCCATCATGTCGACCTTCATCTGGAGGTGAACCCCACTATGACCGTGCGCCAGTCTCACCTGCTGGGCCACACTGTGGAAACCTCGATTCTGGAACGCATGAGCACCATCGCCGATGTGCTGGTCCATATCGAACCATCGCTTCGCGCCCACCCCGAGAGTGCGACAAACAAGCTGCCGGACGCAACCCGGAATCTTTCCGATTTGAAAACGGTCGAGGAAGCATTCGGCCAAATCCGGATGTATTTCGAAGGCCGCACCGATCAACTCAAATCGATGACAGCGGGTAGCATCGTGCTGGCGCCGGGAATGAGCCCGCATCCTCCGCACTTACACGAAGAGGAGGAGTTCATGCTGGTAGCCGAGGGCACGGGCGAAATAGTCTGTGGCGACCGAACCAAACCCGTAGGCCCCGGATCGATGATGTACTGCGCGGGAGACAAACTGCACGGTATCACGAACACCGGTACAACGCCGATGCTCTTCTATTTCTACAAATGGCTGGCCTAAGTCGAATCGCATTAGTCGCGGTACTGTCACTCAGCTTGCTGGAGGTCCTGGAGAACTTACAGAACCACCTGAATAGCGCCATCGTGCGCGGCCACCTGACTGCCGACGATCGCTCGCGCCTTCTGGACA
>Ga0326727_10022313_pt1 | contig 12253 bp, 9 predicted proteins | sample MB2enrmetagenome_FD_207643 | JGI IMG/M metagenome (GOLD analysis project Ga0326727, IMG submission 207643) | Lab enriched peat soil microbial communities from McLean, Ithaca, NY, United States - MB29MY | ecosystem: Environmental > Terrestrial > Soil > Wetlands > Peat | place: USA: New York... | reverse complement strand
GGCGACCTCGCCGGCTTCGGCCATCGCCGCCATCATCGCGGCCACGGCCTTGACCTCGGCCTGGTCGGCGTCGAGGGCGACGACCACGGCCCCGTGGCGAAGGCACGCGAAGGCGTGCCGGCCGCCGCCGCACCCCAGGTCGAGGACGCGTTCTGACCGGCGGAGCCCGAGACGGTCGAAGTCGACGGTCAGCACGCCAGTAGCTCGAGGTACTGCTCGACGGTGGCTCGAGCCGTGACCGGCCAGCTGAAGCACTCGCGAGCCCGCCTGCGGCCCGCTTCGCCGAGCCTTCGACGCAGGGCTGGATCGCCGAGCGCGGTGACAAGAGCACCGGCCAGCGAGCCCGGATCGTTCGGCGCCACGAGCAGCGCCGCGGCTCCGCTCGGCCCGGTGACTTCCGGCAAGGCCCCGCCGGTAGTCGCGACAAGCGGGACGCCACACGCCATGGCCTCGATCGCCGGGAGCGAGAAGCCCTCGTAGAGCGAGGGCACCACTGCGATCTCGGCTTCGGCGTAGAGATCGACGATCGCCTGATCGCTCAGTCCGGATACAAAGCGAACCGCCCCTTTGAGACCGAGGCGATCGAGCGCTGCAGGGACCGTGCTCCCGTCCCTCAGGCGGCCTACGACCACGAGATGGGCATCCTGGCGCTCCGTACGGACCTTCGCGAGCGCCTCAAGGAGGGGGACGAGCCCTTTCATCGGCACGTCGGCGCTGGCCGTGGTCATGACCCTGCCCGGCACACGCCGGACCTGTGGCATCGGCCTGAACACAGCGCCGTCCACGCCGACGGGGACGACCGCCATGCGTTCGGGCGCCACACCGAGCTGGTCGGCTATGTCGCGCCGTGACGACTCGGAGACGGTCACGATCCTGGGGAGCTGGCGTGCGACCCGGGCCTGCATCCCGACAAAGCCGTACCAGCGCCTGAGCGTCAAACGGCGCTGCCACCGGTCCGCGTGCGCCAGGTCCAGCTCACGGTCGACGGTGATGGGATGGTGGATCGTGGCCAGCACCGGCCAGCCGTCGTCCATCATGCCGGCAATGCCCCGGCCGAGACACTGGTTGTCGTGAACGAGATCGAAGTCCCCGTGGCGACCTTCGAGCAGGCGCCGAGCCCTCAGGCTGAACGTCAACGGCTCCGGAAATCCGGCCGCGCACATGAGGGCGAACTCGAGGACGTCGACGGGGGAGGTGAACTCGCGCAGTCTGGGGACACGGAACGGATCCGCTTCGCGGTACAGGTCCAGGCTCGCCACTTTCACGAGCTCCACCTCTTCGGCGAGCTCCGGATACGGTGGGCCCGCGAAGACCGTGACCGAGTGGCCGAGCGCGGCGAGCTCACGGGTCAGATGACGCGTGTAGACACCCTGGCCGCCACAACGCGGGTTTCCCCTGTAAACGAGGTACGCGATGCGCAGGCGGCGGGGCCGGACTGGCTCTGGCATGACCGTCTAGCCTCCCCCGCACGACTCCGATACGCAAAGCGGCCGACCCGCCGGCCGGCCGCGACAGACCCTTCCCAGTCCCTCGCGGTCTTCACTACTATGAAGCCGTGCGGATCGCCATGTGCCGATCGCGCTGGGCCTCAGCCTGATGGCCGCCGACATCATCCATCTTTCCGGCATCGTCCACAGCCCGCTTCTGGGCAGTGACGGGGAACGGATGGGCCGAGTCGAGGATGTCATCGCGCGCCAGGGCGACCAGGCACATCCCCCTGTGACCGGGATCGTCGCGAGAATCGGCCGGCGGGAGCTCTTCGTGCCCATCTCGATGATCGCGGGCGTGCGCCCGGGATGCGTCCAGCTTGAGGGGGAGACGCTCAACCTCGCCCGATTCGAGCGTAGACCGGGAGAGCTTCTGCTCACCAAGGACCTGTCGGGCAGGCACCTGATCAACATCGTGGGCGCCCGGCTCATCCGTGCCAACGAGATCGAGATCGCGCTCGTCGAGGGCACCTTCGAGGTGATAGGAGTCGACCCGACCAGCCGACCGGTGCTGCGCAGGATGCTCCCCCGTGCCCTCGCACAACGCATACCTGCGAAAGCCATCGTGGACTGGGAGAGCATCCAACCGTTCGTCTCCCACGTTCCGACGGCCATGCTCCGCATCCCGTACCGCAAGCTGGCCCGACTGCACCCCGCCCAGATCGCCGATCTCGTCGAAGCCGCCTCACACGAGGAGGGCGAGGAGATCATCAATGCCGTCGGCCAGGACCTCGAGCTCGAGGCTGATGTGTTCCAGGAGCTGGACACCGAACACCAGCTCGAATTCCTGAGCACACGGACCGACAAGGAGGCGGGCCGTCTGCTGGCCACGATGGAACCCGACGACGCTGCCGACCTGATCGCCGATCTCGACCAGGATCGCCGCCTTTCGGTGCTCGAAGCCCTCCCCCAGCCCACCCAGGCAAAGGTCCGGGCGCTGCTCAGCTACAACCCCGAAACCGCTGGCGGCCTCATGAGCCCCGAGTTCCTCGCACTGCTCGGAACCACGGTCGTGTCCGACGCTCTCGAGGAGATCCGCCGGAGCCCCGTGGCGCCCGAAGCGCTCGGAGTCATCTACACCACCGACGAGGACGGCCGCCTCACCGGCACCGCCTCGGTCGTCCGGCTGATCAAGAGCCCGCCGGCAGCACGCATCGGCGAAGTGGCCGATCTCGACCCCGTGGCGGTCAGACCCGATGCCGACCTCCACGCCATCGTCCGGAAGATGTCGGATTTCAACCTCTCCGCGGCTCCCGTCATCGACGATAATCACCGGATGATCGGCGTTGTCACGGTCGATGACGTGCTGGAGCTCCTCCTGCCAACGGGCTGGCGCCGCGACTTCGGGATGACAGCCACCGACGAGTGACGACATAACGGGCCTTTCTGGGGCGCCTCCCTCGGATATCGCAACAACGGGCTGAGCGGGTAAGATCTGCCCGCAAGCAGCCACGCCTTATCCGGCAACGGTGATCTGAGTGCTCTCGGCGCGCGCCGGGTTGAAGCCGGTACCCGCCGGCGCCACTCGGTCAAGGGCAGGCTGACGATGGGCCAAGAAATGGAGCACCCCTGAGTACCGACGGTTGGTTACCTGACCAACTTCGCGCGCACGCTGTGTCGGAGCGGCCGCCCCGCTGAGGGCACTTGACCTCTGGTGTGCGTGCGCGATCAGTCACGCCTACACACCGACGACGCCTAAGGCGGCGCGAGAGGTCACCATGGTCGAGAACCTGCAGGCTGCAGAGGACGAGGAGCCCGAGGAGCGTTCCTCGGCGGTTCTCGACAGCGCACACCTCGGTGACATCCAGGGAGCTTTCGGCACGATCAGCGAGCACGATCTCGCAGCTCGGCGATCCTGGGGCAAGAAGCTCCTCACCCTGCTCGCCATCGTCGGCCCCGGCCTCATCGTGATGGTGGGCGATAACGACGCCGGGGGTGTCGCGACCTATGCCCAGGCAGGTCAGAACTACGGTCTCACCCTCCTATGGACCTTGCCGCTGCTCGTCCCGGTCCTGATCGTCAACCAGGAGATGGTCGTGCGGCTGGGGGCGGTGACGGGCGTCGGCCACGCCCGACTGATCAAGGAGCGCTTCGGGAAGTTCTGGGCGGCCTTCTCGGTCGGCGACTTGTTCATCCTGAACTTCCTCACGATCGTCACCGAGTTCATCGGCGTGAGCCTTGCGCTCGACTACTTCGGCATATCTCCTTACATCTCGGTCCCCGTCGCCGCGCTCGGGCTGATCGCCATAACCGCGACCGGCAGCTTCCGCAGCTGGGAGCGTTTCATGTTCATCTTCGTGGCGGTGAATTTCCTCGCCATCCCGCTCGTGATCCTGGTCCATCCCCACGCCGGCCCGATACTGCGCGGGTTCTTTATCCCGGGAGCCAGTGGTGGGATGACCTCGACCGCGGTGCTGTTGATCATCGCCATCGTGGGAACGACGGTCGCGCCGTGGCAGCTGTTCTTCCAACAGTCCAACATCGTCGACAAGCGGATCACGCCACGCTGGATCAACTATGAACGGGCGGACACGTTCATCGGTTCGATCGTCGTGGTGGTCGCCGCCAGCGCTGTTGTGGTGACGGCCGCCTTTGCGTTCCGGGGCACCGGCCTCGCCGGCCATTTCACGAACGCCGCTGGCGTGGCCCGTGGACTCGAGCACACCGTCGGGCACGGAACGGGAGCGCTCTTCGCCCTTGTACTGCTCAACGCATCGATCATCGGAGCGGCCGCTGTCACGCTTTCGACGTCATACGCCTTCGGCGACATTTTCGGTATGCGGCATTCCCTCCACCGCAGCTTCGCCGACGCGAGGCAGTTCTACATCCTCTTCACTGCGCTTGTGATCTGCGCGGCGGGCATCGTCCTTATCCCGAGCGCTCCGTTGGGGCTGATCACGACCGCGGTTCAGGCACTGGCGGGAATCCTCCTGCCGAGCGCGACGGTGTTCCTTCTCTTGCTCTGCAACGACAAGGGGGTTCTCGGGCCGTGGGTGAACCGCCCGTGGCTGAACGCCTTGGCGGGCCTGGTCGTGTCGGTGCTTCTGGCGCTGTCGCTCATCTTGATGACGACCACGGTGTTCCCGAACTTGGAAGTCACCTCGCTCGCCCTTTACATGGGAGCGATCATCGTGGCCGCGTTCATCGGCCTGGGCTCGTGGGCGCTGCTTCCTCGCCAGCGTGCCAAGCGCCGCCTCGCCGCCGAACTCGCCGCGGCCACAGAACGCGAGACCAGAGTTCGGCGTGAGACCTGGAGAATGCCTCAGCTCGCCCTCCTCGAGCGACCCGTGTGGTCGCGCTCGCGGACTTTGTCAATGCGGGTACTCAGCGTCTACCTGGTCCTCGCGGTCGTCCTCCTCGTCGTGAAGGCAGTGCAGCTCGGGCTCGGCCACTGACGCTCCAAAAGCGGTGCTCCGAGGCCGCCTCGACAAGCTGGTGACCTCAAATGTCTCTCGGTGACCGAGCTCGCAGCGTCGGGACCCCTGATTCGACAGTTAGGTGCACGTAGCTCCAGGTGCGGCTCCGAACACGACCTCGGCCCCGGACGAAGCTGGCCACATCATCGACACCTTGAGCTGGTCAGTGCCGAGATGTCCCAGCCGTTGACTAGTGCACTCCAGTCGTTGGTGGCCTTCGGCGTGACGAGCCCTTCGTGGCTTTTTGCCTTGTCCGGCTCGCTCAGGCGCCAGATAACCTCCCGGTGTGGAACAACGTGCCAGCACCGGGCGCGTGGTGGACTCGCCGAGCCGTGGGAAACAACCTCCCGGTCGACTCCGCTGCGAGCCGGGGCTCGGGCCGGAGGATCTCCGGGCAATCGAAGATCTCGCCAGAGACTGCGTCGCCGTTGACGGGGGACGCCTGAAACTTGAGTTCGGGATCCTTCAGTCGAGACCCTCCGGTCAGGTCAACGACTTCCTGTGGATCGGGCCCGAGGGCCTGGTCGGGTTCCTCGGTGTCTACGGATTCCGCTCGGACCAGGTCGAGTTGTGCGGAATGGTCCGTCCCTCCGCTCGCCGACAAGGGATCTTCTCCCGGCTGTTCGAGGCCGCCACCGCTGAGCTGGCCCGGCGCAACGTGCCTCAGGCGCTCATCGTGGTGGACCGCCTCTACGAGTCGGGGTCCTGCTTTGCCCGAAACCGAGGGGCCACGATCGAGCACTCGGAGCACCGCATGACGCTTCGACGCGAGCCCGACCGCATCGTCGCCGATCCCGCCGTCACCATCCGCCGGGCAGTGCTCGGCGACGCGCGCTTTGTCCTGTCCTGCCTGAGCGAGGCTTTTGGCCTTCCCGCCGAGCATCTTGAGGACAAGGAGGTCGAGATGCTCGCCAGGCAGTTTTCCGGAACACTCGTAATCGACTATGCGAACGTCCCGGTCGGAACGGTCCGGGTCGACCGGGACGGTAGCTCGGCGGGTATCTACGGCTTTGCCGTCGTGCCTGAGCACCGGGGACGCGGGATCGGCCGGCAGGTGCTGTCGACTCTCGCCAGGGACCTCAAGGCCGAAGGCGCGACGGAGATCGGGCTCGAGGTGTCGGTCGCCAACGACGCCGCGCTTCACCTCTACCTGAGCTGCGGGTTCGATGTCATGGGAACCGAGGACTACTACGCCCTGCAGTTCGAGTCCCGGCGCGCTGATCCGGAACGACACGTCCCCTAGGAACTTCACGTAGGCGTCTGTGCGTCGCGGAGCCTGCGCCGTCACACCGACGGACCTCGTGGCTCGCGTGGGTCCTACGACGGTGACCGATCAACCCGCGATCCGGGTCCTTCCCATCCCCCCGGCGTCCTGCTAGCACGGCGAGAGCGACGAGACCCTGGGTTGGAGAGCCCATTGGCGGGATCTATTTAACCTTACAGAGGCACCGGCTGGTCGATCTCTTAGGGGCGCCCACGCTTTGACACAGGCACCGTGCATATGTTAGGACGGGTAGGCATCATCAAGAAGTGTCCTCAGCTCTTCCAGGGTGATCCTTCCGATCGGCACACCAACCTTTCTGGCGTGCTTGATTTGTCTAGACTGCCACACACCTCGTGGCCATGTACTTCGGGCGCTCAGGCGCCATCAGAACCAACGAGCTTAGGGAGAAACGGTGTCGTTCCCTCTTGCTGGACACACGAATTGCTACCACACCTACAGCTTCGAAGAGGCACTCGACGGGATCGCCCGCGCGGGTTTCAAGGGCGTCGAGATGAGCGCCGTGCCCGGCTGGACCGAGCACGTCTCATTGGACGATGCGCCAGCCAAAGTGCGCACGAAGCTCGACGAGAGAGAGCTTTCGGCGACGAGCCTGAGCGCCCACTCGGACCTCACAACAGACGAGGGCGTCGACTACGCCATCAAGGCGCTCGCCTGGGCTGCGGACTTCGGACTCCAGGTGCTGAACACCGCCGTCGGCGGACACCAGAGCGCCAACGAGAACGAGTCCGCATTCCTTGCCCATGTCGGTGCGCTCGCGGAGGCGGCCGCACTCATGAAAGTGGTCGTGGCTCTAGAGATCCACGGTGACATCATGGCCTCGAGCGACATAACGCTCAAGTTGCTCGAAAGGATCGGGAGCGAATGGGTCCGGGTCAATTACGACACAGGAAACGTCGAGTTCTACTCCGGCAAGAAAGCCGTGGACGACCTCCCCGGTATTGTCCCCTATCTCGCCCATGTGCACCTGAAAGACACTGCGGGCGGCAAGGGCAACTGGAACTTCCCTGCCTGTGGTGAGGGAACGGTGGATTTTCCCCGGGTGATTGAGATCCTCGACACCGGTGGCTACCGCGGTCCAATGTCGGTCGAAATCGAGTTTCGCGGCGACAGGCCATGGCCGTCTCTGGAGGAGGTCAACCGGAGCATGCGAGCGTCCTATCAGCATCTGAGCGCGCTCGGACTCAGCTGATCCCACGATGAAACAAGGTGCCACGGCGAGCGAGCTCTGTTCGCCGGCGAGTCGACGCCGAGGTGATCGCAAGCGCCTCATGGGCACGCTATGACGACTGCTCGGACCGGGACCTGCCAGCTTGGCGCGCTCAGGGCCGACGAACGGGAGGATTCACTTTGATCACCGTCTCGATTCTCGGTGGCGGCTTCATGGCCACCACCCATGCTGCGAGCTATCAAAAGCTCGGCGGACGCGTCCGCGTGGTGAGCGTGTGCTCTCTCGGCGAGGAACGCTCTCTGCGCCTGGCCGCCTCGCTCGGGGCGCGCCATTTGGACTCGATCGATCAAGCAGTGTCCGACCCCGATGTCGACGTCGTCGACATCTGCCTGCCGACGCATCTGCACCGTCCGGCCGCCGAGAAGGCCTTCGCGGCGGGGCGTCACGTGCTCGTGGAAAAGCCCATCGCGCTCAGCGTCGAGGACGCCGACGCGATCGTCGCGGCAGCCACGTCAAGCGGCCGATTCCTCATGGTTGCCCTCGTGTTGCGCTTCTGGCCCGAATACGTCGAGCTGCACCGACTCATCACCTCAAAAGAGCTCGGCCCGCCGCGCTCGGTGTCGACCTACCGACTGTCACCGCCGGCGGACTGGAACGACTGGATGGCCGACATCTCACGATCGGGAGGCGTGGCGGTGGACCTTTTGCTCCACGATCTCGACCAGATGAACTGGTTGCTCGGCAGGCCGGCGCGCGTGCTCGCCCGCAGTCCCAAGAAAGACCACGTCCTCGCGGTGGTTGAGTACGAAAGCGGTGCATGTGGCTTCGCCGAGGCAGGGAGCGCGATGCCCACTTCATTTCCCTTCTCGAGCGGCATCCGCGTGCTCTGCGAGAGGGGGGCCGCCGAGCACGCCTTCAGCGCTGCCCCGGCAGTCGACGGCGGCAACGTCGGCAGCCCGACGTCAGCGCGTGGTCTTCACGTCTTCCGATCCGAGGGCGAGTCCATAGTGCCGGTCGACAACGGCGATGCCTGGGCGGCCGAGATCACCCACTTCCTCGACTCTGTTGAGCGTGGCCAAGCTCCCGAGCAAGGCACGGCCGAGCAGGCGCGCACGGCCCTGCTCGTCTCACTGGCGGTGAACCGCTCGATCGCGAGCGGACGCATGGAACCGGTGTAGCCGGGTTCTTCGAGAACCAGAGGTCGGCCTTCGCCCAATCGGCGACTAGCGCGGCGTTCCTTCTGCCAAGTCGGCGGTGGTCTCGTGGGCGAAGCTCACCATCGCCTCCAGGTTCTCCAAGGCTGTTCCGCGTGGGATCTCACAGCCTGCGGCGACGATGTAACGAGGCCCGGCGGCAACATGGCACTCGACTAGCTCGCCTCGGATGCTCTCGGGCGTTCCATCACGGACCGAGCGCACGGGGTCGAGGTTCCCGCAGAGCACCTGCTCTTCGCCGGTGGCCCGGCGGGCCTCGCTCATAGGCACCGTGGGTCCGTCCACGTCGATGATCTCGCAGCCGAGCTCGGCCGCGCTCGGGAGAAGTGGCAGATTGTTGCCGCAGATGTGAAGCCGACAGATGGCACCGGCGGCGTGCAATGCCGCGACAATGCGCTGTTGCCCTGCCCGGATGAAGGCTTCGTACAGACCCGGCCCGATCAAAGACGAGGCGGCATCTCCAATGCCGACCAGTTCGGCCCCTGCTGCTACTTGAGCCAGCCCGAAGCCGATCTCGAGCTCGACCACGAAGTTGACGAGCTCGCGTACGAACGCCGGGTCGTCGAAGAAGTCGAGCATCAGGCGGTTGATGCCGCGGAGATCAGCTGCTTGAGCGCACGGTCCTTCGATCCATCCCTCGACCAGGCGTTCGTGACCGACGGCTTGGGCGAGATCCCTCACAGCCAGAACATGGTTGCTCATCCGCGGACCTCGGCGTGGATCGGGCACACTGAGCCCGCTCAGCACAGACTTGTCGCGGAGCAGCGATGCGTCCTCTTTGAATGCTGCCGGGGCATCCTCGAAGAACACGACCTCGGCGCCACAGTCGGATGCCTCTATCGCCGGATCCGAGATCACGCTGACGTGGTCGAGGTCGAAGCGTTCAGCGATCTTCACTTGGGCGGCGGACTGAACGCGGTGGTCGGTCGCGTACTCGACGTAGTGGGCGCCATAGAGGTCGCTTGCGAACATCATCGTGATCGGCATGCAGGCCAAGCAGTCCGCCGGCTGCCCCTTTATGAGATTGAGGATCCTCTCGCGTCCGTTCACTGAGAGTCCTCAAATCCCGGACTTGCCGCGGGAACCGGGTTCGCGGCTGGTCGCGGAGACCAAGACGTGGTCATGCAGGTTTGTCTCCCCGTCGCGTGGCGAAGCTCTCGAGGCCGGCCAGGCCGTGCTTGCCCGAGGTGGCGTCGAGCAGGGCCATGCTGTAGGAGTTGCGGGGTCCCGCGAAAAAGCTCGGTGCATCGCCCAGCTCGCACACCCGTCCATCGCGGAGAACCATCACCTGATCCGCCACGACCTGTGCCACCGCCAGGTCATGGGTCACGAAGACGCAGCTGAAACCGAGCTCCTCTTGCAGTTCCTGCAGCAGATTCAGGATCTGTGCCTGGACCGAGACGTCAAGCGCGGACGTCGGTTCGTCACACACGATGACGCTGGACTTGGTCACTAGTGCGCGGGCGATGGCCACACGCTGAAGCTGCCCGCCGCTCAACCTTCCCGGCCGGACCGACAGGCGGTCTTCTCCGATCCCGACACGGGCGAGGATCTCCTTCGCGGCCTGCTTGCGACTGGCACGATTCAAGTGATGAAGGGGTTCCGAGACGCTCTTCCATATCTTGCGGTAGGGATTGACCGAACCCGCCGGATCCTGGAACACGAGCTGCGCGCTGGCGGGCCGCCCGGGCTTGAGCATCGGTGGCACACCGTTGACCAGGATGCGACCACTCGTTGGTCTTTCCAACCCCGTGATGAGGCGGGTCAAGGTTGACTTGCCGGAACCACTTTCGCCGATCACGGCCAAGGTCGTGCCGCGCCGCACTTCGAAGCTGACGTCCTCGAGGGCACGGACGAGTTGATTGCCGACGCGATAGTGGCGTGTCAGATTCTCCGCCACGACGACCATTTCCGGCCGGGACTCAGACATGGGGCTCCAATGCCTCAGTCCGCATCTGCACGACATGGCATGCCACGCTCACGTGGTCCACTTCGGCCAGTTCGGGTTCCACGCTCCTGCACAGGTCAAGCGCGAGCGGACAGCGGGGCGCGAATCGACAGCCCACGCTGTGATCGAACGGCGAGGCAGCACTTCCCTGGATGCTGAGCAAGCGACGCCTGCCCTCGGTTCCGATGTGCGGCGCGCAGCCGACCAACGCCTGGGTGTAGGGGTGCTGAGGACTGCCGAGCAACATCCGGGCCGGCCCACGCTCGACGACCTGTCCCCCGTACATGACGATCAGCTGTTCGCAGAAGTCAGCGATCAGGCCGAGATCGTGGCTGACCATGACGAGTACTGCGGCGTTTGTCTGGATGTAGTTTCGGAGCAGCTCCAGTACTTCGATTCTCAAGCTGGCGTCGAGCGCCGAAGTGGGCTCATCGGCCAGCAGAACTGTGGGGTTCGGCATCACCGCCATCGCGATCGCGATGCGTTGTGCCATGCCGCCGCTCAATTGATGTCGGAACAGCCCAAGGGTGCCCTCGACGTAGGGAAAGCCCATCTGGGCCAGAAGCGTGCCGGCGCGCTCCAGTGCCTTGCCCCTTGGGAGGATGCCGCGGCGCACAACGCCTTCGGCGATTTGAGAACCCACCGACTTCAAAGGGTCGAAAGCACTGAAGGGATCCTGCAGGATGACACCGAACCGACGACCCAGTTCGGCGCGGAGTGCCTCGTCACCGCTCAGTGGTTGTGCATCATCGGCGAGCTGTACGTCCCCTCCCATGACAAACCCTGGCGGCAGCAGGCCCATGATCGCCCTCAGGCTCATGGTCTTGCCCGATCCCGACTCACCGACGATGCCTACAGCCGTGCCCCCTTCGGCCTGGAACGAGAGCGGGCCGATGGCCGCTTCGCCGCTGCGACCCTTGCGCCGGATGGTCAGGTCCGAGACCTTCAACCCCCGGCTCACAGGTTGCCCACCGAGGTGTCGTGCTTGAACAGGTCACGGATCCCATCGCCGGTCAGGTTGAACCCGATGACGAGAAGGGCCAAGGCGGCTCCAGGGAATACGGCCACCCACCACGCCTGATAAAGCACCTCTCTGCCCTCGGACATGAGAAAGCCGAGACTGACGTAAGGGGGCTGGAGCCCGAGCCCGAGGAAGCTCAGTGCCGCTTCCCACAGCAGGCAGATGCCGGCTTGAAGCGACGCCAGCACGCTTATCTCGGTGGTCAGTCCCGGGAGCACGTGGACAAAGGCGATGGCGGTCCTCGTTCGACCGGCGAGCCTGGCCGCCGACACATAGCCACGTTCCCGCTCGGTAAGGACCCGGGACCGGCACAGGCGCGCGTACGGCACCCAGCCGAAAACCGCGATCAGGATGATGAGGCTGGTCATGTTGTTCGAGATGACGACCGACACAGCAATGAAGACCGGCAGTGGCGGGATCGAGAGCTGGATGTCGGCGATGCGCATGAGAACGATGTCGACCCAGCCTCCGAGAAGCCCGCTCGCGACACCGACTGTCCAGCCGGTCGCGACAGACAGGGCGACCACGCCCAGGGCAACCTCGAGCGAGGTCCGGATCCCGCCCCCTATCCAGGCCAGCACGTCCCTGCCGAGGGGATCTGTCCCGAGCAGGTGACCTCCCGTGCCCGGGCCCACCAGTGCCGCGTTCAGGTCCTGGTGCGCAGGGCTGCCACCCACGATCGTAGCGACGAAACTGAACACCACCAAGGCACCC
>Ga0326727_10022312_pt1 | contig 12253 bp, 9 predicted proteins | sample MB2enrmetagenome_FD_207643 | JGI IMG/M metagenome (GOLD analysis project Ga0326727, IMG submission 207643) | Lab enriched peat soil microbial communities from McLean, Ithaca, NY, United States - MB29MY | ecosystem: Environmental > Terrestrial > Soil > Wetlands > Peat | place: USA: New York... | reverse complement strand
CAAGGGCTCGACCCATCCCGCCGCTACGTGAGCTGTTATTCCTCGCGAGACCTCATCCATTGGACCTTCCGCAACCAGGTGATCAAGCTCTCCGATCCCGAGGGGTTCGGGGCCAGATGGATTCTGGAGCGTCCCAAAGTTTTCCATAATCCCAAGACCGGACAGTACGTCATGTACATGCACCTCGACGGCCCCATGCCCGGAGAAACCGGCGGCTACAAACTGGCGCGCGTGGGCGTAGCGGTCTCGCCAACCATCGATGGTGACTACCGGTACGTGAAAAGCTTCCGTCCGTTGGGCCACGAAAGCCGCGATATCGGGCAATTCATCGACGACGATGGCACGCCGTATCTCATTTTTGAAGACCGCCCGTTCGGCTTCCGCATTGCCACCCTCTCGGACGATTACCTGAATGTAGAAAAGGAAGTCTGTCTGATCCCGCTGCATCTCGAAGGCGGCGCGGTGGTGCATTTTCAAGGCCTCTACTACGCCATCGGATCGGCGCTCACCGGCTGGCGTCCCAATCCCAACAAGTACGCAACCGCCAAATCTCTCGCAGGTCCGTGGTCGGAATTCAAAGACATCGCGCCGCCCGAGACCAACACCTATGGCTCGCAATCCACCATGCTGCTGAAGGTGACCGGCACGAAAGGAACCACGATCATCTTCATGGGCGATATCTGGAAGCCGCAGACCCAATGGGACTCCCGCTATCTCTGGATGCCGCTCGAAATCGGCAATGGAAACCTGCGCCTCCCGCCGCCGCAGCCCTGGACGATCGACGTAGAATCCGGTCTGGCACACTAGGCTCCAGAGCGAGACTCTCGTAACACAGACTTCAGTCTGTGCAGTGCGCGTGACACGAACGTCGCCTTTTTGTCGCTCGCGACCGTTTTTTCAACGGTGTTAGCAGGCTTGCGGTTTCACCCGGAAGGTGAGACTGCGGAGTAATTGGAAGCCGTTTATTCATGAACTCCTAAAGTTTCACCCGGAAGCGGCCGATAGAGCCAGTGTAGGGCAGCTTCGCGCTCTCCGAAGTTGGCCCTTGCACCCCTCGTCAACGGGGATTGCAGACTGGAGTTACAAATTGTCTACCAAGAAGATCGCCGGACGGCCAGCCGTGTCTCGCGAAAACAAAGTTGTCGATGAGTTGCAGCGGCTGGCGCATGCCATTGCTAATGAAGGACATTGGGCCGAGCGGGCCAGGTTGGATGCCGCTACCCCCAGTGAGCAGGCCGCACTCGAAGCGGTCAACAGAATTGTGGACGCCCTGGTAACTCCGCTGGTGTCGGCTGCGGACTGCGCCGATAAGCTGAGCCGCGGCATCGTCCCCCCTAAGGTCACCTCGACCTTCCCAGGCGAACTGGCCCATGCCAAGGACAGCCTCAACCTTTGCTGTGATCAGTTGAACGGGCTTCTGACGGAAATGAACCACATGTCCGAGGAGCACACCAAAGGCGACATCGATGTAGCCATTGCGGCCGACCGGTTCGAAGGTGTTTTTCGGACCATGGCGCGAGGCGTCAACGAAATGGTGTCGGGTCATATCGCGGTGAAAAAGAAGGCGATGGCCTGCGTGGATGAGTTCTCCAAGGGCAATTTCGAAGCATCGCTCGAACAATTCCCCGGCAAAAAAGCTTTTATCAACGACGTCATCGAGCGTCTGCGGGACAACATCAAGCGCTTTATCCAAGAGATGAACCGCATGTCGGACGAACACACCAAGGGCGATATCGACGTGATGATCCCGGATGAGCGCTTCGAAGGCGCATTCCGCACCATGGCCCGCGGCGTGAACGACATGGTGAGCGGCCACATTTCCGTCAAGAGGAAGGCCATGGCTTGCATCGCCGAATTCGGACGCGGCAACTTCGAGGCGCCGCTCGAGCGGTTCCCCGGCAAAAAGGCTTTCATCAACGACACCATTGAGGCCGTGCGCGAGAACCTGAAGAGCTTGATTACCGACATGGATGCGCTGGCCGTGGCGGCGCGCGAGGGCAAACTCGCTACCCGGGCGGACGCGTCGAAGCATGGCGGGGATTTCCGCCGCATCGTGGATGGGGTCAATCAAACGCTGGATGCAGTCATTCGTCCGTTGAACGTCGCGGCGGACTATGTCGACCGGATCTCCAAGGGCATTGTTCCACCGCCCATTACGGATAATTACCACGGCGATTTCAATACCATCAAACAGAATCTGAACGTCCTCGTCGATTCCATGAACAGCATTACCGAGGCGGCCGAGCACATCGCGCGCGGCTGTCTCACGGTGAAGATCAAGGAGCGGTCGGAACAGGATAAGCTGATGCAAGCCCTCTCCGCCATGGTGGCTGGCGTCACCAAGGTGGTCGTCGAGATCAAGACCGTAGCGCACGAAGTGGCCAACGGCAGCCAGGGGATGAATTCCGCCACCAGCGAACTCTCGCAGGGTGCCAACACTCAGGCGGCTTCCGCCGAGGAAGCGTCCTCTTCCATGGAAGAGATGGTCTCCAACATCCGGCAGAACGCGGATAACGCGCAGCAAACCGAAAAGATCGCAATCCGTTCGGCGGAAGACGCCAAGGAGGGCGGCCGTTCGGTTGCCGATGCGGTCAATGCCATGAAAGAGATTGCCAGCAAGATCTCGATTATCGAAGAGATCGCCCGGCAAACCAACATGCTGGCCTTGAACGCGGCCATTGAAGCCGCCCGTGCCGGCGAACACGGCAAGGGATTCGCGGTGGTCGCCGCGGAGGTCCGGAAACTGGCCGAACGCAGCCAGAAGGCCGCCGGCGAGATCAATCAGCTCTCGGGCTCAACTGTGAAAGTGGCGGAAAAAGCCGGAGAGATGCTCGAAAAGCTGGTCCCCAACATTCAAAAAACGGCTGAACTGGTGAAAGAAATCAGCGCCGCCAGCAACGAGCAGAATACCGGCGCCGAGCAGATCAACTCGGCGTTGCAGCAACTCCAGGTGGTGATCCAGCAAAACGCCTCGGCTGCCGAGGAGATGGCCTCCACCAGCGAAGAGCTGTCCAGCCAGGCCGATGGCTTGATCTCCACCATCGACTTCTTCGATATTGGGGAATCCTCGAACAAGCCGCCGGAGCGTGCTGTTAAGGCCGCGCCCAAAGCCATCCAAACTGAACCGAAGCGGGAATTCGCTCATCATCCTCCAGCCAACGGAAAAACCCCTTCCAATGGAAAGGCGAATGGCGCCCCTAACGGAAAGGCCAATGGCAAACCGGGAGGCTTCGCCCTTTCGCTCGCTGCCCGTCCCGACAAACTGGATCAGGATTTCGAGCGCTACTGATCATGGCTCACCCATAGGAGAAAACCAATATGAGCGCGGCAGCCATGAACGAGATCAAACAGTACCTCACCTTCAAGCTGGAGAACGAAGTTTTCGCTTTGGACGTGGCAACTGTCCGTGAAGTGCTGGACTTTACCACCGTCACCCGCATTCCCCGCACGCCGGATTTCATGCGCGGCGTCATTAATTTACGAGGCAGCGTGGTTCCCGTGGTGGATCTGCGGCTCGCCTTCGGCATGTCCGCTACCCAAAAGACCGTCAATACCTGCATCATCGTCGTCGAAATCCGCTTCGAGGGCGAGACGGCCATCATGGGCGCCTTGGCTGATTCGGTGGAAGAGGTCATCGACCTCGAAGCCGATCAAATCCAGCCCACCCCGCGGATCGGCGCGTCGATCAAGACCGACTTCATTCGCGGGATGGGGAAACGGGACGCCGATTTCATCATGATCCTGGATATTGATCGGGTCTTTTCCGCCGACCAGTTGGCGGGTCTCCGATCGGCTTCGCCGGTGGCTGCCTGATGCCTGCGATCCCCAATTGCGAGAGCATTCCGGAGCAGGACTTTCACCAGCTCCGCGATTTAGTCCGCGCGCAATTGGGGATTAGCCTCTCTCCCGCCAAGCGAGTCATGGTGGAGACGCGCCTGCGCAAACGGGCCCGCGCTCTGGCCATGCACTCGCTGGCGGATTACTGCCGCTACGTGTGTACCGCGGAGGGGCAAAACCGGGAGTGGCCTCATCTTACCGATGCCATTACCACCCACAAAACCGATTTCTTCCGTGAACCGGTGCACTTCGATTATCTCGTTCGCGATGCGGTCCCGAGAATGGCGGAGTTGTACGGAGCGGGCATCCGCCGTCCCCTGCTGGTTTGGAGTTCCGCCTGTTCCACCGGACAGGAGCCTTACACCGCGGCCCTGGTACTCACCGCCTACGCCAACTCGCTCGGTCCGCGGAGCTTCCGCTTCCGAATTCATGCCACGGATATATCGCAAGGAGTTCTGGAAACAGCGCGTGCCGCCGTGTATCCCGAAAGTGCGGTCAGCCCCGTGCCGCCGGACCTTCGGCGGAAGTACCTGTTGCGCAGTAAGGACCCTAACCGTCAGGTAGTACGGATCGCGCCGGAAATCCGGTCGCTGGTTGAGTTCCGGCAGCTCAATCTGTTGGACCGCGATTACGCTTTCGGCGACCTCATGGATGTGATCTTCTGCCGCAACGTGATCATCTATTTCGATCGTCCGACGCAACAGCAGGCGTTGACCACCATCAGCCGGACGCTACGCCCGGGCGGCTATCTTCTTATGGGGCATTCAGAGTCGCTCAACGGGCTGGATTTGCCGCTGGCCCAGGTTGCGCCGGCGGTTTACAGGAGGCTGGATGGCTAGCCCCACACCACCTGATCTCTCTGTGTTCCTCCAACCCGGCGAACTGTTTACCACCGAAGTGCCGGTTTCGGTCAAGACCGTGCTGGGATCCTGTCTGGCCGTCACCATGCGGGCGCCGCGACTGGGGCTTGCGGCCATGGCCCATTGCCTTTTGCCCAACGCCGGCACATCCTCCTCCGCGCTGCCCGAAGCCGAAGCGCTGCGCTACGTCGATTCAACCATTGAGCTCATGCTGCGCCGCTTCGCGTCCCGCGGTGTCGGCCGGGAAGAACTGGAGATCAAGCTGTTCGGAGGGTCTTGCAAGTCAGAATTGGCCTGGTATGGCGTGGGGCACCGCAACGTGGCATCCGCCCGGATGGTCCTGGCCAGATATGGGATTCAGGCGGCGGCCAGCGCCACCGGCGGCCACAGCGGCATGGCCATAGAATTCCACACCGCTTCCGGCGACGTGCTGGTAAAAAGACTGCCTTATCAACGGGAGCCGGAGAAATGAACAAACCGCTCAGAGTTCTGCTCGTGGACGACTCCGCGGTGGTGCGGCAGACCCTCTCCGAAGTCCTGTCATCCGATCCGGAAATCGAGATCATGGCCACCGCCGCGGATCCCTTCATCGCCGCCGACCGAATCGCGGAAGAGGTCCCCGACGTGATCGTCCTCGACGTCGAAATGCCCCGCATGGACGGCCTCACGTTTCTTCAGAAACTGATGACCCAGCGGCCGATTCCGGTAGTGATCTGCTCCAGTCTCTCGGCCGGCGGCACGGAAACGACTCTGCGCGCGCTCGAATACGGCGCGGTGGAGATCGTCACCAAACCCAGGCTGGGGACCCAGGAATTCCTGCGCGAGTCGCGGGAGACGCTATGTCAGGTGGTGAAAGCCGCCAGCCAGGCACGTATCCAATTGATGCGGCCGGTTGAGCCGGCACTCACGGCGGATGCGGTTCTGGCTCGGGGAGCCCCAGCCGCCATGGCCCACACCACGGAGAAGGTAGTGCTGATCGGCGCGTCCACCGGCGGCACCGAGGCGCTGCGCGTGGTGCTTGAGACCTTGCCCGTGGACTCGCCCGGAATGGTCATCGTGCAGCACATGCCGGAGAAATTCACCACTGCCTTCGCCGCGCGTCTCGACCGGCTCTGTTCCATCTCCGTCAAGGAAGCGGAGAACGGTGACCGGGTTCTGCGTGGCCAGGCGCTCATCGCTCCGGGCAACCGGCACCTCCTGCTGAAACGCAGCGGCGCGCGTTATTTCGTCGAGGTCCGGGACGGTCCCCTGGTGTGCCGGCACCGGCCGTCAGTGGATGTCATGTTCCGTTCCGGCGCCCGTTATGCCGGCCGCAACGCGGTGGGTGTGCTGATGACCGGCATGGGAAACGATGGTGCCCGGGGGCTGCTCGAGTTAAAGCAGGCGGGCGCGGACACCATGGCGCAGGACGAAGCCACTTCGGTGGTATTCGGCATGCCGAACGAAGCCATCAAGCTGGGCGGAGCGGACCGCGTGCTGCCGCTCAACAAGATTGCCGGCGGAATCCTGGGAGCTTGTCAATGACCGTCAGCAGCCTGGGGCAGAAGTCAACGCCGGCCAAAGGCCTACTCCACAAGGCTTGCAAACGATTGGTTCTTGGTTGTGGAGTAGGCGTTATTGCCTGCTCTCGCCGGCTGGAGAGACTTCTGCCACGGGCTGCTGGCGAACTCATCTGGAGATTTCATCGCGCGCCCCGGAGGGCGTTGGCCGCTTCGCTCGAGGAAGTTAACGGCAAGTTGCACCATCTCGCGCACTCCACCGAAGCGGATTTTCTGGAGGTTGGCGGCCGGCTCCAGCGAATCATGTCGCGCGCGCAAGGCGAGGCGCGGGCTCTTACGGACCTGCTGGAAAAGGCGCAAGGACGGCGCCAGCCAGTGCTTGGCCGGGCGTTGGACGAGGTGTGCGCCTGGACGGAAAGCGCCACCGGCGCGACCGCCACCGAGCCGCTGATCGCCGCTCTGGAGCCGGTGGTATGCGCGGCCGGCGAACCGCTCGGCGCCTTGGAGGACAGCGTCCGAGTACTGCGCGTATTAAGGTTTTCGACGCGCATCGAAAGCGCCTGGTTGGGCAATCAGGCGGCTGGTTTTGCGGCTCTGGCCGAGGAAATGCGCAGCCTTGGCGAAGGGATTGAACAAAAGTCGGCGGCGCTGGCTGAAGCGCGGGGCTCGATGTCGAGCCTGCTCAGCCGTGCACGCGAAACCGCCGCCGGCCAGGAGCAGGCGCAGCGGGCGGAGATGCTGCGCCTCACCACCGCATGTGCCGCGGGACTGGAAGAGATCCGGCAGGAACAGGAGAGGATCTCGGAGATTTCGGGCGGCGTACGGTCCGCTTATGAAAAACTGGCCGCTGAAATCGGCGACATGGTGATGACCCTGCAGTGTCACGATAGCGTCCGCCAGCGGCTGGAGCACATTGTCGAGGCCCTGCGGCGTGTGCGGGACGGCCTCTCCGGGCGGACTGCGACCCTGGGCCCGGCCACCACGCTGCACAACGTGCGGTTGCAGGCAGCCCAACTGGGACAGGCGCAAGCGGCGTTCCTCGGCGCCGTCAGCGAGATTCGCAAAAGATTACAGCGCATCGGCGAAACCGTGGCGGACTATCCCCGGCTTTCGCGTGAACTGGCTGGAGAGGATGACCGGGCAGGCCGCATGGAAGAACGCTTCACGGCGATTGTGGCGACCATGACCGAATTGGGCGAGTCCCGCCGCGTGCTCTCCACCGCCGCCCGGGAAGTTCAGTCCGCATGTGCACGCATGACCGGTTTCGTGGCGGATATCGAGACCCTGGGGGAGCGCCTGGTACGGCTGGGGCTGAACGCTGAGGTACAGGCGGTGCAACTGGCGCGCTGCGGAGCGGTAATGGAATCGGTTGCGTCGCATATCCGCAGGGCCGCGCAGATGGCTTCGGACAGCGCCAAAGCCGCGGGCGCCGCGCTCCGTGGGCTGGAGGTTCCTGCCGCACGCCTGGCTTCCGCACTCGGCACGGAGAGCCATCCCCATGAAATGACTGCGCAACTTCGCCGGATGATGGCGGACCTCTCGGCAACGCAGACTGAAAACCGCAACCTGTTGGCATCGATTTCAAGCGGTGCGGACGTACTGGCTCGGGAGATTGAGTCCCTGCGCTCCGGCATCACGGCCGATGAGATCACCAACCGGATCGCGTCCTCATGCCTGGACACGCTCGGCCAGGCCGCCAGGACCGCCAGCGCAAAAGCCGGCCGTTTGGCCGCCTCGCTCGATGCCCAGGCACTCGAGCATGCCAGCGCAAATTACACCATGCATGCCGAACGGGACGCTCACCAGTCCTTCACCTCGGGGACGGCTTCTCCGGCCATGGAAGTCGGGGGCAATGTGGAGCTATTTTGATATGGAAGACGGGATCAGCATTCAGTTCGAACAGCGTGAAGGCGCGCAGCACATGCGCGTCGACGGCGAACTTTCGCTGGCCAGCGCCGGCCGGATGAAGAGCGCGCTGCTCCAATTGGCAGCCTCGGGCGGCCCGGCCGTCATTAACTTAGCCGGCATCACCCGGATCGATCTCCCCGGTTTGCAGCTTCTGTGTTCGGCGCATCGCACATTCTGCGCCCGAAACGCGAATTTCGAACTGAGTGAGAGCTCCGAAGAGGTGCGGCGCACGGCCTCAGACGCGGGGTATCTCATGCGCAGTTCCGTCTGTCCTTACCGCCGGGGCGACAACTGCCTCTGGAAGTAGAGAACGTCATGGCGAAGACCATCATGACCGTTGACGACTCTGCCAGTGTCCGGCAACTGGTCGGCTTCACGTTGCGCAGTGAAGGTTACGAGGTGATCGAAGCCGTGGATGGGAAGGACGCACTGCATCGTCTGACCAGCGCCGTCCGCCTGATCGTGACCGATCTGAACATGCCGAATATCGACGGAATCGAGCTGATTCGCGCGGTCCGCGCCACGCCGGCGTGCCGCTACATTCCGATTATCATGCTGACCACGGAATCCCAGGACAGTAAGAAACAGGCCGGCAAGGCCGCGGGAGCGACCGGCTGGATTGTGAAACCCTTCCGCCCCGAGCAATTGCTGGCTGTAGTCAAGAAGGTGCTGGGATGAACGACGTTCAACGCCAGGTCTACATCGACGAAGCCGCTGAACTGCTGAGCGATCTGGAAGTCTCGTTGCTCGCGCTGGAGGAAAGGCCGGACGATGCCGAACTCATCGGCCGGATATTTCGCGGACTGCACACCATCAAAGGCTCCGGCGCCATGTTTGGCTTCGACGCCATCGCGTCTTTCACCCATCAACTGGAGACGGCCTTCGAGGCGGTGCGGGATGGCCGGGTTCGCGTGACTCCGGACCTGATCGGTCTCACCCTCGATGCCCGCGACCACATCCAGCGCCTGTTGCACCAGCCCGCCGCGGACGCGTTGTCAACCGAAGCAGGTATGCGCATACTGGCCCGCTTGTGCACCGCCGCTCCCGATTTCGAGCCCGCTGCCGCCGACGTTCCGCGCAGCCCGGAGGTCCCCGCTGAAATCCCCGCCGCGCCACGCCAGTACCGCATCCATTTCGAGCCGCACCCTGACATTCTCCTCACCGGTAACGATCCCATTCTGCTCCTCCGTGAACTCGCCGGGCTGGGCGAATGCAGCCTGGTTGCGCAACTGGACCGCATCCCTCAACTCGACGCTTTCGATCCCGAACAATGCTGCACGCGATGGGACGCCCTGCTGACCACCACCGCAAGCGAAAACGCCATCCGCGACATCTTCATCTTCGTCGAGGAGCGCGCCACGGTGACGATCGAGCGCGTTGCCGAACCCGCCCGCGTGCCGGAAGCCCGCTGTTCAGCGCCCTCGGCAACCCTGCGGGTCTCCGCGGACAAGCTCGACAGTCTCGTCAACATCGTGGGGGAACTGGTCACCGTGCAGGCCCGTCTGAGCGGCTACGCGGCAGCTTCCGGCAGCGCGGAAGCCGGTCTGATCGCCGAGGAGGTCGAGCGTCTGACCGAGCGCCTGCGGGAGACCACCATGAGTGTCCGGATGCTGCCCATCGGCGAGACTTTCAGCCGCTTCAAACGCCTGGTCCGGGACCTTTCGGCGGAGTTGGGCAAAAACGTCGAACTCACCACCGAGGGCGATGACACGGAACTCGACAAGACCGTCATTGAACAGTTGAACGACCCGCTCATGCACCTGGTGCGCAACGCCGTCGACCACGGGATCGAGCGTCCGGAACAGCGTCGCGCGGCCGGCAAACCGGCGAACGGCACCGTCCGCCTCGCCGCGCGTCATGCCGGTGCCTTTGTCCTCATTGAAGTGTCGGACGATGGAACGGGGATGAATCGCGACGCTATCCGCGCGCGTGCCGTCGAAAGAGGGATCATCGCGCCGGGCGCCGTGCTCACCGATCAGGAGGTGCTGTCGCTCATCTTTAAACCCGGGTTCTCTACGGCCGAACGCGTGACCGAGATCTCCGGCCGCGGTGTTGGCATGGACGTCGTCCAGCGCAGCCTGGATGCGCTGCGGGGCTCCTTATCACTGGCCAGCGAAACCGGCCTCGGCTCGACCGTAACCCTGAAAATCCCGCTGACCCTCGCCATCATCGACGGCCTTCTGCTGGAGGCCGCGGGGGAGTTCTACGTGGTGCCGCTGTCGAACATATCCGAATGCCTGGAACTGACCCGCCGCTCCGCCCGGCCCGCGCGCCATTCCCTGATCGAGGTCCGCGGCGAGTTGGTGCCCTATATCGCGCTGCGCGACCATTTCGCGTTGTCCGGCGACCCGCCGCCGGTCGAGCAGGTGATCGTGGCTGAAACCCGGGAAGGCAAGTGCGGCTTCGTGGTGGATCGCGTCATTGGAGACCACCATACCGTAATCAAGAAACTGGGCTGTCTCTACCGTCACGTGGAAGAGATCCCCGGAGCCACCATCCTCGGCAACGGTTCCGTTGCCTTGATTCTGGACGTGGAAAGACTGGCCGCCGAAGTAATGCGGGAAACCTGCCGCAACTAAAGGCTCCGCAACCATTTGGTACCATGAACCTTCCCGATGCAGTCTGGCAAACTTTCCAGCCGCACGCTCTCGGTCCTTGCGGCGCTATTCATTTTCAGCTACTTTTTGCTGTTCTCCTACAACGGTCTTAGCACGCACTTGAGCTTCGACGATGGGATGAATTTCATCGCCATGCACCATCAGTGGGAGGTCCCGCTCTGGCGCAATGTCCTCGACGCGCTGAAAGTCTTCACCACCGCCAACCGGCCCTTGGGCGCGCTCTTCTATCGTCCGATGTACTCGTTGTTCGGATTCGATCCGGTCCCGTATCGCATCGTCATCTATCTGTTCCTCACCTTCAACATCATTCTGTTTTACCGGTTCGCCAGAGTTCTCGACGCGAGCCGCGAAGGCGCCACCCTCGCCACGCTTCTCTTCTCCTACAACGCGTCACTCTTCGACCTCTACTACAACACCGGCACCATCTACGACGTGCTGTGTTTCTCGCTCTTCATCGGCGCCCTCCTCATCTATTTCCGCAAGCGCTCCACCGAAGGCCAACTCAGCTACCGCACCATGGCGGCGATCATGCTTCTGTACCTGGCCTCGCTCGACGCCAAAGAGATGTCCGTGCTCATGCCGGCGGCTTTGCTGTTCTACGAAGCGCTGTACCACCCCCGGATCCTCAAAAACAGAGCGCTCGCCCTGCGCGTGGGAAGCCTCATCGCCCTGACCGCACTGGTTGCCGCGATCTTCTTAAAGGTCAAAGTTACAGACATGTCGGCCAACAAGCTGTACCATCCGCATATCTCGATAGCGTTCGTCCTGAACGGCATGGGGCACTACTTCGAACAGTACTTCTACCTTTCCCCGGGTTCCTTCGGACCCGGTCACGTGGCCGTGGCCATCGTCCTCCTGCTGGCCGCCGGAGCCGCGCTGCGCAGCCGGCCGGTGATCTTCGGAACCCTTTTCTTCATCGCCGGGTTGATTCCGGTCGCCATCATCCCGCCGCGCAGCGGATACGCCGCCTACGTCGCGTTTCCCGGCATCACTCTGGCCGTCGGCGTCATTCTCGCCTCCACTCGGGAAGCGCTCGTGCGCCTCACCGGGAAAAAGAACCTCGAGCAGGCCACCATGATCGTTTTATTCCTGCTGGCCGCGGTGGTATCCGTGATGGCCTTCGCCCATCCGCGGAAAATCGGCATGACCAATTTCCTGTGGAGCCAGGAGCGCGTCATCGGCCTCATGGAAGGCTTCAAGAAAAACATTCCCGAGTTTCCTCCCAACGGCCGCATTCTGATTCTGGATGATCCATGGGGCCCGGACTGGGGCCCCATGTTCCTCATCCGCCTGCTGTATCACGACCCCACGGTCTGGGTGGACCGTATGCACAACGACGAAAAGCCCGGCCCGCTGGATAGCTACGACCTCCTGGTCACCTACAAGCAACCCTTCATCGATATGGTCCCGGCGAAATTCTTCCGGCTCTTCAAAATGGATTGGGAGATCCGCGCCGTCACCACCATCGAAGGTGAATTCACCGTCAGCGCCCCGGCCGAAAGCCGCGCCCCGCGCGATATCGATTTCTCTC
>Ga0326727_10022311_pt1 | contig 12253 bp, 9 predicted proteins | sample MB2enrmetagenome_FD_207643 | JGI IMG/M metagenome (GOLD analysis project Ga0326727, IMG submission 207643) | Lab enriched peat soil microbial communities from McLean, Ithaca, NY, United States - MB29MY | ecosystem: Environmental > Terrestrial > Soil > Wetlands > Peat | place: USA: New York... | reverse complement strand
GTCTGATCGCAAGCCCTGCATGACAAGGAAGACGGTGTGTTGACCACTGGAACCCCAGTTTTCGATGAAGTGAGCATTCCATGACGACAAAAAATGACGTGATTGCCGATCCCGATGCCGCCGCCCAGACAGAGGCGGCCGCTGCCCCGTCACAGCATTCGCCAGCCGCCATCGCCGCCGCGTTGGCCCAGGGATTGACCGACCGCGACCTGCTCTACCTGCTGGGGGAGGTCACCTGGCTGATGAGCCGGTCGCCACGGCATCGTTATGTCTTCATGGCCGACCTGGAATGGCAGGTGATGCCCCCGGTTGTCCTGCGCCAGGCCCGCCTGTTCCGCAACAAGCCGGCAGACGCGCAGCCCGACCAGCCCGGCACGCCCCTGGCTTTCGTCACCTGGGCCCTGGTGTCCGACGCGGTGGACCAGCGGTTGCGGACCGGCATCGGCCGCTTGCAGCCGGGCGAATGGCGGTCCGGCCCGCATCCCTGGATTATCGACGTGGTGGCACCGTTCGGTGGGGCGGACAAGGCGGTGGAGGAAGTTGTGAAGACGGTGTTCGGCGGAAAGCCGGTACCGGTGGTGGGGGGAGGCGCGTCGTGACGACCAGTATCGATAGCCTGGGTGGGACCGATCCCCACCCTGTTTCCGTCAACAAAACCGGTATGGTCGCGGGAACCGTCGTCGCCAACGGCGATACGGATCAGGCGGTCACCTGGTCGGTGACGGGCACCACCACATGTCCCGATCTGCCGGGCGATACGTTCAGCATCGTCGGTGGAATCAACGACCAGGGACAGGTCGTCGGTGCCTCGTCCACCGGTCCCTTCGACCTTTACCATGCCGTGCTGTGGCGGGACGGTACGGCCACGGCATTGACGGGGACCGGCGTCTTTGGTCAAGCCAATGCGATCAACGACCAGGGACAGGTGGTGGGCGTGGCGGCCAATGCGGCCGGCAACGACGACGCCTTCCTGTGGCGGAACGGAACCCTCACCGACCTGGGGGCCTTGCCCGGCCATACCAATCCCCAAGGGGCGTTCGTCAGTTATGCCGCCGCCATCAACAACGCGGGCGAGGTGGTCGGCAGCGCGTTGACGTCCGCCGGCTATGACCACCCGGTGGCATGGCAGACTGGAAAGATCACCGATCTTGGCGGATTGACGACCGTTTTCACTGGCCAGGCCAATGCCATCAACGCCAATGGCGAAATCGTCGGTCAGTCCAGCCTGGCCAGTAGCTTGAACCTGGTCCACGCGGTGGCCTGGCAGAATGGGACGATCACCGATCTCGGCACCCTGCCGGGGTACGAGTCCAGCAAGGCGGAGGGCATCGACAGCGCCGGCGACATCGTCGGCCAGGCCTTCGACGCCTCCGCCACCAACAGCACGAACCGCGCCGTCCTCTGGCAGAACGGCAAGATGATCGACCTCACCGACCTGCTGCCGTCCACTTCCGGTTGGGTCCTGACCGACGCGACGGCCATCAACGACCAGGGGCAGATCGTTGGACAGGGGACCGAACTTGGCCGGATTGCCGGTTACATTCTGACCCTGGGGTCGACCCCGGCCATCGCCTTCACATCCGCCCAGTCCCTGATCCAGGCCTTTCAGGGCGGGACGGTCCCCGTGGCCGCCGCCCTGACCGACACGGCCGCGGACGTGCAGGCCAACTTGGCTGGCCTGGCCGGCGTGGCGGCCGCCGGAAAACTGTCCTTCATAAACCTGACCGATGCGGAAACGCCGACGCTGACGGTCGCTGCGACCCAGGTCGGGACCGATGCGACCGCGCTGGGCGTCATCTCTGGCACCTTCAACGTGACCGTGACCGGGGGCGGATCCTCGGTCGACGCCTTTCTGGCCCAGGAGGACGTTACCGGCCGCGGCCAGAACGGCATCGCCTGCGATTATGCTGGGGTGGCCCCTGCCGGCGGCAATTCGGTGCTGGGGTTCCAGAATGGCAGCGTGACCCTGTCCGCCGGTGACAATGCCATCGTCCTGGACAATGCGCGGTCCGACTACGCCATCCAGGTGTCGCAGGGCGGTACCGTCAGTATCCGGGACATCGGCACGGGGGACGCCACCTATGGCCAGACCATGACGGCCAGCGGCGTCAGTTATCTGGTCTTCGGCGATGCGGCCTCCACCGCGGTGGCGGGGCTTCCCGTCTACAATTCGATCTATTTCGTCGAAACGCCAGCCGATGCCCAACTGGCGCAGTTTTACGCCGCCGCCACCCAGTTCAAGGACTCGATCGTCCTTTCGGGGCTGGAGTATTGGGAGAACCGCCTGGCGGCGGGCATGTCGCTTGAATCCATCGCCCAAAGTTTCCTCAACACCAGTTATTTCCAAACCACCTACGGGACCCCGGGAACCACCCACGACCAGCACGTGGCCTTTGTGCAGGCGCTTTACCAGAACATCCTGGGAATGACCTTGAACGCCGGAAACGGCGGCGTGCAGTACTGGGCGGGCCAGATGGACAATGGAACCCTGGACGGGGCCACCACGCTCATCAGCTTCACCAACGCCAGCGCCAACACCTCGGTCTTGAACGCGGTGTCGGGCGCGTCGGTTGGCGGCGGCGTCGGCTGGCTGATCGATCCCTCCGCCACCGGCGGCTATGCCGATCCCGGCCTGCAGGAAGCCGCCGCGACGGTGCTCAGCCAGGCGGCGACCAACAATTTCTACAACTTGAGCCTGATCGACCCGACCACCGTGTCGGGCAATGGGCTCTCGGTCGGGGCGGCCACCCTCCTCGCCAAACCGGGCGGCTTGACTTTGAGCGCCGCGGCGCCCGCCAGTACGGTCTATCTGTCGGCGTCCTTCACCCAGGTCACGGTGAACAACGCCGGCGACACCATCCATGATGGTCCTGGTGCCGACAGCATCACCGTCAACGGCGCCAATGCCTCGGTGATCCTGGGCCAGGCCGGCACGGACAACGTGACGCTGGGGGGCGCCACCAACGCCTATGTCTTCGGCTTTGCCGCGGGCCATGGTTCGATCCTGGCCGCCAGCGGCATCGCCAATGCCATGGCGACAAGCTTGCTTGACGGCACCACGACGGCGGCGCAGGGGGCATCGCTATCCTTCGGTACCACCGCCAAGGCGACGCCGGTTTATGTCGAGATCGGCTCGGTGGGCGGTGGCAGCGCGGCGGAGGTGGCGACGGCGGCCAACAAGGCCTATGCGGTGGGCGACATTGCCGGCAATGCGGCCAGCGGACGGCTGGGCGAGCATGTGATGTTCATCGGCACGGACTCCGGCGGCAATGCCGAGATCTGGTCCTTCGGTTCGGCCGCGACAAAATTCTCCGGGGCCGATCTCAACGGCAATCACCAGGTCGACGCCAACGAGATCACCCTGGTGGCTACCCTGGTGGGCGTGCCCGCCACCACCCTGTCGACGGCCGACCTGGCGTAGGCCAGTGCGAACCGGGGGTCCAGTAGGCCCCGGGTGAGACAAGTTCTTTGAGATAACGATCTTCAGGAAGTGAGTCCTTCGATGACCGAGACAACAGAACCGCAAGCCGAACCCAACCAGGACGCCAAGGAAAAGACCGCGGGTCCCAACGCCGCCGCGGTCCCCGCCCAGTCCGCGGCCATCGCCGCCGCGCTGGCCCTGGGGTTGACCGACCGCGACCTGCTTTACCTGCTGGGCGAGGTCACCTGGCTGATGAGCCGCTCGCCCCGGCATCGCTATGTCTTCATGTCCGACCTGGAATGGCAGGTGATGCCGCCGGTTGTCCTGCGCCAGGCCCGCCTGTTCCGCAACAAACCGGCTGGCGCGCGGCCAGACCAGCCCGGCACGCCGCTGGCCTTCGTCACCTGGGCCCTGGTGTCCGACGCGGTGGACCAGCGGCTGCAGTCCGGCATCGGCCGCTTGCAGCCGGCCGAATGGCGGTCGGGTCCGAATCCGTGGATCATCGACGTGGTGGCGCCGTTCGGCGGTGCCGACAAGGCGGTGGAGGAGGTTGTGAAGACGGTGTTCGGCGGAAAGCCGGTGCCGGTGGTGGGGATGGTGGGCCAGGAAAAGACGCCCGCTTCTCAGCCGAACACGGACGCCGACCAATAATCCACGGCCTGCCATAGGAATGCGGTGACGCGGGGGCTTTGAGGTGTGTCATCTTCGTGTGATTTGCCCGGAACGACGCAAGGCTTTAGCAGTTCGGAGAACGATGGTGCGGTGGATAAAACTGGTTGCGGTAGCCTTTTCTCTGGCCTTGGCGGGCTGCAGCGCGACCGGATACGAAGCAAAGTCCGGTGGCGTTTTCGGTTATGCTGAAACGGAGTTGGAGCCCGGCATCTGGCGGGTGAATTTCACTGGCAATGCTTCCACGACGCATGAGACCGTCCAGACCTATTGGCTGTATCGATCTGCCAACTTGGCGGCGGACAATGGTTTCGACGGGTTCGAGATCCTGTCGAACATCAACCTGGTCGACCTCGATCGCTATTCGCCGATACGGGTCGCTTCGGCGAAGCCGGTTTACGTCCCCATCATCACGCCGGTCGGGCAGCCGTCTTTGCCTGTCGTTGCCGGCGACATCAGGTTGCTGAAAAAGCCCTTTAATCTGGTGCCCGGCAAGGTCTTCGACGCCTACGCTCTCAAGGTCCAACTCGACCCGATCGTGACCGGGACAAAGTGCGCCAAGGATAACGTGTGCCCGCATGTGCACCACTATCTGATCCGCGAACAGAGCACGCCAGTGGGGTGAGACGATGCGAAATGGAAAGTTTGTCGGCAAGGACAAGCGCCGTCGTTCGGCATTTCTCGATGGCCGCCATCATCTTCAACTGGCCGAGCCTCAAAGGACCTTCGTTGACATGACGATGCGCCGCTCCGAAGCGGCGAAAGATCTCCGCCACCTCATGCGCAGGACGTGACATGACACAACCAGACTTAAGGAGATGGCGGTGTGCCCCCGTCCAGTCGGTCGAACGGGCTGACCTGTTCACCGATGCTGTTGATGGCCAGCCGGGCGTAATGGCTGGCCGATTCGATCCGCGTGTGACCCAGCAGGATCTGGATGTGCCGGATGTCCATCCTGGCCTCCAGCAGGTGGGTGGCGAAGGAATGACGAAGGGTATGCGGCGAGACGTTCTTGGCGATTCCGGCGTCCTTGGCCGACCTCTTCACCGCCCAGCGCACGACATTGACGGACAAGGGCTGGTCGTTGACAACCGGGCTGAGGAACAGCCAGTCCTTCGGCTTTCCGGCCTCCCGGTACCATTGCCGCAGCATGGGCAGAACTTGCGGCGACAGGATGGTGTAGCGGTCCTTCCGCCCCTTGCCTTGCTGGACGCGGATGACCTTGCGGGAGGAGTCGATGTCGCTGACTTTCAATGCGACCAATTCAGAGACGCGCAGCCCGGCGGAATAGCAAAGGCTGAGCATGACCTTGAACTTGAAGCTGGTGGCATGGTCGAGCAGCCTGGCGACCTCCTCGGTGGAAAGCACCACCGGCAACTGGTCGGGGCGGCGGATGTATTTGGCCAGCCTAAGCATCGGCTCCCTTGGCAGGGTGACGGTGTAGAAAAGACGGATACCGGCGATGGCCTGGTTGATGGCGGCAACCGACAGGCCACTTCTGGCCAGTTCGAGTCGGAACAGGCGAAGATCGTCGGTCGTCGCCTTGTCGGGCGGGCAGTGGATGAACGCGGCGAACTTCTTGACGCCGTTGACATAGGCCACCTGGGTCGTGGGCGCGAGGCGGCGGATGGTCATGTCGTCGATCAGGCGCTGACGCAACGGGCTAATGGGCTTCGTGCTCATTGGAGACTCCTGTCGTGGATGAAGGTGTGGAGATCTTCATTTTCACGACAGGAGAGTTCCCAATGCCACGTGGATGTAGCGCATTTCTTGCGGAAATTGCCGCCAATATGCCTCGCTAAGTGTGGAGAGGCACTTAGACCCGTTTTCCGTGCGGTGTTATTGCTCTCCGGTGTTTTCGCCTGCGCCAGTAGTGGGTCTGCAACAGGAATATCCATGATGTCTGATAGCGGAAGAGAGATAGTCCCCAGTACGGTGTGGCACGACTCCGTGAAAACGGCCTTCGAGTTCAATCACCCAGATGCTGTGGTGGCCATCGCATGGTCGCCGGACGGAAGACGAATAGGAACCGTTGATCTGGCGCAAGGCAACAATCTATGGGATCTGAATACGAACACCAGACTCTTCCGTATTAAGAAGCACGATTTCACTGACAATGTCATGGCGTTTACGCCAGACGGCAAATACTTGATCGTAAGAGCTTTGGGGGAAGATCGTTCAGAGAGCCTGAGCATTCTTGATGCGAAAGACGGCAATTCAACACGAACGATAAATGGACCTCTGCCTGCCGGAGATAACAACCGACCGGCAATGCTCGTGTTGACGGCGGACGGGCGCTATTTGGTCATGCAGCCGAGGCACAATGGTTCTCCCCTGGTTGTCTACGACACTTCGGATTGGTCCGTGGCGAAGACAGCCGACCGACTTTTCCCCGGCGTGATCGCCGCATCCCCGGATTCGAAGACGCTCGCTATCGCCGGTGTCATTGGCGATATCCGATTCTGTTCGCTCCCGTCCCTCACGTGCGAGGAACCCTTTCAAGCCTTTCCGGGAATGCGGATACAGGCGCTAGCCTTCAGCCCCGATGGCCGAAGGCTATATTCGGCGATACAAAACACGGTTGGTCCGCCTCCCTTCGAGTTCGATAACGAAACCCTTCAACTAGCCAAACATCGGATGATTCGCGTCTTCGACGTGGCAACGCACTCCCAAGTTGGAGCGGTGGAAGGCGTGTTTCCCAAGGGAATCTACGGATTAGCCGTTCACCCTGATGGGGACGTTTTGGCTGTTGCCGCCGGGTCAGGGGAAGGATTCCTGGTGGATACCCATGATTTTTCCATCATTCAAAAGTTAATCGTTCCGGGCGGCAATATGCATGCTGTTGCCTTCAGCCCGGAAGGCGATCTGCTGGCCTTCGGCAATCACCAGGGTCTTAGCATATTTCAACCGGTAAATGCGAAGTAGGGGACGGGGATGATCACTACCTTGGAAAAAGCCACGTTGTGCCAGTGGGTCTACGGCTACGACACGGACGATGCGAATAGTTCCAACAATGTGGCGCCTCCCGGTTTCAAGGTGCTTCAACCTTTCTACAACTCAGAGACAAACGTCCTGTCAGTGCTGGTCGGCAAGGTGGATGCAAACGGCAATGTTACAGACCCTATTCTTGTCGACCGGGGAACCCAGTTCTCTGGTTTGACCGACCACCCGCTGGCGACAGCAACCGATGTCGAGCATGATGCCGGGATTATCCTTGGAAACAGCGAAGGTGTGACCGCCGCAGAGCAGAATTACTACGACGCAAAAGACTATTTGGCCCAAGCCTACCCCGGCCTTCAATTGACTGACTTTACTGGCCAGTCCCTCGGCGGCGGTTACGCTCAAGCCCAGGCGTTCGCCGCGCAGCAGGGGGGGCTTTCGGGTGCCTCGTTCGAGACGTTTGCTGCGGTCGGTATGAAAGCGGTATTCTCCGACCAACTTGGTCAGAGTGACGAACAAATTGGAAGTTTGGGATCACTCGGAACCAACCATGTCTTCACCACTGACGCTTGGGCCGGTCCTGAATCCTCGATAGCAGGCTCCGGCCAAATTGGCACTCAGGATGTTCTTCCTGGTCCCGGCGATTCGTCCGGTTCCACGTTACCGCCGTTGTGGTTTACGGCTGCGGTTCCGGTGGTTGGAATTCCGTTGTCGCTGGTGTCTCTCTTTGGCTCCGGCCTCGTGGCCCATGATATCGGGACCTTCGTCGATTACTACTCTCATAAGCCAGCGGGAACGACGCTGGCAGATTCGATTAGCGCTGCGCAGACCAGCGCAAACGGAACGACGGAGCTTACCTTCGACGATGGCACAAAATGCCTGGTAGACTCCAATGGGGGCGGAAGCGGACTTTTTTCTACTGGCAATGGTGAATACTGTGTGCAGGGTATATCCCCTGGGTCGCTCTCGTTTACAATCACCGGTACTGTCTCTGCCCCATCCTACGCTGGCAACGGCGATATAATCGTCCCCACAGATGCGGGCACGTACCACATAGATCCCGCGACCAAGACAATCACCGACCAAGGTGCCGTCACCACGACAGTCAATGGAAATACAGTCACACTCATAACCCCGCCACCATCAAATAATAACGGTGCGTCAGAAAGTAAATTTGCAGTAATTCAAAGTACTGACGCGACAGCGTCTTCCTCGAATATCTTGAATATCTTGGCTTATCCGCAAGGACCCGCCCCGATGGCGGCGACGCGGTCGCAAAAGCGCCGCCTCGGGTCTTTGTGGATAAGCCACGATCGAGGGAGACGGGGCACAGGCGGCCGGGCACCGCTATGCGGATTTATCCGGCGTGACGAGCATTCTGGCAGTGACCGGCCACGCCGGTTGATGGTCCGGGGTCGGTCTTCGGGCCGCATGGTAGCGGGATTTGCACGGTCTGAACACCGTTTTCACCCGACTGCGGTCGCGGACTCGGCATGGACGGCAAATTTCAGGTGCACTCGACGGTTGCCGGTCACGAATGGTCCGGGCAGGATGTCCAGCCTTCGGTGTGGGACGACGCATGGCTGTGCTCATGACGTGTCCTTCGGCTTTGGGGGACTGGGCTGATGACGAGGCAGGCAGCCGCGTTCGAACCATTCGATGATCACCATCCGCCCGCCGCAGCATGGACAGGGCGGAAGGGACGAGTCCTCGTGGACCACGCCGTCCTCATCGACGATTTCGGCCTTCGCCTTCGGTTCCGGCGGCGGAACATCGAGCAGTTCGCGGGCACGGGCCAGGTTCTTCGCTTTGTGGCCGCTGGCCAGCAGTCCGTAATGCCGAATGCGGTGGAACCCGTCGGGAACGACATGCAGCAGGACACGGCGAATGAACTCGTGCGGGGACATGGTCATGATCTTCATGCTGACCTTGCCGTCCCGGCGCTCCTTGTAGCGAAAGCGGACGGCATCGTCGTCGATGCCGACGATGCGGCTGTTGGCGATGGCGACGCGGTGCGTGTAGCGGGACAGGTAGCGCAGCACCTCTTCCGGCCCGGCGAAGGGTGGCTTGCAGTAGGTGTTCCAGGTGATCTGGCGCAACGGCGCCAGGAAACGGCGGAAGGCTTCCGCGTCGGCCAAGCCGGACACCTCGCCGAAGAACCGCAACTGATCATGGACGGCGCGGAGCTTTTCGATGAACAGCCGCCGGAACAGAGAGCTGAGCACCTGGACCGGCAGGAAGTAGCGCTGCTTGGCGCTGATCCAGCGTTTGCCGTCCAGCGAGATGCCGCCGCCGGGCACGATCATATGGACGTGCGGATGAAAGGTCAGCGTCGAACCCCAAGTGTGCAAGACGGCGGTCAGGCCGATCTTGACGCCAAGGCGCTTTGGATCGGCGGCGATGGTCAGCACTGTCTGCGCTGCCGCCTTGAACAGGATATCGCAGGCCACCGCCTTGTTCTGGTAGACGACGGGGTTCAACTGCTCGGGGATGGTGAACACACAGTGGAAGCAGGGCACCGGCAGCAAGTTCGATTCCTGGTCGGCCAGCCACTCCTTCGCCGCCGCAGCCTGGCATTTCGGACAATGTCTATTCCCGCAGGAGTTGTAGCTGATGCGCGTGTGTCCGCAGCCGTCGCAGCGGTCGACATGACCGCCCAGCGCCGCCGTTCGGCACTTTTCGATGGCCGCCATCACCTTCAACTGGCCGAGATTCAGATGACCTTCGTTGACATGACGATGCGCCGCTCCGAAGCGGCGGAAGATCTCCGCCACCTCGAACGGGGGACGTGACATGACGAAGCCAGACTCAGGCGGGCGGTGGCGCGCCCCCTTCCAGCCGGTCGAACGGGCTCACCAGTTCGCCGATGCTCTTGATGGCGAGGCGGGCGTAATGGCTGGTCGACTCGATCCGCGTATGGCCGAGCAGGATCTGGATGTGCCGGATGTCCATCCTGGCTTCCAGCAAATGGGTGGCGAAGGAATGCCTGAGCGTGTGCGGCGAGACGGTCTTGGTGATGCCCGCCCGCTTGGCGGCGGCTTTGACGGCATCGCGGACCGCGTTGACGGTGATCGGATTGCCCGCCACCTGGCCGGGGAACAGCCAGTCCTTCGGCTTCCCGGCTTGCCTGTACCATTGCCGCAGCATGGGCAGAACCTGTGGCGACAGGATGGTGTAGCGGTCTTTTCTCCCCTTGCCTTGCTGGACACGGATGACCATGCGGGAGGAGTCGAGATCGCTGACTTTCAACGCGACCAGTTCAGAGACGCGCAGCCCGGCGGAATAGCAAAGGCTGAGCATGACCTTGAACTTGAAGCTGGTGGCATGGTCGAGCAGGCGGGCGACTTCCTCGGTGGAAAGCACCACCGGCAACTGGTCGGGGCGACGGATGTATTTGGCCAGCCTAAGCATCGGCTCGCTTGGCAGGGTGACGGTGTAGAAGAAGCGGATTCCGGCGATGGCCTGGTTTATGGCGGCGACCGACAAGCCGCTTCTGGCGAGTTCGAGCCGGAACAGGCGAAGGTCATCGGTCGTCGCCTTGTCGGGCGGACAGTGGATGAACGCGGCGAACTTCTTGACGCCGTTGACGTAGGCCACCTTGGTCGTGGGCGCGAGGCGGCGGATGGTCATATCGTCGATCAGGCGCTGGCGCAAAGGGCTGATGGGCTTCGTGCTCATTGGGGACTCCTGTCGTGGGTGAGGTCTTGGAACGCCTTATTTTCACGACAGGAGGTTTCCCAGTGCCAGTGGGACGTTGGCCTGCTTGCGTTTGTCGTTCTTGGAGCGGTCGTCGCGTGTGGTCCTGCGCGCGCGGGCCAGTGCGATGATCCCACCATGAACACTTTCCAAAGAAGCGAATGCTGGGAAAGTCGCGCGACGGAAGCACGCGTGCAGGTGCGAATGAGTTTTGATCGAGCCGTTGCGGCCGCAGAGACGATCTTGTCTCACGGTACTACGGTAGATTTTCGCCCCGAATTTACGGAAACCCAACGCCGCTGGGAACATTGGGTAGACGCTGAATGCGGCCTGGAGAGCGCTGTACACATGGGGTCGGCGGGGGGTGTCGTTGGGTCTATGTGCATAGAACGTTTGGCTCGCGAACAAGCGAGTTATCTAGATTCCCTCGCAGACGATTTGCGGACGCTATCCTGGAAAAAATGACACTCTAAAGCGGCAGAGACTAGAACAAAAATTATAGAGCTTTAAGCGGAGACAAAGATGGCCGAGCCAATAGTAAGCACAGCAGACGCGAAATTCTTGGCGACTTTGAGGGCTCTAGAATCCGGTGATCCAAATACATTAACAGGACAGAATTATGGGGCAAATCCTGGGAATGGCGCCTATGGCGCATATGGGCTTAGAGCCCAGGCACTCCAAGATGTTGGTGCAATAAAAGACTACAAAAACCCGCTAACTGACGCGTCGAACTGGACCGGAACATACGGGAGCAGCCTTAACGCCTTTCTGGGCAGTTCGACCTATCAAGACAACGCGGCGGTAAAATATTCAAACCAAATCATAAAGGCTTGGGTACCTGATGACGCAATCGGGGATGCTGTCAGCGGCCACTCGGTTACTTGGGAAGGCGCTGTATACACAATATGGCACGATCCAAGTAATGGCATTAAAGCATTGAACGGTGATGCTTACAGCACAGGTGTATTGCCCGATGTAGGCAACCGTCTTCGTGCAGGAGAATCCGTCGGAAACGAACTAAGTTCTCCCGGTCATCCCGAGCGTCAGTCTTTCTTTGTCGACCCTACTGACGATCTTGTTCAGTTGGCCAGCTTGACGCTTCCAAGTGCGGACTCCAATCGTTATGATTTCTTGAATCAGGCAGCGGACAGCGTTCTCATCAAGGACAAAGTCACAGGAACCGAGTATTACGCTTCTGTCTCCGATAACGGCGTGGTGTCTGGGGTCGCCCTGTCGCCGACCTCAACGCCAGGCGTATTCACTGCCCAGGACATGCGGAGCGGTTCGTCCCTGGCCACTCTGAACGGCTTTGATGCGGCGCACCTCGACGGCACTGGCAATCTACAGTTAACATCGAATGGGACGACGTTCTCCTACAGCCTATCAAGCAACACTGTTGCAGACCAGACCGCCATCACAACAACAGTCAACGGTAATCCCGTATCATTACTGAATCTGAACGGCAGTACTCCTTTAGCAGTCGTCGCTAATACTTCTGACGCGTCAGCGTCTTCCTCGAATGTCGTC
>Ga0326727_10022309_pt1 | contig 12255 bp, 9 predicted proteins | sample MB2enrmetagenome_FD_207643 | JGI IMG/M metagenome (GOLD analysis project Ga0326727, IMG submission 207643) | Lab enriched peat soil microbial communities from McLean, Ithaca, NY, United States - MB29MY | ecosystem: Environmental > Terrestrial > Soil > Wetlands > Peat | place: USA: New York... | reverse complement strand
CGTTCTGTGCTATAGTCCCTTCGCATAAGGGGTGTAGGCCTCCGTTCCTTGGAGATTTTGTTGCTCGCACAACAAAACCTACACCCTTTCGCTTTTTACACAAAATAGGTTACGTCACCCTCGCGCGAGAGCCTTGCATCGGTTAGAAAGTGAGGAATAAAATGGAAATGCATCGCTCTGCGAGGTGGCGATCCATTGTCCGAGCGAATGGTCGATGTGAACGGGCATTCTCTGCATTCGTTGAGCATCACCAAACTCCTGCGTGTAGTGTCGCTCATCTTGGTTGGACTAAGTATCGTCATCATCCACTCCTTCGACGTCGGCCAAGTTGGCGAATCAATGCATTGGAGCGACGGAAATGTCGCCATCTCCGCTGGCTCGCATCCAGCCATGCTTCTTTGGGCTGCCATTGCAATCGCCCTCTTCATTGTGCTAATGGTCAGGAAACCGAACGCCGTGACCACAGGAGTCCCCACCCGCATACGCAGAGTTTTGGCCTTCGTGATTGATTTCTGGTTCAGCCTCTTAATTCTATCTTCGCTTGGTGCGCTCATGCCGTTGTGGATAGAAGCTGTGCGGACGGGCCATTTTATGTGGCATTTTCAACGTGATTATTCTGTTACTAGTGACGGATTACTTGCCGCCATGATTCCAATCTTTATGGCTTTGATGATCCTCTATTTTGCATTTCCTCTTACCCGAGGGAGACAGACGGTCGGTTACTTTATATTGCGGTTAAGAGTGACGCCGCCCTTCGGCGACGAAGGATGTTTTACGCTGAGAGCCGCCCTCATGCGAACTTTCTACGCTTTTATTGGCATAACCTCTCTACTAATTCGCAATGGGGACCGAGACGGGCAAGGGAGAACATGGTACGATCGCAGAACTGCCTGCACGGTGGTTTTGGTCAGCGACCAGTGATGCTTAATTCCTTATGCAGGTGCCGGAAGAACAGCCTTCTTGGACAAGCTCGTCATTCCTCGAGCCTTATCTTTGTCGCTGCCCGTCAGGTCACCAAACTGACCGACTACCCGCAACTCTTCCACTTTGCACGCTGATTCCCTGCGACATATAATTACTTGTTTAGGCTTGGGGGCCGGGGGCTCACTGTATCTGTGCGTCTGCGGTCCCAAAGCCGGCGTGCCGGCGCATCCCGGTGGAAAAGCAGGCGACCTTGAGCACAGGCGAAAATCAAACCATCAACTCGGGTGCGCTGGTCGAAACCCCGGCGGGGGCCGAACGCCGTTCGGCCCTACCAGTAGCGGCAGAATCTGCGCTTGGCCCGGCAAAGGGCGGAAATGCCACGGCCGGAGCTCCAGCGTCCGGATCCGCTCGGACAAGTTCGCTAGGTGATGAGATCGTAGTGCGCGGGGCGCGCGTCCATAACCTGAAGAATATCGACTGCACGATTCCCCATAATAAGATCACCGTGGTCACGGGGCTTTCGGGCTCGGGAAAGTCCAGTCTGGCTTTTGACACGCTCTATGCCGAAGGCCAACGCCGCTATGTTGAATCGCTCTCGGCGTACGCACGTCAATTCCTGGAGCGCATGGAGAAGCCCGACGTAGATGAGATTTCCGGCATCGCGCCGCCGGTGGCCATCCGCCAGAAAAACACCACGCGCAATCCACGTTCGACGGTGGCGACGGCAACCGAAATCTATGATTACTTGCGCCTGCTTTTTGCGCGTATCGGCACGACCACTTGCTACCACTGCGGCAAGGTGGTCGAGAGGGACCATGTTGACGCCATCGCGGAGAGGGTCCTGGCAGGGCAACCAGGCCGCCGCTTTTATGTGCTGTTTCAGGTGAACCCGGGCATCTCAGCGGAGCCGAAACCCACCGTAGCCGGTGGCGGCAAGGGCGCAATACCATCAGCGGCTGGCGCGACAAGCAAGAGTGGTTCGTCGAGGCGCAAACGGCCGCCGGCCGAGGAGGGTGCAAGCCTTTTGCCCTCGACGGCAGTGCCCGCGCCGCCTGGCGAAGAATTGAAACCCCGGCTTTTCGCCCTTCGCCAACGGGGCTTTAATCGCTTGTATCAGCAGGGCCGCATTTTTGAATTCTCCACGCCGGAGTCCCTGCTCGATGTGGATTTCGCGCAGCCGGTTTACGTTCTGGTGGACCGCCTCGCAGTGGCCGCAGACATTCGCCAGCGGGTCATCGATTCGGTGGAACTTTGCTACCGCGAGTGCGGCGAAGCAATCCTGGAATTCGTTTCGGCTGATTCTGCCACTCCGCCCGAGCGCTGGGTCTTCAATGAGCGCTTCGAGTGCAAAGCCTGCAAGATCGTTCATCAGGACCCCGAGCCGAGTCTGTTCTCGTTCAACAACCCTTACGGAGCCTGCCCGCGTTGCCAGGGATTCGGGAATACCATTGATTTCGACCTCGACCTGGTGATTCCCGACAAGAACAAGACCCTGGCCGATGGCGCGGTGGAACCGTGGACCAAGCCGCGCTACCGCGTGCCGCAGAATGAGATGCGCCGGGCCGCGCGCGCGCGGAATATTCCCCTCGACGTTCCTTATTACAAGCTCGACGCTGACCAACGCCGCTGGGTGGTGGAAGGCGATGGCGATTTTGGCGGCATCCGCGGGTTCTTTGAGTATCTGGAGCGGAAGAAGTACAAGCTTCACGTGCGCGTTTTCCTCAGCCGTTATCGCGGCTATACCCTGTGCCCGGAATGCCAGGGCGGACGCCTGCGGCGCGAAGCGTTGAACGTGCGCGTCCAGCAGAAAAGCATTACGGAAACCTGCCGCATGTCCATCCAGGACGCCTACCGCTTTTTCAATGAGCTGCGCCTTTCGCCCGAGCAGCAAACGATCGCCGACAAGATTCTGGATGAAGTTCGCTCGCGCTTGAAGTACCTCTACCGCGTGGGGCTGGAATACCTGACCCTGGACCGGCTGGCTTCCACGCTGTCGGGCGGCGAATCGCAGCGCATTCAGCTCGCCACGGCGCTGGGCTCGAACCTGGTGGGGGCGCTTTATGTTTTGGATGAGCCTTCCATTGGCCTGCACCCTCGCGACACCGGCCGCCTGATTGAGATCATGAAAACGCTGCGCGATCTGGGGAACACCGTGCTGGTGGTCGAGCACGATCCCGAGATGATGAACGAGGCCGACAAATTACTGGACCTCGGCCCCGGCGCCGGCGAGCATGGCGGGCGCATCATTTACGCGGGCGATATGGAGGGGCTGCGCGCTGACCCGCATTCGCTGACGGGACGTTATCTTTCGGGAGAACTCCAAATCCCCGTTCCCAAGGAAAGGCGTAAACCCGGCAAAGCCTGGTTGCGGATTCGCGGCGCGCGCCAGCACAATCTGAAATCAATTGACGTGGAAATTCCGCTCGGACTCACGGTGTGCATCAGCGGCGTCTCCGGATCGGGAAAGTCTACTTTGGTTCACGATGTGCTCTACAACGCCCTCATCTCGCGCCGCGGTTTGCCGGCTCCCCGCGCCGAGTACGATCGCATCGAGGGCGACCAGCATCTCGGGGAAATTGTGCTGGTGGATCAATCGCCTCTGGGCCGCACACCACGCTCCAATCCCGTCACCTATATCAAGGCTTTTGACGCCATACGGGATGTTTTTGCGTCCACTCCGGAAGCCCGCAAGCGCGGATACACGCCGGGATACTTTTCCTTCAACATTCCCGGAGGCCGCTGCGAGACTTGCCAGGGCGATGGCACGGTGACGATGGAAATGCAATTCCTCGCCGATGTGGAACTGGTTTGCGAGGAGTGCCGCGGCCGTCGCTTCAAGCCCGGCATTTTGGAGATCCAGCACAAAGGGAAGAATATCTACGACGTGTTGCAAATGACGGTGCGGGAGGCCTTGACCTTTTTTTCCCATGTCCCCAAGTTGACCGGCAAAATCCGCGTGCTGGAGGAAGTAGGGCTAGGGTATCTGCGGCTGGGACAATCGGCCACCACGCTCTCCGGAGGCGAGGCCCAACGCGTGCGCTTGGCCTTGCATTTGGCGCACCGGGCCAGCGAAAACAGCCTCTTTATCTTCGATGAGCCCACTACAGGTCTCCACTTTGACGACATCAACAAATTGCTGACCGCCTTCCACCGCCTGATTGAAACCGGCGCCACCGTTTTGATCATCGAACACAACATGGACGTGCTGAAGACCGCGGACTGGATCATTGATCTCGGTCCCGATGGCGGCGATTCCGGCGGATATGTTGTGGCGGCAGGCCCGCCGGAAAGCCTGTTGAAAAACAACCTCTCGTTGACGGGGAAGTTCCTGGCGAAATACCTTCCCCAATCCAAGATGCCGCGCAGCGCGGTGAAAACGAAGAATTGATGCCATGAGCTCTTCCCTGGGGCACTCAACATATTTCACGGTAATGGCGGCCTTGGTATTGCTGATCCCACCTCAGGGGCCGGCATGTGCCCTGGCGGGGTGGCCCGGCGCGAGGGCGTCAATGCGGGCCGCTTCCAGTGAGGAGAAGAGCGCGCCCCTAACTCGGGAACAAACCCTCCAAATGCTCGAGGCCGGCGTTCCCTCCTCGCGCATCGAGGCTTTCGCGCGTAATGATGGCATCGATTTCAAGGTGACTCCCGCTCTCGAACGTGACCTGCGTAAAGCGGGAGCCACCGAGAGGCTCATCCAATTGTTGAAAAGGATGAGCAATGGGCCCGAGCCCGCCGCTGCCACAGCGGGGTCCGGGGATATTCCCGCGTTGCTGCATACGGCGGAGGATGCGCTCACGCGGAAGGACTTTGCCGAAGCGGTGAAGGCGCTCGAGGCCGTCGTCGCCAAACAGCCCGCCATGCCGGAGGCTTGGTTCAGCCTGGGCTATGCTTACACCGGACTGCACCAGCCGGAGGAGGCGGCGAAGGCCTATCAGAAAACCTTGGAGCTTAAGCCCGATCTGTTTGAGGCACGGCTGAACCTGGGAATTCTGTTGATGGAACAGAAGCAACCGCAGGCGGCGCTGGAACATTTGCAGAGGGCCGTCGCGCTGAAACCGGAGCACGTCCGCGCCCACTGGTATTACGCGCGCGCACTCGCCCAAACCGGCAATTCGGTTGCCGCCCGGAAAGAGTATCAGGAGGTTATCCGTCTTGACCCGCGCCTGGCCCTGGCGCAATTCGAACTCGGCCAACTCGATTTTGATGAAAAGCAACCGGCGCAGGCGCTTGCCGCCTTCGAGCAGGCCCTGGCGGTGGATCCAAAACTGGTGCAAGCGGAACTGGGAGCAGCCTTGGCCGCGGAAGCGTTGAACGACCCCGCGCAGGCGGTTACGCACTTCGAAAAATACCTGGCATCGCGACCGGATGACGTGGAGACGCAATTCCACCTGGCGCGGCTTTATTTGCAGCAAAAACAGAATGAAAAGGCGCACGACACTTTGGAAAGCATCTATCGTGTCAAACCGGATTTGCCCGGCCTCACGGCAGCGTTGGGTGATGTCGACGCGCTCCTGAAGAAGTTGCCGGAAGCGGAGAAGTATTATCGTCTGGCAGTGATCGCGCAGCCGGGCGTGGCAGATCTCCATCGGGCTCTGGGGGAAATCCTGTTGAAAGAAGAGAAATTTCCGGAGGCCGAGGGTGAGTTCCGCGCTGCCCTGCAAATAGACCCGCGCAATCGTGACGCTGCCATCGGGCTGGCTTCCAGCCTGTACCTGCAAAAGCGCTACCCGGAAGCGATCCCGCTTCTGGAAAAGCTGGCGAGCGCCCCGGACGCGACGCCCTATACGTTCTTCGTCCTCGCCACCTGTTACGATCACCTCATGGCACGCAAAGAAGCGTTGGCCAACTACGAACGCTTCCTGGGACTTTCCCACGGCGAGAATCCCGATCAGGAATGGCAAGCTACCCAGCGGGCAAAGCTTCTCCGCCGCGAACTTTCAAAATAGCTATAATCTGAAGATATGGGGCGGGAGCGCTGCACAGTATTTCCGATAGGGTTTGCCATACTGGGGATTCTTTTCGCCAGTTGGTTTGCCATGGGACGCGAGACCGAGGATCAACTGCTCCAGCGGACCCAGGGCGAACAGAATCCCATCAAGAAGGCCAGGGATGAAATCAAGCTCGGCAACCTGAAACTGGAGCAAATCCAGGACGCTTACTCCCAGGGTCACACGGAGTCGGGCGCAAAGCTTCTGGCCACGCTTGTCGAGATCATGAAAACTTCCTGGAAGCTTCTCCATGATGCTGGTGGCATGGCATCGAAACAAGAGCAGGGGCTCAGGGAGTTGGAAATCTCCCTCCGCGAAGATGTGCGCGTGCTGCAGGATTTGGGGCGAACCGTGAGTTATTTTGACCGTGCCCCCATGGAGAAAGCGGCGCAGGATTTGGAGCAGATACGGAGCGAGGTTATCCACGCTCAGTTCCCCGGACGCCCCCCCCGGACCCTCAAAGGTTCGCCTCCTCCGCAGACGACTGCGAGCCCGGAGAGCCCTGGGGAAGCGCGGTGATTGCCGTATGCGCACCTTGATGACTTCCGTCCTGTTGCTCGCAGTTTTCCTGGCGGCTGCGGGGGCGGCGGAAAAGGGCGATTACCTCAGCGACGATGAAGTGGACGAGTTGCGCGAAGCCCAGGAGCCTTCGCAGCGCATCATTGCGTATTTGTCGTTCGCCCAAGTCCGCCTGGAGCGGTTTGATGATTTTCGCAACCGGCGGCCGGACTCGGATTACGATATTCCCGCTTATCTCGAGACCCAACTCGACCAGTATATTCACATCACCGATGCCTTGAAGGACTGGATCGAGGATCAATACGATCGTCACAACGACATGCGCGAGGGTCTGAAGAAGTTTCTGGAAATGGGCCCCCATCAGCTCGAACAATTGCGGCACATTGAACAATCGTCGGATGCCTATGCCGCCGGATATCACAGGTCGCTCGGTGACGCCATTGACGATTTCAGCGATGCGCTCGACGGCGCCACCAAAGCGCTCTCCGAGCAAACCAAGATGTTCGGCGAACTGAAGCGCGAAGAGAAAGCCGACGCCCAGACCGTTAAAGACCGCGAGAAGGCGGAAAAGAAGCAAGCCAAGGGAGAAGAGAAACTGCGGAAGAAAGAGCATGAGAAGGGTCCTCCCACCGACAAGGATGAGGACTGAAGGGGAGTGGACAGTGGACAGTGGACAGTGGATAGTGGTTAGTGGCGAGTGGCTAGAAACTGCGGACCCATCGCTAGCCACTAGCAACTAACCACTGCACCTATGAACCCACCCGAACAACTCGCCTTGCCGCTCGGACCTCCGCCTGACCTCAGCGAAGTCTTCCGGCGGGTTTTTTTCCGTCTGCGGATCAAGTCGCCCGTAGTGAGTATTGGCGCGCGCTTCCATCCCTTTGCGGGATTGCGCAGCACCATCACCGTGCGCGATGGCGCGGTAAAAGCGCGCGTATCCGACCTGCTGGCGGAAGCTTCGCCATTGGTTCTCGAGGCCCTGGCGGAAATCCTTTTGGCGCGAATCTTCCGGCGACGCCCCTCGCGCGAGGCCCGGGAGTGCTACCTCGCTTACACTTTCCGGCCGGCGATGCGCGGCCGGATTGACATGGCGCGCCGCGAACGCGGTTCCAAGCGCCTTTTGCCGGCACGCGGCCGCCACCACGATCTGGAAGAGATTTTCCACGGCTTGAATCAGCGCTTCTTCCAGGGCCGGCTTGATCCGCCCCGGCTCGGCTGGAGCCACAAGAATTCCCGCCGCATTCTGGGGCATTATGATTCCGGCCATGCGACGATTATCATCAGCCGCAAACTCGATTCCCCTTCGGTTCCACGCCATCTGGTAGAATACGTTGTTTATCACGAAATGCTGCACATCCGGTTTCCGGTTGAACGGCGCGGCCAGCGAAGAGTGGTCCACTCGCGGGAGTTTCGCGAGGCCGAGAAAAGGTTTCCCCAATACGAATTGGCCTGTCGGCAAATCAAGCACCTTTGCGCCTGACGTTCCGTTCCGGAAAGACCTTCAGGAGGAGAACCCCATGTCCCGCAGAATCCCTGCTTTCTTTTTAGCGACTGCCGCTCTACTTCTCATCTTGGTTCCCACTCGCCCTGCCCGCGCCGCGGAGGAACTCTCCGTCGCCTCACCCGATGGCAAGGTGGTGATTATCTTCGCCCTCAAATCCAATCCCCAGCCCTACCTTCCCGGCCTGCGTGCTTATTACCGCGTTAGCTATGGTGGCGTGCCGGTGTTCGCGGATTCTCCCCTCGGGCTGGACTTGGAAGGCGCCGCGCCGCTGGACCACGACTTCGAGATAACCGGCACTGACCGCCAATCCCGTGACGACACGTGGACGAACCGCCTTGGCCCGCGGCGGGAGGTTCCCGATCATTACAATCAGCTCCGGATTTCCCTGCGCGAGAAGCAGGCGCCCGGCCGCAAAGTCGATGTGATTTTCCGCGCTTACAATGAAGGCGCCGCCTTCCGCTATTTTCTGCCCCAGCAAGACGCGTTGCAGAAGTTCACGCTCATGGCGGAGAACACGGGGTTCTATTTTGCTCACGACGGATTCGCATTCGCCCTGAACAAGGGCCGCTTCAACACGGACAACGAAGGCGAGTACGGCAAGACCAGTCTGAATATGATCAAGCCTGCTTCCATCATCAACCTGCCGCTGCTGGTGGAGATTCCCGGCGGCCCCTGGGTGGCTTTGCTCGAGGCCGACCTCACCGACTACGCCGGGATGTACGTAGGGGGAGTTCCAGGGTTTGCCCATGCCCTGGTGAGCAAGCTCTCTCCGGGCCCCGATCGCTTGGACCAGGTGGTCACGGCTTCCACGCCCAAGGCCACGCCCTGGCGCCTGCTCTTGATCAACCATCGCCCCGGCGGCCTGATTGAATCCAACTATCTCGTTCTGAATCTCAGTGCGCCTTCGGCCATTGGCGACGCTTCCTGGATCGTGCCCGGCAAGTCGGCATGGGATTGGTGGTCAGGCGATTATGATGAGAACGTCAACTTCCAGCCGGGAATGAACACCGCCACGATGGAGCACTACATCGATTTCGCCGCCGAACATCACCTTGAATACATGCTCGTGGATGCAGGATGGTATCCCGCCAAGGATTATACGGATCCGGGAAACATTCTGACCTACGTCCCGGAGGTGAACGTTCCGGAGATCATCGCCTACGGAAAGCAGAAAGGCGTGAAAGTGCTGTTGTGGCTTTTCTGGGGGGCGATTGACAAGCAGATGGACGCGGCGCTGGACCTCTATGCTCAATGGGGCGCCGCCGGCATTAAGGTTGACTTCATGAATCGGGACGATCAGGAAATGGTGAATTTCTACGAGCGCCTGGTTCGCAAGGCAGCGGAACATCACCTGACCGTGGACTATCATGGAGCGTACAAGCCCACGGGCCTGCGCCGGACCTATCCCAATCTCCTTACGCGGGAAGGCGTGATGGGTCTCGAGTACAACAAGTGGAGCTATCGCACCACCCCCGAGCATGACGTTACTCTCCCCTTCACCCGCATGTTGGCCGGTCCCATGGACTACACACCGGGCTGCTTTAACAACGCCACGCGCGATCAATTCAAGCCCCGCAATCTCGACCCCATGTGCCAGGGAACGCGCGCCCATCAGTTGGCCATGTATGTGGTGTTCGAAAGCGAACTGTCGATGCTTTCGGATTATCCCGAAATCTATGACCACAACCCGGAAATGGAATTCCTGGAGAAGGTCCCCACCGTTTGGGATGAAACCAAAGTTGTGAACGGCGAGCCCGCAAAGTACGTCACCATCGCGCGCCGCCATGGCAGCGACTGGTTCCTGGGAGCTATGGCCAATTGGGACGCGCGCGACCTGGAAGTCCCCCTCAGTTTTCTCGGCGATGGCGAATTCGAAGCACAGATTTTCGCCGACGGCGCGGACGCTGATAAAGTGGCGACCCACGTGGCCATCAGCAAGAAACCGGTGAAAGCAGGCGATAAGCTGGCGATTCACCTGGCGCCCGGCGGCGGGGCGGCGGTGATCTTCACACGGAAGTAAGAAGCGCAGCACAGCCGCAACTATTGAGTACTGCAAATTGTAGTGACAAGACCCCCTCACCCCCGACCCCTCTCCCCCAAGGGGGCGAGGGGAGTTGGTCGCATAACTAAATCACACAACTCTCCCCTCGCCCCCTTGGGGGAGAGGGGTCGGGGGTGAGGGGGTCCGTGCTATACGGCGTTGTCAAATGTTAAGCGGGACACACACTAGCGTGCAGATTGCCTGAAGCCAGCCTCGGGGGCGCTTGAGCCCCCACGCTACTTATCGCGAATCTGAATCAGGGTGATGGCGATGGAAATTGCCAGGAGCGCCACCGCGCCTCGCCAGAAGAAAACGGGATCGGCGAGGAATCCGCCATTATGCAAGCGGACTGCCAGCCCCAGCAGAATTCCGATTGCCGCCAGGATGACGAGAATGTTGGGAAGCCACCGCATAAACGCCTCCTTGTAATTCGATTCTTGAGCCGCAGCCATTTCTGCCCCGTTGCAAATGTGAGGCTGCGATATTTGTCCGGCATTATAACGCTGAAATTCCCCCGCTTGTTAAAAACCCCGATAAACAGCCCGTCTAAAGGACTATACTAGGATGGTCTGTGCGAGGTTCAGCCATGCCATATTGCGCAAAGTGTTTAATTGAATATGTGGAAGGCACAGCCCAGTGCGAGGACTGTGGCGCTGACCTGCTGCCCGGTTCGCCGCCCGAAGCGCCGCCGCGCGTCGATCTCGCCGAGGAGAAGGATGTGAAGCTGGTGCCGGCACGCGTTTTCACCGGCTCCACCGCGCCCATGGACGCCGAATTGGCGCGCAACATTCTTCAAACCCAGGGAATTCCCAGCACGATATCCGGCGAAGGCCTGGCGGACCCGTTCCCCGTGACGGACGTGCACTTGCTCGTCCGCGAGGAGGACGCCGCGCACGCCGAGCGTATCTTGCAGGAATACCTCGACGCCGACCTGCCCTCAGCTCCGGAAGAGCCCGATGCCCCTGAGGGTGCGTAGCCAAGCGCTCGGGATTAGGGGTTGGGGATTCGGGGTTCGGGCCTTTTGCAGGTTAGAACCACGCCCGGCCCCGTGGAATGCGCATGGGGAAGAATACGTAGCGCAAGGCCCGCTCTCCGGCCTTGCGGCTTTTCCACCACGCGGTGAATCCGCGGCGCTCCGGGCATAGGGGTCGGCGCCAGCCGGCCCACTCAAGGCCGCCCTTCCGTTGGATAGCCCGGCAAAACCGGCCATTTTATCCTCTCCGCCATGGTTTTCGCGTCTTTTCGCCCAATTTGACAATAACGCCCTTGACACTGACCGTGCATATGCTAGCCTATATCTACGGGCAGGACTCGGGCCTAGGCGCCCCGGGCAAGTGAAGGCTCGGAAGGGCGCACTTGCCACGGGCCACCAGCGCGAATCGCTGCCACTGCCCCTGGGAGGTTTTTATGTCGCTGGTAAAAAGTCCGCAAATGACCGAGAAGAAAGTGGCCGCCAATGACCGGAACCGGAAGCATGCGCATGACGCGGCGCGGGTGGCGAAACGCGAGCGCATCCGCGCCGCCCTTCTGCTGCATGGGTTTCATGCGCAGGCGGAGGAATTAGCCATGCGCTCCCTGGGCGAAGATCCGGCCCAATTCCAGGAGCTGCTGGAAAGGCTCTGGGAGGAATACGAACCCGTGGGCATCACGCAAGAGGGACTGGTGATTCGCCTGGCGCGGGCCACGTGGCTAATGAATCGCGCCGACCGCATGCAGGAAGGGTACGCCGTGCGCCAGGCCACCGCCGTGAGCAACGGCCGCGAGGACCGGCTGCACGCCCGTTTGATGCGGCTGAAGCATGCGGAGGACCGGCTGCGGCGGCTCGCCCAATCCGTAGCGCAGGAGGACTACGTCACCACTCCCCATGACCTGGAAATGATGCAGACCTTGCACCAGGAGGGGGTGGCGAAAGAAATGGGGGAAATCGCCCTGGCCCTCTTCCTCGAGCTGCAAGCCCCGCCCCGCCACGAGGGGAGCGTCAACAGCATGGAAGAGGCTCGACTCATGGTCGAGCAGGCCAAGGAGATCTTTGGCATAGGAATGACCGCCTACCCGGTGCCCGCAATGCGCGCCGCGCCGGCTTGGCGCCCGCCACGGGAAAGCCCGCAGGCGGATGGGGCCACGGGAGCAAATGTAGCGCCGGACTTCAGTCCGGCATATGCTGAACTAAAGTTCAGCGCTACACCACCACCTGCCGGCCTCGAGAAGGTGTCGGGACAGGTTCCAGTCGGCGTTACCCAAGCAGAACAAAATCGTCAGCGATATGCCGACATTACTCC
>Ga0326727_10022308_pt1 | contig 12255 bp, 8 predicted proteins | sample MB2enrmetagenome_FD_207643 | JGI IMG/M metagenome (GOLD analysis project Ga0326727, IMG submission 207643) | Lab enriched peat soil microbial communities from McLean, Ithaca, NY, United States - MB29MY | ecosystem: Environmental > Terrestrial > Soil > Wetlands > Peat | place: USA: New York... | reverse complement strand
AGGGTGAAACCGCCATCGACGTCTTCTACCTCACCAGCCACGGCGAAAAGCTTTCGCTCGAGACGCAGCAGTCGCTCAGCGCCGACCTGACCAAGGCGCTTGAAGCCATGCGCCAGCCCGCGGCGTGAAAACTGGCGGTAATTCGGTAGGCCAGGGCACCACAAATCTGAGCCGAACGCTTCAATAGATGGAGGCTGACCGAATGAAGATCTACGCCCTAGCAATCTGCATTTGCGCAATGCCGTTGCCTGCGCAGTTTTCAGGGGTGATGCGCATGAGCTGCGATGAAACTCGGCCAGCTTCCGTTGACCGTCAACTGCAGCAACTCGCGGCCCCAGTTAATGCGGACGACAAGCGTGCTGTTGAATGTAGGTTCTCCTACATGGAGGGCCTGAGTCGGTCCCAGGATCCAAGGGCGCTTCCCCTTATCGCCCAATACTTGGATATTGCGAACCCGAACTACGGAAAATCTGACACACCAGAGTCAAGGATCTTCCGTCCCTTTCCGTTCGGGGGACAGTTTCCGGCAATCGTCTACGTGACGGAATATGGAAAGAACGCCGTGCCTTTCTTGATGCAGATCATTGGTTCGGAGCCTGACTTCTCGCTCAAGGCAAAGAACGCCGTTCGAGCATTGATGATTGTAGAGGCAAGCAATCCTCCGGCGGGCGTCCTGATCCTTGCGCGAGCCGCTGGGGCTGCGGAAGCAACTCACTCCGCCGTGCTGCTGCAAGCAGCCAATTTTGCGACCACTACCTGGGAATGTCACTCAATTATCGCGAAGTGTAAGAGCGCACTGACGCCCGCAGATAGCCCGCGCTAAATCTGCTCGCGAGGTCCGGGGGACCGCGACGCCGCTTTCAACTCGCGCGCTTTGCCGGCCCCATCTCACGGCGTCGCGCCCTCGTCTTTCCACACCAGGTACTCGTTGAGCAGTACCGCGACCAGCACAGCGGTGGGAATCGAAACCATCGCGCCGGGGATACCAGCCAGCTCAAAGCCAAGGAGCAGCGCAATAAACACGGCCAGCGACGGCAGGCCGACGCGGGACTTCATCACGCGCGGGATGAGGTACGAATTCTCGATCTGGACGTATACGGCGAAGAAGATGACCACCCCCAGAGCACGGCCCCAGGAGTCAAGCGCCGCCACCAGCAGCGCCAGAACCACCGAGATTGCGACGCCCAGTACGGGAACGACGTTGAGCAAGCCGGTGATGACTCCGAGCGCATAAGCGTAGCGCACATCGAGCAGGAGAAAGACGGTGGTGCTGGTGAGGCCTAAGAGGGCCATGAGACTGGCTTGGCCGAGCAGCCATTTGCCCATGCCCACACCCGCGCGCCGCAGCGTTTTGTCGAGGCGCTGGCGCCCGCTGGGCGGCACAAGGGCGAGAAACCAGCGGTACGCCTGATCGCCCTCCAGAATGAAGTACAAGGTGAGCACAAAGCAGGCGAGGATATTGGCAATTCTGCCGGCCAGCTCGGAGACAGACACGATGACCTGCGTCGCCGCTTGCGCCGCCAGATCTTTCAGCTGCGAGTACACGACGCTCGTGTTCAGGTTAAGTCGATTGACGTAGGGAATGCTCTTGAACTTCTCGATCAGATCGGGAACTTGGCTTGGAGTGGAGGTGCCGAAGGCCTGCAAATCACGAATGACCGGGGGAAAGGCGAGAAAACAAAAGCCGGTAAGCGCGCCCAGCAGGATGACGACCAGCACCAGAACCGCAACCTGCCCTTGAAACGGACGCTTGCCTCTGATGTGGACGCGGCCCGTGGCCTGCACCACCGGGGTGAGGACAACCGCAAACAGGGCCGAGACGTAAAGAATGATAAGGACGCCGCGCACCAGCCACCCAACGTAAGCCGCCGCGGCCAGCCCGAAGGCAAACAGGATGTCGCTGCGAAAGTCGTGGTTCCAGGCCGGTTCTTTCGTCATGTCGTTCTTACTGATCCCCGCTCAGGATCGAGCCCACAATGCCGCCCAGCAGGCCTCCGCCCATTGCGGCCGGCGCCTGCCGGCTCTCGCCGCGCGGAAGGTACTCGCCGATCTGGTGCGCCAGCCGCGAGATGGGCAGCGTCTGCAGCCACACTGTTCCCGGTCCAGCCAACTCGGCCAGAAAGATCCCATCGCCGCCGAAGATCATGTTCTTGATGCCCGGCACGGTGGTGATCTGGAAGCTCATCGAGGCCTGGAATGCGCCCACGTGGCCGGGGTGCACGCGCAAAACCTCGCCGGCCTGCAGATTCTTCTGAATCAGTTCGCCGCTCAGCTCGAGCCAGGCAGTGCCCATGCCGCCGATGCGCTGCAGCAGGAATCCGTCGCCGCCGAAGATTCCCGCGCCCAGCGACTGCTGAAATCCCAGCGTGATGCTGACCTGGTCTGTGGCGCAGAGAAAGCCGTGACGATGCACCAGGTACTCCGCCCCCTGCCCCAGATCGATGGGCACAATGTGGCCCGGAACCTTGGTGGCGAACGAGACCACGCCGGGATACTGGAAGGCGCGGTACTCGGTCATGAAGATGCTGGCGCCGGCCGCAACCCGCTTCAGAACGCCAAACAGCCCGCCGCCTCCGCCCATCTGGGTGTGCGTGGTCATCTGGATCGAGCCGGTCATCCAGCTGAGCTCGCCGCTCTCTGAGAACACGCTCTCGTTCGGTTGCAGCTCGACTTCAAGGACGGGCATGGTGGTGCCCAGAATCCGGGTTTGCATGTGGGGTCCTGCCTCCGAGGACAGTGTACCTGCCTGTGAGCGCAAGGCAAGAGATTTTCGATGGGAATTTCAAATGAATTGAGGACCTCGGACCTCCCGCATTGAGCAGCTTGACTGGAAGAAACAGCGTCAAAAAGGCTGGAGGCCTTGCACATTCGCAGAGCCTTGAAGCCGGGAGGCGCGAGATTTCCGGGACTCCCGCATCGGTTTGGGGCGGTTTACGAAACTGAAAACCCCTTAGCAGGCGGCAAACCATCGCCCAAACCCGCAGAAATGCTCTACTCTTGCCAATGGAGTGCAGGCCCGGTCATGAAACGGTATTTCGGAATCGTGCGTAAGGCAATGCTGCAGGCGCTGTCGCACGACATCGTCAACACGGCGAAGGCGGCAGCTTACTCAGGCATTCTTACGTTGTTTCCAGCCCTGCTGGTTATCACCACGCTGGTGGCCCAGGTGCAGGAGGGGAGCACGATGCTGGGTGAGCTGCGCACGCTCTTCGAGCAGTTTCTACCGGTTGATACCCTCGATCTGCTGCAATCGTACATGCTCACGCGCCGGGTGTACTCAACCCAGCTTCTGTTTTCGGCCACCGGCCTCAGCGTCTTTGCCGGTCTCGGCGTCATGCTCTCGCTGATGGAGGGATTTCGCCGCGCCTACAACCTGCCGCAGGAGGCATGGGGATTCTGGGACCGGCGCCTGCGCGGAATTGTGCTCTTGCCTATTGCGATGGTCCCCCTCTCAATCGCGACACTGGTGGTTGTGTTCGGACATCAGATTGAATTGTGGATGATTGACAACGCCGGCCACGAGATGCGGCACATCGTTCTCTTCTTCTGGCGCCTGGCTCGCTGGTCGATAGCCCTGCTCACCAGCGCCACGGTGATGAGCGCGCTTTACCACTTCGGCACCCGGCGCAAGGAACACTGGCTGTGGGTCGGTCCGGGGGCGGTCGCGGCCACGCTGATCTGGTTTCCGGCCACGCTGGCCTTCGGCTGGTATGTCACGCGTGTCGCCGACTATTCGCGGTTCTACGGATCCTTCGGCGCGGGCATTGCCACGCTGGTGTGGCTCTACATCACTAGTTTCAGCGTGCTGATGGGCGCGGAGCTGAATGGAGTTCTTTACCACGAGCGGCAGGCCGTTTCTGCACCGGCCGGCGGCAGGACATCTTAGAAGCCTCAGAGCAAGTCGACGCTCTCAAGAGGGCACGATTTCCAGCCTGCCTTGAGCGGAGCCGAATGGTGCCGATAAAGCCCGCAAAATGAGCCCGGTGGATCGCCGCGGTCAATCAATGAAACTGTGCAGGGGCTCCTAAAGCGCGCTCCATTTACAATAAGAAATCGTAGTCTCCCCGCCTCTTAAGCGAATTCTTTACCTGGTAACTGCGTCTCACATTAATAGCGATTGCAAGGGAGTTGTCCAATGTCTTTCCCTGTCACGGGGTCGACCGACATGCCGGCCCAGCGGCGCGCCAAGATTGTGGCCACACTCGGACCGGCTTCGAACACCGAAAGCGTGGTCCGCGACCTGGTCCGCGCCGGGGTCGACGTGGTGCGCCTGAATTTCTCGCACGGCACTCACGAAAGAAAGCTCGCCGTCATGAAGCTCATCCGCAAGGTGAGCCTCGACGAGCGCAAGCCTCTCTGTATCCTGGGCGACCTGCAGGGACCCAAGATTCGCACCTCGACCCTGAAAGATCACCAGCCCGTTTTGCTCAAGGCCGGCGGACGGCTCACGATTACCCCGCGCGATGTTCCTGGCACCGCAACGCTGGTGGGCAGCACTTTTAAGACTCTGGCCGAAAACGTGGAACAGGGTTCGCGGATTCTGCTCTCCGACGGACTGATTGAGTTGCGCGTGCACGAGGTGGAGGGCGACGACGTTGTTTGCGACATCATCAACGGCGGCATGCTGGGCGAGCACAAGGGCATCAATCTGCCCGGCATCCCGGTGCGCACTCCCTCGCTGACCGATAAAGACGCCGAGGATCTTGAGTTCGCGCTCAAAAACGGCGTGGACGCTATTGCGGTTTCGTTTGTGCGCACCGCTGAAGACGTGCGCATGGTGCGCAATCGCGTGGCCGCGCTCGGCTTCGATACATGGATCATCGCCAAGCTCGAAAAGCCGCAGGCCATCGAGCACCTGGACGCCATTCTGCAGGTCTCCGACGGCATCATGGTGGCCCGCGGCGACCTGGGCGTTGAAGTTCCGCCGGAGATGGTGCCCGCGATCCAGAAGCACATCATTCGCCGCGCGGCCGAGTATTCAAAGCCGGTGATCACAGCCACGCAGATGCTTGAGTCGATGATTGAGAATCCACGGCCGACGCGTGCCGAGGTCTCTGACGTTGCCAACGCCGTTTACGACGGCACCGACGCCGTGATGCTCTCGGGCGAATCGGCGGTGGGTAAGTACCCGGTGCAGGCCGTCGCCATGATGGCGCGCATTGTGAGCGAAGCCGAGCGCGACATCAAGGAACAGAACCTCTTCGAGCCGTACCGTCGCCACTCGCACCTGTCCATTGCCGAAACCATCTGCGAAGCCACGGCGCACGCGGCCGACGATCTTGACCTGCGCGGCATTGCGCTGTTTACCGAGTCGGGCGTAACGGCCCGCCAGCTCTCGAAGTACCACCCCTCCGCGCCGATCTTTGCGCTCAGCCCGGTTGAGATCACCGTGAACCGCCTGAACCTGCTGTGGGGCACCACGCCCATCCGCTGCCCTAAGGTGAACAGCACCGAGGCGCTGGTGGAGTGCGCCGAGAACCTGCTGGAGCAGAACGGATACGTGCGGACCCGCGAGGTGATCGCGATCGTGGCCGGAACGCGCACCAAGTCAGGCTCGACAAACTTCATGCGCCTGCACGTGATGGGCGAGCAGAAGCTTGAGGGCGTGCGCTTCCAAATTACCCGCGACCAGGAAGCTGCTCTGCAGGAAGCCGGCGACGGCAAGCGCGCCCCGGCAAAGAAGGCGACCAGAACACTCCGCCGGTACCCTTCGCCGAATCCGCCCAAGTTCTCGAATCCGTAGAAAGGCTGCGGAGGCAGCAGTGCTGTCATCCTGAGCGACGTCCGCGGCGGCGGACACCGACCGTCGCTCAGGATTACAATGCGCTATAGCGCGGACGCTGACTTGCTGACTCGCTACTTCCCCGCCAACTGCCTCAACACATACAACAGAATCCCGCCGTGCTCGTAATACTCGATCTCCTGCGGTGTGTCGATGCGCACCGTTGCATCAAACCCCTTCACCTTACCTTCGGCGCTGGTGGCCTTCACGCGCAGCACGCGGCCGCCGGCAAACTTCGCCTTCAGCAAATCCGTGAGCCCGGCAAAGTCGTACGTTTCTTCGCCAGTGAGCCCCAGCGACTCCGCATTCTTTCCCGCTTCAAACTGCAGCGGCAAAATGCCCATCCCCACCAGGTTCGAGCGGTGAATGCGCTCAAAGCTCTCGGCGATGACCGCGCGAACGCCCAGCAGATTCGGCCCCTTCGCAGCCCAATCGCGCGACGAGCCCGAGCCGTACTCCTTGCCGGCGAGAATGATGAGCGGCACGCCCCGCTTTGCGTACTCGACGCTGGCGTCGAAGATCGACATCTGTTGGCCCGCGGGCAGCAGGCGCGTGACGCCGCCCTCGGTGCCGGGCGCGAGCTTGTTGCGCAGGCGCACATTGGCAAACGTGCCGCGCACCATTACCTCGTGATTGCCGCGCCGCGAACCGTAGCTGTTAAAGTCAGCGGCTTTTACTCCGTTCTCGGCAAGATATTTTCCGGCTGGCCCGGCAGCCTTGATGTTGCCGGCCGGCGAAATGTGGTCGGTGGTCACCGAGTCGCCCAGCACCGCCAGCACGCGCGCGCCAAGAATGTCGCTGATGGGCGCGGGTGTTTTGGTCATGCCGTCGAAGTATGGCGCTTTGCGAATGTAGGTCGAATCCGGCTCCCACTGGTACACGTCGCCGGTGGGGAAGCTCAAGCCCTGCCAGTTGGCGTCGCCATCGCTTACCACTGAGTACTCCTTGCGGTAGCTCTCGCTGCTGACGGCCTTCTCAATCGCTTCGGCAACCTCGGCCTGCGAGGGCCAAATGTCTTTGAGGTATACCGGCGCGCCGCTCTCGTCCACGCCCAGCGGGTCAGTTTCAAAGTTGTGGCCGATGCGCCCGGCGAGCGCGTAGGCCACCACCAGCGGCGGGCTCATCAGGTAGTTGGCGCGCACGTCAACATTCACGCGGCCCTCAAAGTTGCGGTTGCCGCTCAAAACGCTTACGGCCACCAGCCCGTGCTCGTCAATGGACTTCGAGACGTCGGCGGGCAGCGGCCCCGAATTGCCGATGCAGGTGGTGCACCCGTAGCCCACCACGTTGAAGCGCAGCTTTTCGAGATAGGGCAGCAGGCCGGATTTCTGGTAATAGTCGGTGACCACGCGCGAGCCCGGCGCAAGCGAGGTCTTCACCCACGGCGGAACGGTGAGTCCCTTTTCGACGGCCTTCTTCGCGAGAATCCCCGCAGCCACCATTACCGAGGGATTCGAGGTGTTGGTGCAGCTGGTGATGGCCGCAATCACCACCGAGCCGTGATCGAGATACGGATCGGGATCGACGTTGAAGCGTTCCTTAACCGTGGTCGTCACGTGGAGCGGCTCGGCAACCGCTGAGCCAGCATCGGTCACGCTCTTGCGCTCCCACGTCGCGGCAGTGCGCGTGCCCAGTGGCTTGGCGGTGGGCGCAAGCAGCGAAGGCAACTGCTGCGCGAAGCTCGCCGCGGCGTCCTTCAGCAGCACGCGATCCTGCGGCCGCTTGGGTCCGGCCACGCTGGGCTCAACGGTGGCCAGATCGAGTTCGAGGCTCTGCGTGTATTCAGCCTCGGGCGAGCCCGAGGTGTGGAAGAGCCCCTGCTCCTTGTAGTAAGCCTCCACCAGGTTTATTTGGTCTTCGCTGCGGCCGGTCAGCCTGAGGTAGCGCAGTGTCTCGGCATCCACCGGGAAGATGCCGCAGGTGGCGCCGTACTCGGGCGCCATGTTGCTGATGGTGGCGCGATCGGCCAAAGGCAGCTCGGCAATGCCCGGCCCGTAGAACTCGACGAATTTTCCCACCACGCCCAGCTTGCGCAGCGCCTGGGTCACGGTCAGCACCAGGTCGGTGGCAGTAGTGCCTTCGCGCAGCATGCCGGTGAGCTTGTAACCCACCACTTGCGGAACCAGCATCGATACCGCCTGGCCCAGCATCGCCGCCTCGGCCTCAATGCCGCCCACGCCCCAGCCCAGCACGCCCAGGCCGTTGATCATGGTGGTGTGCGAGTCGGTGCCCACAAGCGTGTCAGGGTAGGCCAGCATCTCGCCGTCGGCCTCCGCGGTAAAGACCACGCGCGCCAGGTACTCAAGGTTCACCTGGTGACAGATGCCCATGCCCGGCGGCACAGCGGAGAAATTGCGGAACGCCGTTTGGCCCCACTTCAGAAACGCGTAGCGCTCGCGGTTTCTTAGAAATTCCAACAAGGTATTGGTGGTAAAAGCGCCCGCGGCGCCGTATTCATCCACCTGCACTGAGTGGTCGATGACCAGCTCGGCCGGGATCAGCGGGTTCACGCGCGCCGGGTCGCCGCCCAGTGTCTTGATGGCATCGCGCATCGCGGCCAGGTCCACGATGGCAGGCACGCCGGTAAAGTCCTGCATCAGCACGCGCGCCGGCATGTAGGCAATCTCGCGGCTGGGTTCGGCCTTGGCGTCCCACGCGGCCAAAAACTCAATGTCTCCCGCCGTCACATTCACGCCGTCTTCGCGGCGCAGCAGATTTTCAAGCAGGATCTTGAGGCTGAAGGGCAAGCGGGCGAGGTTGAAGCCACGCTTCTCGAGCGCAGGCAAACGGAAGATGGCGTAGGTGCGGCCGCCGGAGGTCATCACGGCGCGGCTGTGGAAGCTGTTCATCTGAGGGAATCCCTTTCTATCCGCCCGTGCGGCGGATCGTTTCACATCAAAGCGTGTCGCGCATTAACTATCTCGCGATCGGGGCTCGCGCAGTCTCGCGCGACGCGGCGGGCAAAAACTGGCGCGCGCCCGGACAGAGGATCGACTGGAATAGATTACTCAGCGCGCTCGTTCAACGTCCACGGTCGTGACGGCCGCGGCGGAAGCGCCTCAGCGAAGGAGATAGGGTGAATCCGTTGTGGCGGCGGAACTGCATACTATTGGAAATAGTATTCCAGACCGGGGCAGAAAACGCACGGCCCCCGCTCTTATACTTGAATTGCGAAATGGATCGCAGCGAGGCCTCCCCAAAATCGAACCTCCAGGCCGGTGTTGCGGAGCGGCTTGCCCGCATTCGTGCCTGGCTGGCACGGCGCGTGCCGGGCGAGCGGCAGCGGTTACTGGCGTTAACCATTGTGTCGGGCGGGTTATGCGGCCTGGCGGCGGTTGCCTTCCACGTGAGTGTGGGGTGGCTTGAGGCCCTGTGGATCGAACCTGCGACCCATGCGCCGGGTCACGCGTGGATCTGGTGGACAATTCTCGCGCCGGCGCTGGGCGGCGCGGCTGCCGGGCTGGGGCTGGTATATCTGGTTCCCGCTGCCGCCGGCAGCGGCATTCCCCAGGTGAAGGTTGCGTACTACAGGCGCTTCGGCTTCATCTCATTCCGGGAGACAGCCGGCAAGTTCCTGCTCTGTGTAGTCCAACTTGGCTCCGGCGCCTCGCTGGGAGTCGAAGGCCCCACGGTGCATATCTGCTCGGGAGTGAGCAGCATGCTGGCGCGGGCATTCAGGCTCAGCCCCGAGAACCGCCGACGGATGACCTCAGTGGGCATGGCGGCAGGTATTGCGGCGGCCTTCAACGCGCCCATCGCCGCGGTTACGTTTACGCTCGAGGAGCTGATCGGCAGTCTCGACCAGACCATGCTCTCGGGAGTGATTGTAGCTGCCGCGTTGGCCGCCGTGGTCGAGCATTCGACGCCAGGATTTGGTTCTGCGCCCCTGTTTCACATCCAGCGGTCGTACACGCTTGGCAACGCTTCGTCGCTGGTGTGGTACGCGCTGCTGGGTGTGCTGGCGGCGGTTGTTTCAGTCGCTTTTACCGACTCGCTTCTCTGGCTGCGCCTCCAGTTTCGCCGGCTCAAGCGAGTGCCAAAGTGGGTGCAGCCGGCAATCGGCGGTGCGGCCGCCGGGAGCTTCGCGGTTGTGGCGCTCGTCTTCTTGCATCTGAACGGCATTGCCGGCGACTCCTACAAGACGCTTACCATGGCCCTGATGGGCGGATTGCCGCTTACGGCAATGCTTGTGCTGTGCGTGCTCAAGCTGGCGGCGACGGTCAGCTCCTACTCAAGTGGCGGCTCGGGCGGCATCTTTGCGCCGGCGCTGTTTATGGGAGGAATGCTTGGCGGCGCAGTGGGTTACATCGATGTGACCGTCTTTCATCACCCTGCCGACTCCATCGGCGCATTTGCGGTGGTGGGCATGGGAGCAGCTTTTGCGGGTATCATTCGCGCGCCCATGACCTCGGTGCTCATCATCTTCGAGATGACCGGCGGCTACGGGCTGGTGCTGCCGCTGATGATCGCCAACATGACCGCCTTTGCCCTCGCCCGCACGTGGCGGCACACGCCTATCTACGAAGCCCTGCTCGAGCAGGACGGCATCTACCTGCCGGGTGGAGGGCATCCGCTCGAATCGACCGCGGATGAGGATGAGCTGGCGAACTACACACCCAGCGGGCCGGCGGTAGAGTGACCCGCCAGCTACTGCTCCGGCACTTGCATGTTGTAGAGAAAGTAGGCGCGCAACTCGATGTAGGGGCCATGGAAGTCGCGCGGCAGCGGCGGGTAATTTGAGCCCGTCAGCGCGCCCCATGCGGCGCGATCCAACGCTACATCGCCGGAACGGCCCTCGAGAATCACGCTGCCGTCCATCAGTCGCCCGTTGGGCAGCACCTTGAACCGGATCACCACCATGCCCGATTTGAGAATCGGCGGATTCACCTCATCGGGAATCAACGGGTCCCATGTCCTCTCAGTCTCGTAGTGCCAGCGCGCCAGCCAGGAGTTGAAATCGACCCCCTGCGTATCGCTCAGGATTCTTACGCCGCCTGCCGCACCGGGATGCTGAGAGAGACCGCCCGAAGCCGGCTCTCCAGCCGAACCACCGCGGTTGCGCATGGCGTTTTGCATGTCACGCTTCAACTGGTCGGCGGGATTGGAATCGTTCATCGCGAAGTTGGGACGTGCCGGAACCGCCGATGGGCGCGGCGCTTCGATTGCCGACTGCGACTGCGGCACGGGCGGAACCACCGGAGCGGGCTGCGGCTTGGGCTGCTCCGGGGCCTGTTCCTGCGGCGGAGGCGCGGCCTCCTTCGGAGCGGGCGGCGCCTCGCGCTTCATCTCGTCCAGAGTCTGCTTGTCGATCACCGGCGGCTTGACGAGGGGCTTGGGCGCAATCTTCGGCTTCCACTGCGGCGAGTCGAGGTAGGTGAAGTCTTTTTCGTGCAGGTTCGCTTCAACCACCGGCGGAACCTTGAAGACGTATTTGGGCAGGAGAAACAGCGCCATAATCAGCGCAATGTGAATCAGAACCGCCCACAAAACGCCCTCGCGCAGCCGGGCCCAGCGCCGCTCGTCTTCGAGCTCGCTGATCATCTCCAGCAGTTCGTGGGTGTCGTAGTCGATCCAGCGCGAGGTGGATATGCGCGAAACGGGCTCGGGCGGCGCGGACTCTGAAGCGGTGGTCTCCGGCGCAACGGCTGTTCCGGATGCGGATCCGGTGTGGCTCTCGGGCTCGTTCACTTCTGCTGGCGCTTCGCGAGTGGGCATTCTACGCTCGGGAGCCCCGGGGTGCGCGCTAACGCGCCGGCTCCAACTCAATTCCTTCCTGGCTTGTCTTATTCTCTCATTCCCGCCGAACGGATTCCAGAACCAGCGGGCTGACCAAGCCGGTCCCGGACAGGGCTTGGGCGGTCCCGGCTCGTACAATCTGAATTGACGGTCAAGGACCCTGAAAAGGAACCGGTTTGAAGCACTTTTTTCTTCGCCTTGCGGCTTACTGGAAGCTGATCATGCTTCCCGCGCTCACCAAGCTGGGAATATGGGGCGCCGGCGCCGTCGCGCTGCTTGATTCCTCCACCATCCCGGTTCCGATGGACGCCTATCTGGCCATCGCCATCTGGAACGCCAAAGCCAACTTCTGGGCCTACGTGCTGATGGCCGCCCTGGGCTCGTCGTTTGGCAGCTTGCTGCCCTACGGCCTGGGCCGGGCCGGCGGCGAGCTCTTTCTGATGAAGCGCATCAACCGCGAGCGGTTTGAGGCCATCCGCGCCCGATTTGAGCGGCAGGAGTTCCTGGCCGTCATGATCCCCTCCATGCTGCCGCCTCCCACCCCCTGGAAAGTGTTCATCTTTGCCGCGGGGGTTTTTGAGATGCGAGTCTTGCCGTTCATGCTCGCGGTGTTCTGCGGGCGTGCGGTGCGCTGGCTCATTCTCGCCTTCCTGGTATTGAAGCTGGGCCCCGGCGCGGCAGACCTGGTGGCGCACCACGCCCTGGCCACGATGTGCGTTGTGGGTGCACTCGCGGTG
>Ga0326727_10022306_pt1 | contig 12257 bp, 11 predicted proteins | sample MB2enrmetagenome_FD_207643 | JGI IMG/M metagenome (GOLD analysis project Ga0326727, IMG submission 207643) | Lab enriched peat soil microbial communities from McLean, Ithaca, NY, United States - MB29MY | ecosystem: Environmental > Terrestrial > Soil > Wetlands > Peat | place: USA: New York... | reverse complement strand
TAGTTGTGCTTTGTTTCCGTATTGCCGTGATCCGCCCGGAACCGGAACATGGTGGGCTGCTGGTGCGCTGGATGGTGCAACTTCCCCGAATGAGACTTCGGGGGACGCGGCAACCACACCCGACTGATCGTCCTCTCGCGTTTGTACGCCTCGCGCGGGGATTTCGGAGGTGGTGGCATCTTCGACCGAACGATCTCAAGTTTCACAACCTAAGGCAGGAAAACTGAGACATCTGGGGAGTCGGAACTTCTGTCTTGCTCGTTCGTTCCAGAAGATCCTCGATCATTCCGTTTCTAACCTCGACGAATCATTAGGCCCGCAGCACTCGGATTTCACCTGTCTCAAAACCCCTGGAGACTGTTGAAAAACTCCTGAAGCGTGTGGGGTTGGGGGCGATGCGGGCTTTCACTGCGTGAGGTCTGGTCTACTGAGGTTCTGTTTCAGTTATCTACTGCTACCGTTCTACTGCTTCCGTTTCGGTGCCCATCGCTGATCATCCCACCTGGGCTTGGGTCGTCGGTGGGCTTTGTGCCAGGAATCGCACCAAGCGTTTTATGTTCTGAGCGGTAGCCGCCATCAAGAACTGCTCACCAACATTCCATAGGCGGCGGAGTCGTACCCGCGACAGGCGCATGCGTTGCTTGAGTTCTGCAAACAGAGCCTCGATCCTGTAGCGCACTCGCCGGGAACGCTCATAGGCTGGCGTTCCGGCCAGCTCGCGTACTGCCTGTCGAGCTGATTCGTGCCAGTTTATGGAAAGCTTGCGGTACAGACCTGGTGTGCATAATTTTTTTTGAGAGCATCCTTTGCACTGCGCCTCGGTTGCGCTGTACGAGTACGCTTGATTCGCACGTTGCAGACCTCGATAACGCAAGGCCTTGCCTTGGGGACAATAGTAGATATCCTCGATCGGAGCATATCGAAAGTGGTCGTGCGTGAAATGGCCACCGGTCTGATGTCGGCGATCAATGACAGGAATATGGGGTTGCACTCCCTGCTCCAACAGCCAAGCCAGAAACTCGCCGCTTCCGTATGCCTTGTCCGCTCCCAAACTCTCCGCGCGAACCCCGAGCTTCTGGACTCGCTCCACCATCCTGCGCGCCGCCACTGTCTCCTGATGAAAGAGCGCCGGCGTGGCTTCCACCTCCAAAATCACTCGACTCGCGGTGTCGATGAGATAGTTGTCGTAGTAAGCCATTGCCGCGGCCCCGCCCTTGGTAGCCAGGACCGCATCCGGGTCAGTGGCGGACACAAGTTTCGCGCGGGATACCGGGTTCTCTTTTTCCAAATCGCTCAAATACTCTTTTACTGTCCTGGAGACTTGAGCCGCTTCCTGCAACTGCTCGCGTGGAATACGGCTTGTTCGGCTGGCGTCAGCCGCCACCAGGTCCCATCTACCGCCAGGTTCTTCCCCTCCACCAAACCCGCATCCAAACACCGTTGCACGATTTCTTCGAATACCTCGCGAAACACTCCCGACTGGCGAAAGCGCCCATGCCGGTTCTTGGAAAACGTGGAGTGGTCCGGAACTTCCTGATTCAGATCGAGCCGCGTGAACCATCGATAGGCCAGATGCATACGGACTTCTTCCAACAATCGCCGCTCGCTGGTAATGCCATAGAGATAGCCCACCAGCAGCAAGCGCAATAGCACTTCCGGATCGATCGAAGGACGACCGGTCGAACTGTAGAGGTTCTTCACACGCTCCCGCACGAAGCTCAAATCCACATGACGATCAATCAGACGTAGCAGATGATTTTCCGGGATCTGGTCTTCCAATCGGAAGTAGTAAAACAGCGACTCCATGCGCGGCTGTTGACCCATCATCGGTGGCGTTCCTCCTGCATCTCTGCTTAGCACACACGAGGTTCACCGCCAACAGAAAAACTCAGATTGCCAAGCCGAGTTTTTCAACAGTCTCCCTGGCTTTAGATACTTCAGGCCGACATCCATACAGCCACCCCGGTGGCAGTCTGGAAATGATCGGTTGCAGCTGTTTCCAGATGGCATTCGATACATCTGGCGGCTGTAAGGATTCATCGGTATCCCCCCGGACCGTGATGGTAGGAAGACGATTCCTCCGGCGAATCATGGGATCTTCCATCTTTATCTCTGCATGTCCAATCTGAGTCGTTTTGCTTGCCTAGTCGGGTCGCCACACAACAGTGGTGCCACAAACCTCCTTAAGAAACCTGCGAGCCGCTGAAATAAACCAGTCAATGATTGATTTCATACTCAAGCTCTGGTGCCGGCTGGACATACTGCAAGGCACCGAAAGCAGTAGTACTGGAAGCCAATAAAGCCCGCTTGATACATACTCCGATATTCCGGGCTTCGGAGCATCGCTTTCTGCTGGTCGGAAGTGGCTTCACCAAACCGGGACCAGAAGGCAATACTTCCTCCGATTCCAAACGGCTGACTGTGCGACATGCATTTGAGCAAGTCGGTTTTACCTTCCTCCAAAGCTCCCGTAGGGCATTCCTGCAAACAGAGGCCGCAGCCAGTGCAGGCTTTTTCCTGTATCTGCGGATCCGACGCCAGTTCCAGTTTGCTAAGAACGGCAGTGAAAAGCACACGTGTTCCAAGACGGGGATGTACGACGAGGTTGTGTTGACCAAACGTCCCTAAACCGGCCGCAACTGCGGCATGACGCAGTGACACTTCTGCCACGCCAGGTTTGCCGCTGACAAAGTTCATCGGATACGAGACGGGCACCGTCATCGTGGGAGTGTTGAAGTTCGTGTCGATAAACCTCGCCACTCGGTAAGAAGACGAGTGCGAGAACTCGATGAGATCTAGCCGGCCGCTCATTGCCATCTGCGGACTTGGACTGTCGCAACTGGAGAGCTCTCGAAATGCAAGGACAACCATGGACTTGACGCCCGGAAACAAGCTCTCGATCGGTGGGGAATTGGGGCTCCGGTAATCGTCAACAGATGCAAATCCCACATCGTCAACCCCCAAACACAGGGCGAAGTTACGTATCGTTGTTTTCATGTCTTTCCTCCCACGGCATGGATTACTGATTTGCCCGGGAGAGCACTCTACATCGCTGCCAGTCCGAAGTGGAGTGTTCTCCGCAGAAGGTGAAGCCCAGAAGCAACTAAACCGAGATCCCCTTCGGGGAAGCCTTCGATCGGGTCGCCCGAACTTGAGTATCGAGATAATGATTCAAGTGCGCCTGCACGCGCCGGAGCGGATCCTCGCTTCGTTCCAGCCGGCTCATCATCAGTGCTCCCTCGAGCCCCGAAATGATCAGGGTAGCCACGGTCTTCGGATCAACATCACGCCTGATTTCTCCCTGCTCGGCTGCCTGCTTGACAACGTCCTGTAAACGATTACTCCAGGAACGTAACGCCTTGCGCACGCGCTCGCGTAGCATGGGATTGCCGTCGTCAGCGTCGATAGCGGTATTTAAGATGGGACAGCCTCCGGCGACCGAGGGTTTGTGGTCGATAAAGTTGGCAATCAACTGCTTGAGTCGCTCGATGCCGGTTGTCTTCTCATCGATGGGCGACCAGCGGACATCACGTGCCGCCTCCCAGGTGTAGTCGAACGCTTCCACGGCGAGCTCTTCTTTGCTGGAAAAATGGCGGTAAATGCCACCCTTCTTCAATCCGGTCGCCTCCATCAAGTCGGCGATCGAACTGCCCTCGTAGCCGCGCTGATTGAAGATCGGAGCCGCCGCGGCCACAATCTTTTGCCGGGTCTGTTTCCCCTTGGTCATCAGCTTGCCTCCTGAGACCGAACGGTCCTTTTTCAGATAGTACACCCATTTTCGACGGACAGCCCGGGAAAATTCTGCTTCCCTATTTCAGGAATTGTGCGATATATTTTGAGACCGAACGGTCTTTAAGACCACTCGGTCTCTTGAGAGATCAAAAAGCAACCAAGCGAGAGAGGCGAACCATGTTCACGATGCCGTTGCTGAATCGACTACTTATGGGCTCGCTCTTCTTACTGGCGGCAATCGTAACCGCCTCAGGACAAACAGGACCAGAGCCCCCGTCGGCCTATTCCATCGCGACGCCGCGCCCCATCAGCCCGGCGGAGGGCACGACGACGCCCAGCGCGCGGATCACGCAAAGGCAAAACCCATACCTCGGCAGCGTACCCACCCCGACCACCGGCACGAGGCTCACGCTTTCATTGCAGGACGCCATCGCGCGCGGGCTGCGTTTCAATCTCGGATTAATCGAGTCCACACAGGCCAGCGCGGACGTTCGGGCCGAGCGTCTGCGCTCCCTGTCCCTGTTATTGCCGCAAGTCTCAGCACATGGCCGGCAGGCTTGGGAGGACATCAGCTTTGCCGAAATCGGCCTGAAGCTCCCGTCGACGCCTGGAGTGCCCCAGCTGCCGCCAACCACCGGCGGCTATGGTTATCAGGACGCCCGCCTGCGGTTGACGCAATCTGTTTACGATGCCGCATTGCGCAACCAATACCGCGCACAGAACAATGCGGAACAAGCCTCCGTGCTCGATGCGAGGGATGCCCGCGACGTCGTCGTGTTCGCTGTCGGAGTTGCCTACATGCAGGTGATGGCCAGTTCAGCAAGATTGGCCACGGCGCAGGCGCAACTCACTTCGGCACGCGAACTGGATCAACAGGTCGCCGACGATGTTAAGGCGGAAGTCTCGCCTGAAATCGACTCCTTGCGCGCGCAAGTGGAGCGGCAATCGGCCGAGCAGCGGGTCACCAACGCCGGTAATCAGCTGGAAAAAGACAAGCTGGCTCTGGCAAGGATCATCGGGCTGTCGGTGGAGCAGGAGTTTGTGACAACTGATGTATTCGCCCATGGCCCACTCACAGCGCTCAGCTACGAAAGCGCTAAGGCGGAAGCTCTGCAATTGCGGGCCGATCTGGCAAGTGCCATGGTAGGCGTGAACGCCGCTGAATATGCGTTGCGCGCGAAACAATCCCAGCGCCTTCCCTCCGTCAGCGTAAATGCAAACTATGGCGGAGCCGGGACGAACGTGGGCAACTTCAACACGGTCTACGCAGTTTATGCCGACATCTCTCTGCCTATCTATACCGGCGGCCGCATCCGCGCGGACATCCAGCAGGCACAAGCGGGCTTGGCCCGGCGACAGGCGGAATACGAAGACTTAAAAGGCCGCGTGGCCTACGACGTCCGCGTTGCCTGGCTGGACGTGAGCGCGTCCGAGTCGAGCGTGAAAGTTGCGGAGCGCAATCAGGCGCTGGCGCAGCGGGAACTCAAGCAGTCGCAGGACCGCTACTCGAATGGAGTCACCAATTACCTCGAAGTGGTACAGGCGCAGGAAACGGTCGCCGCTGCCAACGAAAACTACATTCAAAGCCTATTTTCGTTCAATGTGGCCACCATCGCTTTGGCGCGGGCCATGGGGAACACCGATGCAACAGTGCAGCAGTTATTGGGAGACAAATAGAGATGACCCGGCAAATCAACACCGATCTCTTGGACAATTCCCACGAAGCGTCCGCCGACACGATGGTTGCGGACGAATTTGCGGGCGAAGAAAAACCAGAGCAGACGCCAGCTGTGCCGGCCGGCAGAAAATTACCGCGGCCTCTAATTCTTATCCTGCTGGCGCTCAGTGTGGCCGGATCCATCTTGTGGTGGCTCCACTCGCAGGGTTATGAGGAGACCGATGATGCCCAGATCGAAGGGCATCTCGACCTGATCAGCCCGCGGATCACTGGGACGGTCACTTACATCAATCCGCAGGTGCAAAACAATCAGTTCGTACAAGCGGGGACTTTATTACTGGAGCTCGACCCGCGAGACTACCAAGCCGATCTGGAGCATGCACAAGCCAATCTCGATGCTCGCGGTGCCGAAGCCGATTCTGCCCGGATTACAGTTCCGATTACCAACGCTAGCGCCTATAGCCAACTCCATGCGGCCGAGGCGGCCAGGGAGCAAGCCGTCGCGAACGTAAATTCTGCAGTGGCAAATGTGACGGCCACGCAGCACAAATTGCAGCAGGACGAGCTTCTCTATGAGCGCGCAGAGCGGGACCGCGTTCGCTACCAGGCTCTGGTGGAAAAGCACGAGATTTCGCGCTCGCAGTACGACACGCGCGATACGGAAGCCGCTGCGGCGGCTCAAGCCGTGGAGCGTGACCGGGCCGAAGTGGCCGCGACCCAACAACAACTGGTTGCGGCTCGCAGCCTTGTCACGCAGCGCCAGGCGCAGATCGAGTCTGCCCGGACCGCCCCTCAACAGGTCAGCGATGCCCATGCCCGGTGGCAGTCCGCTGCAGGACGAGCGGAGCAGGCCACGGCAGCTCTGCACACCGCACAATTGAACCTGAGCTACACAAAAATCTACGCTCCCGTGAGTGGCGTAATCGGCAGAAAGACAGTCGAGCTTGGACATCGCGTTCAGCCCGGCCAGAGCTTGCTGGTGATTGTGCCCTTGGACGATATCTGGGTTACCGCCAACTTCAAGGAAACCCAACTCAAGCACATGAATCCCGGGCAACAAGTAAGTATTCACGTGGACACCTTCGAACGCACATTCAAAGGGAAAGTTGAGAACATGCCGGGAGCTGCCGGTCCGCTATTCAGCCTCTTCCCTCCGGAAAATGCGACAGGAAATTACGTGAAGGTGGTTCAGCGCTTCCCAGTGCGGATTCGCCTCGACCCCGGTCAGGACCCTCAACACTTATTGCGCCCGGGCATGTCGGTTGAACCCACGGTTAGCCTTCGCTAAGGCCGAGGAGCACTCGATGTCTACCCATTCGACCTCACCTGATGGAGCAGCGGCGGTCCGGGCCAGCCAGCGGACGGTTAATCCATGGTTGATTGCGGTTACTGTCACACTTGCAACCTTCATGGAGTTGCTCGATACCTCGATTGCAAATGTCTCGCTACCCCATATCGCTGGCGGCCTGGGACGGAGCTTTGACGAGGTTACCTGGGTTCTCACTACCTACCTGGTCGCCAATGCGGTCGTTCTGCCCATGTCTGCCTGGCTGAGCCGTGTTTTTGGAAGAAAGAACTACTACCTCGCATGCGTTGCGGTTTTCACCCTGACCTCGTTCTTCTGCGGCATCGCGCCCACTTTGGGGATCATGCTCTCTGCTCGGCTTTTGCAGGGCATTGGCGGCGGCGGTCTGGCACCGGTGGCGCAGGCAATTTTAGTGGATACCTTTCCTCCCGCCAAGCGAGCCTCTGCCTTTGCTCTTTACACCATAGTCATTGTGACGGCTCCGGCAATCGGCCCTGTCCTGGGAGGGTGGATCACCGACAACTACAGTTGGCGCTGGATATTCTTTATCAACGTTCCGATCGGCGTCCTGGCGTTCTGGCTGAGCAGCAGCCTGGTCAAAGATCCACCGGCATTTACGACGGAGCGGAATGCTCTGCGGAACGGCGGCAAACTGAATATCGATGGGATCGGAATCGGGTTAATCGCGTTGGCGTCGGCATCTCTGGAAATCGCACTGGACCGCGGACAAATCGACGATTGGTTCGGCAGCACTTTCATTACCTGGATGATCGTCCTAGCTGTGCTCGGGTGGATAGCAGCGGTCTTTTGGGAGTTGCACATCGATGTGCCGGTGATCGACTTCCACATGCTCGCTAATCGCAATTTCGCGATCGCCAATATCCTGTTCATCGTTTTTGGCTTTAGCCTCTGGGGAAGCACGGCTCTGGTTCCGCAAATGCTGCAGTCGCTCTATGGCTATCGCGCGATTGATGCCGGGATGGTGGTCGGTCCGGGAGCCCTGATCATTACGATGCTGGCGCCGGTCACGGCAAAATTGGTTCAACGCAAGATCGTCTCGGCGCGGGTTATGGTCGCGTTCAGCCTCACCACAGTTTCCGCGTCCATGTGGTATTGCAGCACCTTCAATCTGGGGACGGATTACCGTCACTATGTGCTGGCCAGGGCCCTGCTGGGGTTTGGGTACGCGTTCTTCTTTGTGCCCGTCAACATGATCGCGTATTCCGAATTGCGGCCCGACCAGAACAACCGGGCATCGAGCCTGACAAACTTCTGCCGCAACTGGGGAGGCAGCTTCGGAATTGCCTTCATCACTACTGCCGCGGAACGCCGACACGAATTCCATCAGTCGAACCTTAGCTCTTCGATTGCTATTTCTTCGCCGCAGTTCCAGCAGCGCGTCGGCGCGTTGACAAGCTATCTGGAGCACAGGGGATTTTCGGCAGCCGACGCCGCTGCCGCAGCACCCGGATACCTCTACCAGCAATTCCAACATCAGGTGCGTCTACTGGCCTTTATGGACTGTTTACGTGTGATCGGTTGGATTACGCTGGCCGCAGTTCCGCTCATGCTGTTGGTCCGGCGTCTGCACGCGACCGGCAAATTACCCGCCGATGATTAACGACATGGTGCGGGGTACTCGTAGGTACCGGTACGAAAGTGGCTTTTAGCGAGCAAGTAATTAATAACCGCTCTGTCGCATTCTTGGCAGAAAGGACGGAGGAAGAACATGAAGACTTTGGTTGATTGTCTATATGCGTTAGACGAAGTACGCAGCGTTTCTACAATTCGCTCCCGAAAAAGTTCCCGAGCGCCCCTCTCTGATGCTGACGTCTGGCACCCTGCGCTGCGTGCGCATCCTACGAAACTCTTCGTCGAGACCACAACGCGATGCAATCTCAAGTGTCAGGCATGCGTCAAGCAAGCAAGCGGGAATCGAATTTCGGAAGGAGACATGTCGATGGCGACGTTCATGGCGCTGGCTCCCGCCTTCCCGTTTCTCGAAAGCCTGGTGTTGAGCGGCATCGGAGAGCCACTGCTACATCCCAACCTTGACGACTTCATTACTGCGGCAAAAACTCTCATGCCTAAAGAAAGTTGGGTTGGTTTTCAGTCGAACGGTGCTCTCCTGACGAAGAAGAGAGCTGAATCGCTGATCGCTGCCGGCCTGGGACGCATATCTCTCTCGGTAGATTCACTATGTTCTGACACTTTCAGGCAGATCAGGGAAGGTGGAGAGCTAGCGAATGTCGAGGACGCTCTGTCGTTCCTCAGTTCAGCAAAGTTGTCAGCAAGGAGGTCGGAAGTTGAGATCGGGATTGAGTTCGTTGTAAGGCGAGACAACGTTCGTGAACTTCCCGAGGTGCTGCGATGGGCAGCTTCACACGGCGCAAGTTTTGCGATCGTCAGTCATTTACTACCTTATGACACGGCCCATCTGCCGCTGATTGCTTACGAATATAACTCCGACGAAGCACTTGCCCTGTTTGAGAGTTGGGAAAGAAGGGCACTAGCTGAAGGCATGGATCTCAATAGGTACTATGACCTTCTATGTAAGCATACGTTATTTCGGACGGCAGAAGAAAAGCGACTGCTAGATTTCGGCTTTGAGATAATGCTCGATTTTTTCCGCCAAGGAGTTTTCTTTCCGCTGAAGAATCTCGTGTCAAGAGATGACTCGCTGCGTGAGGAAGTTGCGCAGACCTTTGAGGCGGCGAAGGCGACAGCTAATGAAATAGGGCTGCGACTTACGCTTCCCGAGATTACTCCAAAAGCCGATCGCAACTGCCCCTTTATCGAGAGCGGCTCGGTAATGGTCTCATGGGACGGGAGAATCCACCCCTGTTATTACTTGTGGCATGACTGCTATTGCCACTTCAAGGGGCGCGACGCAAGCAGAAACAATGTTTCCAAATCTTTCGGAAGCGTTGATCAGAGAAATAATTTGGAGATTTGGAACGACCCCGCTTTCCGCTCCTTCAGGTGTGAGGTGCTGAAATACGATTTCTCCGCATGCTCCGACTGCAGTGTGGTTCCTTGTAATCTTCTCAACGATCCCGATTTCAGCAATGACTGTCAGTCATCAACTGTCCCGTGCGGAGACTGTTTCTGGTGCATGGGCCTATTCAATTGCTTGCAATAACTCTGGTACGAGTGCGTGAGCCGAGGAGAACAATGATGTCGATAGGTTTCGAACACACCGCGTAATCCATTGGCGCTCAAAGCGGGAGAAGACCGCTCCGAAAAGAGAGGGAGCTTCGAGCTGCGCTCGGACAGGACGGGGAAGATCGCCAGTGTCCCCCGAAACGCTATGAAGGCCTGGGATTGTTCCAGTGTGGCGGGCTATGCGAAAGTAAAGAGATGACTTGTGGAAGGATTGATCGGCCGGGCCTACGACGTTCTGGTGCCTTCGAGCAGAGCTTAATCGGGTAAGTAGATGTGGCGACGACCTAAAATCACACGAGAGCAGCTGCTTCGAATTCGGCTAGGATCGCGTGATCCGAATTCGGGACATCATCTTTTGATGAGCCAATGCGCTTGTCACCCCACACTCCTTTCCTCCATGGAGTCCGTGCAAGCCTCCCGATAGCCAAGAACGCTCAATGTTCAACTAGGCAGGCAGGGTAACGGGAAACGCCAATTTAATCTCCGGCAGCGGTCCCGAAGTCTCATTCGGGGAAGTTGCACCATCCAGCGCACCAGCAGCCCACCATGTTCCGGTTCCGGGCGGATCACGGCAATACGGAAACAAAGCACAACTAGGCCGGGCTGCCGGGACTGTTTGGCTGGTGGTTCACAACCCGAAGGTTGTGGGCCACCTCCCAGAGCCGTTTTCGGCGTCCTGTTGTCATGTACTTACGCGGTGGCTGGAAGCACCCCTTTTGTTACACCCCGTTCCGCCTCTTCTTTAATGATGCGGCTGACCGTGGCCCGTGAGATGGTGAAGGTCGTCGCAATCTGGCTCAGGCTCTGTCCATGAGCGCGGTGCCGGAGCACCGCGGCACGATCGATATCCAGCGGCCGGCGGCCGATGTGACGACCTTCCTGTTTCGCCCGGCGCATTCCGGCGCGTACCCGTTCAACGATGAGATTTCTTTCCAACTCGGCGATGGCGCCGATGATGACGATGATGGCGCGGCCCAACGGGCCGCCCGTGTCGATGTTCTCCCTGAAGCTGACGAACTCGATGCCCAGGTGGTTGAGCTCGTCGAGCACTTCGAGGAAGTGACGAACCGAGCGGGCGATACGGTCGGAGGCCCATACGAGCACGACATCAAACCGGCCGCGGCGCGCATCCCGCATGAGTTCATCGAGACCAGGGCGCTTGGCCTTGGTCCCGCTGATCCGGTCTGTGTGCTCATGAATGATCTCATATCCGCGCTGGCGGGCCAGCTCCCGGAGGTCATGCAACTGGCTTTCCGGATGCTGATCGACCGTCGAAACCCTCATATAAAGGACGGCGCGCTTCATCAGCAGGCCTCCAGGGAAAATATCTCATCGCGCATCTGCACAATCCCATCGTGCAGGAAACGGAGGCGGCCAAGATTGCACTCCGGGCGCTGAGCCTCCAGAATCCATTCGAGCTGGAAAGCCTGCAAGGCGGATCGGACGCGCTGGATCTGCTGGTTTACTTGTGAACGAGTCGGGCGAGGGCGGAGGTGGCGGCGACGACGAGTCTGTTTCATAAAGGTCTCCTTGTGATAACTGAGATATATCTCAGATGTCAAGTAGAGACTACGACACACTCCTCTGTGTGCCAAAATGTTCGCCGACCAACCTCCTGGTGAACCTCTCCGGACTGGTGGGCTACACCGGCGGCCACGTCCTGGGAAACTTCTCAGTCACCAAGCAGCGCGGCGAAGTCGGAACCGGCTTCTCCGCCAAGCTCAAAGATCTCCAGGAAGGCATCGACGCCTACAAAGTCGTGGTCGAGTCCGGCGGCCGGGTACTCCCGGGAGGCCATCAACAGTTCATGATGGCGGCCAAGGGACTCTTCGATGATGAGCGCGCCCCAGGTCGAACCTGGGGCGTCACCGGGATGGGAGCCAACGCCGAATCAGCAGAGATGTGGTCCTCCACCGGCGGTCGCGGAAAGACCATGAAGTTCTTTTTTCCGGTCGCACTTGGTTTTTTTGGGGTTGTTCCGCTGTAGCCTAAGTGCCCATTCAAATCGTCGTTTTCATGATTTGCACTTAGTGTTTCTCGACGCGCGCGGTTGCCGAGGTTGCAATCTACTGCCGCGAATTTCTGGCCTGGACGGCCGTAAGCAGCTCAGGACGCGGGGTTTGCGCAGGCTCCGGAGGCGAGTTGGGCTGGCCTGGGCGGTTGAGCCGGAGCCTGCGCTGGTTCTGGATGGGGAAGAGTGGTTTGGGAACTTGCCGATTTAGCAAACTGCTGCCGCATAGATGAAAGGGAATGATGACTGTGGCCAGCATTGATAAGGTGTTTGAGGATTGCAGGTAGTGGTCTGGCTCTGTTTACCGTGCGGGTATGAGTTCTGCGTGGATCGGGATGGAAGTGCTTGACTCTCTGCCGCCCGCC
>Ga0326727_10022304_pt1 | contig 12258 bp, 16 predicted proteins | sample MB2enrmetagenome_FD_207643 | JGI IMG/M metagenome (GOLD analysis project Ga0326727, IMG submission 207643) | Lab enriched peat soil microbial communities from McLean, Ithaca, NY, United States - MB29MY | ecosystem: Environmental > Terrestrial > Soil > Wetlands > Peat | place: USA: New York... | reverse complement strand
CTGCTGAAAAACAGAAGGTAGAGCAGGCATTGTGTCAATATGCCGAACGCAGTTCTCCTGAACTGCAATGTGTCGAACCGTAAGGTTCAGATACAAGCCACCAGCCTTGTGCTGGTGGTAATTGACTATCAGCCAATTTACAACGGGCGCATATTATTGGATGTGGCCTTTCAATTCATCATTGACAAGCGATTTCGATGCAGCAGTAAAAGCCGTTCAAGTAGGTCAGAGACCTTTTAGCGATCCGTTCTTTGACATTCTTGATACAATCATAGCAAAGGCTTGATTTTTCTTCGCCTTTCTTCGCAAAAACGCTAAAAGCCCGATATAGAGGTGTTTGGACAGTGTTTTTGACCGAAGGAAAACATGAGCAATACATATGATGTAGCGATTATTGGTATGGGTGTTGCGGGCGTATTTTGCGCACACAAGCTGGCTACGCAATATAAAGACTGCAAAGTGATAGGTTTTGAGCTCGGGCGACCGCCGGGCAAACGCCGATTTCAAACTACCTCGTTTCTCGGGTGTCTCCCTTCAAGCGATGGAAAACTCTTCATCAACGATATCTCCAAAGTAGCAAACATCACTGGAACCCGTCGAGCTAACGCAGCCTACAAGGTCTTCCACAATGTTATGGCTAATGTTGGTGATTTCTCCGCAGTAGTCAATGATAAGAGGCCTCTACTGTCCCTTACACGCCGCTTCAAGAAGATAGGTTATGACATCACCTTAAACGACTACACTCAAACTTATCCCAAAGATGCCCATGCCCTATCCAAATACATGGCTAACATCTTCGATCAGAATGCGAACGTGTCATTCAGTTTCGACAACGAAATTACCTCGGTTCGCAAGCAAGATGATCTCTTTGTTATATCCAATGAAGAACAAGAATGGCAAGCTAAAAAGCTTGTTATGGCAGTAGGGCGTGCAGGATGGCGATGGGCCAAGGAGATGTACGAAAGTCTTGGCATAATTGAAAGCAATGACATAGCTCGCTACGGAGTTCGCATTGAAATGACTGCCGATAACATGTGCGATTTCAAGGGATCAAACTGCTGCCTAAACAAAGGAGCGGAAGTAGAGATTGGGCCAATATCATGGAATGGAGCCGTCATACCAGAAGATCACTTCGACATGGCTATTGCGGCATTCCGATCTAATGAGAACCGATGGAAGACAGACAAAGTGTCATTCAACTTGATAGGCAACAGATTTTTCGAGGGCAAGGGCTTCGAGCAAACAGATCGCCTAGCCAAGCTAACCTTCGTCATCACCAACGATCGTATAGTGAAAGAGCGAGTGGCTAACATAATGAATGGTAAGGCCAAGATATCGGTCATCCCAGAATATCGTTGGCTGATTGATACAATCGAAGAATTGAGTTATGCCATCCCAGAGATAAAGTCAAACGCCTATTACCATGCCCCATGCATTATTCCGATGATCCCCCAGATAAACGTGGGTAGTGATTTTTCAACGGAAGTGGATGGCCTATATGTTTGCGGAGAGTCAAGCGGAATTAGCGGTATATTAGCGGCGGCAATGTCAGGTATCATAGTTGCTGGTTCGGTGTCAAAGTGAAAGGAGCTACGGTAATGAAAAACATGTCAATCAGTAATGTAGTATCCAATAAGTCGAGTTTATCAGATCCGTCAGTGCCGATCCTTTCAGGATCAGAAGAAGGTCGTGAGACAAAGGGAAACCCGTCGAAGTTTGATTTCGACCTATACCATGAGGATTTAGATGTAGCTATGCCCAGTTTTCGCGTGAAACGTATTGCATTACCTAACGATGGGGAGCGATGGCGAATTATGTCAGGGTCGTTGGTAATATGCGTCGTCGAAGGAAGCAAGCTAAACAAGAAGGAAAGGGCGTTCTTGCGATCACTGGATGGTGTCAATTTTCTGCTAGGTTTGGCGAAGAAGGGGGCAAGCTCTTTCAATGCTGTGAAGGTTGCATTGAAAAACCACTTGAAACAAACCAGGTGAACGTATGTCTATCGCTAGTGAAATAAGACTATCTATTTCGGTCATGCATTGCTCTTGGAGTGCATATAGGGTAGCAATGTTGCGCGATATTATAGAGAGATTGGGAGATTTGTCGTCGCTTGTCAGTTTCTCGATTTGCGACGATGTGAATAAAAATGGAGTTTGGTGGAACTGTAAGCAAGCTTGGAGTAAGGTTCATCCAGAATCAACGCATCATATAGTTTTGCAAGACGATATGATGCCATGTAAGAATTTCATTCAGACCCTGTATGCGATCATACAAATGAGACCTGAAAATATTGTCCATATTTTCGCAAGCAACGACGCGGCAATAAAGGCATTGGAAGAAGATAAGCATTGGTATACGACCCCTGATGGAAGCTGGGGAGGCTCAATAATATTGCCTAGGAAACATTTTGGATGGTGCGAGTGGTCTGATGAGCATTTCCAAGATTTAGAACGACTATATGATGATGCTAGAATGGATTTCTACGCTATTTGCAATGAGCAGCTTATTTGGTCGATAACTCCCAGCCTCATAGAGCATGTCGGGTATGATAAGAGCCTAATTAGGAATGCTCCGTTGAAATATAGGATGTCAAGGAAATATATTGGCGATTCAGATCCAATGGATATAGATTGGTCTAAAGGCGCTAACAATCCGTTTGTTGGCGGAATTACATGGGGAATTACCCATATGCGCTTGAAAGAAACACTGAAAGATCAGTATAAGGACTGCTACGGAGGACTTGACAAAGTTGTAAGCGGGGTTATGTTGTAGCGGAACAATGCTGCAAAGAGGGAAATAATGGCTGCGAATGATTATGTGCTCTACACGGTGGACACTGAAACCACAAACCTATCGCCAATTATAGGCGACGTCATTGAGTTATCGTTGATCAGATCAACGGATGATCTCCAAAAGACTTGGTGCCTAAAACCACTAAATGTCGAAGGCATAGATACAGATGCTCTTCGGGTTAACGGACATAAGATAGAGGACTTGAAATGGGAAACAAAGTATGGCAGGGAAACATATTTGGATCCAAATAAGGTCATCGTTGAAATAGAAAACTGGGTTGCATTGGATGACGTTCCATCAGCCCAAAGGGTATTGGTGGGAGCCAACACTGGGTTCGATAAGGCGTTTTTAGACCAACTATGGATTAAGTGCAACAGTGCCGATAGTTTTCCGTTTGGCAGAAGGTACTTGGACATCCAACAGATCGAGTTCTTCCTAAACCTATGCGACGGTAATATGCTAGACAGTTATAGCTTGTCAAGTTTGGTGAAGAAGTATGGGTTAAAAAATGTCAAGGCTCACACAGCGGCAGCAGATACGGCAGTAACCAAGGACGTGTTGGACAAACAGGTTTCGTACTTCAAGAAGGCACTAGCGAAGCAGCAATGAACAACCTCAAAAAGAAGCTTCGCCGAAAACGACGCAAAGCATATAGGCGCCGCATAAAATACCTAGAAGGATTGGCTAAAACTTTTGGGTGGCGAGTTGGTCATTTTAGGCCAGCTAACACTTCAATATCGCATGAACATTTTTGTGTGTATAGAAGTATCATTGGGTGGTATTATCAGATCGAAAGAGCCATAATTATGCAAGGCAATATCAGGGAAGTCCAAAGGTACCTTGAAGTGCATAACAAGTTTAAGGCATTTGCATGATCATAACGGATATTCGCGGCATTAGTTTTCCAGCTTGTCCAAGATGCGGCGGAGAATGGAAACATTTCTCACCGTATTCCAATGACGAGCATCCATCATGCAAATATACATGTAGCGACGGATCATGTTTGTATTTCAGCACTCATTACGAACCTAGAGACAAGTTTTTGTATGTTCTATCATGGTTTTCCGGAGCAGGACACCTAGTGCAATGGACGAAAGAAGGAACGTGGATATTGGTATATGGACTAGATGATGAGCCTTCAGAAAAATTGCAGGAACTAACCTTGCCGACAATACCATACAACATAACGCTTGCCAAACTCAAAACCTACATTCTATTCAGCTAGGAAGCTATGTTAAAGGTACTATACGCCGCGCAAAATAACTCCAACGCTCGTATCCAATTAGCTCGCTTCATGCAAGTCATGCGCAGCAAGCCCGTTCAGATAAAGATAGCGGCATTCAAGCGTTCCTCACCAAAGGGAATGGGCATAGATTGGACACTAGACGCACTACTAGATATAAGCCAGCCAGAAATCATCAACATAACGAAAAACTATACCTTCGATACCTATTTTGATCAGGTTCAATTCTATAAGCCAGACTTAGTCATATCAGACCTCGAATATTTCACCTCCTATATAGCCAACAACCTCAATATCCCTCTATGGCAATGCAGTTCCACTCTACTCAATTTTGCACTTGAAGACAAAGAGAAACGCAATGTTGGGCTATTCAGCAAATACTCATATCTAATGAAGAAGGACAATGCGCTACGAACTGGCAGGCAAATCAATATCATCGAAAACTCCGACTACAACTTCGTGTATTCCCATCTTGGAGATACGGTTAGTCCGCCAGATATAAAGCCGAAATACAAGTGGATTAGACCGTACTATACAGAAGGCAAAATATCCAAGCCATGCCAACATAACATCATAGCTTGCACCGATAATAACGACAGAAATCTGCTCTCTATGTTAAGAGGATACGGAGACTGCGTTGTATTCACGGAATGTCCGCCAGAACAGCAGCCAGGTTTGTGGATGAAGGATATATCTAACCAGGAGGAATATTACTGCAACCTAAAAAACTGCAACACGTTCATATGCGGCGGGCAAACCAGCTTCCTAGCAGATGCCTTTTACAATGGCAAATACACGGCTACCTTGACTAATTTCCATGATCTAGAATGCGTTATGAACAGCGTTTTTTCGGAGCACCTTGGTTTGAGCGCGATGATATATGGAGCGAATGACATCAAAAAGTGCCTTGACAGAGCAGTAGAGGGTGGATATAATACTGAGGTGAGATGGCTGGACGACTATATTGACGACATAATTCAAGGAGAAACATGAACGATACAGATTTGAACAAGGTGATTGATTTGATTAAGCAGATGGAAAAGCTAATGCACGGAAACATGGCCAATACTATTTACGCGCTAGAGTGCGCCAATACTATTTGGTTGCGCTGTCCGTTTAGCGTTGGAGATCGCGTAAGGCTCACGAAGACTCCAGAGATTACGCAGGAGAAGGCTTGGGGATGGATGGGAGCAAAGCACTTCCTAGTAGAAGGCGCTGTAGCGACAGTAGCTGATAGGGAGTTTCATAACGGCATGTTTAGGTTCGGCTTGAAGTTCGATGATGATTCGTGGATCAATCATCATGACGGCGTAGTTCATCCGAGAGAAGAAGAGAAGCGCGTACTATACTTCTTTGGCGAGAAGAGCATTGAAAGGTTGGAACAATAGTGAAGAGGGTAGCGCTAGACATAGGAAACGTATTAGTAAAGGTCGACGTATCAGAGTTCTTGGGATTGCTATCTTCCTCGTTCAGCATCTCCATGGATGAAGCGGAAAGGTTCATCAATAGATTTCAGCCCGCTCATGATCTTGGGCTAACGACAATTAGAGATGAGGTTGATGGGCGTTTTCAGCATCATTGGCTGACTGATGATCTGCTAAACGATATTATGGAGTGTTGGGATCGCTGCCTAACGCTAAATACTAGCATGATAAGGATGCTTGATAAGGTAAAACGCGAGAAAGGTTTAGAGGTTGCACTGCTATCTAACATCGGACTAGAGCATGCGAAGCTGGTTCATGAGATGCTATCGTATGATGAATGCGGGTTTTCTTTCGACTATAAGCACTTTTCGTGCGAAGTGGGGGCTAGGAAGCCTACAAAGCTATTCTACCAAAGCTTCTTGATGCAGCATCCAGAGTTTCAGGGTTGCCTATATATAGATGATCTCCAAGAAAACCTTGATACGGCAGATGAGCTTGGATTTAGCGTGATAAAGTTTTCGCTCCAAGAAGAAAACGTGGGTCATCGGATATATGATCTCGGCAAGATCATTGGAGAAGAAGAAAGCCTTGAGTTTTGGGAAGTGTTTTGGGAATAATTAGGCATGGTTGTATAGGCTCGCAAAACAATTGACAACAGAAGATAACGGAGAACAACAAATGGCAACAGATAATAAGACGGTGAATGCATTTCAGAAGCAAGGTAAGGTTCAGACAATCAAGGGATCGATCCTAACGCCTCATTACGCAGGACTTCGGTTCGTGCTTAATGTGGCTAATATGGCTGGCAAGGTGGACGATCCAATCTATAAGGTCTTCAATAAGAAGTGGCCAAAGATCAAGCAGGAAGTAAGGGGATGGTGGGCCACGAAAACAGGCCAATACAAAACTGGCGCAATTCATGATGTTGCCGTCCAGTCGGATGTATGGGCAATTAGCATGCTATGTAAGAACGAGAAGCAAGAAGTTGATCTTGTTGGCCTAACGAAGTGCTTGAAGGAAGTGTGCAAGAAGGCGCTATATGAGAAGGCGTCAGTGCATGTTTCAACGATCCTAACAGATGAAATACCCGAACTTCCCGAGATCCTAAATCAGGAGCTAGTTAGCAAGGGCGTGTCAGTATCATATTACCAAGAACCAGGAGTGTAATAGCCGACGTCATGAAGCTAACCCGTGAAGACTACGAGCAGCTCATCGACGAAGACCTTGCATGGCTCGAACGCATGCCTAGCTCCCTCGAACGACAGCATATTATGCAGGTATTACTGGCGTCCGTTGAATACGAATACCCCAGCAAGGACGTATCGAATGACTGACGCCAATGAGCAGCATATAGTATCGACGGAACTATTCTCCGATGATGATACGCCAGAGATCCGCGAAGCTAAAATATGGTGGGAAAAGGAGTTTGGCAAGCGGGTGAAGATAATGGAAAAGCTCATGGCTCCAATCGAAGAAGATTTGCCAACACCGCAAACTAGCGACGAATAATTCAGCATAGCTGTATGCTAAAGCTCAAAGCAGGCGACAAGGTAGAGTGCAGGATTAAAGCGGGCACTATACGCAACGCCTATGATGAGTATGACGACGTCAAAACTTTCGAGATTGTAGCGGTCGACAACGAGGGCTACTATCTATTCGTACCTCACTATATCTTCCTTAATGAAGGCAGCGTTGCAAGCGAAGCAAGATGTCGTTCGTTAGGCATAGATAGGGCGTTCGTTGGTGAAAGCATAACCTACGTTTTGTCAGCCTATATTTGCAAGGTGGTTTCGGAGTTAGATGGTATGAAGTGCAGCCGATGTAGGGATTTCTTCGGTATGGCGGCACCCAACCAAAAAGACGGTACTTTCTTATGTAGGGCTTGTAAGGAAAACCCGTATCGCTAACAAGTTCGCGCCTAGTGAATTACCATATCTCTTGTAGTAAGCCTTTCGTTCCTCAAGAGCCGAGTTATACAGGAACTTACAGAACCAGAATACAGATTTCAGTGCTTCGCACTGCTCTTTGTTTGGATATATTCGGTATTTGTATGTTCGCCTCATGCTAGATAATATAACACCTAGATCTGGTTTCGTCAATGTTTCTTCGACATATTTTCATGAGACGCAATAGCAGTTTCTCACGAAACTGCGCGCAGAAGCGAAGCTTCTGCTATTCATCTGCGAGCTAAAGCTCCGCAGCTTTCTTGCTACTGCAACCGTAAGATGCAAGAATATGACCTTACAGTTAGGCATTAATCCACGATGTATATCCGCTAAAAGATGGATCGAAATATCGCAACTCACCATTGCCAGTAATGCCTATATTGTTAGCGTGTAGATCGGTTCTTCCAGTAAGATACTTCATGATGATTTCTTCGATTAGAAGGTTCATCCAGTTAGGTTTTAACTCTGTTCCTTCGTTGGTTATATAGTCCGCAACATACTCAATTAGGCCAATGTCGGTATATTCTAGTGATGTCTTTATTTGTTCTGCCACTCGCTTAACAATGTTTTTGATGCGTTCAGCCTTGGAAGGGTCGTTTATTTGCTTCTTGATACGCCGCAGGAACTCCTTCTTTTTCTCTCCGTTTATATGGAACGCGATTTTACCAAGCAAAACGCTCAATCTGTTTCGGAATGTGCTATCACTTGGCATAGTTTTCAGCTTTTCCATGATATAGTAGTAGATCGTGCGTCCATTTATTTCGCCAATCTCGCCAACGTCGTATATCATTGCCTCGGTTCTTGCTAATTCTGGATTGCCGTGAAGTCTTTTGATGGCTTCCTTTGCCTTCTCATATGACACCTTGTCGTTGAATATTTTGAGGACGTTGTTTCCGCCAATATCAAAGGCAGATCCGTCAGCACCTTTTCCAAGCATTTTAGGCTCGCCTTTGAAGTGTTGTCGAAGTTTGTCCAGCGCTTCCTTGTTTCCACGTATGAACTCAACAATGTCTTCGCTTCCAGCTAGATATCCATAATCTGGAACTGTCATTCCTCCTAGAGCCTTATATACCCATCCATAGTGAGCTATATCGGGCCCAATTGGTGTGTTTTTGTCAAGTTCAGAATGTCCAAAGGCGAATGTCGACAACCATAAGTTTGGTATGTCAGATACTGCTCGAAGAAGCGCTTGCTCCAATATGATGTAGTTTTCATAGTTCAAGTCTTGCGATTTAGATATCATGACATATTTCTTGGGAGTATATTCTGCCGTAATGATATTGGAGTGTATATATGATACACTCCAATATAGGTTCAGCTTGTCTCCAATGAAATTCTTGTTTGCCTCTACCCAGTCCTTCCATGTTTCAGGCGTAAAAGTGATCTGAAAGCAATCTTTCATTGCATCTTTCAGATACTCTGCATCTTCATTGGACGCTAGGCACTCTAGTTCGTAAATATGGGCCAATTTGACCAGCCTATCGATCCTTGACAACATGGCTATATACGTAAATAGCCGCAGGTTTTTGGCCCGCGGCTATAAGGTATATCAAGCGAAGTTTGCTATTGACGAGGTTGTAGCGCAATGAGGATATCGTCTATGTTTTTATCCAAGAACTTATGATCGGCGGGAAGATTGGCTCTTATCAAGTATAGAAGTTTGCGAACTTCTTCTACATTCAATCGGTTAGAAGACGCACCAACAAGCTTGTTTTTCAGATCCTCTGGAACCGAAACGAATTGAAGGCTTTTGCCAAGGCTATCTAGTTTTTGTAGGACTTGGGGAGTTATGGTTCCAGCATTCAATTGAGCCGTTGATGTTTTTACAGGCGACTGCAACATGTACAATATCTCTTGTATGCTCTTCTGTAAGAACGCATGATCTGGAGTTAATACCGCACTAATCATTTTCAGTAGCTGGCGTATTTCTTCAACACTCAATTTGTTGTTAGCGGCGTCGCATAGCCTATTTTTAAGCCCCTCATCAATAGAAACGAATTGTAAATCCTTGTTTAGGCTTTCAAGTTTCGCTAGAACCTGCGACGCTACGCCTTGTCCCACTTCTTGGGCAATTGCTCGCAAGAACGATCGCCTATCACCGTAAATCGCTAGCTTCTCGAACAATTCAGCCTTTTTTAGTAGCGCATTGACATCAATCATATTTGTCTCCTAGAAAGAACGCTAAAACGATGCCCAAATATGCCTATCAAAGGTAGATTACGTCGCCAATCTCTACAATCAATGTCGTAGCATCTTTTGCGTAGCCTATTACTTGAACTATCGATCCTATCTTGGTTGGGGCTACGTCAGTTATTGTTCCAACAGTAGTGTCAGATAGGTAGTATGTTTGTCCGACAACAAGACCAGTGAATGTGCTAACTTCTCCTGAATATTGAACCGTGACAGATGTGGCACTTTGTACGGATATAACAATGCCAACAGCTGGATCGTATCCATCTGATTGAATTGCTAACGCTGGCGAAGCAGTGTTATTTGACGATATGAAAACGGCGGTATTTACAGCTAGCTGCGTAGTAGTGGAATATGTCCCAGTAGAGCCGCTCCCTCCCGGTGTTGGCGGTGTGGGTGGCTTCGGACACTGATGGGGTGGTCTTGGGGGTGGTTTGCAGGGAGGGGGTTCTGGAGGGCATGGAGGTTTCGGAGGACAAGGAGGCTCGGGAGGCTTCGGAGGACAAGGCGGCTTATTTCCTTCGCATGGTGGGCATGGCGAATTTCCGTTGTTGTCATCTCCTGGCTTAATGCTACATGGAATACAATTTGGGCAAGGTTTATAGGGATTTAGTGGAGGGCAAGGAGCTGCCACTGGTGTTGGGCAGGGGCTTGGAGCTGGAGGAGGGCATTGAGGATTTGTTGGGCAAATTGGGGAAGGAGGCGGGAAAGTATTTGGAAGGTTCGGCAATATATCTGGCCTACCTCCGTTTCCTCCAAATCCGTTTCCGAACGGATTGCAAGGCTGATCGCAATGTGGCTCATTATCAACTGGGAAATATGTCGGAAAGTGTTGCTCGTCAAACTCATGACAAGGCTGCTCTTGCGGATAATTAGGCTGCAACGGTGTCATGGGAAAAGGTTTGCCATAGCCGCCGTTGTCGCAAGGATTTCCGCATGGATTACATGGCCCTCCGTTTATGGGCCCTCCGAACGCACTTTCATTGCCACGGAAAGGCCTAACTGGTGTCTCTAATGCTTCAACGCCCCATAATTCAAGAGCTCCCATTCCTGGCGGATATATGATTGTCCTATGCTCTGGGGGCTTAGGATTGCCGAACCTAGGTTGCTGCCCGCAGTTTATATTCTCTGGTATATCAATCTCTCCGCGACAGTTAGAAGGCCCATACATGAGGTTATATATGTTGAGGTATTGTACTGGAACGGCAAACCTCTTCCCTTCATACAAGCATCGCAGAACATAAGCTTCGCCCTGTTGGAAGTATATGATTGCGTCGAAAAGTTCCCAGCTATGCATCTCCCTAAAATTGGAAGCTATCACCATTACGCGAAGAGATCTAGAATGGATGATATATGGGTAGTTAGGATCTATTTCCACCCTTTCGCAAAACTCGCTAAAACTAACGGTTTCAGTGATCTGCAATTGCGCACTAATATTGCTTGTCACTTTTAGAACGTTGTCGTTAGCAAGGATAATTAGGCCAGGGAGGAAGCTCATAGAGATATGCGGGATTATTGGCATTGGTAGGGCTTGACAGGAATAATGCGGTGGTTATGTTGTAGTGCGAAGGAGATTTTTAATGACTGGCAATAAAGCGATGCAAGGTTTTCCAATTCCGCCTTTCGAGACACTAAAAGGAGATTTGTCTGGCGATTTATCGGGTCAATTACCACCACCTACATGGGACGATATTCTTCCATGGTATATGAAGGTTCAGCCAGTCTATCGCTTCGCAATTCGAGAGGATTTAGCTGATACTGGTGATATGTTTTTGCCAATGAAGGCAGAGCCGCACGCTACTGGATATGATGTTCGAGCGGCATTCCCAGATAGGAACCCAATTGTGTTGAAGCCGTTTCAGTACTTCAAGATACCTCTTGGTTTTCGCGCAATACCAGCAAAGGGCTGGTGGTTCAATTTGCATCCAAGAAGTTCGACCTTCGCAAAGAAACACCTGCATAACCTGATCGGAGTAATTGACGAGCATTACAGTTTAGAGGTAATTTTTGCTGGTCAGTTTATTCCAGATGCCAATGATATGGAGCCAGAACTAACGATCAAGTTTGGAGATGCGATAGGGCAGATTATTCCAGTTCGTCGTCAAGATATGTGCGTGCAAAAGATTAGCAATGACGAGTTCAATGACGCGTGTGAGAGACGTGAAGATCAACTCCGAACTGGCGGATTCGGGTCAACAGACAAGTGAGGGAATACAATGACAATCAACGAGCAAGAGATAAAAATAACAAGTTCCGAAGATTTAGACAAGATAATGGAAAGGGCAAGCGAAATGGTTTCGACTTGGCCTGAATGGAAGCGAAGCCCAGATGTCAAGAAAGAATTGGAATATGCTGGAACAATTGAGGATCTAGATAAGGCGCTCGAAGATGCCAAAAACAAGGAGCTAAAATATGTCGATCCTTGGCCACTATGCCCAGAGTTAGACGAAGAGATCAGGCAGTTATATGCTGACCATCCAGAACTAACTGGCAAAGTGGATCCTAACGCATGGATTCAGACCTATACTGGCAAGAAGTTCTATCCGCAAAACCCAACACCAGATTCGATATGCATAGAGGATATTGCCCATGCGTTGTCGATGCAGTGTAGGTTCGGAGGCCATGCAAGCGAGTTCGTATCAGTAGCTCAGCATTGCGTACT
>Ga0326727_10022301_pt1 | contig 12261 bp, 16 predicted proteins | sample MB2enrmetagenome_FD_207643 | JGI IMG/M metagenome (GOLD analysis project Ga0326727, IMG submission 207643) | Lab enriched peat soil microbial communities from McLean, Ithaca, NY, United States - MB29MY | ecosystem: Environmental > Terrestrial > Soil > Wetlands > Peat | place: USA: New York... | reverse complement strand
GTGATCGACCGGTTCCCGTTTATCCGGAAGGCACGGGACGCTGCCCCGTTCCGCAGGAAGTTCCCGAAGGGTATCGGCACCCATGGTAGTGTTTCTCCCAGACCACTCATACGTTGGAATGCCAGTATACTTAAAACAATTCAGAACAAAAGCTGGAGTATGAAGGTTTGTATCATGTGCGGGGGGGAAGGGACACGGCTCCGCCCTCTCACATTTGAACGTCCCAAACCCTGCATCCCGATCGTCAACCGTCCCTCTGTCTATCACCTTGTCTCTCACCTCTCGAACATGGGATTCCGTGAAATGGTGATAACCCTCGGGTATATGGGAAAAAATATCGAGGAGGCGCTCGGTGACGGCTCGCTCTTTGGCGCAGAGATCACGTACGTCCACGAGAAGAGTAAACTTGGCACGGCAGGGAGCGTGAAAAATGCCCGAAGGCACCTTGACGACCAGGATTTCCTGATTGTTGGCGGGGACCATGTGACGGACCTGAACGTGCTCGAGTTCTACCGTACCCACCAGAAGGAAAAAGCCATTACCACGATCGGGCTGCTCTCCATCGATGACCCCGGGGAATACGGTATTGCCGAGATCGATGTCAATTATGAGATCAAACGGTTCAAGGAGAAACCGTCTCCCGGAGAGATCTTCTCCAACCTTGCGAGTACCGGCATGTATGTCTGCAGCCCGGAAATTTTTGACTACATTCCCGATAACAGGAAATTCGATTTTGCCCGGGATCTCTTCCCGCTGCTGATGGAGAAAGGTATCACGATCAAGGGCTGGCTCGCCCGCGGGAACTGGACTGACGTGGGAAGCCCCCGCTCGCTCCGGCAGGCCGAACGGTGGAAGCTGCAGGACATTACGATCACGGATATTATCGGCGATCTCTCGATGCATGGAGCCCACGTCCAGGGACCGGTTCATCTGGGCGATTCCATAACGCTGGGCCAGAACACACGGGTGATCGGGCCGGTCGCCATCGGGTCCGGGACGACCATCGGCAGCAACGTGCTGATCGGTCCCTACACCAGTATCGGTGACCGGTGCATCATCCGGAACAATGCAAAAATCTTCTCCTCCTCACTCTACAACCGGGTCACCATAGGTGCGAATTCCACAATCTCTGGGAGTATTATTGACAATGAAACGCATATTGGTGAGGCCTGCTGTATCGAGAATGATACGGTGATCGGTCCCCGGGTAGTTCTCCGGAACGGCGTGGTGGTACATTCAAAGACGCGGGTCTGGCCGGAAGTGGTGGTCAATGAAGGAACCGTGGTAAAAGAGCACCTTCTTAACGATAAGTTTGACCTCAGCTGCGAGGGGTCTTAGTTCCTTTTTACCAGCCGGTGGGTGATCGCGACGAGAGGATGGCGGGCATAATCCAGCACCTGGATATCATCCAGCGTCTTCAGATTCATCGCATTGGCGGTCCGTTCCATGCCGAGTTCGACATCCTTGTCGATCTCGATGATATAGGCATCGAGCGCGGTGATTCCCAATCGCTTTGCGGCAATTGCGCGGTGATGACCGTCGACCAGGATCGTCCGTGCGGGGCGCCTCACAACGATGATGGGTTCGGCAAGCCCTTTTTTAATCTCGTAGATCCGCCCTTCCAGTTCATCTTCATAGATCTTGGACTGGGTCGGCAGAAGGTCCTTGATGGGTACAATACCCCGGCTGAGCGTGGGTTCAACGCCATATAACTTTTTCAGGGTGGTGATAAAATTGAAGACTTTTTCCGGGGAGACATGCTCGATCTGCGAGCGGATCACGTCTGAATTGGAGACGATACCGAGCAGGTGGTTTTTCTCGTCAACAACGGGCAGCTTCTGGATGCCGCTGCGGAAGATCACCCGTGCAGCGTCAGTGATGTCCATCTCCGGGTCAGCGACAATCAGTTGCCCGGACATCACCTTAGCGATAGGATCTGAAGGTTTGACAAAAAGGAGGTCGCGTGCGGCGATATAACCGACGACTTCGTTGCCGTCCACCACGGGAAAACCGTCGTGGTTTGTCTGCTGGATCTTCCCGATGACGTCCTGTGCCGTCCCGTGCAGGTCAACACTCACGACATCATAGGTCATGTAGTCCTTGACCTTCTTCTTGTCCATCAGTACAGGTTTTGGCGTGGAGGACTATAATAGATCGGTAAAAAAAATATCGGGTAACTATCCCGGAAGTTACTCAATCTCGATGCGTGATTTGGGCAGTTGCCCGGTCTTTTTCATACGGACTTCCAGCACGCCGTTCTTGAAGCTTGCCTTCGCTTCGTTATCGGTCACATCTGCGGGCAATGAGACAACCCTCTGCATCGTCCCGAGTACCCGCTCCCGGACGTAGTAACCCCGGGATTTATCTTCTTTCTCTCCTTTCCGCTCGCACGAGATCGCAAGGGCACGCGGGTTGATGAGATCGAGGGAGATGTCCTCTTTCTCGATGCCGGGGAGGTCGGCAACCACCAGCACTTCATCGTCATGTTCGCGCACGTCAACGCGGAACTCCCCGCGGATGGCGGGCAGCATGCGGTCGGTCATCCCTCCGGCAGGAAGGAGCCTCTCCCGGGTCTGGACCTGGCGGAACAGGTTCTCCATCTCAGCACGCATGTCATCCATCTCGCGCCATACTGACTCAAACGGATACCGTCTCCATGCCATATTGTTCCCTCCTTTCACATCATACCAATCGCTCTCAAGATTGGCTAACCTTTAGTTAGTGTCTCATTATTAATAAATATTTCTGGCATGGGTTCTGGTGCATATGCGGGAGATTGAGTAAAAACTAAACGAGTGGTGCATGGCGGGAGATGACATGATCAGGAGCGCTTATAATGGCTCTTGATATCAGGACAGTCTTAGTTGGACTCATATATTTGTTAATGGTGGTCTCGCTGATTCTTACTTTAGTAAAAACTAACATCGGGATTTGGGTACTGTTAGCATACGGTATTATCTCATTTTTCTTAGGTACATTTTTGCTTAAAATCCATTGATAAACAAAAGAATGGCCGATAATATATAATACAACCATTTTATTGATCTCTGAGAATATGGGTAATGAAATAACAATTAATCTCCTTATTAGGGAAGAATTAGATCCAAAATTGTACGATATTATCAGTGTTTTAAGAGATAAATTTGAAATCAAAGGCAGGACGTACGTCCAAATTAAAGAGGAAGACCGCACATGTCCATCAGATTTTTGCGGGGGCATTAGTCCCACCCTTTTAATTGACTTTAAATCTGGAAAAAAGAGATTAAGGGATCTCGTAATGTGTGAAAACACATTAGTAATTAAGAGACGAGGTCTCAAGAAAATAAACCCTAATAAACAACCAACCGAATTAACAGCTATACTCGCTCACGAGTTCAGTCATATTTTTAATAAAGATCAATTAATTTGGGGTGCCGCAGTTGCCCTCATATTTTTTGGATTTATATGTCTGGGGGGTCTCTTTTGGTTAATCACGTTATCAAATTTATTTCCTCTTGTCGGAATCATTATTTTAGCAGCTACATTTTTTTTAATTTACATTGTTGTAACGGGAAAGCGATATTATCGATTAAGAAGGGATACAGAGGCTAGGTGCGATAGGGATGTAGTTACCATAACACAAAATGCAGATGCTTTGGTGAGGGGTCTTAAAATAATCAGCGGTGCAAACACAAATGTGAAAAATACAATTTGGATTAAAGTCAAACGGCGTTGGTATAATTTTTTTGGGGGTACACATCCCCCCATATCTGAACGTATACAATATATCGAATCCTTGAAAATGAATTAAAATATTATTTTGAACTTGCCATTCCGATCATGGTCATCCAGCGGTTGCCGGTTAAGTCCCGTGGGGATATTTGCGAGCTGTGCTGGTGTCAGGCCGCCGATAGCCTGATGCGGCCTTATGTAATTATAATAAGTCTGCATCATGGCGGCGAAGTCCTCGGTGCTCAGCTCGCTGTCGAAGCTTCACACGACCTTCGTCCACTCCCTGAATATCCCATAACCGGGGTGAAAACAGATATAATCGCCCCGTTCTCAAAAATAAGCGATTAAAACGTGTTTTTTAACACTCCCGCACAAACGGTCGCTATTGGCCTTCCAGTGGCCGATCTCCTGTGGGATCGACCAAAACCACCTCCCCAAAACAGGTGGCCTTAGAACGCTTCTATATTGCATTTCCGGATCCCGTGAAAATCCAATATTTTTCCAAAAGAGGCGATTTCAAAAGACTTTTCTATGGGCGTGGATATCGTTTCCACTCCGGCCGGAAATGGGGATCGCCCGTTTGCCAATCCGGGCGTTTTACGGGGGTTATTTCTCCCAAGGTTTCCCGGTGTCCGGATCCGGTCCGGATCCGGTCTTTGGCAAGGGAGTTTTCTGCTCTCAACGACTTCCCGAAAAAAAATTATCGCCTCGGGCCGCGGGATGTGGCGTCCGATCCGAAATCCGTTCTAACAATCCGATGCGGAATAGTTTATGTCCATCGAACCTGATGTAATAAGGAGGATCCGGTCATGGGTACAAAAAAACAGGCTGAGAAATCCAGAAAAATGTGGACAAAGGTAATCGCGATCATCGCAGGGGTGTTCTTCGTTGTCGTGATGGTGCTGGCGGGGATGGGATCGACTTGGCTGACGTCTCTTGCTTCTATAAAGCCCGGGGATGTCGTTGTCCTTGATTATACGATCAAGGATCCGCAGGGCCAGGTTCTCATCACCTCCAACCAGCAGCAGTACCAAACACTTACTGCCGCGGGCGACAGCGTATTGTACTCCAAACAACTGACGGTGACAGCCAACCAGTCATATCCCAGCGCGGTCTATCCGGTCCAGATCTATACCACGCAGACCGGTTGGGGAAACAATTATGCACTTTTTGCCAGTGAATATAATGCGATCAGCTCCGGGATTCTCGGGATGAAGAAGAACGACCAGAAGACGATAACCATCACCGGCACCCCGATGACCCAGTTCTGGTCCGCGGATCAACTGATGCACAACAACTTGAATATCACGAGCGTCCAGGTCGGCGATATCATCCCGCTGGGAGTTTCGGATAACCCGGCTGCTGCCGAGCCAAACTCTACGGCATTGTATTATATCCGTTTGGGCGAGATTACCGATAAGTCATCTGACGGGGTAACATTCGACTTTTCTCACCCGGCTATCCAGGTCACGGTCGTCACGATCAACGGCAACTGATCTCCACCCATATCCTTTTTATCGTCCGTGACCATCTCTGTGCATGGCAGTGCGCGTGTTGTGTTTTTTTCAGCCGGGCTGCATGGGCTGCATGGAACAGTCCCCGATCAACCGGGAGGTGGGAAAAACGCTCGGCATCAGCATCGAAGAGATCGATGCCGTGAAAAATCCGCACTATATCCGTGAATACCAGCTGAAAGTGACACCGACGATTATTGTCCTCCGCGACAACGAGCCAAAAGAGCGGTTTGAGGGTGTGGTACACCGGGAGCAGCTGGAGAGTACGCTCAAAAAATATCTATGACCGGTACCCGTAGATCCGCTTGATCCGGTGGGCGACGGTTTTCCACCCCTCTTTTCTCATCAGCGGGCCGTCGCGCAGCTTGAGGTGGGACACCGTGAACCGGTTATTTCCGTTATGGTACTGGTTTCCCACTACAAACGGCTCCTCGCCATCGCATTCCATATACAGGGGAACCGTTTTCCGGCCATCGTGGATGGAGACCTTCACGATGACGCGATCGATGGTGCGGGTCCACAGGGTCGTTATATCCCGGGCCTTTGCACGCCGCACCCGCCGTTCGCCGCATTCAATCGCCGTGACTTCGACACCATACGCCTCATCACCGCATTCGGCAACAAGGTGGTCGTCGAGAGAACATGCGTCGTTATCTGCAAATTCAATGCTGCAGGTCATCGAGGCCCCTTCACGTGAGACAATCGTCTTTACCGCAAGAGGCCTCCGCTCCTTCTCCTTCTGAACGCGGTGGTGGTGCCCGCATGCCGTACACCGGACCAGGAGATCGCGCGATTCGGCAAGGATCTCGTGTTCGGTCTCGTCGTTGCAAACGGGGCAGCTCAGGGTGATAAACATTGAATATGAATGGCAACCCTCACATGATAAAGCATGAAGGCACAGGAAGTCATACGGTGCCGGGGCCATCCGCTCGTCACCGGCAGCCACCCGACCACGTTTGAGATCACCTGCGAGGATCATCTCACCACGGGCGGGAACTGTATCCTCGGCATCGCTGCTGAACGGGGGTGTGCCGGGCTCTCTGAGGAATTCAGATCCGTGCTCGCCCATGATGAAGCGGTGCTGGTCACCCGGCTCTCGGTTGACGGGATCAACGTGGTAGTGCGGTCGAAGGGTTCGTGCCGTATGACGCTGGACAACCCGGCGGACATGGTCTGGCGGCGGAGCAGCTTTGTCTGCGGGAGGACGATCGGGATAACCTCCGATCACGTGGCAGCCACCCTGCCACGGGAGCTCATCGGGGCTCTCAAAAAAGGAAACGAGATGACCGTGACACTGACCGCTACGCGTCCCGGCTGAGTGTGGTGATCTTCACTTCCGCCTCGGCAAGCATCGCCTCGCACTGCCGTACCAGCACCGCACCCTGTTCATAGAGACGCAAACTCTCTTCAAGGCTCGTTGTCCCGTCCTCGATCTTTGCGATGATCTCTTTTAACTGCTCGATCTTCTCTTCGTACGTATCAGTCACGTTCCACACGCTCCACGGCAACCCAGCTCTTTCCGTCGTAAAACCGCACCGTAAGATGATCCCCCTTGACGAGGGTATCGACGGATCTCACCGGCCTTCCCGCCTTTTCCGCCACGCAGTACCCGAGAGAGAGAACCGCACGGGGGCTCCTGCCCTCGAGGGCCGTTTTCAGCCGGGCAAGAACGAGACGTTCGCGTTCGAGCCAGGTCACAAGCGTGCGTTCGAGCCGCTCGGAGAGATCTGCCATATCCTGCATCTTCTCCTCCAGTCTCCGGGAGAACCGCTGCGGGCGGAGCCGTTCCCGCACGTCGTCCACCACGGTCTTTTCGCGGTTGACCCGGGAGAGGAGTGCGGTATTCATCTGGCACCTGAGATCGGTAAGCCACGCCATGAGGTTGTTCCGGTCCGGAACCACGAGTTCTGCCGCGACGGACGGTGTCGGGGCCCGCACATCCGCGGCAAGATCGGCAAGGGTGATATCGACCTCATGCCCGATTGCGGAGACGACCGGGACCGGGCAGGTTGCGATCGCCCGCACGACATCCGGGTGGTTGAAGGGAAAGAGGTCCTCGAAACTTCCCCCACCCCGGGCGACAATCACGACATCGACATGTCCCGCGACCCGTGCGATCGCATGTGCAATTTCCCCGGGGGCCTCTTCACCCTGCACGACAGTGGGAGAGATGACGATCTCCACGGGATAACGGCGGGCAATCACCGTATGGATGTCATGGATAACCGCCCCGGTCTCTGAGGTAACCACGCCCACCCGTACAGGAAACGATGGCAGCGGGCGTTTCCGTTCCAGGGCAAACCAGCCCTCTGCCGCCAGCTCCTTTTTCCATCTCTCGACCAGCAGGTATTTCTCCCCGGCGCCACCCCGGGTCATCCCTTTTACCTGCAGCTGGTAGGCCCCGTGAGGCGGGTACACCCGGACCGAACCGGTGACGACGACCTCCATGCCGTCCTCCGGTTCGAAAGAAAGCCGGTCGGCATCCGATCGCCACATGACGCACCTGATCACTGCCGCTGTGCTCCCGCCTCCTTTTTCCGAGAGGTAGAAGTAGCGGTGGCCCCGGGCGTGGTGCTTGTAGTTGGTGATCTCGCCAAGGACCCTGATATCCTGGAGCTGCCGGTCATCGAGAAGGCGTTCGATGATGCCGGAAACCTCACCGACCGTGAGCGGAGTATCCGGTAGTACGGCCAGTTCTTCCGGTTCCTGCGCTTCCGGGGGCCCGGTGCGGTAAAACCAGTCCATTAACAAGTATTATGCTAAAAGCGCATATCAAATAGTACTACCATGGTCGCATACGGCGTCTCGAGCATGTTCTTCCACGAGTACACCCCTGCCGAGATCTTCTCGTTTGCGGGCCGTGCAGGACTGGACGGTATCGAGTTCTGGCTGGAGACGCCGCATTTCTGGCTCCGCGGCCTCCCGGTGCCGGAGGTTGTCGCAGCACTGCAGGACCACCCGCAGATATCCACCTTGTATGTCCATACACCCGTCCTCGACCTGAACCCCTGTTCGATCAACCCGGATGTTGCCGAGCTCTCCATCCGGTACGCGGTCAGTTCCGTCGATATTGCCGAGAAGCTCGGGGCCCCCGTTCTCACCCTCCATCCCGGCCGGCGGACAGCAAAACGTCCCCCTACCCACGCTGATCTGGTACGCTTCGACCGCTATATCACGGCACTTCGCGAGAGGGGGGTAAAAAGTAACCTCCGGCTCGCCATGGAGAACATGGAACCAGCGGTGAATTCCCTTATCTGCACGCCCGGGAGGATGCGGGAAGTTCTCGATACGGAACCGTGGCTCTTTTTCACGCTGGACACCTCGCATGCACTGGCCGTTTCCGAAGAGGAAGCGCTCCAGTACATCGAACTCTGCTCCGACCGGCTGGTGGAGGTGCACCTCAGCCGGGCAGATGGCCGGCGGCTGCACCTCCCGCTTGACAGGAACCCGGCGTTGGCACGGATACTTGCGGCTCTCGCGGACCACCACTTCCATGGCGGCCTGATGCTCGAGATCGATGACCTGAATTTTTCCCGGCCGCTCACGGCAGATGAAAAAATTGCCATCCTTTCCCAGGATTGTGCCTTCATGAAAGAATGCATGGAATAAGGCGCTGGTTTTATTAAAATCGCTCCCGAATATGTGTGTACCTGGGATATGAACAGAATTCCGGCGGGTGCCCCGTCGCACCGTGAACTGCAATGATTCAGGACGACCTTGAGATCCTCCTCTTTATTATCTGTGTCCTCCTGTCCGCGTTTTTCTCCAGTTCGGAGGTCGCCCTCATATCGATAACAAAGGCAAAGGTCAGGACGCTGGTGAATGACAGAAGACCCGGTGCACTGGCACTGGCGGCCCTGAAGGAATCCCCCGACCACTTGCTGACCACGATCCTGATCGGGAACACTATCGTGAATATCGCCGCTGCCGCCATCGCGACCGCACTCGCGATATCAGCCTTCGGCAGTATCGGCGTCGGCATCGCCACCGGCATCGTGGTGATTGTCCTCCTCGTTTTTGGCGAGATCGGCCCGAAGATCTATGCGACAAGAGCCCCCGATACCTTCGCCTTGACAATCGCACCGGTCATCCTCTTCCTCTCCCGTCTCCTCTCCCCGGTCATCTGGGTGGTGGAACGGGTCAGCCCGACGCTTGGGGCGGGTAAGGATACCGCAGAGCCTGCCGTGACCGAAGAAGAACTCAAGGAGTGGATTGATGTTGGCAAGGAGGAAGGCACGATCGAACAGGAAGAACAGGATATGCTGTATTCCGTGCTCGAGTTCGGCGATACGACCGCCAGGGAAGTCATGACGCCGCGGGTCGATGTGGTGCTCATGAAGGACACGACCGGTCTGGATGAGGCGGTTCGGATCTTCAACGAGACGGGATTTTCCCGGATCCCGGTATACCACGAGCAGATTGACAATATCACGGGGGTCCTGAACGTCAAGGATGTCTTCTCCGCGATGACGTCGCTACGTAAAGATATCTCTATCCGGGATATCATGTACGACCCGACGTTCGTTCCTGAGACCCAGAAGATCGACGATCTCCTGAAAGAGCTCCAGGTCCGCCGGGTCCAGATCGCCATCGTTATTGACGAATACAGCAGTTTTGTCGGGATCGTGACGGTCGAGGACATCCTTGAAGAGCTGGTCGGCGACATCATGGACGAATATGACCGGGAGGAACCGGGAATCCAGAAGATTGCGGACGATGTCTACGTGGTCGATGCCCAGACGTGGGTTGACGACCTCAACGAGCAGCTGGGGATCAACCTGCCGATGGCCGAGTCGTACGAGACGGTCGGCGGCCTTTTGATCGACCGGCTCGGGCATATCCCCCAGCATCCCGGGGAGAAAGCGGAGATCGAAGCCGGGAGGATCACCCTTGTCGTCATGCAGATGCATGGCCGGCGCATCGTGAAGATCAAGTGTGTCGTCCACCCCGGCAAACGACAGGAGAGCGGGTGAGCCCTCATGGTCCCGGAACCATGCGGAGGAAGACCATGAAAAAGAGAATTGCCGTGCTTGCATCGGGAAGGGGATCAAATTTTCAGGCCGTCATCGATGCCATACGGGCCGGTACTCTCAAGGTCTCCTGCGCCGCACTGATCACCGACAACCCCCATGCATACGCTATCACGAGGGCACAGTCAGCAAAGATCCCCGTTGTCATCGTCGACTATTCCCGCTACCCCTCCCGCGAGGAATACGAGCGTGCGCTTCTGTCCGCGATGCAGCAGGTCAGTCCCGATCTTGTTGTCCTTGCCGGCTACATGCGCATACTCGGCGGGGAGATCGTGCGGGCATTTCCGGGGAGGATGATCAACATCCACCCTGCACTGCTGCCCAGCTTCACCGGGCTGCATGGCCAGCGGCAGGCACTGGATCATGGCGTGAAAGTGGCCGGGTGCACGGTGCATTTTGTCGATGAGTGCCTCGATGGGGGCCCCATAATCGTCCAGCACTGCGTCCCGGTTCTCGAAAACGACGATGAAGATACGCTTGCAGAGCGCATCCTCCACTACGAACACCGGTGTCTCCCGGAAGCAATCCGGCTCTTCTGCGAGGACCGGCTGGTCATTGAGGGCAGGCGGGTCCGGATCCGGTGAGCATACGGACAGAACTGTCGAACCAGCCGGCAGAAGACCCTATTTTAATACATAATTTCCCGGTTTAAGACCTGAAATTGTTCCTTTCACGAGAACTGTCTGCTTCTAAGAGGTTCTTGAAATAACCTGCCCACTCCCGAGGTGAAGGGCAGGCTGAACACACTTTTCTGCCGGAAAAGTTTGATTCTCCGGCAGGATCTGCCGGAACCCTCAAAAATGTCCCATGGAATTTTTTAAAAATCTGGCAGGTAAAACCGGACGCTGAACTGATGCGCTGCCAAAAAAAGGAAAAAAATTCTTATGCCTTTGCCAGCGCAACCGATTCGACCTTAATATACCGTCTCTTCAGGTTGTGCTTGCTGCCGATAACCGTAAAAACACGTTCCTGCGCCTGTTTCTCGTTGGGTGCCTTGATCACTTTTTTATACGGCATCCAGTTCTCGCCCATCAGAAATGTTCCTTTTACCTCAAACTTCTGCATCTCCATATGCTTCACTCCAGAAATCCAAATACGTCTTCGATCCTTCCGAGCTCGAAACCGCTTGTCGCGTTGCCGGCAAGGTATCCCCGCTCGTTCGCGAGAAGCCCGGTACCGACAAGGCCGCTTCCCATATTGATCGTGCCGGTACCCACCGGCACCCCGGCCACTGCTTCCAGCCGGGCGATCTCCTGTGCTGTTGCCCGGGAGTGCACGAGGACACCCTTGTTGGTGGCGACGCCTGCCATCCCGACCGTTTTCACACCGCCCAGTGTCAGGGGGATCACCTCGACTCCCAAAAATTCGCCGATCTCCAGTGCGAGAGCGGACGGCATGTCCGGATGCACGGCAGCAAACGTATCGTTTGCCATGATCACGTTGCCGGCAGCGTTCATCGTTTCGCAGAGCGGCAGGATATCACGGTACCGGGACAGTACCTCCATCTCCTCTTCGGTAGCGAGCCCGGAGACAACGATCCCCCGGCTGTTGCCGGCGACCAGTGAGCCGATGATGGAACAGCCTTGGATCGTGGTCATGACGGGTTCGGCTCCGAGCGCCTCACGGATCGCTTCCCGGAATTCTTCCGGTGCATCCGGAGCGATGATCGCGATGTCCCCGATGACCCGGGAAAAAACCCCGATATTCGGGTCCCCGGCATACGTGACCGTGCGTTCCATAGCCTTACGATTCCGGCGCCAGCTCTGCCTGGACCTGCCCGTCTTCCATCTTCATGGCGCGGACGCGGATCTTTGAGGGCGGTTTCCCGCTCCCCCGGCTCCACACTCTCTCGTTGATGTTCCGGTCGAGTTTCACATCCTCGCTCTTCATGTGCTTGGCCAGATATTTACGGATGTCCTTGATGGCACCGTTTGCCCTTTTCCAGCGGGGCATCCTCCGGGCTTCACGCAGCGGGATGATGTAAACGTGTTCCTGCATCTTCTCTG
>Ga0326727_10022298_pt1 | contig 12263 bp, 9 predicted proteins | sample MB2enrmetagenome_FD_207643 | JGI IMG/M metagenome (GOLD analysis project Ga0326727, IMG submission 207643) | Lab enriched peat soil microbial communities from McLean, Ithaca, NY, United States - MB29MY | ecosystem: Environmental > Terrestrial > Soil > Wetlands > Peat | place: USA: New York... | reverse complement strand
AAATCTCCAACAGTGAGGCCTGCATGCGACAACCTCCGATTCGGGTTGTCGCCGATAGATTCACACATTCTCGCCGTTGGGAATCCCCAACGGCCCTTCAATGTCCGCAGAACTGAACAGCCCTGGGCGAACCACGAAGGAGCGAATGGAGAAATGATCACCTCCTCGATAAGAGCGCTTAAATCGCAGGCCAGTGTTTTACCTGCTACCGGGTTTGCATTATCATTCGCGCGCGTGACCCTAATCTTGCGCTCGTGGCTGAGCGACATGCGTTTGCAAAAGATGCGTTCGTTTCCGATGTCTGCAAAGGAACGCCGAAAATCTAAATAATGGACCCGACCGACAACAGCGCTCGCATCTTGTGCGGTTGCATCCCATAAGCGGCTCACGGTCGTTCGGATTGCGACCCCCAGCATTGGCGGCGGACAATAGAGCCGCCAAAGAGCCTCCGATTCGATGCTGTTGGCGTGCCAACAACTGACCAATAAACTCCGAGCGTGCGATGAAGCCGCCTTCAGTTCCTTTAGGAGCCTTCTCGCTTCTCCATCGACGTGCTCCTCGGAATTATCCGGGTCTGGATAGCCCGGAGGTGGCGTCATTACCGCCGCGCGGAAGAAGTCGAGGTAAAAACGATCCCAATATGGTTCTCGGCGAGCCAATCCGATTGCACCCTCGAAGCGGTCTTCAAGCTTGTCGGCACGCGCAAAATAGAGCCCTCCTTGCTGGAGCGTGGCCACGAACTTGGCAAAGTCCATATATCGCCAAACCTGCTGACTGTCCTCAACCGACAGGTTCAGGGTGCCTGTCGGATAGACCGGCGTTGCGAGTTCCATAAGCCGATCGGCGCAGCAAGCCCCGACCAACAGCGGCGTACCCTCAGCATCGTACCCCGCAAAAGCGGGACGCCCTGCCAAAACGAGCTGGCCGCAGGTGGCGCATTTGTTCCACTGCTGCGTCATCGTACGGCGTAGCCCATGGCTGATACGGCCTGTAGATTTCAAACGATCGAAAACTGCTTGATCTTCCGGCCGAATAACTACCTCGGTCATCGGTTCATCACTCACTTTAAATCAGCTATGCGGGGATTATGCTGACAGCCGCTCATCTCCCTTTTTTCTCGCTCGTTCGGCAGGGAGCGCCGTCGATCTCATGGAAGCAAGAACTTCCGAAGCCGGAAGGCTGTCAAGGGCGCGCGGATCGCGCGCCGCCGCAGGCGGGCTTCGCCCCTTGACAGCCTTCCGGCTTCGGAAAACGTATGGCCCGCCCCGTCTGCAAGCGATTTTTCGAGTGCGCCAATTTCAGTCTGCTTCAACGTATCCGGCCTCGGGCTCACGTCCCCGGCCAAGATGGAGATACGCGCGTCCTGGCCCTCATAAAAGAGTCGGCGCCGAGCGCCATTTTCCGAACCAGGTTTCCAGAACGCCGTTCGACTGTCAGGCCATCTCGTTTCCACCGCTCGCAAACATCGTCGGCCGGTCAACGCGTCAAGCGCGCGCCTCGGCGATAGCTATGCCGCCATGGGAGCCCCCTTGGCGGAGAAATTCCGCCCGCTTCGCAGCACTGCCCAGCAAATGCGCGCCAGCTTGTTGGCGAGCGCGACCACGGCGACATTGGGATGGACACGGGCGAGCAGCCCCTTGGCCCATCGGCCCAGGGAGGTGTCGCGCTCCGCCAGATGAGGCAAAGCCGCGCGCGCTCCATGGATCAACAGCTTCCGAAGATACTTGTTGCCCCGCTTGCTGATGCCCATCAGCCGCGGCGCGCCGCCGGTCGTCCATTGACGGGGAACCAGACCCAGCCATGCCGCCAGGTCGCGACCGTGCTCGAACGTCTCGGCCTTGCCGATCGCGGCCATCAACGCCGACGCGATCATCACGCCGACGCCGGGGATGGTCGTCAATCGCCGCGCGTCTTCGTCCTCTTTGGCAAAGGCGACGAACTCGCCCTCGAACGCGGCGATCCGCCGATCGAGATCGCGCCATTGCGCCTGCATGTCGGCGATCAGCATCCGCATCCGCGCGGTCAAGGCGTCGCCCTCCGGCTCTTCCATCAGCGTAACGAGATAATGTTCGAGTTTGCGCTTGCCCTGGGGCACGACAATCCCGCGCTCCAGCAGGATGGCGCGCAACTGGTTGATCAGAGCCGTTCGCTCCCCCACTAGGCGATCTCTGGACCGGTGCAGCGTCTGCATGTCGAGTTGCGCCTGTGTCTTCACCTCGACGAAGCGCATGGTCGGCCGCGTCGCCGCCTCCGCTATCCCCTCGGCGTCGCGATCGTCGTTCTTCTGCGCCTTGACGTAAGGACGGACGTACTCCGGCGACATCAGACGCACGTCGTGCCCTTGAGCCGCAAACAACCGGCCGAGATCATGGGCGCCGCAACAGGCCTCCATCGCAACGATGCACGCCGGCAAATTGCCGACGAACTTGATCAGCGTGTCTCTTCTGGCTCGTCGACGCAGCACAACCGCGCCCGCCTCATCGAGGCCGACGATGCTGCACACGTTCTTGCCGAGATCGACGCCAAGCACTGCAATCCTCATGATCCGCTCCTCCGTTCAAGTCTCCGGCGAGACTACATCGCCGGAAAGACGGGCGGGCCATCCCATAAAAGAGGCTTCCATGAGGTCGACGCCGCGGTGGGTCGGCGCGAGCGGCCGCCAAGCGCGGGGTGCCGCCCTAATCCGTGATCCCCGTCACAGCTTCGGCGTCGCGTCCGGTGCCTGCGGCGCCCGCCCATTCGCGGAAAGAAAGTTCGCTGCGCATTCCACAAACCGGCGCGCCACACGGATGGCGGCGCCGGCGCTTTCGGCGGATACGCGCGAGCCGGAGCCGGTTCCATAGTCGGCGATCGCTTTGAGATTGTAGGCGCGGCCGAGGAACGTCCGCAATTCCATGTCGAAGCGCGGATCGCCCTTGGTCAGTCGCCCAAACTCGACCTGCACGCGCTTGTGGCTCTTGGCGATCTCCCCGGAAGTCTCGAAGATGAAGGCTTGCGCCGCATGCAAGCCCGCCAGATAGGCAGCGCGGCCCGCTTCGTCGGGCCACTGGTGGTCGAACATCCCTTGCGCCTTAACGAGGAACTCGCGCGCCTTCTCCATGAAAGCGGCGCTCTCCGGCTTCATAGGTCGACGCCCTCGGCGCGGATCTCGTGCATCAACGGCGTGCGCTCTCCGTAGGCGCCCGCGCGGTAGGGCATGGCATGAATAAACTCGCCCATCTCGTCGAGAATACTCGTGCTAAGATCGGCAAGCCGATCCATCTCGGCAAACCGGTCGGGCATGTCGCGCAGAAACACCGCCACATCGTAATCGGAATCCGGCTGTGCGTCGCCCCGCGCGCGCGAGCCAAACAACACAACACGCTCGAGCCGGTCGCCATACATTTCCAGCACGGCGGCGCGGAAGCGTTCAAGAATGGGGTCATTGGGCGCTTTGCTTGCCATTGGCCATGTATAGCACATTTCCGGCGGTCGGCGCCCGCGCCTACAAGGCGCCCGCAAATTTTCCCCTGTCACGGCCGACGCGCTTCAACTTGCCGCCAACGCAGCGCGCGCCTGCGCGATCAAGGTCGCCGCACGCTCGGGCGCGTAGCGCTCCGCGCTGCCGAATCCCCACACGGGCCCCGGCTAGGCGGGGTCGCCGACGGCGCGGCCGAGGACGTGGACGCGCAGTTGCGGCACGACGTTGTCGAGCGCGAAGCTCATGCGAGCCAGCTCGCGCCGTGCGGCGTCGCGGGAAGGCCGAGATGTCGCGCGACCGTCGCGCCGATGTCGGCGAACGTCGCGCGCGCGCCGATCGGCCCGGGCCGCGCGCCGCCGCCGAAGGCGAGGATTGGCGCGTGCTCGCGGGTGTGGTCCGTGCCGCGCCAGGTCGGATCGTTGCCGTGATCGGCGGTCAGCACGCAAAAATCGTCGGCGCGCATCGCCGCCATGATCTCGGGCAGGCGGGCGTCGAACGCTTCCAGGCACGCGGCGTAGCCGGCGACGTCGCGGCGGTGGCCGTATTCGCTGTCGAAGTCGACGAGGTTGACGAAGATCAGGCCGCCGTCGGCAGTTTTCTCGAGGGCCTCGAGCGTCAGCTCGATGTTTTCCGCATTGCTCCCTCCCTTGACCTCGCGGCCGGTGAAGCAATGGGCGAAAATGTCGCCGATCTTGCCGATCGAGACGACCTCGCGGCCGGTGCCCGCGGCGCGCTCGATGAGGTTGCCGGGCAGCGGTGGCGCGGAGAAGTCCTTGCGATGGGCGGTGCGGGCGAAATCGGCCGCGCTGCGCCCGACGAACGGGCGGGCGATGACGCGCCCGATCGCGATGGGATCGCACAGGCGGCGGGCGATCCGGCAGACCTCGTAGAGGCGCTTCAGCCCGAACGCCTCCTCGTGCGCGGCGATCTGGAACACCGAATCGGCGGAGGTGTAGCAGATCGGCTTCAGCGTCCTCAGATGCTCCTCGCCGAGCTCCTCGATGATCTTCGTGCCGGAGGCGTGGCGGTCGCCGAGGATTCCGGGCAGGCGCGCTTGCATGATCAGCGCCGCGGTCAAGGCCGGAGGGAAGGTCGGAATCGTCTCGGGGAAATAGCCCCAGGCGAAGTCGACCGGCGTTCCCGCAATTTCCCAATGGCCTGACGGCGTATCCTTGCCCTTCGAAGTTTCGACGCCGTAGCCCCATTGGCCGCGCGGCGGCGCGCCGGCGAACCCGGGCGCCCTGACGCCGCTCGAGGCCCGCATGGCGAGGCCGAGGCCGAGCGCGTCGAGATGAGGCAGACGCAACGCCCCGGCCCTCAGCCCTTCGCGATCGCCCTTCCCTTCGGCGCAGCAAATCGCGATATGGCCGAGCGTGTCCGCGCCTTCGTCGCCGTAGGCGCCGGCGTCGGCCGCGCCGCCGCAACCGACCGAGTCGAGCACGACGATCAACGCGCGGCCCATGGCCTTTCCTATTGATTGACGACGCCCGTCGCGTCCGCCTCGATGGCGAAGGCGGCGGCGAACAGCGCCTTGGTGTAGTCGCTCTGCGGCGCGGCGAAAACCTGGCGCGCCGGGCCGCTCTCGACCACCTCGCCGCGCCGCATGACGATGACCTCGCTCGCCAGCGCGCGCACCACCTTCAGGTCGTGCGAAATGAAGAGATAGGCGAGCGAGCGCCGCTTCTGCAATTCGCGCAAGAGATCGACGATCTGCGCCTGCACCGACATGTCGAGCGCGGAAGTCGGTTCGTCGAGCACGACGAACTTCGGATCGAGCGCCATCGCGCGCGCGATGGCGATGCGCTGGCGCTGCCCGCCGGAGAATTCGTGGGGGTAACGGTCCATGGTCGCCGGGTCGAGCCCGGTGTCGCGAAGCGCGCGCGCCACCGCCTCGCGCCGCTCGGCCGCGTTGAGCCGCGTCTTCTGCGCGATCAGCCCTTCCTCGACGATCTCGGCGACCGAAAGGCGCGGCGACAGCGAGCCGTAGGGGTCCTGAAACACGATCTGCATATCGCGGCGCCACGGACGCATCTGCTTAACCGAAAGCCCGTCGATGCCGCGCCCGCAATAGAGGATCGTCCCTCTCGAGCGGATGAGGCGCAGGATCGCCAGGCCGAGCGTCGTCTTGCCCGACCCCGATTCGCCGACGACGCCGACCGTCTCGCCCTCGCGCACGGTCAGCGAGACGCCGTCGACCGCCTTTACGTGGCCGACGGTGCGGCGCAGGAGGCCGCGCTTGATGGGAAACCATACACGCACCTCGGAGGCGGTCACGATCGGCCTGGCCGAGCCGTCGACCTCCGGCGGCGCGCCCTTGGGCTCGGCCGCGAGCAGCATCCTCGTATATTCGTGCTGCGGATTGGCGAAGACGTCGGCGGTCCTGCCCGCTTCGACGATGCGGCCCTTCTGCATCACCGCGACGTCGCCGGCGACTCGGCGCACGATGCCGAGGTCGTGGGTGATGAACAACAGCGCCATGCCGAGCCGCGCCTGGAGATCCTTCAGCAGCTTGAGAATCTGCGCCTGCACGGTGACGTCGAGCGCGGTGGTCGGCTCGTCGGCGATGAACAGGTCGGGGCGGTTGGCGAGCGCCATCGCGATCATCACACGCTGGCGCTGGCCGCCGGAGAGCTGATGGGGAAAGGCGCCGAGCCGCGCGGCGGGATCGGCGATGCCGACCTCGGCGAGCAGGCCGACCACGCGCTGGCGCGTCGAGGCGGCGCGGCCGCCGTGCAGCGCGATGATCTCGCCGATCTGCCGCTCGATGGTGTGGAGCGGGTTCAGCGAAGTCATCGGCTCCTGGAACACCATGGTCACGCCGGCGCCGCGCATTTCGCGTAAAGTCGCGTCGCTCATCTTGAGCACGTCGCGCCCCTTAAACAAGATCTCGCCCGTGGGATGACTCGCGGCGGGGTAGGGCAGCAGCCGCACGATCGACTGCGCGGTGACCGTTTTGCCCGAGCCGGATTCGCCCACCAGCGCCAGCGCCTGGCCGCGCCGCAAGGTGAACGAGACGCGGTCGACCACCGTCTCGCGACGCCCGCCTTGGGCGAAGGCGACCGAGAGGTCGCGGACCTCGAGCAGGGCGGATTCGGCGCTCACGAGAACGTCTTTCTGGGATCGAAGGCGTCGCGCACGGCTTCGCCGATGAAGATCAGCAACGACAGCATCAGCGCGACGACGGCGAAGGCCGAGAGGCCGAGCCACGGAGCGGAAAGGTTAGACTTGCCCTGCAACAGCAATTCGCCGAGCGAGGGCGAGCCCGGCGGCATGCCGAGGCCGAGGAAGTCGAGCGAAGTCAGGGTGCTGATCGAGGAATTGACGATGAACGGCAGGAAGGTCAGCGTCGCCACCATCGCATTGGGCAGCACGTGCTTGACGATGATCTTGGCGTTGGAGAGCCCGAGCGCGCGCGCCGCGTTGACGTATTCGAAGTTGCGCGCGCGCAGGAATTCGGCGCGCACCAGATGCACCAGGCTGACCCAGGAAAACAGCAGCAGGATCGTCAGCAGCACGACGAACCCCGGCGTCAGGATCGCCGACAGGATGATCAGGATGTAGAGGTGCGGCAGCGACGACCAGATTTCGATGAACCGCTGCAACATCAGATCGAGCCAGCCGCCGAAATAGCCCTGCACCGCGCCGGCGAAGACGCCGATCACCGAGGAAACGCCGGCGAGGATGAAGCCGAACAACACCGAAATGCGAAAGCCGTAGATTAGCCGCGCGACGACGTCGTGGCCGTCGGTGTCGGTCCCCAGCCACATCGGTTCGAGATCGCGGCAGGAGCCGCCGTCGGCGGGAATCTTGGCGCGGTCGCCGTGCGCCTCGGCGACGATCGCGGCGCGGCATTGCTCGGCGCTCAGCGACCAGGTCGGCGGCGAGGGGAAGGGCGTCGGCGGGTCGAGCTTGGTGGTGTTGTTGGCGAAGCGGATCGGCGGCCAAATCATCCAGCCGTGCGCCGCGATCTCGTCGGCGACCGTCGGATCGCGATAGTCGGCGTGCGCCTCGAAGCCGCCGAATTTCTCTTCCGCGTAGTCGACGAACACCGGCAACAGGATTTCGCCCTTGTAGAAGGCGATCAGCGGCCGATCGTTGGCGATGAATTCGGCGCCGAGCGAGACGACGAACAGCGCGAGAAAAATCCAGAACGACCAAAACCCGCGCCGGTTGCGGCGGAAATTGTCGAGCCGGCGGCGGTTCATCGGGCTGAGACGCAGCCATCGGCGGGGAGCAGACGGGTCGGCGGAGGAAGTCATGCGGCGCCTCGGCGCGCGAGTCCGGCCGTAGCCGTCATTGCGAGCGAAGCGAAGCAATCCAGCGACGCAACGCCTGGATTGCTTCGTCGCTTCGCTCCTCGCAATGACGGCGTTTGCACGCGGCGGCGCATTGGCGTCACACCTCGCGCGTTTCGAAATCGATGCGCGGATCGATCCAGGTGTAGGTGAGGTCGGAGATGAGATTCACCGCCAGGCCGAGCAGCGCGTAAACGTAAAGGGCACCGAGCACGACCGGATAATCGCGCTGGATCAGCGAATCGTAAGAGAGATAGCCGAGGCCGTCGAGCGAGAACACCTGCTCGATCAACAGCGAACCGGTGAAGAAGGCGCCGATGAAGGCGCCGGGAAAGCCGGCGATGACGATCAGCATGGCGTTGCGGAAGACGTGGCCGTAGAGCACCCGCCGCTCGCTGAGGCCCTTCATGCGCGCGGTCTGCACGTAGGACTTCTTGATCTCGTCGAGAAACGAGTTCTTGGTCAGCAGCGTCGAGGTGGCGAACGAGCCGAGCACCAGGGCGCTGACCGGCAGCGTGATGTGCCAGAGATAGTCGAGGATCTTCGCCGGCCAGGAAAGGTCGGCGAAATTGTCCGAGGTGAGGCCGCGCAAGGGGAAGATCTGCCAGAACGAGCCGCCGCAGAACAGCACCACCAGCAGGATGGCGAACAGGAAGCTCGGGATGGCGTAACCGAAGATGACCAGCGCCGAAGTCCAGGTGTCGAAGCGCGAGCCGTCCTTGACCGCCTTCCTGACGCCCAGCGGGATCGAGATCGCGTAGGAAATGAACGTCATCCACAGCCCGAGCGACATCGATACGGGCAGCTTCTCCTTGATCAGCTCGACCACCGGCGCGTCGCGGTAATAGCTCTTGCCGAGATTGAAGGTCGAATAGTCGCGCACCAGCATCCAGAAGCGCTCGGGCGCCGGCTTGTCGAAGCCGTATTGCTTCTCCAATTCCTTGATGAATTTCGGATCGAGCCCCTGCGCGCCGCGATAGCGCGAGGAGATGTCGCCGCCCGCGTGGGCCGCCGCGCCGGCGCCGATCTGGCCGCCCCCGCCGCCGATGCGCGCGGTCGAGCCCTCGTCATTGCCCTGCAGTTGCGCGATCGCACGCTCGACCGGCCCGCCCGGCACGAATTGCACGATGGCGAAGGAGACCAGCATGATGCCGAAGATCGTCGGGATCATCAGGAGAAGGCGGCGGACGATATAGGCGAGCATGGGGCTAGGGCCGCAGGAGGCGAATAGTGAGCGGCGAATGGCGAATGGAGAGGAGCGAATGGCAGGACGGCCATTCGCCACTCGCTATTCGCCACTCGCCATTCGCCACTCTCTCACAATCCAATTTTCTTCGCCTTTGCTTCGTCCCACCACCAGGTGTCCGGCGCGCCGGTCCCCAGTTTCGGCTGCCGTTCGGGGCGCGAGAACGCGTCCCAATAGGCCAGCAAAGCGGCGTCGTTGTACCACATCGGCGCCCAATAATGCCCGGCGCGCAACACGCGGTCGAGGACGCGGCACGTCGCGTTCAATTCGGCGCGCGTCGTCGCGTGGACGATTTTCTCGACCAGCGCGTCGACGGCCGGATCGGCGACGCCGGCGAGGTTTCGCGAGCCGACCATGGTCGCCGACGCGGAGGAGAGGAACACGCGCAGCTCCGCGCCCGGCGTCGTCGATCCGCCGAACGCGGAAGCGACCACGTCGTAATCGAAGCTCTCGGTGCGGCTCTTCAATTGCGCGGCGTCGACGATGCGCGAATGAGCGTCGATGCCGAGCTTCTTCAGGTTCTGCTGGAACGGAGCGACATGCGGCTGGAAAACGTCGGACGAATCGAGAAATTCGATGGCGAAGGGATTGCCGCTCGGCAGGCGCAGAACCCCGCCCTCGCGCGTGCAGCCGGCGGCGAGCAGCATCTCGTTGGCGCGCTTGAGCAGCGCCCGGTCGCTGCCCGAGCCGTCGCTGACCGGCGGCGTATAGGGCTCGCCGAACACGGAATCCGGCACCTTGCCGCGCAGCGGTTCGAGCAGCGCCAGTTCGTCGGCGCCCGGCGGGCCGACGGCCTCCATGGCGGAGTTCTGGAAATAGGACACCACGCGCTTGTAGGACGAATACATCACGTTCTTGTTCGTCCACTCGAAATCGAAGCAGAGTCCCAGCGCTTCGCGCACCCGTGGGTCCTTGAACGCTTCGCGCCGGGTGTTGAAATACCAACCTTGCGACCCGGTCGGCGCGCCGTTGTGCACCGCCTCCTTCTTGACCCGCCCGTCCTTGACCGCGGCGAAGTCGTAGCCGGTCGCCCAGATGCGCGAAGTGTATTCCTGATGGAAGTTGATCGCACCGGCCTTGAAGGCTTCGAACGCGACCTGCCGCTCGCGATAATATTCGAAGCGCAGGCGTTGAAAGTTGTTCGCGCCGACGCTGACCGGCAGATCCTTGCCCCAATAGTCGTTATCCAGTTCGAACTCGATGAAGCGGCCCTGTTCGAACGTCTTGACCCGGTACGGGCCGGAGCCCAGCGGCGCTTCGAGGGTCGCGGCGTCGAAGTCGCGCCCCTGCCACCACGCCGCCGAGAAGATCGGCATGCCGACGACGATGAGATGCGCGTCGCGGCTGCGCCGGGCGATGAAGCGCACCAGGACGACGTCCTCCGCCTCGGCGCTGACGCTCTCGACCTCGCCGAGCAATTGCGAATAGGTCGGGTGCGCCTTCTCCTTGAGAATGGCGAGGGAGAACGCGACGTCGGCGGCGGTCAATTTCGAGCCGTCGGCGAAGCGCGCTTCGGGGCGCAACAGGAAGCGATAGGTCAGCGTGTCCGGGGAATAGCGCACCGCCCGCGCGAGGAGGCCGTAGACCGAATCCGGCTCGTCGCCGTTGCCGCTCATCAGCGTATCGAAGGTCGCCGACATGCCCGCCGCGCCGTCGCCCTTCTTGGAAAAAATGTTCAGCGTGTCGAAGGTGTCGAAGTTCTGATTGCCGCCCGCCGTGGTGATCTGCAGCGACAACAGGCCGCCCTTCGGCGCGTCGGGGTTCACGTAGGCGAAATGCTTGAAGTCGGGCGGAAGCGCGAGATCGCCGAACGAGGAGAGGCCGTGGGTCTCGATCCCGTCGTCGGCCAAGGCGCGAAGGGGCCTCAGGCCGCGGGAGGCGAGAAGCCCCGCCGCCGTCCATTTGAGCGCGCCGCGCCTTGTCATCGTAAAGCGCATCAGGCCTGTTTTCCCCTTAGACTGTGGTTCGGCCGATTCGGCGGCGATTTAAGCCGGCTTCGCGCCGCTTGGCCAGCGCCCGTCGCGGCGTTGGCGGCCCGAGGAGAGAGAGATGAATGACGCCTTTTTCAAGACCGCCGCGCGCCCGTTTCTCTTCGGCTTCGCCGGCGCGCCGCTCGATCGCATTTCCGACCGGCGCGAGGATTTGACCGCCGTCGCGGGCTCACGCGAGCGAGCCGACGCGCGCGCGGCGCTGATCGCGCGCGACATGCCGATCCTGCCGCGGGGCGCTTGCCCACGCGATCCGCTTTTCCCGCTTGCGGCGCTTCGCCCGCTCGGCGGCGCGCGCTTCGAGGTTCTGCTCGGCCTCGATCCGCGCGGCGCGCCGGTGTTCGCCGCGATGCTCGCCGACGAGGCGGTCGAGCAAGTCGCCGATCGAAGCGACGGCTTCTTCGACCGGCGCACGCTGATCGTTCCCGGCCGGGACGATCTGGAGCTCGTCGATCTGCGCACCATCGCCATGCAGGGCCTCACCTCCCCCGCCGCGCTTTGCATTCTCGGCCAGGCCAAGGCGATCCTCAATTGGCACGCCCGACATGGCCATTGCGCCCATTGCGGCGCGCCGACGCGGATCGCCGCGGCGGGCTGGCGGCGCGAATGCCACGCCTGCCAAGCGCAGCATTTTCCCCGCACCGATCCCGTAGTCATCATGCTGGCGGTCGACGGCGAACGCTGCCTGCTCGGCCGTCAGGCGCGCTTTCCCAAGGGCATGGTTTCGTGCCTCGCCGGCTTCGTCGAACCCGGCGAGACGATCGAAGAGGCGGTGCGGCGCGAAATCCACGAGGAGGCCGGAATCGTCTGCGGCGAAGTCGCCTACGTCGCCTCCCAGCCCTGGCCTTTCCCGTCCTCGCTGATGATCGGTTGCCTCGCGAGAGCGACCTCGCGGGCGATCGCCATCGACCGCAACGAACTCGAGGACGCGCGCTGGTTCGACCGCGCCGAGGTCGTCGCGATGCTGGGGGGGCGCCATCCCGAGGGCCTATGGCCGCCCAACCCGATGGCGATCGCGCATCACATTATGCGCTATTGGGCGGAGGGCGGCGACGGCGTCTAGAGCATGTTGTCTTTAGATTGAAACGCGCTCCGCCGTCATTGCGAGCGACAGCGAAGCAATCCAGACTAAGCCGCCGCCGCAAACCCTAGAGCGTCCTGTCTTTAGGTTGAATCGGGGAGGGATTCCCGAATCGGCGCGTTTTTGATTCAACCTGCTGGCTGGGCGGAGGCCAGCAGGGATGCCGAAGCCATATTCTCAAGATTTGCGCGAT
>Ga0326727_10022297_pt1 | contig 12264 bp, 7 predicted proteins | sample MB2enrmetagenome_FD_207643 | JGI IMG/M metagenome (GOLD analysis project Ga0326727, IMG submission 207643) | Lab enriched peat soil microbial communities from McLean, Ithaca, NY, United States - MB29MY | ecosystem: Environmental > Terrestrial > Soil > Wetlands > Peat | place: USA: New York... | reverse complement strand
GATTGAAGGCTCAACGCTGCTGGAAGCTACATGGACCATCATCCCGCTGGGTCTGTTCATGGTGATGTTCGTATGGGGCGCGCTGATTTATTTCCGCGTTTACACGCCGCCGGCCAACGCCATGAATATTTACGTAGTGGGCAAGCAATGGATGTGGAAGGCAGAACATCCGGGCGGCCAGCATGAAATCAATTCGTTGCATGTGCCCGCGGGCCGCGCCGTGCAACTGACGCTGATTTCAGAGGATGTGTTTCACAGTTTCTCGATTCCCGCTTTTCGCGTGAAGCGCGAGGCGATTCCCGGCCGCTACACGACCGTCTGGTTTGAGGCCACCACGCCGGGCACTTATCACCTTTTCTGCACCCAATACTGCGGCACGAACCATTCGCGCATGATCGGCGATGTGGTGGTGCTGACGCCGGAAGATTACAGAAAATGGCTGGCCAGCTCCACCAGCGGCAACTCGCTGGCGCAGGAGGGCGAGCGGCTCTTCGCCAGCCTGAGCTGTGCCGCATGCCACAATGCGCGGCCGGATGCGCGCGGGCCTTCGCTGGCCAACGTATACGGGGCGAGGCTTGCGCTTTCGAGCGGCGGCACGGTGATGGCCGATGACGCATACCTGAGGGAGGCGATTCTCAATCCCTCGCAACATATAACTCAGGGTTATGCGCCCATCATGCCCACTTACCAGGGGCAGGTAAGCGAAGAAGGAGTTATCGCTCTGGTTGAATATATGAAGCATCTCGACTCAGACTATCGAGTGCAGCAAACAACCAATACAACCGAGCTCGTGCCGGGAAGCGAGGGTAAGGCGCCGGGGGCGCAAGCGCCCGATGGAAATGGGACGGTGAAACCATGAACAACAACACGAACAGCATCGTTGATCTTCCCGATCAGGCTACAGCCCGGATTCCACAGCCTAACTTCATTACCAAGGAGAATGGCCTGCTGAGCTGGCTGCTGACCGGCGACCACAAGCGGATTGCGATTCTTTATTTGATTTCAATCAGCTTTTTCTTTTTCATCGGCGGATCCCTGGCGGGCCTGATACGGCTGGAACTGCTGACGCCGCAGGCCGACCTGATGGCCACCGACACCTATAACAAGGTGTTCACCATGCACGGCATCATCATGATCTTCCTTTTTCTGGTGCCGTCGGTGCCGGCCACGCTGGGAAACTTCTTTATTCCCATGATGCTCGGCGCCAAAGATCTGGCGATGCCCAAGATTAACCTTCTCAGTTGGTATCTTTACGTAGCGGGCGGAATTCTGGCGCTCTACGCCATGATTACCGGCGGCGTGGATACGGGCTGGACATTTACCACTCCGCTCTCCACTCACTATGTGAACACCAATGTAATTACCACCGGCTTTGCTATCTTCGTAGCCGGCTTCAGTTCCATCTTTACCGGATTGAACTTTATCGTCACCATCCATAAGATGCGCGCGCCGGGCATGACATGGTTCCGGCTGCCCTTGTTTGTCTGGGCGCACTACGCGGCCAGCATTCTCATGGTGCTCGGCACGCCGGTGCTGGCCATCGCCATAGTTCTCGTGATGCTTGAGCGGGCCTTTGGCATCGGCGTCTTCGATCCGGCCAAGGGTGGCGATCCGCTCTTGTTCCAGCATTTGTTCTGGTTCTACTCGCACCCCGCTGTTTACATCATGATTCTGCCCGGCATGGGAGTTATCAACGAAGTTATTTCCACATTCAGCCGCAAGCGCGTCTTCGGCTACACGGCTGTTGCGTTTTCCTCGGTGGCCATTGCCGTCTTTGGTTTCTTCGTCTGGGCCCATCATATGTTTATCATGGGTATTTCGAACTATGCCGTGCTGGTATTTTCACTGCTGACCATGCTGGTTGCCGTGCCCTCGGCCATCAAGATATTCAACTGGACATTTACGCTTTACAAAGGGTCGATTACCTTTGAAACGCCCATGCTTTATGCCTTCGGTTTCATGGGGTTGTTCACCATTGGCGGCATGACCGGGGTATTTCTGGGCGCTTCGGGCACGGACATTCACCTGACCGAGACTTACTTTATCGTGGCCCACTTCCACTTTGTCATGGTGGGCGGAATGTTGATGGCGTTTCTGGCGGGCATTCATTTCTGGTGGCCCAAGATGACCGGCCGCATGTATCCAGAGAAGATATCGCAACTGGCCGCCGTAGTTACTTTCATCGGCTTCAACCTTACTTTTTTTCCGCAATTCATTCTGGGCATGTTGGGTATGCCGCGGCGCTACGCTTCTTACCCGCCTGAGTTTCAGGTTCTGAATGTATTCTCGACGGCGGGCGCAACCATCCTGGGTGTCGGCTACCTGTTGCCCGTGCTTTACCTTCTTTGGTCGCTGAAGTACGGCGAGATCGCGGGCAACAATCCCTGGCAGGCCACTGGCCTCGAGTGGCAGACGCAATCGCCTCCGTTGACGGAAAACTTTACCGTAATTCCCGTCATGGATCACGAAGCTTACGACTATGAATGGCTGGAGAGCCAGAAAGCGAAAGAGGTGGCCAGTGCCGGATAACTCAGCCATTGCCCACGCCGGCCAGGAGGCTATAACTGCCGCACACCACGATGACGGCGATAACTCCGCTCATGCGGAGCATCCGGCCTATCTGCGCCATCACTTTGAATCGGTCGAGCAGCAGGCAGATACCACTAACTTTGCCATGTGGCTTTTCCTGCTTACTGAAGTTATGTTTTTCGGCGGGTTGTTCCTTGCTTACCTGATTCTGCGTAACTGGTACTACCCGGCCTTTGTTGTGGGCTCTCACCAGTTGAGCATCTTCTGGGGCACCACGAACACCGTGACGCTGATCGCCTCCAGCTTTACCATGGCCATGGGCGTGTGGTGCGCCGAGACAGGGCGCAGGAAGGGGCTGGTTCTGAGCCTGAGCCTCACCTTCGCTCTCGGCCTTGTCTTTCTCGGCATCAAGAGCATCGAATATCACGAGAAATGGGAGAAGCATCACATTCCCGGTCTGCATTACAGCGTGCAATCGTTTGTCAATCCTGCGTCTGACCCGGATATTGCCGAGTACCACGACAAGCCGCTCAACATGGACATGGCGCGCCACACGGAACTCTACTTCTTTCTTTATTTCGCCATGACCGGCATGCACGCCCTGCACATGATTATCGGCATCGGAATTCTCGCATTCATGATCTATCGCGCGCGAGCCGGGGCTTACACCTCGGGCCACGTAACGTTTGTGGAGAACTTCGGGCTTTACTGGCATTTTGTGGACATCATTTGGATTTATCTTTTCGCGCTGCTGTATTTGATCAGCAGACATCAATAAGGCAGGGAACAGGGAATAGGGAACAGGGAAATATGAAAACCGTCAGAGGATGAGCGTATGAGCGAGGAAACGAAGCAAACTGAGCATGAGCATCACATTGTCGGCCCAGGGGTCTACGTGGCCATTCTTCTGGCGTTGCTGGTGGGCACGGCGCTCACTGTCTGGGCGTCGTTTCTCGAACTGGGCCCGTGGAATCCCGTCATCGCGCTGGCCATTGCCACCACCAAGGCCATACTTGTGGTGCTGTTTTTCATGCATGTAAAGTACAGCACCAAGCTGACCAAGCTAACGGTCATGGCCGGCATCTTCATGTTTCTGGTGCTGATCTCGATGACTCTGGCGGACTACATGAGCCGCGCGTGGGGAAGCTGGTAGAGAAACAGGGAATAGTGGTCAGTGATTAGTGGATAGTGATCAGTGGCCACTGGGCCGGCACATTCGAAGAAAGGTCAGCCCAATGGACATCCCGCAGGAGCAAAACGGGTGTTCTCAGCCGCGGAGCGAATTAAAGAATCCCATCGCGCCGGCACCGTCCAAACACCGGTTCCCATTTCTGGTCTATAATTCGAGACAATTTCAATCCCGGTATCTGCGTGTTTCACACGATTTAATCCATTGAATTTCGATCAAGCCCTCCCGGGACGATGCCGATAACGGAGAGGGGAAATCGGAATCGCACTCAGGACGCGTGTGAACATTCGGGTCTTTCAGCGGTTTCATGGTGAACCTGCACCTGGCGGCAGGCCGGTCGAGTGCGCCTGTTTTCGTTCAATGCGCCCTCGCGGCGGCATTTCGCCCGAGTTGAGCCGGAGCGCCGGAAAATTGCTCGCCATGCTGCTATTCGCGGCGATGGCTGCCGTGCACGGCGCGGCACAAGCGACAACAACGAATGCGCAAGAGACGACCGCGGCCGATGCGGCAAGAGCGGCTGCGCGGCGGGCAAATCTACCTCCACGGGTGGCGCAGGCGGAGCGGTTCCTGGCCAAGCGCGGCGGGATGCGAAACTCGACCGGCAGCGGGAGTCAGCCATGGGCCAGAGCCGGACATCTAAGCCGGCGCGCACAGACGGCCGCGGCCGAAGCGGAATCCCTTGCCCAGTCTCAATCTCAGCAGGCGGGAAGCTCAGTCTGGCAGCCGCTTGGCCCCACAGCCGTTCTGTCAGAGAACTTTGGCCTGATTACCGGGCGCATCTCCGCGCTGGCGCTGGATCCGTCGGATGCAACCGGCAACACGCTCTACGTGGGCTCGACCGGCGGCGGTGTCTGGCGGTCGCAGAACGCGGCCACATCGAGCGCCGCCGGCATCAGTTTTACGCCGCTCACCGATGACCTCTCGGCCATGAGCGGCGCCGAGGACTCCTCGATCAGCATCGGCGCGCTCACGGTGCAACCGGGCGGAACGGGAGTGATATTGGCCGGCACGGGCGACCCCAACGATGCCCTCGACTCCTACTACGGCGCGGGAATTCTGCGCTCCAATGACGGCGGCACAACCTGGACCCTTATTCCCGGCACCGCCGATGGCATCTACAGCTTCGCCGGGGAGGGTTTTGTGGGCTTTGCGTGGAGCACGGTGAATACAAATTCCGTCTCGTGCGGCTCCAATCCCGTCGAGAATGTCGTGGTCGCCGCGGTCTCGCAGGCCTACGAAGGGACGCTGGTAAACGCAACGTGGCCCGGCGCGAGCTATGAAGGGCTGTACTACTCCACGGACGGCGGCCAGAACTGGTGTCTGGCCACGATTACCGACGGCAGCGGCGCGAACGTGCAGGGACCTAACACAACTTTTGCGCTGCCGGATGGAAATGCGGCGACCTCGGTGGTGTGGAACCCGGTGCGGAAACTCTTTATCGCGGCGGTGCGCTACCACGGCTACTATCAATCCACCGACGGCGTTAGCTGGATGCGGCTTGCGAATCAGCCCGGCGTGGCCTCGGCCACGGGCACGAGCGGGACCTTGAGCAGCGCATGGTGCCCGACGAACCCCGGCGGCACGGGGTTGCAGTCGTGCCCCATCTTTCGCGGAACGCTGGCGGTCAATCCGCAAACCGGGGACACCTTTGCCTGGACGGTGGACATCAACAACCAGGACCTGGGAATCTGGCAGGACTTGTGCTCGGTGAGCGGCAATGCCTGCGCCAGCCAGACGCTGACCTTCGCCCAGCAGTGGAGCACGACGGCTCTGGAGGCTGCGCCCCCGCTCGACACGACAATTGCCAATGGCGACTACAATCTGGCGCTGGCCGCTGTTCCCTCCGGGCAGGAAACGCTGCTGCTGGCCGGCGACAACGACCTGTGGGAAACGATGTGCCCGGTCTCGCAGGGCTGCAAGTGGCGCAATACCACCAATTCGACGACCTGCATGAGCGCGAAGGTGGGCGAGTACCAGCATTCGCTGGCTTGGAACGCCGCCAATCCGCTGGAGATTTTTGTGGGCAACGACAGCGGGCTGTGGCGCTCGACCGATGGCATTGCTGAGAGTGGGCAGGTTTGCAACGCGAGCGACGCCAACCATTTTCAAAATCTGAACGGCAGCCTGGGTTCGCTGGCCGAGGTTGAAAGCTTCGTTCAGTCCAGCGCGACGCCCTACACGATGATGGCCGGCCTGGGAGCCAGCGGAACCGCGGGTGTGAGCAGCACCACGGGCACTACGGCGGACTGGCCGCAGATTCTGGGCGGCGAGGGCGGGCCGGCGGCTATCGACCCCAATGACAGCGCCAACTGGTATGTGAACAATGCGGCGGGAGTTTCCATCTATCTGGGCGCGCCGCCGGAGGGAAGCACTCCGGGCGCGTTCAGCGCTGTGCTCAACTACGCAACCGACCCAGGCTCGACTGCGCCGGTCACCTCGGGCGGGGTTGCGGTCGCCGATGTGGTGAGGGATGGACTCAGCATGGCCGTCGAGCTTCCCTATGCGCCGGCGGCGTTTGTGGTGGACCCGCTCGAAAGCGCCGATTTGCTGATTGCCACCTGCCGGGTTTGGCGCGGGCCGGCCAATGGCGTGGGTTGGAGCGCGGCCAACGCCATCAGCCCCATCCTCGACGGCGTTACTGGAGAAAATGATTGCCTGGGCAACGCTCTCATTCGCTCGATGGCGGCCATAAAGCTGCCGGTTTCAACCTCGCTGCCCTCGGGCGGCGAGGTGGTTTATGTGGGAATGTATGGCTCGGCGAATGGGAACACGGCGCTGGCCGGCCATGTCCTGAGCATGACTTATAACGCCTCCACTCAACTCTGGTCCGCGCCCGCGGATCTGACCACGCTGAGCACAGTCACCAACGATTCCCATCCCATGAACCACTACGGGATGGACATCTCCAGCATCTTCATCGACTCCCACTACCCCACCGGGCAGACTGTGTACGTTACCGTCGCGGGGTTTCCGACCCTGAAGGAAAACGTGCAGACGGTTTACGGCTCGACCAACGGCGGCGCAAGCTGGACGGCGTTGACGGTCAACCTGCCCGCGGCTCCGGCCAACAGCGTGGTGGTGGACCCCGCGAGCGCGAGCACAGTCTACGTGGCCACCGACGCCGGAGTGTATTCGACGCTTCAGATTGGCTCGTGCGCGACCGTCACTTCCGGCTGCTGGGCGCCTCTGGGAAGCGGGTTGCCGAAAGCGCCGGTGGTTGAGCTGAGCGCCGCGCCCGCATCTTCGAGCGCGCACTACCTCGTCGCCGCCACCTACGGCCGCGGCATCTGGATGACCCCCTTGCTGGGAGCGGGCGGCACCGGCTCAGGTCCGGCTACCGACACCCTTTCGGCCACTGCGCTCGCCTTTCCCAACACGGCTTCGGGGCAACTCTCGACGGCGCAGACCGTGACGCTGACCAACACGGGCAGCGTGCCGCTGACTTCCATCGCCGTTTCCGTAAGCGGAGAATTTCAGCAGACAAACGCCTGCACCGCCAGCCTCGCGGCCAACTCCAGTTGCACCATCAGCGTCGAATTCGCGCCCACAACGACAGGGCTTCAGAACGGCACGCTGTCCATCTCCGACATTACGCGCTCACAACCGCAAACTGTGGCTCTCAGTGGCACGGGCATTGCCCCGGCGGTGCTCGGCGTCAACCCGGCGAGCCTGACTTTTACGGGGCAGACAGACGGCCAGCCCAGTTCGGCGCAGACACTCACTGTAAGCAACACCGGCGGCGCGCCCATGGACAATGTGGGCTTCCAGATTACCGGGAACTGGGCGAACAGTTTTTCACTTCAAGCCTCAACCTGCGGCGCCACTCTCAGCAATGCAAGCGGCCAGAACATTTGCACGGTCGGGGTGGTCTTTACCCCGCAGGCGGCGGGCGGCGCCACGGCCTCGCTGATTGTCTCTTCCTCAACCGCAGGCGTCGTGCCGGTCACTGTCCCGCTCAGCGGCACAGGCCAAACTCCGGCGGGGCTCAATGTGAGTCCGTCTCAGCTTCTTTTTCCCATCGTTACGCCGGGTCAGTCCAGTCCGTCTCAGACGGTGACCGTCACCAACACCGGCGGCTCGACGGCCAGTTCGCTCTCGCTCACGGCCACGCCTCCCTTCAGCCTTGTCCAAAACTCCTGCGGCGCAAGCCTGGCCGCCGGGGCAAGCTGTACCACCGGGGTAATTTTTTCGCCTTCCCTCAACGGGCCGTATACGGGCGCGCTCACCATCTCGTCCCCATCGGTGACCGGCTCGGCCAGCGTATCGCTCAGCGGAACGGGTGGAACGCCGGGCTCGGTCCAGGCGCTGCCCGGTATCGTCAACTTTACGAGTCAATCGGGAAGCGCTGAAATCGGAGTGGGCCTCACGAGCGCTCCCGTCACGGTGACCATCACCAATCCCGACAGCGTGAACAGCCTGGGCGGTTTTTCGCTGGCGGTCACGGCGGGCTTTCGCCTGGTGAGTACGACCTGCTCCTCTACGCTTGCCGCCGGGGCAAGCTGCACGGCGGCGGTCGAATTCGTGCCCACCACTCCCGGACCGCAGAGCGGAAGCCTGATTGTAACCAGCAGCGCGCTGCCGACGGGTGAGTTTGTGCCTTTATCGGGCATGGGCTTCGACTTCTCGATGACGCCCTCAGGCTCATCCAGCCTGACCATCGCCAACGGCCAGACCGCCGACTACAAATTAGTGATTACTCCGCTTCTTGGCTCTCAAGGCGTCTTCACATTCCAGTGCGGCTCGCTGCCTCCGAATTCGGCGTGCGTCTTCAATCCCACAAGCGAAGGCATTGCCGCCAACGTGAGCGGAAACGAAGTCGTCGAGATTGCCACCGGCCTCACCCAGACCGCAGCCAGCGCCTCGCGCCCGCCCTCGTGGCCGGCAGCGCCCTTGATCTGCGGGCTGATACTCGCGCCCTTTGCCCTCGCGCGCCGGCGCAGATTGCTCATGCTCGTTGCGCTGCTTGCAATTCTCGCGGGCGGCGTCACCAGTTGCACAACTTCCAACGTCATCTCCGGCGGAACGGCGCCCGGCCCCGGCTCCGGTTCCGGCATTACCGCGCCGGGAACTTTTCCCGTGGTTGTCACTGCAACCTCGAACGGCGTCCAGCACCAGGTCACACTTACGCTTATCGTGGACTGAATAGCCACGCGAGCGGGAGCCAAACCGATAAACGCTATACTTTATCTTCGAGCCTTCACTGCGAACGAGTTAGACAGGCCGTTCCAAGGGGCGCGAATGGAGAAGAGCAGCGCATGACAGCCAAAGTAACCGTAGAAGATGTCGAGCGCGTGGCCGAGTTGGCCCACCTTGAACTCAGCCCGGAAGAAACTCCGGCCATGCTGCATGATTTGAACGAGATTCTGGATTACGTAGCCGAGTTGAACGAGCTGGACACCACCGGCGTCGAGCCGCTGGCCCAGGTGAGCGATTTGCTGCTCGAAGGCGCGCACCCAGGCGCCCTGCGTGCCGATGCGCTCCGTCCCTCGCTCGATCGCGCCGCCGTCATGCCCCAGGCTCCGGAGACCGATGGGGTTTTCTTCAAGGTGCCCAAGGTGATTGAGCGATAGCGCTCCCGCGCGTGCGGCGGAAGCGCAAAAAAGGGCCAAAGATAAGCCCGCAATCCAAGCCAGGAAACGAGGAAGATTCACGTGCCGAGCGAAGCCAAACCAGTCGAAACGTTTGTGGGAAAGCCGAAAACCCTGGCCGAGTTGCGCGAAGGAATTACTTCTGGCCGCGCCAAAGCCGTTGATCTCGCCGCCGACTATTACGAGCGCATCGCGCAGAAAAATCCCCGCCTGAACGCCTATCTCAGCCTCACCAAAGAGCGCGCGATGGCGCAGGCCGCCCGCGTGGACGAAGCTGCCGCCAAGGGCGATCCTCTGGGAGTTCTGGCCGGCATTCCAGTCGGCATCAAGGACGTTCTTGTGATGAAGGGCGCTCCGGCCACGGCGGGCTCAAAGATTCTTGAAGGCTATTGCCCTCCCTACGACGCCACGGTGGTTTCGCGGCTCGAAGCGGCGGGCGCGGTGCTGCTGGGCAAGTTGAATTGCGATGAGTTTGCCATGGGCTCGTCCAACGAAAATTCAGCCTATGGTCCGGTGCGCAATCCGTTGGACACAGAGCGGGTTCCGGGCGGGTCGAGCGGCGGCTCGGCTGCGGCTGTCGCGGCCAATCTGGCCGTGGCCACGCTCGGCTCCGACACCGGCGGCTCCATTCGCCAGCCGGCCAGCTTTTGCGGGGTGGTGGGCGTTTTGCCCACCTATGGCCGCGTCTCGCGCTACGGGCTCATCGCCTTTGCTTCGTCCCTCGATCGTGTCGGCCCCTTCGCCGCCAATGTGCGCGACGCCGCCACGCTGCTGGCCGTTATCGCCGGCCACGACTCCCACGACGCCACCAGTTCTTCGGCTCCTGTCCCCGATTACGCCGCCGAGAGCGACAAGCCGGCTGCGGGCCTGCGCATCGGCGTTCCTGCCGAGTACTTCGGCGAAGGGCTTGACCCTGAGGTGGGCGAATCAATCGAGCGGGGCATTGCCGCGCTGAAGGCCGCCGGATGCGCCGTGAAGCCGGTCTCGCTGCCCCACACCCGCTATGCCATTCCGACCTACTACCTCATCGCCACGGCCGAGGCCAGCGCCAATCTGGCTCGCTTTGACGGCGTGCGCTACGGTTATCGCTCGCCCGCGCCGGAGAACCTGGCCGCCATGTACTCCCACTCCCGCGACGAGGCTTTTGGCGCCGAGGTCAAGCGGCGCATCCTGCTCGGCACCTACGCGCTCAGCGCGGGCTACTATGACGCCTACTACAAGAAAGCTCAACAGGTGCGGCGTCTGCTGGCCGAGGAGTTTCTGCGCGCCTTCGCCGAGGTGGACGCAATCGTAACTCCCACCGCGCCCACTCCTGCATTCAAGCTGGGCGAGAAGACCGGCGACCCGCTGGCCATGTATCTGGCCGACATCTTCACCGTCACGGCGAGTCTCGCGGGCATCTGCGGCGTCACGGTTCCCTGCGGGACAACGCAAACCGGACTGCCGGTGGGCATGCAAGTTCTGGCCGCGCATCTCAACGAGAGCGCGGCATTCCGTGTGGCGCGAGCCGTGGAGGCTGCGAAGATTTAGGAGCAAGTTGAATGAGCAAGACTGCAAGATTTTGGGCTTTGGTTGTGGCGGCGTTGATGGCCGTTCCTCTGACAATTTCAGCCGCCCCGCGCAAGACGCATACCGTGGTTCTCGGAGCCGTCAAGAAAGTTGCCTACTCGCGCACCGGCGATCCGGCCGGCGCAGCCCCTTCCGAAAACGAGTTGAAGGTACGCGCGCTGCTGGTGGACGGCGTTCTCAAGGAGTGGACCACCGGCGACGCCCACGACGTAACCGACCGCAGCTTTGTGGTGCGGCGCGTGCTCCGGCTCAACGACGCCTTGCCCACCGATAAACCCAGCGACAAGCCCGCTCCGGCTGCCGGCCATTGGGTTTGGCAGCGCGGCCCGTGGCTGCTGGTGGACCGCGCAACCGGCCACATTGTTGCCCTGAAATTGCCCGATTACGATCCCGGGGTGAGCCAGGTGAGCTGGTTCCGCGACTACGCAGCCTATTGCGGCGTAACCCCCAGCGGCAAGAGCCTTTATGCCGTGGTGGCTCAGGTGGCTGCACGCAAGGCGGTGCTGTCTAAAAAACTCTCTGCCTTCGACCCGGAGAGCCGTCCCGACCCCGTTTGCGGCCCAGCCGAGTGGCAGAGGGAGCCGCTGCGCGTCACCTTTCATCCCACCGGCAAAGAGCAGGCGAACTTCGACATCGTTCCCGGCTCCGCCGTGCTGGTGGAGGACGCTGGCGACGAGCCGGAAACCCCGGCTGCCGCCCCGGACGCCAAGAAAAGTGGTCAGTGAACAGTGAAAAGTGGCCGGTTTTCAACGGCTGCGGCCCTGCGCCTTGACACGCCCCCGGCTCCGCGTATCTTATCTATCAAGGCACTCTTTTGGAATCCAGCCGGAATGGGCGCGAGGGAATTGGCGCGGCCTCACGATTTGGATTTCCAGTGGAAGGCTGTGTCGAACAGGAAGCAGACGGCAGTTGGGTCGCAGGCAGGCACGCAGTCGCGGGTGTGGAGTTCAAAACCACGACGAGCGGCAACTGTGCCCACACTCCGCGTGTTCGGGCTTGAAGCAAACAGTGGCCCGGGCCAGTCTGGATCGTTCCCGGAGACAAATTTTTTCGAGCGGGCTCCTGGCAGACGGCCGGGTGTGCCTGCGCCCTGAAGAGTGCCGCGGTTTTGTGCGGCCCAGGGGCTGGCAAGAACAGGATTGGGGATGAGCGTGGCAACGAGTTTGGCTTTGTTGATGTTTCTGCAGGCTGCCGGAGGCGGAGGCGGCTTTGCGATGCTTCCCATCCTGCTGATCATCCCGGTTTTGTACCTGGTGATGATTCGTCCGCAGCAGAAGCGGCAAAAGCAGTGGCAGCAGATGCTCGCCGGCATCAAGACAGGCGACCGGGTAACGACAGCGGGCGGCATTCGCGGCGTCATCGTCTCCATCAAGGACGATGGAATCGTGA
>Ga0326727_10022296_pt1 | contig 12264 bp, 12 predicted proteins | sample MB2enrmetagenome_FD_207643 | JGI IMG/M metagenome (GOLD analysis project Ga0326727, IMG submission 207643) | Lab enriched peat soil microbial communities from McLean, Ithaca, NY, United States - MB29MY | ecosystem: Environmental > Terrestrial > Soil > Wetlands > Peat | place: USA: New York... | reverse complement strand
TGCCGGACCCACCAAGGTTCAGGGCCCTGCCAAGACGAAGATGGGGGGCCTGCAGTATTGGGACATCAAAGTTGGCACCGGGACCGAGGCCAAGGAAGGCAGTCACGTCGTCGTGAACTACACCGGTTGGCTGACCAACGGCAAGAAGTTCGACAGCTCGGTCGGCCGGGAGCCCTTCGACTTCAAATTGGGCGCGGGAGAGGTAATCAAGGGTTGGGATGAGGGCGTGGAAGGGATGAAAGTCGGGGGCAAGCGGCAATTGCGCATCCCGGCGTCGCTCGGCTATGGCGCTCAGGGCGCTGGCGGAGTGATTCCGCCGAACGCAACGCTTATCTTCGATGTGGAATTGCTGCGCGTGAAGTAAGCGTTGGCGCTGTAGCCCTGGTCCCGCCCGGCGGGACCAGCGCTGCAGCTTCCCGGCACGAGCGCAGCTTGCTACGTTGTCTTCGTTCTTGCTCGCGGGCAGTCAGAGAAAGGCACCGCCTTCCCGCTTCAGGTTCGCCATGTACTCGCGCCAGGTCTTGAAGCAATTTCAGAACACCCGCCACGTCGGCGATCTGCCGAATGCGGATGCGTATGTTCAGGTGGATAATCCGGCTTGTGGAGACATCCTGCAACTGGCGATCAAGGTGGCGAACGGCAGTATTGCCGACGCGCGGTTTCGCGCCCGTGGTTGCGTAGCGGCCATTGCCTGCGGAGCGCAACTGGTGGAGATGATTCTCGGCAAGCCCTTGGCCGAAGCCCAGGGCTTGCGGCGCGAACTGCTGGTGGAAGCATTGGGCGGTTTGCCGGAAACCTCGATGCACGCCAGCCATCTCGCCATGGACGCCTTGGCGGCGGCACTCAAGGCAGCCCGCCTTCCCTTGCAGGCGGGAGCTCGGGAAAGGCCATCTCGCCCCATGACAGAAGTGGTGGCCGCACTGATCGTGCGCCAGGACCGCATCTTGATTTGCCAGCGAACGGAGCGTCAAGCCATGCCGCTCAAGTGGGAATTTCCCGGCGGCAAGATCGAGGCCGGCGAGCAGCCACGCGCAGCGTTGCGGCGCGAACTCGACGAGGAACTCGGCATCAGTGCCACCATTGGCGACGAGGTCACCCGCTTCCAACACCACTACCCCCGCGGCAAAGCTGTTGACTTGCGTTTCTTCGTGGTGCACGAATGGCAGGGCGAGATCCAGAACCGCATTTTCCGCGACTTCCGCTGGGCTTTGCGCGCCGAACTTCCCGGCTTCGACTTTCTCGATGCCGACCAGAGACTGATTGAAGACATTGCCGCGGGAAAGCTGAGTTTCTGAGCGGGCCTACTGCGCAGTCCAGATGGAACCAATGGTCATGACGATGACCACGATGGTGGTGACCCAGGCGATGATGTTGAACAGGTGCGAGTTGGTGTATTTCCCCATCAACTCCCGCTTATTGATCAACAAAAGCATAAATACCAGTACCAGCGGCAGCACTGCTCCGTTGACCACCTGCGAGAGAATCGTGATCTTGATCAGCGGGAAATTCGGAATCAGGGTGACGCCGGCGCCTGCCGCAATGAGGACGGTATAGAGCCAGTAGAACACCGGGGCTTCCCGGAAGCGCCGGCCCACTCCGGACTCCAGCCCCAAGCCTTCGCACACGGTGTAGGCCGTGGATAGGGGCAGAATGGAGGCCGAAAAGAGCGAAGCATTCAGCAATCCGGCGGCAAACAGGATGTAAGCGTAGTCCCCCGCCAGCGGCCGTAGCGCCTGAGCGGCATCGGCGGCGTCGCGAATATTCGTGTGGCCGTGCACGTATAACGTCGCGGCACAGGCCACGATGATGAACCAGGCCACCAGATCGGTAAAGAAGCAGCCGGCAATTACATCGACCCGCGACGCACCGTACTGCTCTTCGGAAACGCCCTTCTCGACAATCGACGACTGCAAATAGAATTGCATCCAGGGCGCGATGGTGGTTCCGATTACCGCGAGCGCCATGTATAGATACGCCTGCTGGCCGAGGATATGTATCGCCGGCGGCTTCACGGTTGCCACCAGCGATTCCTTCCAGGCCGGTCCGGCCAGCGAACCGGCTACGATGTAGCAGATATAAAAACCGGAGGCGGCCAGGAATACCTTTTCCACGCTCTTGTAGTTGCCCTTCACCACCAGCAGCCAGACCAGCACCGCGGCAATGGGAACGCTGATATATTTGGAAATCCCAAACAGTTCCAGACTGAGAGCAACCCCGGAGAACTCCGCCAGTACATTGCCGAAATTGGTAATCAGAATGGCCAGCATCACGATGGCCGTGATGCGGAACCCGTATTCCTCCCGAATGAGATCGCTAAGGCCTTTGCCCGTCACCGCGCCCATGCGGGCGGACATCTCCTGCACCACCACCAGTGCAACCGTCATGGGGATGACGATCCACAGCAGCAAATAACCGAATTGCGCGCCCGCCTGGGAATAGGTGGTGATGCCGCCGGCGTCGTTGTCCACATTGGCCGTGATTATGCCCGGACCGACAACCGCCAGAAACATCAGGATCTGGAGTTTCCACCGCTTGAGAAACTTCATAGGGAATCCACGCGCAAGAAATTGAACTTTCAGAATAAAACGCCGAACCCGAATACGACTACCTAAAAACAAAAATATCGCCACGCTGTTAAAATTGACGCAGTGAACCCATCGGTCCGCCTTGTGGCAATCGACATCGACGGCACGCTGTTGGGCACCACGTCCCAGGTGCCGGAAGCGAATGTGGCCGCTTTACGCCGGGCTCAGGCGCAAGGTATCGAGATCGTTCTCACCACTGGACGGCGCCACACCTTTGCCCTTCCCGTCGCGGAATCTCTGGGCTTCGACCTTTGGTTGATCAGTTCGAATGGCGCCATCACCCGATCCATTCACGGCGAGCTTTTTCATCGCGATTTGCTGCCCGTCACTGTCGCCCGCCGCCTGGTCACTCATATGAATTCCTTCCGCCGCAACACGGTTTTGACTTTTGATCGGGAGACTCGCGGAGCAATCGTGATCGAAAGTGCGGAAGAATTGAATGCCAGCATCGCCCGCTGGATGGAAAAGAACGCGGAACATATCGAGCAAGTCGCGAATCTGGAAGTGGCGCTGACGGCCGATCCCGTGCAGGCGATGTTTTGCGGCCGCATTGCCCTGATGCAGCAGGCAGAGGCGCATCTCAAGCGCGGCGGTTTTGCCGGCGAGATTACTCTTCTTAAGACGCAATATGACGCCCGCGATCTGTGCATCCTGGACATCCTCAATCGCGATTGCTCGAAAGGACATGCCCTGAAGCGTTGGGCCGAACACCGGGGGATCAAACCGCAAGAGATTGTCGCCATTGGAGATAACTACAACGACGTGGAAATGCTTGAGTTTGCCGGAATCCCCGTTATCATGGGAAATGCCTGTGAGCATTTGAAGCAGAACGGTTGGCGCGTTACCCTCCCGAACGATCAGAACGGGGTGGCCGCCGCTTTACAGCAACTTGGTATCTAGCGATGCTTTTTGTCCGAAGATTCGCGTGTCTGGCTCTCGTAATGGCCACCGCCATGGGCGCGCGGGCCACCGAAGTGGCAGTCCTGCAGAACGGTTTTGAGATCCGCCACGAGCGCCACGAGCAAGCCGGAGCCACTACCCGCCTTTACCTGGAGGCTGCCGCCGACAGCGGATATGTGGATGTTCCGACGGATCAGATCGTAAATTTCCGTCATGAAGACAGCCCGTCGCCGGCGGCGGCCACTCCGTCCACAGCCGTTGGGTCCAAGTTGTCCCAGAAAGATATCAATGAGCTGGTAAGCGCCGCCAGCACGCGTCACAGCATCGACCCCGATCTCATTTCCAGCGTGATCCATGCGGAGAGCAACTTCAACCCCAGTGCCCGCTCTCCCAAGGGCGCCCAGGGATTAATGCAGCTGATGCCCGGCACGGCCTCGCGGCTCGGAGTGAGCGATGCCTTTCAGCCGGACCTGAATATCGATGCCGGCACACGCTATCTGCGCCAGTTGCTGTTGCGCTACGACGACGACATGGTGAAAGCGTTGGCCGCGTACAATGCCGGCCCGGAGCGCGTGGAACAGTATCGCGGAATTCCGCCGTATCCCGAGACTCACGCTTATGTGGCGCGGGTCATCCGCGATTTTAATCGCAAGAAACAGGCACAAGGCCAGGCCAGCCCGGTGGTCCCGGCGCACACCAGGTCTTCCGTAACCGCTAAAAAGCAGGTCCGTAAGCGCGTTCCGGCCACTCACCCCCCGGCAAACCCATCGGCCCGGCCGGCGCCCACTCCGTCCACCGTCGCGCTCGCGCCCGGGAAATGAGCTTTCGGTTGTCCTTCCCGGTTGACCGCGCTTGACGCATCGTTTAACGTGCAAGATTGGCCTTCGTCGAAGAGAGACGGTAGTGTGCGCTGGCGTTTTGCTCCCACATAAGGCTTGCCATTTCATGACAAAAAAGCGAGTTCTAGCACTAACGGCAGTTTTGGCGATTCTGGGTGTGCTGATCTACATGCAGTTTCGCACCTGGCGGACCTTCGACTGGAAGGCATTCACCGCCATCACGGGAGGGCTTTGGCGCGGCGCCGGCCTGTTTCATCTCGTCGTCGCCATGGTGCTGATCTATTCCACATATTGGCTGCGCGCCCTGCGCTGGAAACTTTTTCTGAAACCGGTGCGGCACGCGCATATGGCGAGCCTGGTGCCCACGCAGATCATCGGCTTTACCGGATTGGCGCTGCTGGGACGTCCGGGCGAACTGATTCGTCCTTACCTGATTGCCAAGAAGGAAAGCCTGACCATGTCGTCCCAGCTGGCGGTCTGGACGGTGGAGCGCATTTTCGATGTTGGCGCATTTACGATACTGATTTGCATCAACGTATTCTTCTTCGGACATAAGCTTCCCCATACCGAGGCCTTGTACCGGGCCGCCGCCGCTCTGCTGGCCCTGGTTACCGGCATGGGGTTGGCCGCCTGTTTCGTCCGCTGCAACAGTCAGGCTGTAGCCGACTGGATGGAGCGCCGCGTCTCCGTAATCTCGTCCACATTGGGCACCGCGGTCTCGTCCAAAGTCCGCGCTTTCGGGGAGGGTTTGCATACCATTCACGATGGCGGAACATTCCTGCAACTGGCCGGGCTATCCATTGTCATATGGTTTGTCATTGCGCTGTCCTATCGCTTTGTGCTGCATGCCTATCCGCAGGCTTACCCGTTGCTGCACCAGATGTACGTGCCGCAGGTGTTATTGCTGATGGCTTCCAGCATGGTGGGATCGATGCTTCAGCTCCCGGCGGTCGGCGGCGGTTCCCAATTGGCCGTAATCACCATGCTTTCGACATGGTTCGCGGTACCGCACGAACAGGCGGTCAGCGCCGGCATCCTGCTATGGCTGGTCACCTTCATGTCGGTCATTCCGGCTGGCTTGGCGCTCTCCCGTCACGAACATGTCTCCATACGCAAACTGACCGAAGAGACCGCCGTCCAGGAAGCGCAGCCCGTGTCCGGGGAGTAACCAGGCCGGCTCATTCGGAAATTACAAATAACGAATTACAAATTAGAATGTTTGCACCGGTATAACATTCGCGATTCTTGGAGATTTCCGGGTGCAGAAATGAAGTGCCCCTTTTGCGGGTTCGCCAACGATAAGGTAGTGGATTCACGCGAGAGCAAGGAAGCCGAGTCGATCCGCCGGCGCCGGGAATGCCTGCAGTGCGGCAAGCGCTTTACCACGTACGAGCGCATCGACGAGATTCCCTATATGGTCGTCAAGAAGGACGGCCGGCGCGAAAAGTTCGAGCGGCAGAAAGTGCTCAGCGGCCTGCTGCGCGCCTGCGAGAAGCGCCCGGTTTCCATGGCCCGCCTGGAAGAGATCGTCAACCGGGCGGAATCCTATGTCGTCGAGTCTCCCGATCGGGAGCGCAGCACCAAGGAAATCGGTCAGTTGCTGATGAACGAACTGAAGAAACACGACAAGGTCGCATACGTGCGTTTCGCCTCCGTTTGTCTCGACTTCAAGGACGTGCACGAGTTCCTCAACGAATTGCAGGAACTCTTGAAAGTCAAAGAGCCTCCGGTCAAATCAAAGCAGCGAACGATGTAAACAGTTGCGTGAAAAGGTTTACAGTTTACAGTTCGCAGTTCACGGCCAGGAGATACCGGGCTGTCGCCGGCGATTATGGCGAGGCCAGAGTGGCAAGAACGCACTGAATGGATCGTCCGGCTGTACACTGTGAGCTGTAAACTGTGAAGCTTTTTTGAGGGAAAACGATGGCATACAAAGTTACTCTGATTCCTGGAGACGGCATCGGACCGGAGGTTACGGACGCGGTGGTCCGGATTCTGGAAGCTACCGGTATCAAGTTTGATTGGGAACCGTTCGCGGCCGGCGCCGGGGCATACGAGAAGTATGGCGAGTATCTCCCTCACGAGTTGATCGAGTCCTTCGAGCGCACCAAGCTTGGACTCAAGGGGCCAATCACCACCCCGGTGGCACGCGGGTTCGCCAGCATTAACGTGTCGTTGCGGCAGCGCTTCGAACTGTTTGCCAATGTCCGCCCCATCAAGAATTTGCCTGGCGTGCCCACGCATTACCCCGACGTGGATCTGGTGATCATTCGCGAGAATACGGAAGGGCTTTATTCCGGTATCGAGCACGAAGTGGTGCCCGGCGTGGTCGAAAGCCTGAAGATTATGACCGAGAAGGCCTGCACGCGCATCTCCCGCTATGCCTTCGAATACGCGCGCCGGTTCCAGCGTAAAAAAATCTTCGCCATTCACAAGGCCAATATCATGAAGTTGTCGGATGGCCTGTTTATCCGCTGTTCCCGCAAGATCTCGGAGGAATATCCGGAGATCGAATACGGCGAGCACATCATCGACAATACCTGTATGCAATTGGTGTCCAATCCCTATCAGTACGACATGCTGCTGATGGAGAACCTGTACGGCGATATCGTCAGCGACCTGTGCGCCGCCTTCGTCGGCGGACTGGGACTGGTCCCCGGCGCCAATATCGGGGCAAGTTGCGCCATCTTCGAAGCGGTGCATGGTTCGGCTCCCGACATCGCCGGCCGCAATATCGCGAATCCGACGGCGCTCTTGCGCTCCGGCATTCTGATGCTGCGCCATCTCGGCGAGACCGCGGCCGCCGACCGCGTGAAGCAAGCCGTCTACCGCGTGTACCGTGAGAAGCGCCACTTGACGCGGGATGTCGGCGGTACGGCATCCACCACGGAATTTGCGGATGCCGTGATCGGGGCCCTCGCGGCGCCGGCACCGGGAGCAAAATAGAAGGTTTCACGGTTTCGCACTACGTGGATCCAGGCACGAAATGCTTCGTACCGCGTCATCCCAAGTATTTCTGCTTCGCCACCCTGTGCCTTCGCGTATATTCTTGGGATACGCATATCGCGATTGAAACTTTGAAGCTTCGAGCGGAAGCGAGTACGTGGACAATCACGCCACGATCCTTCACAATACGGGATTCACCTGCGGAGAGGAATGTTGAAGAAAACGCCTTATCGAGCAAAGATTACCGCCCTGGGAACGTATGTCCCACCCCGCGAACTCACCAATGCCGACCTGGAAAAGATGGTCAATACCTCCAACCAGTGGATTATGGAGCGTACCGGAATCCGCACGCGGCATATCGTGGATCGCGGCGTGGCCGCCAGCGATTTGGCCGCCGCCGCGGCCCGCAACGCTTTGACCGACCGTGGCATCAGCGCCGCCGAGGTTCAGGCCGTAATTGTCGGTACGGTGACGCCCGACATGCTGTATCCCTCCACCGCCTGCCTGGTGCAGCACAAGCTGGGGATTCCCAAAGCCTGGGGCTATGACCTGTCCGCGGGATGTTCCGGATTCATTTATTCCCTGTCGGCGGGCGTGGCGCTGATCAACAGCGGCATGCACGACAAGGTTCTGGTCATCGGTGCGGACGTAAACTCGTCGATGATCGACTACACTGATCGTTCCACCTGCGTATTATTTGGCGACGGCGCCGGCGCCGTGTTGCTGGAACCGGCCACCGACGGCGAGGACTGCGGAATTATCGACTACTTGCATGAGATCGATGGCGCGGGCGGGGAGTTTCTCTGTCGCCCCGGCGGAGGCAGCCTGCACCCGGCATGGATGCCCGAAACTACGCCGCAAATGCACTTTGTTCATCAGGACGGCCAGCAGGTGTTCAAGTTCGCGGTGCGCCGAATGTCCGAAATGTGCGGCGAGATTCTGGAACGCAACGGCCTGTCCGGCAAAGATCTCGATTGTTTTATCCCGCATCAGGCCAATCTGCGAATCATCAACGCCACCGCCGAGCGGCTGAATCTGCCCAAGGAAAAAGTCATCGTCAATATCGAGCAATACGGCAACACCACGGCCGGCACGATTCCGCTGGCAATGGGTACCGCCCGCGATACCGGCCGGCTTAAGAAAGGCGACCTGGTGCTGCTGGCGGGAGTAGGCGCCGGTTTTACCAGCGGAGCGACATTATTGCGCTGGGCAATTTAGAGGCGGCCCTCGGCTTTCGGCTGTCGGCCCTCGGCCAAAAGCAAAGCGTGGTTCGGCTTCAGCAAGAAGGAAAAATGCAAGAGGGCGCGGTTGAATCCGCGCCCTCTGTACATAACCGCTGTGCTGCTTGCTGTTGTTTGACCGAAGGCCGACGGCCGAGGGCGCTTACGGCTTAGTCATCGTCTCCGGCCGTACAATCTGATCAAACTCTTCCCCGGACAGATAACCCAGTTTCAAGGCGGCTTCCTTCAGGCTGCTGTGCTCCACATGCGCGGTATGTGCGACTTTCGCCGCCTTGTCATAACCGATTTTGGGCGCCAGGGCCGTAACCAGCATCAGCGAATTGTTCACATACCAGTCAATCCGGTCACGATTCAGTTCGATGCCCTTGACCATGAACTCGACGAAGCCGTGGCAAGCGTCGGTAATCAGGGTGACCGAGTGCAGGAAGTTATAAATCATCACCGGCTTGAAAACATTCAGCTCGAAATTGCCCTGGGAGCCGGCAAAGCCGATGGCGGCCGTGGCGCCGTGGACTTGTACGGCCACCATGGTCATGGCTTCACACTGCGTGGGATTCACTTTTCCCGGCATGATGGAAGAGCCCGGCTCGTTTTCCGGAATCACCAGCTCGCCCAGGCCGCAGCGCGGACCGGAAGCCAGCCAGCGAATATCGTTGGCAATCTTCATCAGCGATGCCGCCAGCGTCTGCATCGCGCCCTGGGCAAAGACCAGCTCGTCGTGTGCCGAGAGCGCGGCGAATTTATTGGGATGCGAACGGAACGGCAGTCCGGTGAGTCCGGCAATCTTTTGGGCGGCGCGCTCGGCAAATTCGGGATGCGTGTTCAGCCCGGTGCCGACCGCGGTGCCGCCGATGGCCAATTCGTACAGTCCCTCTAACGCCTGCTCCAGCCGATGAACGTCCCGCTGCAGCAGGCTGACCCACCCGGAAAACTCCTGTCCCACGGTCAGGGGCACCGCATCCTGAAGATGCGTGCGGCCAATCTTCACCACCTCCGCGAACTCTTTCGCCTTGGCGTCAAGCGCATCGCGCACGGTTCGGATCGCCGGAATCAGCGCATTATGGACGCGCTCGGCTGCCGCGATATGCATGGCGGCGGGGAAAGTGTCGTTGGACGACTGCGACATGTTGACGTGATCGTTGGGATGGATTGGATTCTTGGAGCCGAGAACACCGCCGGCCAATTCGATGGCCCGATTGGCAATGACCTCGTTTACGTTCATATTGGTCTGCGTGCCGCTGCCGGTCTGCCAGATGCGCAGCGGAAACTGATCGGCCAGCTTGCCTGCAATCACTTCATCGGCGGCGCCGGCAATCAGCTTGGCCTTATCGGCCGGCAACTTGCCGAGGTCCTGATTTACCAGTGCCGCGGCCTTCTTGAGGATGGCAAAAGCCCGGATCAGTTCCGGCGGCATGGTGTCCCGGCCAATATTGAAATGATGCAGCGAACGCTGCGTCTGCGCGCCCCAATAAACGTTTGCGGGCACCTCGATCGTGCCCATGCTGTCCGATTCCGTGCGAGTAGCGGCTTTGGTATGTTCTGCAGTTGCCATGCTGTTCTCCGAGTTGCGGGTCATGAGTCGCGAGCTGAAAGTAAACCCGATCTCAAGTCGCGACAACGGCGCGCTCTTGTTTTTAATTATCCCATCTTTGAGACTTCCAATTCCTCATGGCGCGTCAACGGCTCAGCATGCAACTCACAAATTGCCCCATCAGGCTCGCCACTCGCCACCCGCAACTCGCAACTAAATAAAAACAACTCTGGGATGAAACAACGTCCCCGCCACGCGGCTGGCGATGGCGATCAACTGGTTCTGGCCGTAAAAGACCTTGATCCGCGGGGCGTTCGACATCTCCGGCAAGTTGACGGCCCTCCCGGCGCGGATCATGGCGGCGCTCTCGTCGGTGGCCGTAACCCCGGGAAGTCCCGGGAGCAACCGCCGCAGGTGAACAAACAAGGCCTCCGGCTCGCCCTGTTGACTTGCCGCTTCTACTTCCGCCAGCGTTCGAGCGTCGGCCAAATCGAACTCGGCCAGCACGGTTCTCCGCAAGCCTGACAGGTGCGCGCCCATCCCCAGTAACTGACCCATCTCATGTGCAATGGAACGCATATAGGTTCCGGAAGCCACACGCGCGCAAAAATGCGCCCGCTCCGGGGTCATCCCCAGGATTTTCAATTCCTTGACTTCGATTTCCACCGGCTCGAGCTCGACCTCCTGCTTCTTACGCGCCAGTTTGTAAGCCGGAACTCCCCCGATCTTTTTGGCCGAGAACGGAGGCGGCGTTTGCCGAATCCGGCCACAGAAGCGCCCGGCGACCGCGCGCACCTGCTCCAGGGTTGGCCGCGCGTCCGACGGCAGCCCGGCTGGCTCCCCTTCCGCGTCGTAGGTGTCGGTGGCAAAGCCGAAACGAATCTCCCCTTCATAGGCTTTCTCCGACGCGTTATAGAACTGCGCCAGGCGCGTCAGCCGGCCCAGCACCAGCGGCAGCACGCCGGTCGCCATGGGGTCGAGTGTCCCCAGGTGCCCCACAGACTTTTCCTGCAGCAGGCGGCGCACGCGGTTCACCACGTCATGCGAAGTCATCCCCGCCGGTTTGTCGATTACCAGGACTCCATTCATCGTCACAGTCTGCTATCGTGTTTTTATGCTGAATTCTCCATCGCCCGGGAAAGAACCGGCCTCATCCGCCGCTCCCGGCTTGGACATGCGCAAGAGTTAAGTGTAGCAAGATGATTCCCATACGCGACGACGCACCCCGTTTTTGTACGCCTTATGTGAACTATTTTCTCGTGGCGATCAACGTGGTCGTGTTTATCTTCGAAAAACTGCATCCGCGCCAGCTCGACGCGCTGATGTTCCAGTTCGGCTTCGTTCCGGTGAAGGTTACGGCCCTGCTCAGCGGCATACAACGAGTCAATGCGCATGGCTTCGTTTATCACGTCAGTCCCGACACCGCGCTGCTGCCCGTGCTCACGTCAATGTTTCTTCACGCGTCGTGGCTGCATTTAATCTTCAACATGTGGGCGCTTTGGATCTTCGGTGACAACGTGGAAGACTATCTGGGACATTTCCGTTATCTGGTGTTTTATTTTCTGACCGGCACCGGAGCGGCGGCGCTGCATTATGCCATCAACAGCCGTTCCGCACTGCCCACGGTGGGAGCCAGCGGCGCCATTGCCGGAGTGATGGGCGCCTACTTGATTCTCTATCCTTCGGCCAAGGTGTTGACGCTGGTTCCGCTCTTGTTCTTCATCACATTCATCAATCTGCCTGCCTGGCTGGTGCTGGGATTCTGGTTTCTCGCGCAGTTCCTCAGCGGTACGGCCACCGCCATCGCTCCTTCCGCCTCGACTTCAGGAGGGGTGGCGGTCTGGGCCCATGTGGGAGGATTTCTTTGCGGAATTGGCCTGATCAAGCTATTCCCCAAACGGCCCCGCCGCCTCCGCGTGGGCGCGTGGTATGGATAGATCTCGTAGTGAGAGAATCGGAAGAATCGAACGCAGAGGACGCAAAGGAATCAGGGCAAATTTGCAGTTTCGTAATTCTTAATTCTGATTTGAATAGCGGGCACTGCTGGAGGTCGAAGAGCAATTACAAATTCAAAATCTCCTCCGCGTCCTTTGCGTCCTCTGCTATGAAAATGTTTTAAGCTGCTGTTTGCCACTCGATGGTGACTTTGCAGCCCATACGCTCCAGGCGGTGAACCAAGTTCCGAGCAATGGCATTCTTGTTGAGTTTGTCGAGATAAAGAT
>Ga0326727_10022295_pt1 | contig 12264 bp, 10 predicted proteins | sample MB2enrmetagenome_FD_207643 | JGI IMG/M metagenome (GOLD analysis project Ga0326727, IMG submission 207643) | Lab enriched peat soil microbial communities from McLean, Ithaca, NY, United States - MB29MY | ecosystem: Environmental > Terrestrial > Soil > Wetlands > Peat | place: USA: New York... | reverse complement strand
CTCCGAGAGCGCGTCCAGGTGGTCAAGCGCTTCGAGGATCCAGATCCCCCGCCCCAGGAGGATCTTGTGCGCCTCGAAGTCGGTGTTCGAGAACGGGTCGATCCCGAGCGTGTCGGTCCCGATCCCCCGGATCCCTTGGTCGGCGACCCACACCGCCGCTTCCGGTGTGAGGCCGGGGAAGTCGTAGAGGTAGAGGCGCGTCGGCGCCCGCTGGTGGCTCCACCCGGTTTCGACCAACACGACTTCGGGCTGGAACGACTTCGGCCAGTGCGAGCGTAGAAGGTCGGCCCCGATCAGGGGTCCGGAAAGGTCGTTTCGGAGGTCGAGCACGGCAGCACGACCGATCAACTTCTCCGGGGGGATCCGGTCGACCGTGAGGCCGTCCTCGAGGAAATGGTAGGGCGCGTCCAGGTGGGTGCCGGTGTGCGTGAGACAGCTCACGCGCTCGATCGAGTACCCGTCCCGCGGGATCAGGCCGACCGGTTCGAACACCGGGAGCGGCGAGCTGGGCCACGTGGCCATGTGAGTCTCTAGGAGAGCGGTCAGGTCGTGGACACGGGGGGTCTCGGACACGGTCGCCGGGAGCGAGTCGGGCTACAAAAGCCGAGGGGCGGGCCGCCTACCGCTCGCCGCGTTGGGCGCCGTGACGCTCCAGGAATCGGCCGAGGCGCTGCATCCCGTCGTCGAGCTGGTCGACCGAGCTGCTGTAGGAGATCCGAACGTGACCTTCTCCGCGCGGGCCGAACGAGCTCCCCGGAACGAGCGCGAGCCGTTCCTCGTCGAGCAGGCGACGCGCGAACTCGACCGAGGTCATCCGGAGGTCGTACGCCGGGAACACGTAGAAGGCACCTTCCGGTCGGGCGTACGTGATCCCCGGAAGGTCATCGAGGCGGGCGAGAAGGCCGTCCCGGCGCTGCCGGAAGATCTCGCGAAACCGGGCCTCGTCGGGTCCGGCGTTCTGAAGGGCCCAGAGGCAGGCCTTCTGGATGAACGGCGGTATGCAGGTCAACGTGTGCTCCATCACCTTGACGAGGCGGGCTCGAATGGTGGGAGGCGCCGCAGCGAAGCCGACACGCCAGCCGGTCATCGCATAGATCTTCGAGAAGCTCCCGACTGTCACGACGGGCACGTCGGCCTGCGCGAGGCTCGCGGGAGCGACGTGGGTGCCTTCGTAGATCAGGGACTCGTAGGTCTCGTCGCTCAGGATCGTGAGGTTGTGGTCGCGCGCGATCGCGATCGCGGCCTTGACCTCATCCCGGCGGAGGATCCGACCGGTCGGGTTCCCGGGGGTCACCAGGATGAGGAGGCGGCTCCGGGGAGTGACCGCGTTCTCGAGGGCCTCCGGGTCGAGGGAGAAATCCCGGCGCAGCGGGACGTAGACGGGCTTCGCACCGGTGAGTCGGACGGGTTGGTCGAAAAGGTAAGTGGGATCCGGGAGCAGGACCTCGTCCCCGGCGGTCACGGTCGCGAGCAGGGAGGCGTAGATCGCGAACTTCGCGGAGAGCACGACCATATCGTCGGCGGTCACCGGAATGTGGTGCCGAGACGACAGCCGGCCGGCGATCGCTTCGCGCAGGTCGGGCATTCCCTGGGCCGAGACGTACCGGGTGAATCCCTCGTTCATCGCCCGGTAGGCCGCGTCGCGGATGCCGACGGGCGTCTCGAAGTCGGGCTCCCCGATGTGGAGCCCCAGCACAGGTTCGCCGCGACGCCGCAGCTCGAAGATCCGGTCGATGAGCGAGAGGATCGGGGAATCGGGGATCTCGTCGATCAGCATCGGGTCGGCCAGCCGTCCTAGGTTTAAGGGCGTGCCGACCACGGGGACGGGTCTCGCCCCTCGGAATGGCCCGTCTACGCTAGCGGAGGTCCGCGGACGAAGGCGCGGCCGACCTTGCGGAACGCGCGGGCCCGGTGGGAGATCGCGTTCTTCTCGTCCGGGGGAACCTGCGCGAACGTCCGGTCCCAGCCTTTCGGGACGAAGATGGGGTCGTAGCCGAATCCGTTCGTGCCGGCCGGTGCGCGGGCGATCGTCCCCCAGACCTCGCCCACGAACAACCGCTGGTGCCGCCCTTTCTGGAGTCCCGCGACGGTCCGGAAGAAAGCATGACGGTCCCGGTGCCTCAGCAGCTCGAAGATCGGGTCGAACTTCCAGAGGCGAAGGAAGTGGGCCGAGTAGACACCGGGGAACCCTTTCAGCGAGGGGATGAACAACCCCGAATCTTCTACGAGGACATACCCCGGAAGGTCGGCGACGGCCGCGAGCTTCGCCCGAACGACCTCGGCGAGCGTCTCGACCTGCGGCTCGGGCAACTCGCAGCGGACCCACCGCGTACGGAGTCCGAACGCGCGGAGCACGCGGCGGACCTCCCGGGCCTTCCCGGGGTTCGTGCTGACGAACGTTACGTCGGTCACGAGCCCCTACCAGGGGTACTCGTTGTAGGCGATGATCTCGTCTGGGCTCTTGCGGCCTTCCGGAGGAGGGCGGGCGGAGCCGTTCGCTTCGGCCGGGTAGCCGATCGGGATCACTCCGATCGGGTGGATCCCTTCGGGGACGTGGAGGACCGAGCGCACCTTGTCCTCGTTGAACTCGATGAGCCAGACCGTCCCGAGACCTTCCGCCACGGCGGCGAGCTGCAGGTTATTGACCGCGACGGCGACGTCCAGAGGGTACGCGGAGATGTAACCGCCGATCGTCACGGGAATGTCCTCCTCGACCGCGAACGCGACGATGACCGCCGGCGCTTCGGCGATCAGCTTGCCCCGGTTCGAAGCCTGGGCGAGCAGCCGCTTCCGCTCGTCGTCCTGCACGACCACGAACCGCCACGGTTGGATGTTCCGCTGGCTCGGGGCCAGACGCGCGGCCGCGAGCACCGTCTTCAGTTTCTCGGGCGGCACCGGCCGCGGGTTGAACTGCAGGCAAGGCTGGTAGGAGCGTATCGCGTCGAGGACGTCCATTGGCATCGACCGAAAAGAGGCGTTATCAGTAGGCCGAGCGGACTCGGACCTTAGTCGGAAGGCGACGCATTCACCGGTGCGAGGGTGGTACTCAATAAAAGGGTTTTCGCCCCAAGCTACTCTCGAGCACGGTGGCCAGGGCTCCAAGGCCCCACCCACCGCATGCCGTGTCTTCGAACGTCGGACCCTCTGCGACCCATTCCGCGGTTCCGAGACGAGCCCTGCCGATCCGCCACGGGACCCTCCCGAGCGGGAGTCAGCGGTCCCTGTCCCTAGCGCCGGGCCTCAACAGGTCCATCCGTCGACCGCGAGCCGAATCGTCGATCAAGGCTCGGAGGCGACGTCGTCGTGTGTCTTCGCGATGTGCGCTCATCACCCAGAAGGTCACGGTCCGACGATACGACGGCGCTTGAGCTTGAAAGAACCTCCAGGCCCCCGTGACCGCTCGGAACTCTCGCGCCAAGGACGGGGAGAGCTCCTTCGGGCGGTTCCTGGAGGAGTACCCTCCCGGCTCTCTCAGGTCCCGCTCGGCGAATATCTTGAGGCCGGCCGCGTGCATCCGGCCGGCCCGGGAAAGCTCCCCCACCTTCGTGACGTTGGACTGGCTCCATCGGCTTCCCGGCCGACGGGGAGTGTACCGGTTGGCGTAGCGCGTTTCGTCAAGCGAGCGTACTTGACCGTCGATCCATCCGAAGCAGAGCGCCTCCTCGACGGCCTCGAGGTAGGTCACGGACGTCCCCTCGGCCCCCTTTTTGAAGTACCCGATCCAGAGCTCCGTCGCGCTCCTGTGATTCTCTTCGAACCATCCTCGGAGGAGCTCACGGCGTGCGAAGAACCGCACCTTCGAACGCATCTCGCTCTTCAAGGTCACAACAACCCCACCATCCCCAGAGAAAGAGCTCGTCTATCTGCGGAGCCAGCCGAACCCACCGATGCGGAAAGAGACATTGCCATCGTCCCCCGAGGGCGCCACCATGGTCATCCTACCGATCCCCCGGAAGGCAAAGCCCGCGGGACCAGATCCCGCAGGTCCGCGAAGACCTACGAGAAGGTCATGTCCGACCGCGCCTTCGCCAAGGAACCGTGAGCGAGAACGGCCCGCGCGAGGGGACCCGCGATCTGCCGCGCCCCGGCCCCGACGCCGGGCGGCGCGCGCTCGATGGGGACAGCCCCGCAAGCGTCGCGTACGGATCCCTCTCCCGATCGTTGCGTCGTAGGCGCGCGGAGCTCGTCGCCCTCGTGGAAGCCGGCCGGACCGCATCCGCCGCTGCCAAGGAGTACCAGGCGAAACACCCGCTCGAGCCCGACGTGACCGTCGGCGAGATCGACGCGGCGGTCGCCGATTCGAAGACGAAGACCGCACAGAGGTCGCCGAACGTCACCGAGGACCGGCGATCCCAGGTCCGCAAGCCGGGTCACCGCACCTAAGCCCGAGTCCATCCCATTCTGAGCTATCTGCCTGCTCTGATCGGCAACCGCCCTCCATGGTTAACCCTCCTCACCGAGCGTTCTTCCATTGACACGGAAGGAGCGGAGAGCGCGGGAAGGTGCCTACCCGAGACGCCAGGGACCGGAGCCGCCTACGGCTCGGCCTCTATCTTCTTGATCTTGCGATCGGCCGCATCCAATACGCGATCGTCCTCGGCTGCTTTGATCACGTCGGACGCACGCCCGGTCTCGTCCGCCTTGTTCGCGGCGTCCTCCCACCGGACGGCGGCCTCGGCCCTCTCAAAGTTCGCGTCCTCGAGACGCTTGGTCTTGCCGGGCATAGCTCGAGGCCAATTCTGCGTAACAGGATAAGTTCGGTCTCCGGCGCCCGCTTCCAGTCCGTTCGCTCCCTCGGGCCGAGAGCGGATTCTTCAGGTAGCGGAGGCTCGCCGGCATCGTTCTGGCCAGCGCATGCCTCCCTCACGCCCATTCGCGAACGGCCCCCTGGCCCCGAACGATGACGGTCGGGGTCGCCCCGCGGCTGATGTGTGATATCGCCGCTTCAGGCACAGGAGGCATCGAGAACCCCTGCGGGTCGGGGGTTGATGCCGGCGAAAGGGACGTCCCATAGAAACAGGCCGATCGAATCTGCGCATCATGGCGTCTCCACGGCGGGCGCATCGACCCATGGGTCCCCTCCCTCTCTTCGGTGCTCGCTGTTCACGGTGGGGGACAACGTCACCGGGAGCCACTGGCGACCCGACCGGTTCCACGCGATCCTCGACTCGGTCGAAGAAGCCGAACACCTCCGGCCGCGGTAGTGGACTCCAGGGAAGACTCACTCCCGCGCCGGTTCGCCCCCGGGCGAACCCACCTGCGGACTCGATCGGATCAGGTGCCTCCCCCGGTCCCGTGACGGTTTGATTGGAAGGCTTCACTGCTGAGCCGACGGCGCAACGGAGAGTCCCGTTCACTTCTCACCGTCGATCGAACGACCCGTGAGTGGCGTCCTTGCCACTCCGGGTCGGACTCCACCGAACCGACTTCGAGTCCCTCTTGGCCCGGAGGCCCGCGTCGTGAGACGAGGGAGTGAGCCTGAGGAGAGTATTCTAGGGGGCTACGCCCGCCCGCGAGACAGCGAAGGCGAAGCGGCACTTCTTTGAGGCGCGGAAGCTTTCCCAAGGGCCTGGCACCGACCTATGATGGGACGCATGCCCGTCCAGTCTCCCCCTCCCGCCCCCGAGGGTGCAGACACCAACCCCTACTCTACCTTCCCCACCAAGGACATACCCGACGTGAAGGCCGGGTGGAGGAAGGGATTCCATGCGCCGGCCCCTTCTCGGCGAGTTCTCGTTCTCGAGATCCTCGGCGCGATCGTTGTAGTGGCCGTCGTGATATGGTTCGGTGTGGCCGTCGCCTTGTGGCACACCTAGAACCATCGAGTGCTGCCATCAGCTCCCCCGGCCCGCTCGCGAGCCGATTGGGGCGTTCAGGATCCATACAGTGCCATTCGGACTATACAGTTAAATATGGCTGACAGGCCTCGGAGAGGACGGCCGACATCCGTCCGACAAACGGGCGGTCGTCGGCGACGGGCAACGCAGAGCGGAAGCCGACAGGGAAGGGCGCTCGATGTACCTGAAGCGGATCAAGCTGCGGAACTTCAAGTCCTTCGCCGGAGCGACCGAGATCCCGTTCCAGCCGGGATTCACCGGTGTCGCGGGCCCGAACGGGATGGGCAAGTCGAACATCTCGGACGCGATCCTGTTCGTCCTCGGTCCGACCAGCTCGAAGGCGCTGCGGGCCGAACGGCTCACGCACCTCTTCTTTAACGGTGGTTCCTCGAAGAAACCCGCGACGGAGTGCGAGGTCTCCCTGGTCTTCGAGAATTCCGACCGCATGATCCCGTCCGACCAGGCGGAGGTCGAGGTCACCCGCTACGTGAAGCTCGCTCCGAGCGACCCGGACGGGTACTACTCCTACTTCTACGTCAACGGAAAGCGGACCACCCAGACCGAGATCGACGCGTTGCTCTCCCACGCCCGCCTCTCGGGCGACGGCTACAATCTGGTCCAGCAAGGGGACGTGAACAAGGTCGTCACGATGGGACCGGTCCCCCGCCGAGGTCTCCTCGAGCGACTGGCGGGCATCAGCCAGTACGACGAAGAGCTCGAGCGGGCCCAGGTGAAGCGGGCCGACCTCGACCAGAACCTGGACCGGATCCAGACCCTCCTCGGGGACATCAAGAACCGGCTCGCTTCGCTCGAGGGCCAGCGGCTCCAGGCGATCCAGTACAAGCAGCTCCAAGACGACCGGCGGCGCTCCGAAGCCCGGCTCGCCCGGGCCGGTCATCGGATGGCCGAACGGGAGCTCGCGACCTGCCAGAAGCAGGTCGAGGGCGTTCGTGCCGAGATCGAACGGCTCGAGAAGGAGCGGACCGCGCTCTCCGCCCGCCAGGACGAACTGGCCCAAGCGGTCGACACGATCGACCGGGAGATCGCGGAGGCCGGCGGCGCGGCCGCGGTGAAGTTCAAGCACGAGCTCGACGAGAAGAAGATGGCGTTCGCCCGGCTCGACCAGAGCCTGGGCCACCTCCGGGAGGCCCTGGAGGCGACCGCCCAGCAGGTCGAGGAGCTCGGGCGCGCGGTCGGGACGGACCAGAACCAGAAGAAGACCCTGGAAGCCCAGGAGACGAAGCTCGCCGGGGAACTCTCCTCCCTCGACTCGGAATCCCAGAAGCTGGGGACCGAGATCCAGACCGCGACCGGCACCCCAGGGAAGACCCAGGACAAGCTCGCCGCGGCCCGCCGCCAGCAGCTCGAGCTCGACCGCCAGCTCGAGACGAAGCAGAAGAGCTGGCAGGGCGCCGTCCAATCACGCGAAGCGGCCAACGCGGCCCAGCAGGCCGCGGAGCGCTCTCAAGCTCAGGCCGAGGAGGACCTCAAGGAACGGGAGGTCGAGGTCAAGGACCTCGAGCTCCGCGCGAAGGACGCCGGCCCCGGCCGCGCCGGCTCCGGCCCGGCGACGGGGGACCTCCAGAAGGAGCTCTTTGGGCTCAAGACGAAGGAGAAGAACCTCACCGCGGAGGTGGACCGGCTCGCCCAGGAGGTCCTGGAGCTGAACCGGCGCTACCTCGCGCTCGACGCTCGTCTCAAGGCCCGCACGGAGGCCGGAAGCCGACCGAACGCTCTCGCCGCGGTGGATTACCTGCTCTCGCAACGGAATCTCGGGAAGATCTCGGGGATCCGGGGGACGGTCGAGGAGCTCGCCGACATCGACCCGAAGCACAAGACCGCGCTCCAGGTCGCGGGCGGCAGCCGATTCCAGGCCCTGGTCGTCGAGACGGACCAGGTCGCCGAGGAGTGCATCAAGCTCCTACGGGAGGAGAAGCGCGGACGCGCGACGTTCCTCCCGCTCAACAAGATGTTGCCGGGACGGCCGCACGGGAAGTCGCTCGTCGTCACCAAGGCCCCCGGGTCGGCCGGGTTCGCCATCGACCTCGTCAAGTTCGACGAATCGCTGCGGCCGGCGTTCTGGTTCGTCTTCGGCGAAACGGTCGTCATGGACGACCTTTCGCACGCGCGCGCCCAGATGGGCGGCGTCCGGCTCGTGACGCTCTCCGGCGACCTGATCGAGGCGACCGGCGCGATTTCGGGCGGCTATCTTGACCCTTCGAGCCAGGGCCGCGGCGCCGACAGCGCCGTCGAGCTGAAGCGACTCGGGGACGAGCTCCGGGAGAAGAGCGCGGCCGAGACCGCCGCCCGAACGGAGCTCACGAAGGCGGGCGAGCGGATCCGAACCCTCGCGGAGGAGCTCTCCCGACGTTCGATCGAAGACCAGGCGCACCAGTCGACCCGGGAGGTCGTCGCCAAGGACCTCGGGGCTGCTCGCGACCGCCTTTCTGCCGCGCGCGAGCGCATCCGGGCCTGCGTCGCCGAGCAGAAGAAGGCGGAGAGCGCCCTTTCCGAGGCCGAGACGACCCTCGCGAAGCTCGGGGAGGAGATCGCCGCCCTGAAGGCAGCCCAGCAGAAGGCCCAGGAGCAGTACCTGAGCCAGCTGCCCGAGACCCTGTCCTCCCGTCTCCGCACGCTCCAGGAATCCTCTCAGAAGATCGCGAACGAGCGCGTGCGCGTGAACGGCGAGCTCGAATCGGTCCGTGCCTCGCTCCAGGCGCTCGCGGCCAATCTCGAGACCCGGAAGAAGGACCTCGAGAAGGCCGAGAAAGAGGCCGCGGCGAAGAAGAAGGAGATCACGCTCACCGAGCGCCAGGTCCGGGACGCGCGCGAGGGCTTGGACGCGCTCAAGGCGCTTGAATCGAAGCAGAGCGAGGCGGCGAAGGGTCAGGCCGAGAAGAAGCACGCGTTCGAGGAGGAGCGGCTCACCGTGACCGGAAAGCTCGGCCAGGTGGTCGCGAACCTCGAGACCCGTCGCTCGATGCTGACCCAGGAGGAAACGCGCCTCGCCCAGGCGGAGCAGCATTTCCACGAGCTCGAGGAGGCCCTCCGGCAGTTCCCGGAGCCCGAGGCCGACGAGAAGCCGATCTCCGTGGAGGAGCTCAAGAAGAAGATCGCCGCGCTCGACCAGCAGCTCACCGCGCTCGGCGACGTCAACCAGCGCGCGGTCGAGGAGTACGACGCGGAGAAGGGCCGCCTCGACGAGTTCCAGTCGGAGGTCGCGCGGCTGACGTCCGAGAAGAACGAGCTGATCGCGCTGGTCGGCGAGATCGAGAAGAAGAAGCGCGAGAAGATCACCGATGTCGTCGCTCAGGTCAACACGAGCTTCCGTGAGATCTACGGGGAGCTCTCCGCCGGGGGCGAGGGCGAGATCCTGCTCGAGAACCCGCAGGACCCGCTCGCGGGAGGCCTGCTCATCAAGGCCCGCCCGGTCGGCAAGACGGTCGCGCGCCTCGAGCAGCTCTCGGGAGGCGAAAAGTCGCTCGCGAGCCTCGCGTTCATCTTCTCGATGCAGCGCTACGACCCGAGCCCGCTGTACGTCTTCGACGAGATCGACATGTCGCTCGACGGGCTCAACGCCGAGTACGTCGGCCGCATGCTCCGCCGCAACGCGGAGCGCGCCCAGTTCATCGTGATCTCGCTGCGCAAGGTCACGCTCAAGTTCGCGCACCGCCTCTTCGGCGTCTCGATGCGCGGGGACGGCTGTTCCCGCGTTGTCAGCCTGCAGCTGGACGACATCCACGACGTCGAGGCGCGCGAGAACGCCCGCGGCACCGAGGCGGCGACGACCCTGGAGGCGCAGTGACGATCTCCGAGAGCGAGGCCGCCGCGCTCGCTGCGCCGAACGCGGTCCCCCGGGAGGCCGCAGAGAAGGTGTTCCGGTACCTCGTGTTCCACCGCTCGCTCCTCGGGGAGTCGGAGGACTCCTCGGTGATGCTCGAGCGCTACCTCTCGCTCGTCCAGAACCTGAAGGAAGGGGTCCACATCGTCATTCCCGACCCGTTCCAGAAGGCGATGGCGCTCCTCTTCGAGCTCGTGATGGAGGAGGAGTTCGACCCGTGGGAGATCGACCTCGTGAAGTTCACGCAGTCGTACCTCGAGCGGGTCCAGTCCGACGGCGAGGTCAACTTCGCGATCGCCGGGCGGCTGCTCTACATGGCGTGGAGCATCCTCTACCTGCAGTCCGAGGCCCTGCTCAAACTGCGGCAGCTGCCCGAACCCGCTCCCGGAGAAGCGGACGGCCTCGCCGCCCCGACCGACGACGGGTACCTTCCGCTCCTCGAGACCCCCGAAGCTGTCGACGTCACCTCCGCCGTGCTCGGCTCGGCCGACCCCCCACCGCTCATCGAGATGGTTCGCCACCCCGAGACCCGGCCGGTCTCCCTGCTCGAGCTCGTGCGTGCGTTCGGGGAAGCGGAGGCCGACGCGCGACGGTCCCTGCGGATCCAGGAGCTGAGGGAGCGCCTGCGCGAAGAGCAGAAGGCGCCGCCCGAGGTCCTCGTCCACGGCGATATCCCCGCGCAGGACCTTGCCGACACGTGGGCCGCCGCGCTGCATCACCCGGTCGGTCAGCCGTTCCCGTTCCTCGACCTTTGGGACCCGCTCGAAGGCCGCGACCGTCTGGTCGCCGTCTTCCTGGCGGCACTGTTCCTCGCCCGCGAGCGCTCGGTCGAGCTCGACCAGGAGGTCCTCGGGGAGTCCCCCGTCCTCGTGGTCCGCACGGCCGAGGCCCGCAAGCCGATGCCGGAGGTACCCTGAACATGCCGTCCAAGATCGACGAGCTCGTCTTCCAGGCCGAAGCGGTCCTGTTCGCCGCCGGAAAGCCGATGAGCGTGAAGGAGCTCACGGCGGCGCTCGGACTCGAGGATTTCCGCCCCGTCCAGCGGGCGGTCCGCACCCTGGAACAGACGTACGCGCACCGCCAGTCCGCGCTCGAAGTGCGGCGCGTCGGCGACCGGTACGCGCTCCAGCTTCAGGAACGCTACGTGGGCAACGTCCAGGCGGTCACCCCCGTCGAGATGGCCCCGCGCACGCTGAAGGCGCTCACCCTCGTCGCCTACCACCAGCCGATCCTTCAGAGCGTCCTCGTACGGATGATGGGCGACGTGACCTACGAGGAGGTCCAGCGCCTCCGCGGTCTCGGGCTCGTGCACACGGAGCCGAAGGGATCGACGCTCGAGCTCACGACCACCCGGCGCTTCGCCGAGTACTTCGGGATCGCGTCGACGCGGCCCGAGGAGATCCGGCGGTTCCTCGAGCAGAAGCTCGGGGTCGCACCGGCGCCCCTCCCCGCCGCGCTCGCCGAAACCTCGGAGGCGCCCGCGTCGGACGGTTCCGAAACCCCCGCACCGGAGCCCGAACCGACCCCCGCGCCGGCCGCCCCCGACGGGATGACGGCCTCGCCCGCGCGGTCCTAGAGCGCTCCGCACTGCGGACAACGCACCGGCTCGGCCGGCCGCACCGCTCCGCAGAACGGACAGAGGAACGTGGCTCCCGGATAGATCCCACCCTGGACGCCGGGACCGAACGGGGACGCACCGTACCCCTGCGCGCCCGCCGGGACGCCGGAGCTCCCGGAAGAACGCGACGGCCGGGCCATGATGAGCACGAGCATGACCGCCGCCACCACGCCGATCCCGAGGATGAGGTAGACCGTCGTCCACGGGAAGCCGCCGCCGGGCGCGCTCGACTGCGGCAGCCCGGGCGTCGGACCCGTATAGACGTAGTTACTGATCAGCGGGTTCTCGTCGGCCGAGAGGAGAAGGGAGGCGTTCACCCCGCCCCAACCGGTCGTCGGGTCCCAGCCGGGCGCAGCGGAGAAGACGTAGTTGTGCCCGTAGACCACGTCCTTGAACGGGTCGCTCCAGGTCCCCGGGCGGGCCTCGTAGTAGCTCGCGATCCGGTAGAGCTCGGGAGCGAGGAAGCCGAGCGGCGCCCACCCCGAGGGAGACCGGGCGCTCTCCACCCCCACGATGTCGGCGAGGAGTCCGGCGAGGAGCGGGGCGGCGATGCTGGTCCCTTCGAGGACGGTGAAGAATACGGTGCCGGTCACGTTCGCGACCACCGTGGCGATCGTGTCGTTCGCGGCGAGAGCGACGTCCGGGCCCGCCCGCCCGAGAGCGCTCGCTCCCTGGAGGAGCGTCGCGTTGAGGATCGGCCACTGGGCCGCCGAGTGGAACTGCCACGGGGGCTCCGCATAGTTGGCGCTGATCCCTCCCTCGGAGCCCGCGATCTGGGCCCCCGGGGTCGCATCGTACCAGGTCGACTGGTTCGTGATCCCCGAGACCGTGGGGTCGTAGCTCAGGTTGATCGAGGTCCCGTTGAAGGTGGAGGTCGGCGACCCGCCGAGGGCGAGCGAGACCCCTCCGACCGAGATCGCTCCGCTGACATCGAAGGTCGCCGTGGCGGGCCATACCGGCCACGGGCC
>Ga0326727_10022294_pt1 | contig 12264 bp, 12 predicted proteins | sample MB2enrmetagenome_FD_207643 | JGI IMG/M metagenome (GOLD analysis project Ga0326727, IMG submission 207643) | Lab enriched peat soil microbial communities from McLean, Ithaca, NY, United States - MB29MY | ecosystem: Environmental > Terrestrial > Soil > Wetlands > Peat | place: USA: New York... | reverse complement strand
CGTCGTGTCCTGCGTCGCGGCTGCCTTCAAGCTCGCTTCCTGCGCCGCCGCAGCCCACGCCACCATCAGCAGCACCAGCACTCCCAGCAATCCCTTTTTCATACACATTCCCCTCTGCCTCTTTGGCCAGTCTGTCCCAAGATATTGAAATCCTAACCCGCCCAAAGGAATTTTGTTCCAAAAAGAAACGCCGAGGCGAATAGCGGCCCAGCCTGGGTCGTCCTAACTATATCCCAATAAACGCGCGCTGGGGGAGGCTGACGTGAGGTATATTGCCTCGGTATCAAATGCAACTCGGGGGGCTGGGTTGGGGGGTATTCACATGAGGATGAATCGAATTAGACTGGGCGTTGTTCTCATCGCTTTTGTAAGTCTCAGTTTGGTATCAACAGGGGTCGGACGCACTGCCGGCCCTTCCGGCTACCAAGTCATCAAAAGCGTTCCCGTAGCCGGCGATGGGTTCTGGGACTACGTCACCGTGGATAGCGCCGGACGCCGTATTTACATTTCGCACGGCACCAAAGTCGTCGTGCTAGACGCGGATTCGTTCGCTGCCGTTGGAGAGATTCCGGACACCCAGGGGGTCCACGGCATAGCGATCGCGGCCGACCTCGGCAAAGGTTTCACCAGCAACGGCCGGGCGAACACGGTGACAGTTTTCGACCTGAAATCGCTGAAAACGCTGGGCACGGTGAACGCAGGACAAAATCCCGATGCCATTGTTTACGACAGTGTGACCAAGCGCGTCTTCACCCTGAACGGCCGGAGCAAGGACGCCACCGCCATCAACGCCGCCGATGGGTCCGTTGCCGGCACTTTGGAATTGGCGGGCCGCCCCGAATTTGCCGCAGCGGATGGCACAGGAAAAATCTTCGTGAACATTGAGGACACTTCGGAACTTGTCGAGATCGACGCGCAATCCATCAAGCTCCTCCATCGCTGGCCCCTCAAGCCCTGCGAAAGTCCTTCGGGCCTGGCCATGGATCAAAAGAATCGCCGCCTTTTCGTGGGTTGCCACAACAAGATGATGGCCGTCGTGAACGCGGACACAGGAAAAGTGGTCGCCACCCCTGCCATTGGCGAAGGCGTGGACGCGAACACCTACGATCCGGGGACGGGCTTAGCCTTCTCTTCCAACGGGGAGGGCACCCTCACGGTTGTGAAACAAGAGGGGCCGGACAACTATTCTGTGCTGGAAAATGTTCCTACCAAGAAGAGCGCCCGGACGATGGGTCTCGATCTTAAGACCCACAACGTGGTGTTGCCTGCAGCGGACATGAACCCACCGAAAGAAGGGGAGCGCTGGCCTACGATGAAGCCGGGCACTTTCGTCCTGATTGTGGTTGGTAAATAGAACCGGCGAAATCTCAGGGCACGACGCGATAGTTGTGAATGCCGGCTCCAAACGAGAAGCTGGCTCCGGCCACCTGCGGCAACCACCAGAAACGCCGCAGCAAGCCATGATTGCTGTTCATCATGCGGTGTCCCAGATAGTCCATTACAGCCGGGCTCACTTGCGTGGCGGGGTACATCGCACCGGAGTGTGCAAACGGACGCATCAGGGGATCACTTTCCGTGCCGTAGCCGCCGGAAATGGCGCGCCGCGTGGACCAGGCATCGAAGGCAGCGGCGCCGTGTCCTGTCGCCATCAAGGCGTACCAGATCTTGCGCTGCCGGGGAGATTCGAGCGGCCGAATCACAGCGGGCTTGAGGGGTGCGTTCGAGAATGACTCATTGCCCGGACCAATTCCCGCAGCGGAAGAAGCATCCGCATCGGTCCCATTCGGACCTGTCAGCTTGGGCGCGGGCGCATCGGGGAGTTTTGACTTCGTTGTGAAATCCGGCTGGGGCGTACTGGAATTGCTGGCGACCAAGGTGGGTGAATCCGCGACAGCCCGAGGGGTATCAGCCGGGAGCGCGGCACAGCAAAAAATCAGGAGCGCGGATAGTACCAAGATGCACCTCAGACGTCGCAGGCCGGGGGGTGGGTTCCTGGTACGCTGCAACTCCTGTCCACTTTACTGTACCAAAGGACAGGTGTCACTGGCCCATTGGTCACAATTTTCCGTGGTACTTTCCCGGGGCCGGGTTCTGGAGCGTTGGTACCGGCCGGTTCGACACTCGCTCGCGATTCGGAGAAAAGACCTGCTATAATCCCGCACAAGAAGCCGTCGTCCTTGGTTTGGGGGAAAATGGCTGGTCCGGAATCATCGGCGAAGCGCGCACGCATCCCGCAACGCGGCCCGCAGCCACCTCGATTCATCGTCATTGAAGGCCCCCTTCGTGTTGGCAAAACCACGCTGGCTCGGCTGCTGGCCGAACGGCTCCATGCGCGCCGCATTTACGATTGTGAGGATAATCCCTTCCTGGCTGATTTCTATGCCGGCCTTCCCGGGGCGGCTTTCCGCACGCAATTGTATTTCCTGATGGAACGGCAGAAGCGCATTCGTGAAGGCCTTTCCGGCGATGCGCCGGGCCTTGTCGTGAGCGATTTTTTGATGGAAAAAGATCGCATCTTCGCTAACCTCAGCCTAGACGACGATGAGCTGAAGCTTTACGAGCGCTATTACGAGGCGCTCACGGTCGAACTCCCGCAACCCGATTTGGTGATTTATCTTCAGGCCAAGCCGGAAGTGCTGCTCGGCCGCATTGCCAAGAAAAAGGCGCACGAGGAGCGCCAGATTTCGACGGAGTACGTGCAGGAAGTGGCACGCGCCTACGAGCATTTTTTTTTCCGCTATGAGGGCGCGGATCTTCTGGTCATCGAAACCTCGGAAATCGATTTCGTCGAGAAGAACGAGGATTTGCAGCAACTCCTGCGGCGCTTGCAGGAGCCGGTCAAAGGCACACAGTATTTCCTTCCCCTCGGTGGCTCCGACTGAAGACGGCTTGCACGCCGCACCAGTAGTTTCTTTTCCACTTCAATTCGCATAGAGTGCCATCCGGAGCGTTTCGCATCTTGCTTGGGAGGGTAGTCATGGATCGCTGGACACGACGCAAGTTTTTTCTGACAACGCTGGCGGGGAGCGCGTTCGCCGGCGCAAATAGTCTCTTTGGCAAAGCACTGGAACTGACCGGTGGGAGTAGCCGCGATGTTCGACTTCTCGACGCGGCGCCAGTTGCCGGCACGCGTCCGCTCATCATTTCTTCGGCCAACGGCTTGAACGCCCTTGACAAGGGCATGCAAATCCTGAAGAGCGGAGGCGATACGCTCGACGCAGCCGTCGCCGCTGTAACCGTCGTGGAAGACGACCCCAACGATGACAGCGTTGGCTACGGCGGCCTGCCCAACGAGGAAGGTGAAGTTGAGCTGGATGCCAGCGTGATGCACGGCCCGACACACCGCGCGGGCAGCGTGGCCTCCGTGCGCCGCATCAAGAATGTTTCGAGGCTGGCCAAAACGGTCATGGAACGCACCAACCACGTGATGATTGTTGGTGACGGGGCACGGCGCTTTGGCGTCGCCGAAGGTTTCGAGGAGATGAACCTTCTGACCGAGCACTCGCGCAAAATCTGGCTGGCCTGGAAAGCTAAAACCAGTTTTAACTGGCGGCCGGGTACGGATAGCCCGGAATGGAAAGACTATGTTGCGGTTCTTTTCGATCACGATCCGGAAAAAATCGCTTATGCGATGCGCGTCATCACGTACCCGCCAACCGGAACAATCAACTGCCTCGCGGTGAATGCCAAGGGTGAGGTCAGCGGCACCACGACCACTTCCGGGCTGGCGTGGAAAATTCCCGGGCGTGTTGGTGATTCACCGGTGATCGGTGCGGGGCTCTACGTGGACGGAGATGTTGGCGGCGCCGGCTCCACGGGGAAAGGCGAGGAGAACATAAGAATTTCCGGCGGCCACACGATCGTCGAAATGATGCGCAAGGGAATGAAGCCTGATAATGCTTGCCTGGAAGCGCTGGGGCGCGTCGTGCACAACTACAACGGCGATAAGACGAGGCTTTCCACCTTCAATCTTCGTTTCTATGCCGTCAATAAAGACGGCGAATATGGCAGCGCCTCTCTCTGGAAGAAGAACAACGCGGAAGGCAAAGAAGCGATGTTTGCGGTCCATGACGGCACGCAAGCCCGCCTGGTTCCATGCAAGACCTTCTTCGACGAAAGTGGACGCGAAGGATAATGCGGCGGTAATTTGCCCGCCCTATACTGGGCGTATATGGACCAAGCAAATGTTTTGATTATTGGAGGCGGTGTCGTCGGTTGCGCAATTGCCGAGGCCCTTTCCCGCCGGCGGCAGAATGTGTTTCTGGTTGAGCAATATCCGAAGCTTGGGATGGCCACGAGCACCCATAACAGCGGCGTGATCCATTCTGGAATCTACTATCCGAAAAATTCCTGGAAGGCGCGCCACTGCGTCGAAGGCAATCGTCTGACCAAGGAATTCTGCGCCAAGCACAATGTGCCGTGCCGGACCACGGGAAAGCTTGTTGTCGCGAAAGATGCTTCCGAGGAGAAAGAGCTTCTCGCCCTGCAAAAAAAAGGAGAGGACAACAGCGTGGAGGGTTTACGGATTATTGACGCGGCCGGCATACGCGCCATCGAGCCTCACGTCAAAGGCCATGCGGCACTTCTGGTGCCGTCCACGGGAATTTGCTCCGCCGAAGACCTGGTGCATGCGTTCGCGCGCGTTGCCGAGGAGCAGGGAGCAAACCTCGTCAACCACGCCAAGGTCATTTTCCTGGAGCCCGTGAAGGATGCGGTTCGCGTGCGCTTGCGCATCGGCGATGAAGAGCAGTCCGAAACAGAAACCATTGAGGCGCGCTGCGTCATCAATGCCGCGGGACTCTACTCCGACGAAGTTGCACAGCTTCTCGGCCCTCGCCCATGGAAGATTTATCCGGTGCGGGGCGAATATTGCGAAATTCGCGGCCCTCGGGCGGGACTGATCCAGAACCTGGTCTATCCTTTGCCCCATCACGATGGCCTCTACCTTGGGCTGCACTTCACGAGAACACTTTGGGGAACGGTGCTGGTTGGGCCAACGGCGACTTATGTCGAGGGCAAGGACAACTACGAGCACGACCGCATGACCATTCCTGAATTTGCTTGCGATGCGAAGACCATGCTGCCGGAACTTGAGGAGAGCGATCTACAGCTCGGCTACACGGGGCTACGTCCGAGACTCGTACCGCCGGGCGGCCAAGGGGTGGCAGACTTTGTGATTGAGCCGGACAAGGAAGCACCGCGCGTGATTCAGCTCGTTGGAATCGAATCACCCGGGCTGACCGCCGCGCCCGCCATTGCCAAGCATGTTTTCCAATTGGTCGCGGAAACGCTTCACTGAGCCTTAAATCCGAAGTTAAAGAGAGATTTCATCGCACAAAAAACGTGCGATGGAAAAACGTATCTCCGCTCCGGGACGGCCAAAAGCGCCGTCCCTCCGGTCGGAATGACAAATCTTGGGTAATGGCTGGGGTGAGAAGATTCAACTTCGGCGAAGTTGAATCTTTCCGTGACAATTGATTGAAACTGAACAAGGTGCGCTCGCCGGCAAATGGTCAACTTGGGATTTCAGGCTTATTCGACCACAATGCGGAGGAATTTCTTTTTCCCGACGCGGACGCTGTAAGTTGCAGGTTGATCCACATTCAACTTGCAGGCAGGATCTTGAATCGTGGAGCCGTTGATTTCCAGCCCGCCCTGTTTGATGAGGCGCTCCGCTACGGATGTGGAAGCGATGCCCTCGAAGGAAGCGAGAATCTTCGACCACTTCACGATGCCGCTGGGGAGCGCGAGCGTAGTGAGCGTCTCAACGTTTCCTAACTGCGGGAAAGTAATCCTCAATCCACCGGGCACTCGCTTCATGCGGACTTCGTCCATCTCCGCCGGCGCCTGGCGGTCGCGGAAGACCCGCTGGAAATTTTCAGCGGCTTTGTGCCCCGCGTCCGCGCCGTGAAAGCCGCCCACAACCTCTTCTGCAAGCCGCATTTTCACATCCATCGGATGGACCCGGCCTGACTGCACTTGCCCTTTCAGCGATGCGATTTCCTGAGGCGTGCGGTCGGTGACCAGTTCGTAGTACGACCACATCAGCTCATCGGGAATGGACATCATTTTGCCGAACATTTCCGTCGGCGCTTCGGTAATCCCGACGTAGTTCCCCAGGCTCTTGGACATCTTTCGCTCGCCGTCGAGTCCCACGAGGATCGGCATGGTCACGACGACCTGCGGCGAGAGCCCATACTCGCGCTGGATTTCGCGGTGCACCAAAATGTTGAACTTCTGTTCCGTCGCGCCCAGCTCGACATCCGACAGCAGCATCACGGCGTCGTAAGCCGTCAACAAGGGATACAGAAGCTCATGAACGGCGATCGGAAGGTTCTTATCCAGCCGGGAACGAAAATCCTCACGCTCCAGCATGCGCGCCAGCCGGTAATGGCCGCAGAGCCGGACCACGTCATAGCTGGACATTTTGCCCAACCATTCGCTGTTGTAGCGAACTTCGGTCTTTTCCGGGTCCAAGATTTTGTAGACCTGCGCCAGATACGTCTTCGCGTTGAGTTCCACCTGCTCACGCGAAAGCGGCGGTCGCGTCTCGGACTGTCCCGTGGGATCCCCAATCATCGCGGAAAAATCACCAATCAGGAAAATCGCCGTATGACCCATATCCTGAAAGTGTTTCAGTTTGCGCAAGACGACTGTGTGCCCAAGGTGAATGTCCGGCGCCGTCGGATCCACGCCCAGGTACACACGCAGGGGCTTGCCGGTCTTGAGGGACTTTTCCAGCTTCGCGCGCAACTCCGCTTCGGGCACAATCTCCGCCACGCCCTTCTTCAGGTACGCAAGTTGTTCATCCACCGGTCTGAAATTAACTTGTGTCATCTCGATTTGCCGCTCTAGGCGGTGCGCATCACGCGCCGCCCCACGATCTTGAATTTCCCTTCGAGGATAATCTTCACGGCCTCGGTGTAAATCCTGTGCTCTTCTTTCAGTATGCGCTCGGACAGGGCGTGCTCGTCGTCCGTATCGTTCACGGGCACGACTGCCTGGACGATGATGGGTCCAGCGTCCAGATTCTCATCCACAAAATGCACCGTGCAACCCGCAACCTTCACGCCGTAGTCCAGCGCCTGCTTCTGCGATTCCAGCCCGGGAAACGACGGCAGCAGAGACGGGTGAATGTTCAGAATCCGCTGCGGGAACTCCGCAACAAAATAGGGCGACAACAATCGCATGTAGCCCGCCAGGCAGATCAGATCCACCTTGTAGTCGTGCAGGACCGCGGCCACCTGGCGATCGTAGGCTTCCCGCTCCAGCCCTTTCGACGGAATCAGCCGGGTTTCAATTCCCCGGGCCTCTGCGCGTTCCAATCCCCGGGCGTCCGGTTTGTTGCTGATGACGATGGCGATCTTGGCGTTGGGGATGCGCCCGGCGGCAACACTCTCCGCCAGCGCCTCGAAGTTCGAGCCGCGGCCACTCAAGAGCACACCGATGCGCTTCGTCATAAAGAAAAAAGCTAACACACCCGGACACGGGGGCCAAATGCTCGGGACACCGGATAATGGCCCCAAAAGTAATCGGGAGTTGGCTCAACTGTTTTATACTCGTTGAGGCATGTCAGTCTATAGAGCGCCGGACACTCGTTCGTACCAGCGGCCTTTCCGCATCTTCAGTTGGAGTGCAATCGCAGCGCTTGTGGGTATCTGGCTGTTCTCTATTTACGAACCCCAAGGAGTCAGCCGCTCGACAAATGTTACGCTTGCATTTCTTATGGGGGCAATCGCGCTGGGGGTAATCGGATACGGTCTTTCCCAATCTTTCAAAGAAGCGATGTGTAAGGCTAAGAAAGCTTTCCAATGGGAACTGACCGACGACAAAATAATCCAGAGCCACGAGGATGGCAGGACTGTAGAGATTCCTCTGAGCGAGGTCAAGTCGCTCCACGAATACCACGGTTGGCTGTTAGTCAGCGGTGGCGAGCCACCGAAGGGGATAACAGTCCCTTTAGATCTCAATGGGTACGAGCAGATTAAACGAGAGTTGACCGCTCATTGTGCTGTGACCCCTTTGAAAGTGAGAGTCTCTCCCTTCTCGTACCTCCCTTCCATCGTGTTCATATTGTTGTTCTTGCTGTTCCTGTTCTCTCATGTTCCTACGGTCATTGTGATAGCTGGGACTGCACTTCTCGTGTTCTATCCAGTACTGGTCGCATATTCGCTCCGACGCGTCTGGCGCACTAAATCCATTCCCAAACTAGTGCTTTTATCCCATATTTTGGCTTGGCTAACTATTGCTTGGCTTTTGTTTCAGCGGGTGAAGGTCGTGAAATGACCTTGCCACGGGAGATAGCCTGATGGTGCCCACGCCGGTTGCTCCGATTCACCGGCAGGTTTCGCGAGAACGCATCTCAGAAATGCTTCGGGCAACTAGCTTGCGCACCTCGGGAGCAAGAACGCTTGAATTTCCGCAGACCTTCGGCACGACTGAAGAGGTACGGGAAAATGCGCAAAACCATTTCGTCAGGGGCGCTTCGCGCCCTGGGCTGAAACCCAGGGTCTACCGAGCCCAATGTAAACCGAGCATCTAATGTCGGAGCTAAAGCTCCGACCCCTAAACTGCGACGATTTTTGGCATGGTGTGGAGTCGTGCCCGCCCGAAAACAATTTGTGAGGCAGTTTCTCCTCACTTCGGATAGGGGCTGCCCGATAGGATCGCGAACGCGCGGTAAAGCTGCTCCGCGAGCATCACTCGGGCCAACTCATGAGAATACGTCATGGCGCTGAGGGACACTTTCTGCTTCACGCGTTCGCGCAGTTCAGCCGGAAAACCATCCGCATCACCGCACACGAAAATGAGCTCCCGCGTGCCGCGATCACGCTGCTCCCCCAGCCATTTCGCGAACGATTGCGAATCGTAAGATTTTCCCCCGGCATCCAAGAGGACCGCGGCGGCGGCACGATCGGCATCCAGCTTCTTTAGTGCCGCCGCAGCGTCTCGCACCTCGGTCACTTCGATGGGGCAGGACCTGGAGATGCGTTTCACATACTCATCGAGTAGCGCACAGAGCTCTGCCCGCCGCGTTTTCCCCAGCAGCAAAAGCCGAATCTTCATGCCGCGAGTCTACCGCTTCGCCAGCCATGCTTGTGATTTTTCTGTTTTTCGCAGAACTACACCCACCCGTATTTCTTTCTCTTTTCCAACAGCGTCTTGCGACTGATGCCCAGAATTTTCGCGGACCGCCCGATCTGATTGCGCGTCGCCTTCAACGTTGCTTCGATGGCCTCGCGCTCCACGTCTTCCAGCGAACGCGAGCCAGCTTCCGGGCGGTTTCCGTCCAGATTGGCGCGCATGTGGCCAGGCAGATGCTCCGCTTCAAGCATCTCTCCCTGCCCGCAAATCACGGCGCCCTTGAGAGTGTCACGCAATTCCCGAACGTTGCCCGGCCAGCGATACTTTTCCAGGACCCCCTTGGCCGGTTCGCTTAGCCGAATCTTTGGTCTCCCGTGGGTCGGCCCCATCCCCGCCAAGAGATGCTCCGCCAGGGCCAAGATGTCCGCGCGGCGTTCCCGCAACGGTGGCATCCAGATCTTGACCAGGTCCAGCCGGTAATACAAATCTTCGCGGAAACGCCCTTCTTTTACCGCCATGGCTAAATCCGCGCTGGTCAGCGCGATGATGCGCGCCTCAAAACGGAGGTGTTCCTTACCCCCCAGGCGCTCGAAGACCCGCTCTTCCATCACGCGCAAGAGCCGCGCTTGCGTGCTGGCCGTCAGCGCCGCCACTTCATCGAGGACAGTGGTGCTTTTGGCGTCCAGCTCGAAGCGCCCAGGCTTCCGCTCCACTGCGCCGGGAAACGCGCCGCGCTCGTGCCCGAAGAGTTCGCTCTCCAGGAGTGGAGGCGGCAAACTCTCGCACTCGATTTTTATGTAAGGAGTGTCGCGCCGGGGTCCAAGTTCGTGGATCAAGCGCGCAAGGTAATCTTTTCCGCTGCCGCGCTCGCCGGTGATGAGGACCGTGGTGGGAACGGGAGCAACGCGCTCCGCGAGATCGAGGAGACGCTGCGAGGCCGGATCCTTGCAGATCCAGGGCAATCGCTCGCTTGCCATAACCAATGGGCTTCTCCAGCCGCCCGCGTTAGCCGCAGGCGACATTCTGACCTGGTTTCAGCCCACTCGCTTGGAAAGCTCTTTTCGCCCTGTCTCCGGCTCGTCTGGGATAGACAGCACCGGCGCCGACCGCCACAATCTCTCCAGATCGTAGTAACGCCGTGCTTGCTCCCCGAAGACGTGAACGATGAAGCTTCCAAAATCCAAGAGCGCCCATTCCGATGACCGCTGGCCTTCGCGGTGCTCCGGCGAGCGCTTCAAATCCTTGTACAGCGCCTCTTCAATTCCGGTGCAAATGGCCTGCAGTTGCGGACGGCTGTACCCCGTACAAATCACAAAGTACCGCGTGAACGCCCCCACACCGTGCAGGTCCAACACGGTGATCCCGCCTGCTTTCTTCTCTTGCGCGGCCTCAACGGCCTTGCGCACACCCTGGGGTAACGATTCCAGTTTCACCGGTACAAACCCTGCTTCAAAATGTATTCCTCCACAGGCCCCGAGACAAGCCCATGAATGGACTGCCCGCGGTTCGCCTTCCGCCGGATATCCGTGGCACTGACTTCGCTGGACACATTCTCCAAGAGATAGACGGTTGTGCGCTCCAATTGGGCTACCACGGGTGACCCATGAGCCACTATTTCGTCCTCTTTCTCCCGCTCAGCATCCGGCCGCCCGTGCAAGTCCGGCGGAATCACCAGCCTGAGCGCTTCCATGCGGATGCCCGGGCGGTTGGCGATCACGAAATCGCACAATCCCAGCAGGGTCTCATATTCCTTCCACATTGGTATTTCCAGAAATGCGTCCGCCCCGATGATGAAGAAGATCCGGTCCCCCTGCCCGTGGTACGCATGCCGAAAATAGCGCACCGTATCCACGGAGTAGTGCAACTGCGTTCCGCTGAAGTCATCCCCGGCCTCCGCCAGCGATGGCACAAAATGGGGATGCTCCGTGCACGCCAGCGCCACCATCGCAAACCGGTGTGGGAACGGGGCCAGGTGCTGCTTCAGCTTGTGCGGCGGGCGGCTCGCCGGGATGAAGTGCATCTCGTCGAAATTGAAGCGCCGGTCCGCTGCTCGCGCCACCACCAGATGGCCTGCATGAATGGGGTCAAAGGAGCCGCCAAAAAGAGCGATGCGCCGTGGGTGATGTTTTGCCGCTGTGCGGTGCGCTTGCGCCGTCGTCAAACCGCCTCCCGGATGTACCGCGTTAGGATTCTCTCACGAAATCTTCCCGATGGGTGGACCACCTTCATGCGGTTCTAGGTCATCGGGGTCTTCGTAGGCTGCCGCATCTATATTCTCATCCCCTGTTTCGATGGCCTCATCTTCAATCAATTCTTTTTTTGGAATGCGATCGAGCGCATCCGCCATGGCCCGCACAAGTTCTTTCACGCCTTCGCCCGTCGGTGCCGATATCGCGTGAAATTCCAGGTGCTTCTCGCTGCAGAACTTTTTCAGCTCCTGCAACTTCGTGCGATCCGTCGTCGCGTCCAGCTTCGTGGCGACCACAATCATGGGCTTTTGCAGCATAGCGCCGCTGAACGCCGCCAGTTCGCCTTCAATGATTTCGTATGCCTTGACCGGATCCATTTCCGCGGTGTCGCTGGTATCGATCAGGTGCGCCAGCAGCCGCGTACGCTCCACATGGCGCAGGAAACGAATCCCCAGCCCGGCTCCCTCGCTCGCCCCTTCAATCAACCCTGGCAGATCGGCAACCACGAACGTCCGCCCAAGTTCCCTGCCGTGGCCACCCGTTCCCCCATCCGCGTTCACCACGCCCAGATTGGGCTCCAGTGTTGTGAACGGGTAATTCGCAATCTTCGGCCGGGCCGCGCTGATCACCGAAATCAATGTGGACTTGCCCGCGTTCGGGAATCCCACCAAGCCTACATCGGCCAGAAGCTTAAGCTCCAGCCGCAGCCGGCGTTCCTCGCCCGGCTGCCCTTCTTCCTTCTCCCGGGGCGCCTGATGCCATGGCTTCGCAAAGTGCTGATTGCCACGCCCGCCTTTCCCTCCCTGGGCCACGAGGATTCTCTGGCCGGGCTTCTTCAGATCCGCCAACAATTGTTCGCCCTCTTCGTCGTAAACCAGCGTGCCCACAGGCACTCTCAGGATGGTGTCCCCGCCGGATTGCCCCGTGCAGTTGGAACCCTCGCCGTGGCGCCCACGCTCCCCTTTGAATTCGCGGTTGTAGCGGTAGCGCA
>Ga0326727_10022293_pt1 | contig 12266 bp, 12 predicted proteins | sample MB2enrmetagenome_FD_207643 | JGI IMG/M metagenome (GOLD analysis project Ga0326727, IMG submission 207643) | Lab enriched peat soil microbial communities from McLean, Ithaca, NY, United States - MB29MY | ecosystem: Environmental > Terrestrial > Soil > Wetlands > Peat | place: USA: New York... | reverse complement strand
CACCGCAGCTACGCGGTGGTCGTTTCGCCCTACGCCAAACGGCACTACCTCGGCTTGCGCCACCTCTCGACCGTCAGCGTGCTCAAGACCGAGGAAGAGATCCTCGGAATCCCGCCGCTCGCGCTCGGCGATGCCTTGGGCGGCGACTTCCGCGACTTCTTCGCGCCGGGCGCCGACCTGACGCCCTACGCGCACATCGAGGTTCCGCGGCAAACCGCTTCGCTCGAAGGCGAACGGATCGCCGCGCTGCTCGACCGCACCGATCAGTCGGCGCCCGACGCCGACGCGGAACGCGCCGGCGAACTGGTCACGCTCTCGCGCGAAGCCGACGCGCTGGCCGCGCGGCGCGCCGCCTTGGACCCGGCCACGTACGCGAGCCGTCAGGCCGCGCTCTATGCGCGCGCGCTCGCCGTCGTGCGTTAGGGGTCGGACGGCGATGCTAGCCTAATGACGGAAGTGATGTCGAGCCGTTCGGATACCGGTCCCGCGCGCCTGACCGCGCCGTTCGTCGCAAGCGACGCGGCGCCGTTGCGCGCCGCGCTGCTGGTCGCGCCGTCGCCCGCGCTGTCCGAGCGCCTGCCCCTGCCGAGCGAATCGAACGCGATCGCCGACCGGGCCGCCGAACAGCACGCGTTGCTGCGCGCGCGGCTCGAGGCGCACGGCGTCAACGTGCGCGTGTTGCCCGCCGAAGGCGGCGCGCTGGGCGCGCTCTGCGCCGACGCGGCCGTCATGTTCCCCGACGGCGCCTTCATCGTGCGTCCGAGCGAACTCAACCGGCGCGGCGAGGTCGCGGCGGTGGAAGCGGCGCTCGGCGCCGCGGGTATTCCGGTGAGCGCGAGGCTCGCCGCGCCCGGCCTGTTCGACGGCGGCGACGCGATTTTCGCGGGCGACACGCTCTACTTGGGCGTGGCCACGCAACGCGCGTCCGAAGTCGGCCTGCGCGCCTGGCCCCGAGGCAACGCCCACGGACGCGGACAACTCGCCGCCTACGCGCGCGAACGCGGCTGGAAGGTCGTCGAGGTGGCGCTGGCCGCCGAGGCGGTGCGCCTGCGCGCCGTGGCGACGCTGCTCGCGCCCGACGCCGTGGTGCTCGCACCCGGCCTCTGCGACGCCGGTGCGTTCGCCGGTTTGCAGATCCTCGAAGCGCCGCGCGGCGAGGACTACGCCGCGGGCGTGTTGGCCTTGGGCAACCGCCGCGCGATCGCCAACCTCCGTTTCCGCCAAACGATTCCGTTGCTGCGCCGCGCGAAGTTCGCGGTCGACGCGATCGACCTGTGGGAGTTCGGCAAGATCGGCGCGACGCCGTCGCTGCTGGCCCTCGCGCTCAAACGGGGCTGATGCGCGTCGCGCTCTTCTCCGACGTGCACGGCAACGTGCGGGCCTTGGACGCGTGCTTGAAAGACCTGCGCGCGCAGGGCGGGGCCGACGCGATCGCCGGGGCGGGCGACTATTGCATGGACGGTCCGCGGCCGCGCGAGGTGCTCGAGCGGCTGGTCGAAATCGGCGCGCGCTGCGTGCGGGGCAACACCGACCGCTACATCGCCGACGTCGACGACGTACGTCCCGGTCACGAAGAGTATGCCGAGGCCGCCTGGTATCGCGCCGCGCTCGGCGAGGCGTGGCGCACGTGGCTCGGTGCGCTGCCCTTCGCGCTGCAATTCGGCGAAGGTCCTCCGGCCGAGCGCTTGCTGGTGGTTCACGCCAACCCGAAGAGCGACGACGAGCACCTCTGGCCCGATGCAACCGACGCGCAATTGGAGCGGGTCACGGAGGGCGTCGTCGAGCGGACGATCGCCTTCGGTCACCTGCACCTTCCCTACGTGCGGGTCTGGCGCGACCGCTTGCTCGTCAACGTCGCATCGGCCGGTTTGCCCAAGGACGGCGACGCCCGGGCCGGCTACGCCATCCTCACCCAGCGCGCGGGCGGCTGGGAAGTCAAACACCGGCGCGTCGACTTCGACGTCGCCAAAGTCGTGGCCGAGATCGAGCAGAGCGGAATGCCCGATCGCAAGAAGCGCGTCGCCGTGCTCTTGCGCCACCGCTACAAGGAACTCGTTGAACGGATCCCCTGAAAAGCGTGCGGAACCCACCGTCGCCCTGCGCATCGATGCGCTGACCAAACGCTACGGCAACTACGTCGCCGTCGACGGCATCTCGCTGCGCGTCGAGAGCGGCGATTTCTTCGGCTTTCTCGGGCCCAACGGTGCGGGCAAGACGACCACGATCAACGCCATCGTGGGCCTGGCCAACATCGACGCGGGCACGATCGACGTCTTCGGCCACGACGTAGTGCGCGACTGGCGCGCCGCGCGCAGGCTGGTGGGGCTGGCGCCGCAGGAATACAACTTCGACCGCTATCTGTCGATTCGCGACGTGCTGATCTTCCAGGCGGGCTACTACGGCCTGCGCCCGCGCGAGGTCCGGGCGCGCGCCGACGACCTGCTCGAACGCTTCGGCCTCAGTTCCAAGGCCAAGCAAACCTACATCAAGCTCTCCGGCGGCATGAAGCGCCGGCTGTCGCTGGCCCGCGCGCTGATCCACTCGCCGCGGCTGTTGATCCTCGACGAACCCACCGCGGGCGTCGACGTCGAATTGCGCATCGAGTTGTGGGACCTGCTGCAGCGGCTCAACGCCGAGGGCACCACGATCATCTTGACCACGCACTATCTCGAAGAAGCGCAAGCGCTGTGCCGCAACCTGGCCATCATCGAGGGCGGCAAGATCGTGGCCATGGAGTCGACCGACCGGCTCCTGAGCCTGCACGGGCGCAACAGCCTGACCGTCACGCTCGACCGGCCCGCCGCGGGCTTGCCGGCCGCCTTGCTCGCGCGCGCCGCGCGGCGCGAGGGCGAGCCGCGGCTGCTCCACTTCGAAAGCCTGCCCGCGAGCGAGATCGGCGGCGTGCTGCAAAGCATCGCCGACTCCGGCTTCCGCGTCGAAAACGTCGAGACCGCGCAAGCGAATCTCCAAGACGTGTTCTTGCACTTGGTGGGCAAGTGAACGCGGTCGGCTTCGGCACGCTGGTCAAACGCGAACTGTACCGGACGGTGGCCGTGATCAATCAAGTGATCTGGCCGCCGATCATCACCACGCTGCTCTACGTGCTGGTCTTCGGCGTCGCGTTGGGCAGCCGCATTCCGCAAATCCAAGGCGTCTCGTACGCCGCGTATCTGGTGCCCGGCCTGATCATGCTGCAGGTGATCGACGCGACCTATAGCGAGGTCTCGAGTTCGGTCTTTCAGGGCCGCTTCATGAATTCGATTCAAGAACTCTTGATCGCGCCGCTGTCGGCGCTCGAGATCGTGACCGGCTACGTGGTCGCCTCGGTGCTGCGCGCCTGGCTGATCGCCGCGCTGGTGCTCGGCGTCGGCGCGCTCCTGGCCCACGTGCTGCCCACGGACTGGCTGCTCTTCTTCGGGGTGACGGCGCTGGTCGCGATGCTCTTCTGCGGACTGGGCATCGTCTTCGGCCTTTTGGCCGAGAAGTTCGACCACATCGCGGTGCTGACGACGTTCGTGATCACGCCGCTGGTGTTCGTGGGCGGCGTGTTCACCTCGACGCGGCTGATGCCGCCGCTGCTGCGCGAGGCGTCCCTGGGCAACCCGATGTTCTACATGATCGGGGCGCTGCGCTACGCCTTCACGCCCGTCGGCGACGTCCCCCTGGCGGTTGCCTTGGGCACCCTGGCGCTGATGACCGCGCTGGCGCTGGGCGCCGCCCTGCGGCTCACCGCCGCCGGCTACAAACTGCGGGTCTAGCCCGCCCGGCCGGTGAAAACGCCCGGCCATGCACAGGCTCGCCGCATCCGTTCTCGTCGCCGCGCTGGCTTCGGCCGCGCTTCCCGCCCTCGCCGACGACCCGGCCGCTCCGGGCGCCGCGCCCGACGCTCCGGCCGTCCTGACCGGGCCGCAGGTCGGCAAACCCGCGCCCGACTTCACGGTGACGACCATCGACGGGAAGACGCTCAGCCTGGCCTCGTTCCGGGGCAAGACGCTGGTGATCAACGCTTGGGCCACCTGGTGTCCGCCCTGCCGGCAAGAGATGCCCGACCTGATCCACAGCTACGCGACCCTCTCAAAGGACGACGTCGCCTTCCTCGGGATCGACACGACCGAGGAGGCGCCGATCGTCCGGGCCTACGCGGTGGCCAAAGGCCTTCCGTATCCGCAGGCGGTCGAGGGCGTCAAGGCCTTCGCCAAGAGTTACGACGTTCAGTATTTTCCGACGACGTTCGTGATCGATCCCCAAGGCATCTTGCGCGCGCGCAACATCGACGTCGTCGTGCCCGCGCAACTCGCCGGCTTCGTCGCCGACGCGCGCGCGGGACGCAACAGCGTCTCGGTCTCGCCGCTGCAACTCAAGATCGACGAGTTGCTGGCCTCGGCCACCGTCGTCGACGGCGGCGACCCGTCGGTGGTCGTCCCCTCGGTGCGCAACGCAGCGAAGACGATCAAGAAGGCCGAGGACATGCTCGACGACGGCGACGCCGCGAAGGGCACCGCCACCGATCTGCTGCGCACCCATGCCGAAGAGGCGACGCTGCGCGATCGCGCGATCGCCGCACTCGCGCGCGTGGCCGTCACCGACGCCGATAAAGCGCTGTTGGCCAAGCTGCAGGGCGACGCGGCGATCGACCGCGAGCAGTGGCAAGTCGCCTACGATCGCTACACGGCGGCGCTGGCCCTCGATCCCAAAGACGAAGAGTCGCTCGGCGGCCTCGCGCTCTCGGCCGGACGGCTCGAACGCTACGCCGATGCCGTGGCCGCAGACGAGAAGTTGCTGGCGCTCCAGCCGCCGAGCGTCGACGCGCTCGTCGGCCTGGGCTTGGCGTATGCGAAAGCCGACCGGTATCCCGACGCCTATGCGACCTTCGACAAGGCGACCAAACTCGGCAAGGAGCAAGCCGATCTCAAACCCGGCGCGGCCGGACCGATCCGCAAACTCGCCTGGGCCTACCTCTACGCGGGCCGCACGCTGGCCAAAGGCGGCGAAAAGGATCGCGCCCGCGCGGCCTTCGAGTCCGTGCTGGCTTGGACCGCGAAGCTCCCGGCCGACGACGTTCGCCACGACATGTACTTCGAGGAAGGTCAGGAAGCGATCGTGGCGCTCGATCTCACCTCGCCCGGGCGCACCGCGATTTCGCTCGTCCCCTGGACGGGTCCCGAACTTCCCGGCAGCATTCCCAATACGTTGAAATACCGGCTCGTCGTCGCGGGCGCGGCCGGAAAGAGCATCAACCTCAGCACGGCCGACGTGCCCAAAGGTTGGGTCGCCTCGTTTTGCAGCGACCGGGTGTGCTCGCCGTTTAAGGTAGCGTTGTTAGTTCCAGCGGACGGCGTCAAGGTAATCGAATTTCAGTTGGTGCCGCCCGACGCTAAGGCGAAGTCGGGCAAAGTGCGTGTGACCGTGACCGACGGCACCAACTCGGCGAGCGCGACGACGTGAGCGCGGTCGCCTAGGACCCTCCTCCGGCCGGGCCGAAGTGCTGGATCGGTTCGCCTCATCGCGTGACTGCCCGAGGCGACGTCCCTTGCCTTTTCCCCCTGAAGAAGGTTTCGCATGAAGAAGCTCATCCTAGGGCTGGCCGGCGCGCTCGCGTATGGCCTCGTCGCGGCCCCCGCGTCGGCCCTGCCCGCGCCCAACCTCGTTTCCGAAAACCCTTATAGCGCGATTCACGTTACGGGACATCCCGAAATGACCGCGCGCTTTTTAGCGCCGACTCCCGGTCTCGGCGGATCCCAGCCGACGCAAGCCGGCTGCTCGTCGACCGAGTTGGGTCTGCCGAGCTGGGTCGGTTCGTTCACCGATAGCGGACGCACGTACTGCTACCAGATGATCGGCGCGACGCCGAGCAAGACGGCGCCGGCGACGACGCTGACGACGCAGGTCTACGCCTACAAGTTGACGTTCTCGGACGGCACCGTGTTCGACCCGACGGCCGTCAACACGAATTGCGACTCGATCTCGCCCTACGCGCGACTGATCGCCTCGCCGCTCTACACCGCGGCCCCGATTTCCAACGGCAGCGTCAGCCTGGGCACCATCCAGTACGAAGACGCGCAGTCGGTCGGCGAGTGGTACAAGTTCGTTAAGAAGAGCAAGACCTACGCGGTCAACCTCCAGGACACGGGCTCGCCGCAGGTCATCAGCATCACCGTTCCCTCGAGCGAAGGCAGCACCGTTGCGATCAGCGGCCTCTGCTCGGGCAAGATCGGCGAAGTCGATTACGGCTGGCTCTCGAACCAGATCAGCAGCTCCAACTGGTCGGTGAATCAGGTCTCGGTCGTGCTGCTCTGGAACGTGTTCCAGACCGAGAGCGGCTCGTGCTGCATCCTCGGCTACCACTATTACTGGACCAACAACTCGAACCAGAACGGCGTCTACTCGGTGACCGCGATGAGCAACCCCGGCATCTTCGGCGGCACGGGCAAGGGCATCACCGACGTTCACGCGACCGCGCACGAGTTCGGGGAAGCGATCAACGACCCGTTCGGCAACAACGCGACGCCGGAATGGGGTCACACGGGCCAAGTTTCGGGATGTCAGAACAATCTCGAAGTCGGCGACCCGCTGACCGGCACCGTCTACGGCAAGGGCGCAGGCATCACGTCGGGCGGCTTCACCTACCACCCGCAGGAACTGGTGTACTTCAACTGGTTCACCGAGCAGACGTCGTACGGCAAGTACGGCGCCGACAAGGTGTACTCGATGAGCGGCAGCTTCACGGCGCCCGCCAAGTTCTGCTAAGAGCGAACGCGGCGTCTCGCTAGAGGCGACGACGAACGGCTCCGGCTTCGGCCGGAGCCGTTTTCATTTCAGCAGGCTCTTGGGTTTGGTCAGGAAGAGTCCGAGCGCGATCAGCGCGATGCCGACGGCCAGGCTCAACAGGTCTTGCGCCGTCTCGATCGAGGCCTCGAGCGCGTACTCGAAATAGCGCACGATCAAGATCAGGAAGATGACCTTGGCCAGGCGCTCCTTGAGGTCGTCGACGCTCTCGATCAGCAGCAGGCGCCGGGCCAGCCCGGACGACTCGGCAGCCTCGATCTCGCCGATGAACAACTCGTAGAGGCCCAGCGCGAAGATGATCTGGACGGCCGCGAACAGCAGGCCGTCGATGAACTCGGCGACGCGGGCGACGATCTTGCCGCGCAGGGCGTGCCCGTCGCCGCTGCCGGTCAAGTACGCGTAGACCAGCCCGACGACGTTGTAGGCGTCTTTTCCGGCGACCAGAAACATCGCGATCGCTCCGACGAGGCTCGCGACCACGGCGATGAGGACCAGCAGGCGGCTATTCCAAAGCGCGCCCTGGAAGAGGCGTTCGAAGCGGCGCATCGCGGGGCGGTTCGCTTCCGGCGCGTCGACTCCGTTAGCGGAAGGCGTCGAGCGCCGAGCGCAGCCGTTCCACCGACTGCTGGTAGCCGCCGATGTCGTTGAGCACGGCCTGCGACAGGGCCCGGGCCGCGGGCCCGGCGTCGACGGGCGGAACGACGTCGTAATAGTCGCGCGCCCAGTTGTCGGCCAGCCCCATCATGCTCTGCAGCACGACGCAGATCAGTTCGTATTGGGGTGCGAGCACCCGGCCTTGGATCTCACCCCCGCCGAGCGCGATCGCATAATCGACGTCGGCGTGTTCGCCCGCGAGCCTGCTCAAGGCCACGTCGCAGCGATGTTGCAACCCGCGAAACGCCGACAAGATATCGTCGTATTGGGTACGCAACTCGGGATCGCCCAGCTGAACGCTTAAGGACTCGAGCTTCGTTATCAAATGCGCGGGCGACTGGCGCGCGATGAACGTCGCCGCAGCCGCAGCGATGCTCGGGAAGCGCTCCCCGTCGTAACCTGACATCCACTCCACCGCCTCGGCAGTCTGCACTAACGCCTCCGCACCGCCTCACTCGAGTCGCCGCCGCGGACGCCAACTCGTCCTCGGCTATAAAGCGCCTAGGTGAAACGGACTCGTGATGGATTTCTCCGTCCTCCCTCTGTGCTACGCTTGCACGCTTACTCCCTGCTCCTATTAAGGGAGTTAAGCGCCGCGCAGACGGTCAGAAGAAGGGGTTGTGTGCTTTTTCGGCCGCCACCGTGGTCGGCGGCCCGTGGCCGGGAAGCAGCACCGTGTCGTCGTCGAGACGGAAAAGCTTTTCGCGGACGCTGCTCAGGATGTCGGCGTAGGTACTGACCTCGCCGAACGTGCCGCCCACGCTGCCCGCAAAGAGGGTGTCGCCGGTGAACGCCGTCGAGCGGAAGATGAAGCAGGACGAGCCGTCGGTGTGGCCGGGCGTGTGCAGCATGCGGATCGCGGCGTTTTCGCCGAAGGGCAGCTCGTCGCCGTCGACCACCGGCAGGGCTTTGTGCGCTAGCGCACCGATCGCACCCACGTCGGCACGGTGCATGACGATCTGCGCGTCGGGGAACGCGCGCGCGATGTCGGCGGTGGCGTCGCAATGGTCGGCGTGCTTGTGCGTGATCAAGATGTAGCGCAACGCGTACGGCCCCTGACCGATCGCGCGCAGCAGATTCGCCGGGATGCCCGCCGGATCGATCAACGCCGCGGTGCGACCGTCTTCGAGGTGCGCGATGTAGCCGTTGGAGGGGTGCGGCGCCTGGGCGTGGTGGCGCACGTCGGCCGGAAGGCGCGCGATGGGATACGGGCGCTGCGCGGCCAGGTCGGCGAGCTTGGCGGGGTCGAGGCCGAGCAACGGGGCCAGCGCGCGCGCCTGGTCCTCCGTCGGAAACGCCCCGCCCGAACTCCAGACGGCGAGGTCGTCGCGTGAGAGGCCGGTCCGCGCCGCCAGCCCGGCGTCGTCGAGGCCGCGGCCGCGCTTGGCCTTGCGGAGCACGTCGCAGAAATCGTCTTCGAGCATGCCCGTCCGTTGGAGCCGCAACCGGGTAGGCCCTGGCTCCGGTCGAAGAGGCCGCCATGGAACGCGTCATCATCATCGGATCGGGCCCGGCCGGGCTCACCGCCGCCATCTACGCCGCTCGCGCCAACCTCGCCCCGCGCGTCTTCGCCGGCTACCAGTACGGCGGGCAGTTGATGCTGACCACCGACGTGGAGAACTTCCCGGGCTTCCCCAACGGGATCATGGGGCCCGAGTTGATGGAGCAGTTTCGCGCCCAAGCCGAACGCTTCGGCGCGATCGTCGAGAACGTCGACGTCACCTCGGTCGACTTCACGCGCAGGCCCTTCGAGGTGTCCACCGACGAGGCGACCTACGCGTGCGACACGGCGATCGTCGCGACCGGCGCGAGCGCGCGTTGGCTCGGCATTCCGGGCGAGGATCGCCTGCGCGGCTCGGGCGTCTCGTCGTGCGCGACGTGCGACGGGGCGTTCTTCAAGGACCGGCACATCGTCGTGGTCGGCGGCGGCGACTCGGCCATGGAAGAAGCGCTGTTCTTGACCCGCTTCGGTTCCAAGGTCACCGTGATCCACCGGCGCGACTCGTTACGGGCCAGCAAGATCATGGCCGATCGCGCGCTCGCCCATCCCAAAATCGAGTTCGTCTGGAATACCGGCGTGGACGAAGCGCGCGGCGAGTTCAAGCTCGAGTCGCTCGTTCTGCGCAATTTGGTTACCGGCGAAACGAGCGAGTTGGCCGCCGACGCGCTGTTCGTAGCCATCGGCCACGATCCCAACACCGGACTCTTCCGCGGCCAACTCGCGCTCGACGAGCACGGCTACATCGTCTCCCCCGACGGCGTGCACACCAACGTCCCCGGCGTCTTCGTCGCCGGCGACGTCTACGACATCCGCTACAAGCAGGCGATCACCGCGGCGGGCATGGGCTGCAAGGCCTCCCTCGAGGCCGAGAAATATCTCGAGGAACTCGACGCGGAACGCGCCGCCGCAGGCCTCGTAGCGGCGGGCTAAGGGCTGGGGTTTCGTTCTCGAGACGTTTTCGGAACGGTGTCTCGCTAGGATGGGCTGGACCGGTCACCTCGCCGGCACACCTCATTCAGAAAGGCACAATTTCCATGTTCCGCACTCCTCGCACGTTGGGCGCAATTTCGCTCGCCGCAGTCGTCGCCGTCTTCGGCGGAATCAGCGCGGCCCACGCCGGCGTCCACAACGACGGCCTCAAGAAGTGTAACAGCACGGGCGCCTGCCAGGCCTTCGAGAACCTCTCGACCGGAAACGCGCTGCAAGCCTTCACCGAAGGCGAAGGCAAGGCGTTCCTCGCGCAGGCTCCGGCCGGCGGCGGCGACGGCGCCGACATCTACGGCTCCTATATCGGCGTCATCGGACGCGGCACGTCCGAGTCGGGTTATCCCTTCGTGGGAACCGACCAGAAGGGAAACGATCTGTTCTACGTCGACGGCTACGGCGACGTCTACTACGCGGGCTCGCTCACCCAGTTCTCCAAAACGCGCCAAGGCGAACGCGTCGGTTCCTTCGCCACGCAGGAAGCCACGCGCACGATCGAAGACGTCGGCAGCGCGAAGCTGGTCAACGGCGAGAGCGTCGTTTCGCTCGACCCCACCTACGCGCAGTCGATCGATCTCTCTTCGGCCTATCACGTGTTCCTGACCCCCGGCGGCGACACCAAGGGCCTCTACGTTGCCCAGAAGTCGCCGACCACGTTCGTGGTCCGCGAGACGCAGGGCGGCCACGGCTCGCTCTCGTTCGACTATCGCATCGTCGCGACGCAACTCGGCGCGGCGAACCAGCGCATGGGCCTCTCGCAACTGTCGCCGATGCCTTCGGCGCAACGCTAAATCCATCGCGAACGATCCGAAAGCACGGCGGTTCGCAAACCGCCGTGCTTTCCGCGTTGCGCGCCGGCCGAGAACGTTTTAGGCGGTCACCGCGAACAGCGCGGTCAACGCGCCGTCGAGCGTGGGATAGCGGAACGCGTAGCCGCGTTCGAGCGTGCGCGTCGGCAGCACCCGCTGTCCGTCGGCGACGACGGTCGCGCCCTCCCCGAAGACCAACTGCAGCGCGAACGCGGGCGCGGGCAGAAACGCGGGCCGGTGCAGCGCGCGCGCCAGCGCGGCGGTAAATTCGGCGTTGCGCACCGGGTTGGGCGCGGTCGCGTCGAGGGCGCCGTCGATTCCGTCGATCGCGGCGAGATAGATGCCGACCACGTCGTCGATGTGGATCCACGAATACCATTGCCGTCCGCTCGCCACGATGCCGCCGGCGCCGAGCTTGAACAGCGGAATCAATTTGGGCAGCGCGCCGCCGTCGGTGCCGAGCACGAGCCCCGTGCGCACGAGCGCGACCCGCGCGCCGAATTCCGCGGCGCGCCGGGCTTCGGCTTCCCACTGCGCGCAGACGGTGGCCAAAAAGTCGTTGCCCGGCGGGCTGGACTCGTCGAACGTGGCCTCGAGGCTCGTGCCGTAATAGCCGATCGCCGAGGCGCTCACGTACGCTTTCGGCTTCGCCTCGAGTGCCGCGAGCCGTTGCAGCAACGCGCGCGGTGCGTCGACGCGGCTGCTGCGAATGCGTTCCTTGACCGCCGGCGTCCAGCGCTGGGCCACGCTCTCCCCCGCCAAGTTGACCACCGCGTCCGCGCCCGCGCAGGCAGTCGCGGCGGCGTCGGGATCGCGCAGCGACGCCGTCCGCACGCGGTCGCCGCGCGCTTCGAGCGCCGCTTTGAGATGCTTGCCGATGAAGCCCGAGGCTCCGATGAGGGTGACGTCCACGGCCGTTAGACGCCGCCCGAATTCAGACGCGCGCGAGCGCCTCGCTGCCCACGAGGGCCTCGATCTCGGCCGCTTCCTTGGGGATCGCGGCCGTGATCACGTCGGGATCGCCGTCCGTGCAGAGCACGTCGTCCTCGATGCGGATGCCGATGCCTTTCCAGCGCTCGGGAACGTCGAGGTCGGGCTGGACGTAGAGGCCCGGCTCGACCGTGAGCACCATGCCCGGTTCGAGCGGGCGATACTCGTCGGCGTCGGTCTTGTAGCGGCCGACGTCGTGCACGTCGAGGCCGATCCAGTGGCCCGTGCGATGCGGATAGAATTCGAAGAACTTGTTCTCCTCGATCAGTCGATCGATCGAACCTTGGAGCAGGCCGACCTCGACCAAACCTTCGGTCAACACCCGCACCGCCGCTTCGTGATAGGCGTTGTAGGAGCGGCCGGGGCGGACTTGGTCGATGCCCGCCTTTTGCGCGGCCAGCACGATGTCGTAGAGCGCGCGCTGTTCGGCGCTGAAGCGTCCGTTGACCGGCCACGTGCGGGTGACGTCGCAGGCGTACACGTCGACCTCGGCGCCGCTGTCGACCAGCACCAGGTCGCCGTCGTTCAAGCGGTCGCGATTG
>Ga0326727_10022292_pt1 | contig 12267 bp, 9 predicted proteins | sample MB2enrmetagenome_FD_207643 | JGI IMG/M metagenome (GOLD analysis project Ga0326727, IMG submission 207643) | Lab enriched peat soil microbial communities from McLean, Ithaca, NY, United States - MB29MY | ecosystem: Environmental > Terrestrial > Soil > Wetlands > Peat | place: USA: New York... | reverse complement strand
TGGTGCAACACCTGTATATATTGGGCGCAGGAAGCGTCTGCGCCCAGGGAGACATCGACCGAGCCTACCAGCTGTTGGGTCCCGCTGGTGTTGGCACAGGTCACGCTGTAGACCGCCGAATAGTCCTGTTTGGTGTTGACGTTCTGCTCGGTGAAGCTGTCGGCCGGCCCGGAGTACAGAGTCTGGGAGGTGCTGCTGTCGTTGTTGAACGTGCTGGACAGCACGCAGGTGGAGCCTGAGCTGTTGGCCGGGATCGGGCCGACTGGCGCCGAATAGTTAGGTGTTTTGGCCACGGTGGTGGCGGCAGCCTCCGTGACGGTGGTCGCCGCAGCCCCGTTGATGTCGGCCCAGGTGATCTTCACGGAGGCGGTCTGGTCCGATCCGTCGGTGTTGTCATAGGTGATCAGAGCTGTCACCCCTCCGGTGCCGGAGGTGCTCACACCGGGCTGGGTGTTGACATTGCCCAGGACTTGCACTATCTCGGTGCCTGCCGCGTCCAAGTCTTTGTTGGCGCTGTCGGCCAGCCAGGCCGGGGATCCGACGCTGTCATTGGCGGCTGCCGTGCCCATACCCACGATCAGCGCTACCAGCAAGAAAGTACGCACGAACACCCGCAGGCCGGCGCCGGCCATACCGTGCCGTAACGCTCGGAGCAGCAGCAGCAGGACCGCGACCGCGATAATGGCGAACAGGATCCCGTCGGACTCCACCGCTTTGGCCACCGCGGCGAAAGTGTTGTTAGCTATGTCCCCCAGGTCGCTGCCGGCGCCGAGCAGGTTGACCGCGGTGGCGGCCCTGATGATCAGCAGCAGCAGGCTCCACATCAGGCCGGCTATCTCAAACAAAGCTGTCCCGATAGTGTCCAAAGCTTCGGTGAAAATATCCCCTATGCCTAGGTTCTGATGGAAGTTCAGCCCGGTGGACAGTGTGTCCCAGCGCCAGGCGGGCAGGCATGCCCATTGGCTGGTACAGCCCGCCAGCTGCACGGTGGTGTTCGAAGGGAGGTTGGCGGCAAACAGGATGTTATTCAACGAGCAGCCCCCGGCGGTCGACAACGCCGGGAGCTACCTTGATGGTGCCAGGCTGCAGCAGGTACTCTCCTTGTTCCAGCTGCTTAATGGGGGCCACATCCAGGTACAGCCGGCAACGCTCCCCGTCTAGCTCCACCCGGCCTGTCTTGCTAATGACCAGCAGGCGCAGCCAGGTGCCGAACTTCTCACCTCGCAGCGGCGCGCTGTTAGCTATCGCCGCCCCGATCAGCCCGCACAAGCCAACGATCCAGCCTAATATCATAATGGAATGGAGCACCATATGGACAACGGCGGCGATCAAGACCCCCACGAGCAGTCCGAGCACCCCGTAGGCCACAGCTTTCAAAGGCAGGTTACGTCCCAGAGTGGGGCTGGCCCACACTCGTTGCGGTTTAGCTAATACGTCCGCTAGGAACAGTAACAAAGGACCGTCCTGTTCCGGGTCGTGCTCCTCCTGGGCCACCGGGTGGCACCTCCTCCCGGGAGCTTCAGATTATGTTGACGATGTCCTTGCCTACCTGGGCGGCACCGCCCCAGATAGTGGTCAGCAGGCTCAGGTCCAGCATCACGGCCAGCAGTATGCAGGTCAGTACGATGTAGAAGAAAGCCTCTTTGTGGCTCTTGCGCCAGATCCTGTGGAAGATCAGGTAGGTGACGTAGAGGCACAGCGGGATGGCGATCCATTGGCAGAAATGTTGCAGGTCTACGCCGATGTCGGATTTCAGGAAGTTGGTAACTCCCTGGCATACGACGACGCCGGCGGTGTTGGTGCTGCACGTCTTACCTGTATAGGTAGGCGTGGCCCCTGTGGCCACCAGCAACAGTTTGGTGTGGAGCGCTGCTAGTCCGTGACGCATTTGATTTCCTCCTTATGCTACGAGCCGCTGGTATGGGCGGACTTGAGCACTGGTCACAACCCATATGTCGGCTGTACACCTATTCCTGTGCCAAATAAATGTTACTCGGCGCGCGTGAGCAACCACTCCGAGAGGTCGGGACGGGTTGTGTTGGGTTGGTGGGGGGCCGGCCGCGGGACGGGCCGTCCGTATGTCAAGCTATTTATCCTCGGCCGTCCTGGCGCCCGCTGAGACCGGGAACGCCGGTGGCCACTGCGAGCTGGTGTCGCAGGTCGGGCCCAGCAGCCGGTCCGCAGACAGCACGCACAGCGGGGTGAGGTACCGGCGTAAATCGTTACGTCCGGTCGGCCCGTCGTCCAGGAAGAACCCCCGGAACCCTCGGTAACCTTTGAAGGCGGACACCAGGCCGCGGCCTTTAGTGTGGATCAGCTCCAGGCCGAGCTGGTCGATAATGATCAGCGAGTCGACCGAGGTGCTGGTCCCGAACCCGATCTTGCGGCTGTTCGCCTTGACCTGGGTGGGCAGGTTATTCTTGGTCGGCCGCTGGGTGCACACCACCAGGTAGATACCGGCGCCTCTGGCCTTGCGGCTCAACCATTCCAGCGGCTCCATCAGCCGGCCGTAGTCCTCTTTCTGATCCCGCCTTTTTGGCTCCACGAAATAGTCGGCGCACTCTTCGATCAGGCAGGTGATGTATGGCAGTCGGTCTTGCAAAGCTGGGTCTTCCAGTGCCTGTTCCAGCTTGGACGGCCGGGTTGGCAGCCGCTCGAACAGAGCGTACCGCCGTTCCATTTCTTCTTTCAGCTCTTCCAGCATGTCCGCTACCGGCGCGAAAATATTAGGCGCAGGGGTGCGCATATCCACAAACCTGGTTACATGGGGCAGAGCTTTGTAACGTTGCAGCTCGTTCTTGGGCTCGGCGATCCGCAGCTCCCATTGCTCCGGCGTGTTCTTAGTTGCCAGCTGCAGCACCATTGAATGTAAGAAAGCGCTGTTATGGGTGACCACCAGGTCTTCGCTGCACAGGAACAGATGGTCCGGGCTGTCTACCTCCACGCATCGCATGGGGATGCGGCCGGTCGGGCGTACCGCCTTGACATAATGCCAGCGGTGAGCGTCCCCCGGGACAACGACGGGCAGCTCCCGGGCTCGCTCCGACACCCGGAACGGCTTGTCGTCAGCAGTAGCGATAAACACCAGCTGGCCCCCCGGCCGTTCCTGGCCGTCGTTGCCCCAGGGTACAGGGCTGGCCGTTTTCAAGCCCAGCGACCGTACCAGCCGGCATACCTCCCGGGTTAACACCATACTGTCATGGCGCCACAGGCACACCGGGATGTCAGCTCCCAGGCCAGCGGCCTGGCCGGCCAGGGTGTGCATCACCAGCCCGCAGGCGTCCATAAGGCCCTGCAGCAACGCCCGGCGTTGCGCCGTACTGGCCGCGAAATACCGGGCCGGGATATGCTTGCGGCGTAACACCCCCGCCCGCTCCAGATCCTGTCGCAGCCCGGTGTAAACCGCTACACAATAGCTGACAGCCGTACCTACCGGCTCGGCCCCTGGGACGCTGTAAGGGTATAGCAACCCCAGCTCGTCCAGCGCCGTGCTGTCCCAGCCAAGCTGGCCGACACTGCCGGTCCCCACCTGGCCGACCGCCAGCCACACCCCCAGGGCGTACGGGTCCAGCGGCAGCTCAGTGTCGTGCACCCCTGTCAAAGCCGGGGCGACCGCCAGAGCGGGCCGTTCACCCTGGGCTAACAGCTCGGCGATCTCTTCGGTGGTGCGCAGGACCGGCCCTCGCTGGCCGTCAGCCTTGGCGCCCGCTGCCAGCAGCTGCGCCCGGGCCGGCTCGTCCCACACCGGCCAGCGGTGGTTGCCCGACACCCGTAGCAGCTCGCCGTGCTCCAGCTCCAGTTCGTAACACGTTGCCGGCATTTCGACGTCGTACACCCGGCTTACCTGACAGGGCCGACCCTGCTCGTCGAACAGCCGATCCCCGGGCACCACATCCCGCATGGTCGTAGTAGTACCATCAGTTTTAACCAGGACTGTGCCCAAGGCAATACATTTCCCCATCCCGGAGTTCGAAGTGCTCATGAACATCTCGCCCACCAGGAATAGATGGTTTGGCGAGTCGACGCTTATACACCGCATCGGCTGCACAGGGATCGGTTCGCAACTTGTTACATAACGGTAGGGCACAACAGCAGACAGCTCAGGATCGACGAACCGCAGGCCATAACAACCAGCAGGCAGCTCAGGGTCTGCCTGCCCGGTTGTCAGGACAGGTTTCGCCCCCAAGCTCCAAAGCAACCGGCGCGCCCCTTCGATCACTGCTTTCTCAGAATGTCGCAGCGTATATTCCCCGACCTCAGGGGTGCTGCCCCCGGCGGTGTCAAGTAAACCCTGGAGCAGGTCCAGCCTTTCAGCATGACCGGCCCGGAGGTATGCCTCCGGGATGTGCGGACGGTCAAAAACATCTATTCCCTGCAGGCGTGCGGGCAGCCCCTCGAGCTCGGCTGAATGCCAGAGCCGGCCGTCAGGCCGGACCTCCTCCCATATCCGTGTAACCAGGTACCCTTTGGCTACCCGGCGTACGGCATCCTGGCCCGGGCTGCTTACAACGCCTGTCCCCGGACACCCGCCCCCCAGCCACGCCCCGAGCGTATAGGGGTCTAGAGCCGGCAGCTCGGGACGGTCGCTGAACTGTAGCGGCGGGGCCAGACGGATGGCAAAACCCAAAGCCCGCGCGCTCAGGCCGTCGAAAATCTGCTGGGTGGTAACGGTCTGCGGCGGGGTCAGCAAGCTGCCCGGCGTACTTTCGTCGCCTGTGGCCGGCCCGGCCACACGTGCGACTGACCAGCGGTGGGTGTCAGACGCTTCGACACTGGTGCCATCGTCAAAAGTCAACCTGTAACATCTGTCCGGGTAGTACACTGCGTACAGGTTGGTGACGGCACAAGGTTTGCCGTCTTCGCCCAGGATACGTTCGCCCTGCCGGATGTCGCCCATGGTGGTCCAGGTGCCGTCCGCCCGCGGCACGGGGGTGCCCAAGGCCAGGGACGCACCGGCGACGATCAGATGGGGAGATTCGTCGTCGAAAGCGAACCTGACCGGGGCGCCGTCGGCGCCGATCCCGACGTAGAAATCCATCTGCGGTTTAGGCCCGGGGACACCCATGGTGATAGAAGCCCAATCTCTGAACAAGTAGTCCCGGTCCAGCGGGTCGGCTTCCCCGCAGATAATCCGGAACCCGCCCGCCTCGTCGGTCTGTTCGACCTGCACGTAATGGTACCGCAGGGTAGGGATCAACGCCGGTTTGGCCTGCTGGATTTTCTCCCAGGGCAAGCCGGGGGCCGCCCCGAACGAATGGGCCTGCAGGCCCTGCTCGGTGTCCTCGCTGTCTCGGTACGGCGGCATGACCCCGCCGGTGCCGCACAAACTGACAGCCCGGAAACATTGCTCCCACTCGATCCCGTTGAGGAACTCAACGTCCACCGGGCGCAGCCCGACATTCAGATCCGGGTTGTCGCTGTAGCACACCGAGACCAGCTCGGAGGCCCAGTCGGGACCTTTGAGCCGGCGCCCGACCCGCAGCCAGCGCACGTCCATTTTCTCCTGTATGTCCAGGGTGCGATGCGCGAAAGTGTCCAGGGGCACCCCGTGGGGCAGCCGCCACAGGGTTTCCACCAGCAGGTCCTCAGGATGTTGTAACGGCCGGCGCAGCACCCGCAGAGCAGCCCAGTTGGGAGTGCCCAGCTTGAGCTCGCGGAACGCCCGCTGGAACCCCCAGCGGGCACCGAACTCCAAAGTCTGATCATCCAGGTCGGCTCGGGCCCAAGGCCGATCCCCCATGGGAGACAGGGCGTAGGTCACGGTGAACCCGAGCATCTGGACGGTGCCGGGCAGCGGGGTGCCGTCCGGCCCTACCATAGGCATGGGTTCGACCAGGACCATGTCCGGGCCCATGGTGCTGGCCAGTTTAGGGGCGCTGTTGGCGTAGGTGCTGAACTCGGCTCCAGCGTCGATCTGGAACACCGCTTTGACATGGGTAGGGCTCATCTCGGGCAGCTCGATCTTGCCTTGGTAGGCCGGGGGGTTCGCCCCCTTCAGCACGGCCTGCCAGCGCTGGTCCCATTGCAGTTTCTCCTTCTGAGCTTCCACCCAGGGTTTGATCTGGTCGGCCCGGACCCAGGATGTCCAACAGGCCACCGCCACGCTCAGGGCAGCTAGCCCGGTGATCTCGGCCCATTGCCACAGGTGCAGCGGGCCGACCCGGAAATGCGCCCAATGGATCCCGCACCAGAACGCCAGGATGTGCACCAAAGGTTTGGAGGGTACCCATTTGCCCCACAGGTGGACTGCCGTCCAGGCTGTCGCGCCGGCGAGGGTGGCGCCGGCCAGGGCGAGCAGGGCGAGCAGGACCAGGGTGCTCAGCAGCGGCCAGCGGGCTGGCCCGAACTTCACCCTGGGTTGCAGATGGAACCCTTTCTCGCCGAACACCGTGACCGGCGGGTAGGGGGTCTCTTCGTACCCCAAGTTTTTGATGCTTTGGAACTCCGCCCGGATAGCGGCGTAGGCGAACAGCCATGAGATCAGGGGCAGCGGCTGCGGGATCAATGACAGCAGGGTGGCGCCTATTACAGCGTCCACGGCGTCGAGCTCGACGGTACGGATGGTGCTGTCTTTGGGCCACCATTTCAATCGGGGCCGTTTGAGGGCGGCTTTCTCTGCTTGCGCCTGTCCGTAACGCGGGTGCATCTGATCGTCTATAACGTAGGTTAGGCACAGGAGGGCCAGGTAGAAGAACGGTCCCCAAGGGATCCCGAAACGGGAGCCGATCAGGCCGACCAATGTCAGGGGGACGGCCAGGAAAGCGATAAATTCGTGGCGTTTGCGTACCCGGGCGGCGTAGGGCTGTGGCATCAGCGGGACCTGCCCGTTTGTGCCGGCTGGGTGTTCAAATCACGCAGCCATTTCAGCACGCTCTCGTCGTCGGGACCAGGCTGCTGGGTGCCTACCAGGTTGCGTAGTTTCCGGGGGGTGGCAGGATGGCCGGCGATCAGTTTAGCTGCCCCTTTGGTCCGCAACAGCCACAGGTGATAGGATTTCCAGGCTTCAGGGTGGTCCCTGGGGGGCACGATCAGGTAAGCACCGTTCACCGTCCAGCGCTGCGGGGTGCCGTCGGGCTCGGTCCGGCCTCCCAGCGCCTGGCGGAGCAGCTGCAGGCTCCACTCCATGGTCTGGTTCATATGGGGCTGGCCCTGTTCGTCCCGGCTGGTCAGCCCTTTGTACGGCTCCCGGAAATGCCAGCCGTGATGAGCCAGCTTCCTGGCTGTCCAGTAAGTGCCAGCCGGCCACTGTTTGGCGTCTACCACCAGCAACCGTCGGGCACGTACCACCAGGAAATCGATGTTGAACGAGATACGGCTAGCCATGGTGGAGGCCACCGGGGCGCGCCGGTCGACAAAGATAAACACCGCCGGGTCCCGCCCGAACGTGTTGATCAGCAGCTGCATGGCCAGGCTCTCCCCTCGAGAGCCGGCGTTGGCATTAGCCTGGCTGAACTTGGTGCGCATGGCGTTAGCCGAAGTGCTGAGCTGGCCGTACACATGGGCACGCCCGATGTTGTGACTGGGGTACTGGCACATAAAATTAGGCCCGGTGACAGGCTGGCGGCAGTACCCGCCGTGCTTGTCTTTGCACAGCATAGCAAGGCCGGACTGAGGGCTCATGGGGTTACCACCGTGCCGAACCAAGGCCAGTGCGGCCCGGGAGGTTTACGCCGGGCAGGGAACAGCACCTGCTGGATGGCATCCTGGATGGGTGCCATCATCTCGGGGTGCTGGGCCAGCCAGCCGATCCGGCGGCTGGCCGGCAGGGCGACCTGGGTCATGACCCGGCCGGCCCGTTTGGCACCCAGGTTCGGCAAGGCTATCAGCGCTCTCCTGAGCGGCAGGGTGGCGATGTCCCGGTCGAACAGCGCCTGGGCGCACAAAGCTTGCAGCGTTGTTTCCCCGGCTGTCAGCTGTCGGCAGCAAGCGGTGTGGACGGCCCTGGTCTGCTGGGATAGTTGGCGCAGGTGCGCCATCCCCTGGGCGGAACGTTTGCCGTCCGGCCCAGGTTCAAAGTCAGACAAAGTGGTAACCATTTCGTGTACCATGTCGTCATCTCGGAGATGCAGACAGGCGGGCCGGTCTGCATCTGCCTCTGGTGGCGGGTGTGATCCCGGGGCGCACCGGCCGTGCGGGCTGGCGCAGGTGCCGTCGGCGCAGGTAGCTGGGTTGCTGGCGGTGCCGGCTGGCCGGCCGGGCTGCTAGTTAGCTCCGGGCCCTGGCCGGCCGGGCGCGGGTTTGTTGCGCAATTGCCGGTCCATATATTCGTCGCCGGTCTCGGTGACGATCAGGGCGTGCTCAGCGACCAGTGCGGCTTTGGCTCGGGCACGGATACGTGCCCGATCATCAGCCCGGCCCCAATCTTCGCCGTGCCGTACGAAGGGGGCGAAAAACCGGCGTTCGACGCTGGCCGCTTTGTTAGCCCCGCTTTTGCCGTACCGGGCGCGCACCTCGCCGGGGGTGTGAGGGTAGTCCAGCGCCCCTACTTTGTACAGCCATGGTTCGGCGTCGGCAGGCCCGATCGGCGGGTTAAGCCTGGCCAGCAGCTCCAGCAGGGCACGGCCGGCGGTAGGATCGCTGGCCAGCCGGTCGTCCTGCTGGCCTAAGGCACCCAGCCGGTCGTCTGTCCCTTGTTCCTGCTGGTCCTGGGTGCGGGCTGTCCAGGTGGACAGCGACACCGTCCCGAAAGGCCGGTGCAGGGCCAGTTTGACAGTGTTGTCAGAATAGCGGCGCAGACCGGCTTGGCGAGCCTGCGCGACTGTCCGTACTAGAGGGTGGGTCCACAGCCAGGAGCGGACCGCGGCCAGGGCGTACGATTCGTTGTCGCCGTGGGCCATCGCCCGTTGCAGATCCCGGTTGATATCGGTCATACAAGACCAGGTCCAGGAGCAAGCCGGCCGGCCCGGGGAGGCGAAATGGTCCAAGTTCTGGATCAGCCTGGTCATGCCGGCCTGCAGGGCGTCCTGTTCGTCGAAAGCTGGGCCCAGATGGGCCATGTGGGTCTTATGGCCAGCGATGATCCGCTGTACCATGGCGATACCCATGCGGGTGGCGGTATCGCGGGCCATCTCGCCGGCCCGTACGACCCGAGCGGCCTGGCGGCGCAGGCTGTTAGGTTCGTTAGCAGACAGGCGCAACACCGACGGTACTTGGCTGGCAACCCAGGTAGGGATCTCCTGGTCCGGCGGCAGCCGCTCGACCAGCTGGTCGCCGACCACCACGACCCAGGTGCCTTTCACCAGACCTTCGGTGGTATGCAACTCCCAAGGCACTTTGTGAATGCCAACAGGCATGAAAGCACCCGGCTCCAGGGCCGAACGCACCGGCCAGGTCAAACATCTGCTCTGGGCACCCGGCATAGGCTGGGCCACCCAGGCCTGGTACTCGGCGATAGCCCCCGGGCCGGATATCCCCGCCTGCAGGGTCGCGGCCGCGCCTCTCCCTCTACGGATCTCGTAGAACAGCCTCTCCCAAACAATGTCCACCGGCTCGGACTGGTCGGTGTCCTGATGGTCAAAGACGCTAGCGGGCCTAGCCACACGTGTCATGTCGGCCTCGGCGCGCAATAAAAGGTACTGACGTCCGGTGCTGCCCGCCCGCACCCAGATGTATAATGGTCCGGAGGGCCGCGCGCCGCCCGTCTCGGACGGTCATGGCAGGCACACAATTGGCAGAGCACGACGGCAAGCAAGGGCCGGCCAGCCCTGAGACCCAAATCACATCCCAGTATAACTCAGGACTCCGAGATGTGACGCGGCTGAGCCCGCAGGAGCTGCTGGCCTCCCAGGCGCGCCGGCTGGGGGTCTGGCTCGTCCTGGGCGCACCCCCGGCGATAGCGGTGGTCGTCGTCGCTTTCGTGCTGGGCAAAGCCCCGCTGATCCCGGCGGTCGCCGGCGGGCTCGCGCTGTGGTTGTGCTGGGACATGACGGTCTGGTACTCCTGGAGGCACACCGTCCGCGAGATTAGGCATAAAACCCAGACCGGGCCGGACCTGCCGGCGCCCGCCCGGCGGGGCGGGACCAAGATCGCCAAGCCGGTGGCTAGCCAGTTCCAGGTGATGACGTCGCCACTGGAGCTGCGCAGCAAACAGGAGATCTTAGAACAGGTTGATGTCACCCACGGCCTGCTGCGTATCGGGCTGGGAGTGACCAGCTACCGGGCGGGTGTCCGCGGTTACGGCCACATCCAGATGGAGGTGCTGCGAGGCCGGGACGTGATAGCGACCGACCGAGGTGCCTGGGGTATATATCTTACCCTGCAGGTGCCGGCCGGCCGTTACACCATTAAAGTGCGCTGCGAAGGCCACCGGTACGCTTCGTGCCTGCTGAAATACCAAGATCTGCCGACCGACGCGGTGATCACCGACAACGAACAGTGGATGGCCGGCGCCGTCCGCCGATAAAACCCGGCCGGGCTACAGGTCGGCCGGGGCTGTTGCCGGTTCCGCCGGCTGCTCCCTGGCCCAATGCGGCCCTTTGCCGACAATGTCGAAATAGCGTAACGCCGCCCTGCCTTTCAGAGCCGGTCCCTGGCCCCAACTGACATAGGGGATGTCAACGGTGGGTGCCGGCCAGATCCGCAGGCCGGGGACAGCCCGTTGGCCGCCGTGCCCGCAGCAGGCCGCGGCGGCGCCCACCAGATGGCCCAGGCAACCGTCGGCTAGCTGGTGCTCGCCGATATCTATGGCCGGTAGCCGGCAGGACACGCATACCGGCGGCACGTTCATGGGCTGGCCTGTACGGCCGTCTAGCAGCAGCCCCAACCGGTCACCGGGCACCGGGCTGTCAACCACCAGCTCTATGACGACATCACCGTTGAGCAACCGCCCGCCGTACCCGGTCATCAGATAGTAAAGTTTGTAGGCGCGCCACCGGTTGCCCAGCTGCCGATGGTGTTGCTCCCACCATCGGTCCAGCAGGTCCGAACGGCTGGTTTCCTGGCGCAGCAGCGCCGGGATGATCAGCGCCGGCACGAACGTCACGCCGGGACTGCCACCGGAAGTGCCCCGGGGGTGCTCGGCCTGGTTACCGGGCCAGGGCCGTAACTGCGCAGACAGGCCGTCCAGCTCGGCCTGCCAGGCAGCCGCCAGCCGCCCCCAATCGATATTCGGGAACCCCGCCCGGCGGCGGTATAACCACCACAAAATTCTGGGGCCAGCTCGGTGCAACCCGGGACGGACATCCATAAGACCAGTCTACCCGCCGGGAGCACCGCCGGTACACCAGGGTTGGCAACCGCCCGATGTTGCCATCCCGGCCGCCAGGCGGCGGCCCAGCCCCGGCTCCACACCGCCGTTGCGTACCGCCGCCCGGGCCCGATAAACTGCTATTATACCTCTCCGGCTTGCTCTTCACCTTCGCCCTCTGCGGGCCCTTGTTCGTCTTGCTCAGCTGCCCCGCCCGGCTCGGTTTGCTCTGCCTGCTCGCTCTCTCCCGGCTCTTTCGCGCTCTCAGCCGGAGGTCCGTTCTCGGTCTGGCTCACCAGTGTTGCACCTCCTTGCTCTGCTAGTAGGAGAGGCCATTTTACACCGGTCCGGCCGGGCCGGCAATCTGGCTGCCGGGTTGTCCCGGAGCGGCCGGCCGGTATATCAAACTGTGGTCTGCAGCCGCAAAACTGCCGAGCTGGAACCGGCGAAAACAGCCGTCCCAATATAGGTCGCGGTGACGCTGTAGAGACCGGCAGGCAGCTGGGCCGGAGGCAAGGAGCACCATCCGTGCGAGCTGGTGCGGCCCGGGCGTAACGGTGCCAGGCACAAAACCCGGGCGCCAGCCCGGACAGCCACCAGCCCGCCAGCCCCGCCCACGAACCTAGGCATGACCCCCACGTTGAACCGCACACTGTTTTTGGTCCCGTCCCGGGCCGGGTGCCTGGCTATGGACAGGACGGTCCGGGTGGGCACCCGGGCCACCCGGGCCCGGGCCGGGGTGCTGGACGGGGCGACCCCGGGGCCCCCATGGTACGACACTGCCAGCCAGGTCACGCCTGGTGCCAGAGCGGTCGGCCCCAGCCGGCAAGTACCCCAGCCGGCGACTATCCGGAGGGTACAGACCCGGGTGTGACCCCGCCATACCCGTACGGTGCCGGACAGGGCCGGGACCGCCCACGAACTTACGTTGACAGCCAGGTTAGCCCCCTGTTCATCACCGTAGACTAGCAGAGGGGCGGCCAGGGAGGCACGTGACAACGCCCGGTAGACAAACACCTGCCCGCCGCTGTCGGCCCCTACGCACAGGCCGAGCTGGGGGCAGGCGATGCCGTCGAACCCAC
>Ga0326727_10022291_pt1 | contig 12267 bp, 10 predicted proteins | sample MB2enrmetagenome_FD_207643 | JGI IMG/M metagenome (GOLD analysis project Ga0326727, IMG submission 207643) | Lab enriched peat soil microbial communities from McLean, Ithaca, NY, United States - MB29MY | ecosystem: Environmental > Terrestrial > Soil > Wetlands > Peat | place: USA: New York... | reverse complement strand
CCCCGCCACGATAAACATCGGCAGATAAAGACTGGGATCCCGCTCCAAAACGCGTCCGGTTAATTCCGAAGTCAGCACCGCGCTCATGCTCCCCAGGAAGCCCGCAATTCCCACCACCGAGGCGACGGCGCGGCTGGGAAAGAGGTCCGAAGCCAGGGTGAAGACGTTGGTGGAAAATCCCTGGTGCCCCGCCAGCGTCGCCCCGATCAGGAATACCGCCACCCAAGGGCTGCGCGCCTTGCTGGCAACGACTACCATGGGGGTAACCGCCGCGCACAGCGCCATGGCGGCCTTGCGTGACCAGTTCACGGTCCAGCCCTGCATGATGAGTCGGGAAGAAACATAGCCACCGATGAGGGAGCCGATCCCGGTAAGCACCCAAACGGTGCTCAGGTAAGGGATGATCGCCGTCCCCCGGATGTTGTGATCCTCCGCAAGGAATTTGGGTAGCCAATAAAGGCAGAAATAGAAGACGGGATCGGTCAGAATCTTGGGCGCCGCGATGGCCCATGTCTGGCGGTAGCCGAGCAAGCGAATCCAAGAAACTTTGAAAGGGCTTGTTGATTCCCTGCCCTCCTGAATCAACTCGCGCTCTTCGGTAGTAAGGCGAGGATGGTCCTCCGGCCGCCGGTAGAGCGTCAACCAGCCGATCAGTGGCAGCGCCACCAGCGCGCCGGTGACGACGAAGGTTCCCTGCCAGCCACATGCGGTATTAATCAGCGGAATGACGATCGGCGATACGATGGCGCCCACGGTGACCGCGGCGTTCAGAATCCCCGTGGCCAGGGCGCTCTCTCGTTTGGGAAACCACTCCGCAATCGTCTTCATGGAGGCCGGGAAATATGCGGCTTCCCCGATGCCGAGGAATAGGCGCGCCACCCCAAACCCCAGCGGCGTATGTACAAAGGCATGACTGATCTCGGCCACCGCCCACCAGACCATAGCGAGGGAATAGCTCAGCTTGGTCCCGATCCGGTCGCTGATCCAACCCGACACCATCATCATGGTGGCGTAGGAAATCTGGAAGGCAATGACGATGCGGGCGTATCCGAGTTCGCTCCAGCCAATCTGCCGTTGTAAATCGGGGGCGAGAATGCTGAGGACCTGGCGATCCACCAGATTGATCACTGCCGCCAGGCAAATCACACCGCTGAGGTACCAGCGTAAATGGCGGATCTTGAAGGTGCGGGGCGGGATTGTCTCGCGCAAGTCCGGGCTCATTATGGGGATCATGCGAATCTTTTTTCCAGCTCTTCCATGGCCGCGGCGATTACAAACTTGTTTACAGGGTAGTTAAGGGGGCCCATCTCCGGGTTGGTGGCCGCCATATCCGCGACGCGCAGAACGACCTCGCGATCAAAGGGCAGTCCCAGACCTTTCAAGCAGGGCTCCAAACCCAACTGCCGGAAGAACGCCAGGACATCCTCAAATTCCTCCTGGGGACGCTTCTCCACACAAAGCTGCACGATGATTCCATAGCCCACCTTCAGGCCGTGCAGAACACCGTGGCTCTCCTTCATCAGGGTCATGCCGTTGTGCAGGGAGTGGGCGATGGCGGTGAAAAGGGTTCCCTTGGCAAGGGTCTGAACCATCCCCGTCACCAGGATGACGAGATCGAGGGTTTGGATCAGAGGGTCTTCCACGCGGTGTTCGGCGTTCAGGCGCACCGCCTCGAGGGCATGTTTCCGATGGCCCTCGTAGAGCACTTCCGCCAGATGGATGGCCGCGATGGTTTGGACGTCGGGATTCGGAACGCACGGCATTACCGATCGCCCTTCGTACCACTTGGCCAGGGAATCCAGGATGCCCGCGCGCAGGTACATGCCCGGAGAATGGGTGATGATTTCCGGATCGACGAGAACCAGACTGGGGGGCCTGGGGTGTATTTGCGCTTTTTGAAACACGCCACGGTCATTGTAAACAATTGACAATGCTGTGGTCGCGGCGCAAGTGGCGGCGACGGTGGGGATGCAAACGATCGGCAGGCCGAGGTCCGCAGCCGCCAATTTGGCGGCATCCAGAGATTTCCCGCCGCCCACTCCGATGATCACGTCGGCTTTGAGGTCCTGCGCTTTTCCTTTGATCTTGGCGGCATTGGAGGGGCTGGACTCACCTGTGAACACGTGCTTGCGCCACTTGATGCCACTTTTCTCGAGAGATTTTATAAGCCGTCCTTCCGCCGCCGCCAGGGCTTTTGGACCTCCGCTGATGAGTGCGCGATGGCCCCAGGGGGCAATGCAGTCGCCGGCCTTGCTGAGAATACCGGCGTGATTCGTATATTGCGCGGGTCCCGTACGCACAAAACTGAGACGGGGACGATTAGCTTTTGTGGCCATTTGCCTTCCTGTTTATGTTTTTGGTATCCGGGCAGACATACAGCCCGGAAAGTATTTTCCCACATTGTGCCGATTCGTTCGGTGGGCCTGATCCGCCTGCTCCTCTTTCTGAGCCGCACAGGCGTCCCCAAACTCAGGGCGCCCCACATCATACCCTAAACAGCGGATGTTTCACCGCCCTCGTCAGATATTCGGAGCCCATCAGTTCCACTTGAGGAGAACTAGTTCGGAACAAAAACCGGGTCCCATGGCGGCAAGCAGCGAGTACGTCCCGGCTTCCGGACGCCGCCGCTTGAAAACTTCCTCCAGCACCAGAAGCACGGAGGCGGAGGAAAGATTGCCCACCTTGCGGAGGCTTTCCCACGAGGCGTCCAATGCTTCCTTCGGCAGGCCCAGCGCTGCGCCTGTCGCCTCCAGAATTTTGGGGCCACCCGTATGCAGGATCCATCGGCCAATGTCCTTGCGGGCGAGGCCATGGTCCGCCAGGAAGGCGTCCACATCCTGGCCCAGATGGTCCACAATAAGTTGCGGCAAAGTGGGCGAGAGTACAATCTGGAAACCTTTTTCGGAAACATCCCAGCCCATAATGTGTTCTGTGTGCGGATAGAAAACGGATCGCGTGTCCAGAATTTCCGCCCCCGGGTAATTTCTTTCCGAACCGGCGACGATGGCGGCGGCGGCGCCATCGCCAAACAACGCCGAGGAAATCAGGTTGGCCATGGAGACGTCTTCTTTCTGGAGAGTCAGCGAACAAAGCTCCACGGAAAGCAGCGCCGCGATGTGGTGGGGAAAGGCGCGCACGTAATCCGCCGCCCGTGCAATTCCGGCGGCTCCCGCCACGCAACCCAAACCGAAAATGGGAATGCGCTTGATGCGGGGCGACATGTCCATGAGGTTGACCAGACGGGCATCAAGCGAGGGACTGGCGACGCCCGTTACCGTGACCACGAATAAGGCGTCGATATCCTGGGGGGTAAGTCCAATGCCCGCCAAAGCCTGGCAGAGCGCCTGTTGGCCAAGGTCCTGCGCACATTCGATCCAGGCATTGTTGGCCTGCCCCCAAGTCGTCATTTCGTAATAAGCGTCCACCGGCAGCGCCAGAAAGCGGCCATCAATTTCGGCGTGCGCATGCATCCGGTCCACCACGTCAGGGTTGTTAAGACGGCCCTTCCAGTATTTCTTTAACGCCTCGCTGAGGACCATCTGCGGGTAGTAATTCTTTGGGAAGGCGCTGCCCACACTTACAATCTTCATGTTGGCAATTTCACCCACGACTCTGCGGGGAAGACCAGGGGCACGCCATGGCGTGCCCCTACTGAAGCCGCGAGAGTTCTCTCCGGTAAAGTTGATTATTGGGAAATTCCTGCGCCAGGTTCTGGAGCAGTTCTTTGGCCTGGATGCGATTCTTGTCGCGCAGGGCGGCCACCGCCAGCAGCAGCCGCGCGAATGGCAAAAGGTAGTGTCCTCTCGTGGCCGTCAATTGCAATTTTTCGATGCCAATGTCCTTATCGGTCTCCGCCCCGTATAACCGCAGCAACCAGCGCACCGGCGCGGGTTTCAGACCCAGGATGTAGTTCTCAACTCCGATGGCCAGATAGGCGTCGTAACAAGTGGAGTCAACCACCAGTAGTTCCTCGGCGGCAAGTCCGGCGCGCTTGGTATAAGCAAGGGAAGCCAAGTCACGCTTTTCCACCAGCGCCAGGTAGTCGGATTCGAGGCCCAAATTCAGGACCGTGGCGAACAGGGCGTTGCGGTCGCGGGGAGAACGCTGAAGAATGGCATCCGCCAGTTTTTGACTTTGCGCGATGGCTCCATTGAACTTTTCCCGCACGGCCGGGTCGGGCGCGGGTTTCTCTCTGCCTTTGAATTTTTCGTCATCCACAAATAACTCCGTCTGCAAAACACCCAGCCGGTTGAATTCGTCAAACAGGTAGGCCGCGCCATCCGACGTGGGAGCGAAGGGATCCTCGGGATGTGCCTTGATGTAAGTCTGGAAGGTTTTGTGAGCGTCGCTGAACTCAAGGTTGTACATCTGGCGAAAGCCCAGGTCCAGGGGCGCCGAGGGGCCCAGAGAGGCGCTGATTGGACTCAAAACTCCCTGCGCCAATGCCAGGAGAAGTAGATGAATTGTTGGTAAGCCCATATCTCGCGAAAGCCACGCATTTACATCGCAGGGAAATTGCCCTGCACTCACAGTTTAGCTGAATAATTCCGGAAATGCCCGGTAACCTGGATGAGGCATTCGCTGTAATGTGCGTCGATGCACTGACTCCTGCTTACGGCCTTCCCCCGGCCTTCCGCAGGCCGGCCACTTCGCCTGGGGCAAGTTCCCGCCACTTCCCCACTTGCAAACCCTCCAGCGTCAGCGGCCCGATGCGCGTGCGAACCAGCTTCAACACTTTAAACCCGACGGCCTCCACCATGCGCCGCACCTCGCGGTTTTTGCCTTCCGTCAAAACCACATCCAGCCAGGTGTACTTGCCACGATCTTCGCGCCGCCGCACGCTGAGCGGCTGCGCCACATCGCCGCGCTTCATTTCCACGCCGGCGTTGAGCTGCGCGATGACTTCCTCGCTGAGTAAAGCGTTGGTCTTTACGAGGTAGGTTTTAGCGATTCCGGATTCCGGCTTCATGATGAAGTCGGCGAATGCCGTATCGTTGGTGAGCAGCAGCAGGCCGGAAGTATCCTTATCCAGACGCCCCACCGGCGCGACCCATTTGTTGCCTTCCCCCAAGTATTGATAAATCGTTTCGCGGCCGGCAGGGTCGCCATGGCTGGTGATCACGCCCTTGGGCTTGTAGAAGAGCAAGTAACGTTTGCGCGCGGGCTTCAGGCGCTGACCGTCCAATTGAATCGTGTCGCGATCGGGGCTCACCCAGATGTCCGGATCGCGCACAGTGCGGCCGTTCACTTTCATTCGGCCCGCCAGAATCGCCTCGCGCGAGACCGTACGCGAAGCCAAGCCGAAGCGCGAAAGGACCCGGTCGAGGGTCATGGTGGGTTTGGTGGGCATAAGAAAACAACCGAAAGTTGAAAGTTAAAAGTTGAAAGTTGAAAGCAAAACTGTTGCTCGCTCTCTGGGTTTGGACTTTCGACTTTTAACTTTCAACTTGGTTTCTGACTTTCGACTTTCAACTTTCGATTTTCAACTCATCTCCACTTCCCGCCCCACGCCTTGCTTTACGGCGGCGTCGAGGACCAAGCGCGCGGCGATGGCATCTTGGACGGCCACGCCTACAGATTTGTACAGCGTGATTTGCTCGACAGAGGTGCGACCGGGCTTGGCGCCGGAAATCAGCTCGCCGATTTCAGCTTGGATATGGTCCTCCCCGATCAGCCCATCGCGAATCGGCCACTTCAGATCGTTCGCGCCACCCGGGCCGGAGGCGAGCACGGCCTCACGCGACTCAACGACCACCCATGATTTCCGGACGGCCTCCGCGTCCACTTCGCATCCCTCGGGGTGCAAGCCCACGGAGGTCACATGCGTGCCCGGCTGGAGCCACGCGCCCTTCACCACCGGCTCCGCCGCATGCGTCGCCGCACATATGATGTGGGCGCCGGCAAAGGTTTGTTCCACTGCCTCGCATGCAAGGGCTTGGATGCCCTGCTTCGACGTAATTTCCGCCGCCAGCCGGGCAGCCTTCTGGGAATCACGACCCACCACCCGAATTTCCCGAATCGGCCGCACCCGGGGGATGGCCGCGGCGTGGGCGCGGGCCTGCACACCCGTTCCGATAATCAGCAGAACGCCTGCGTCCGGGCGCGCCAGAAGGCGTGCAGACAGAGCTGACCCCGCCGCGGTTCGCGCCGCGGTGATGAAGGTTCCATCCATGAGGGCGCGCGGCGAGCCCGTCTCCGCGTCGAACACCAAAATTACCGCCTGGTGGCTGTGGACCCCATGCGCTTCGTTCTCAGGGAAGACGCTGACGAGTTTCGTGGAAAGCGTGCGCGTCGAACCCAGATAGACCGGCATCGCGGCCAGCAACCCCCGCCGCTCGTGCACCAGCGCGGCAATGCGGGCGGGCATGGAAACGCGTCCTGCACTTAGCTCCGCCATGGCCGGGCCCAGCGCTTCGATCAACCGGTCGAGATCGAGCAGGCGTTCCACTTCATAGCGGTTTAGAAGCAACATGAGTCGACAGTTAAAAGTCAAAAGTCGGGAGTTAAAAGTTGAAAGTTAAAAGTTGAAAGCAAAACAAATCGGCCCAGATTCTTGGTCTTTTACTTTCAACTTTTAACTTTCGACTTTTAACGTTCCAGAAACGAAACCTCATCGAGCTGGATGAACTCTAGGACCATGGGCACGGTGGATTGGTCCATTTCCGGGATCGTACCGAAAAAAGCCACCCGGCCGTCCACCAGGAAGACCACGCGGTCCGCCAGCTTGCGCGCCAGTTTCACATCGTGCGTCACCACAACCGAGGTGAGGCCGGTTTTCTGCTTTACCTTCAGGATGAGGTCGCTGAGGGTCTGCGCCATCAGCGGGTCGACCATGGTGGTGGGCTCATCGTAGAGGATGCACTCGGGCTCCGCCGCCAGCGCGCGCGCCATGGCCACGGCGCGTTTCATGCCGGTGCTCAGGTCAGAAGGCATCTGGTCGCGCATGCCTTCCAGTTCGACGTCCCCCAGCAGGGTTTGAACGCGCTGCTGGATGTCGTCCTCGTTCACCGCCAGCCCGCGCAATGCCCGCTCACGCAGAGGGTAGGCAACATTTTCGCCGACCGTCAGGGAATCGAAAAGAGCGCCGGATTGAAAGACCATGGTCACGCGCCGGCGGACGTCCATCAATTCTTCTTCGTTCAGGGCCGAGACCTCACGGCCCGCCACCCATACCTGCCCCGCGTCCGGCTTCAGAAAACCCAGAATGTGTTTGAGGGTTACGCTTTTGCCGACGCCGCTGCGCCCCAGTATTCCCACCATTTCGCCGCGCCGCACCTCAAAGCTCACATCATCAAGCACGGGCTGTTCCTCAAACGCCTTGTACACGTGGTGAAACTCGATGTATGGACTCTCCGGCAGCCGGGTTTTTGGTTCGTCAGGCATGGGAATCAATTATGAACCATGAATCCTGAATTATGAATTATGAATGATGAATTATGAAGCACGAATAACTGTTCCGTCCTTTTAGCCGGCCTGGAACACCAAGAGTGTTTACTTTGTCATCCTCACCAACTTCGAAGAATTCCGTTTCTACGATAGCAGGCAGCATGTGCGCAGCAACAAACTCCAGCAATTCGCCACCCTCCCAAGAAATTTTCTCTTTGCGGCAGAAATCCCTTTCAGGCTTTTTGTCATTGTCAAATCATTATGGGTACGATAGCATTATTTACTTGACAAGGACGATATATATTGATACACTCTCTGGTAGGCCAGTCCCGACTGGCGGAAAGGGCGCCGCGCTCATCAAGAGGTCGGCGTAATTCAAAGGCAGTGGCTAGTGCCTGGTGATTAGTGGCTAGTGAAGGCCACCGGAACCAAGGCCCTGCGGCCAAGAGGCCAACCTTGGGGAAGTTCGGCGACTCACCAACCGACCGCTGAGGATTAAACACCGCCAACGTCAGATGGCAGCCTTCGACAAAACCGTGGCTTTCCATGATGTACCAGAAACAAAAGGGGTTAGCGTTTAGCGTCAAAATGTCTAAACCTCTATTTCATCCGAATATAAGGAGTTAGCTTGAGTGTCGAGAGCCGGGATAAATAAAGCGACGGGGCTTTCCAAGATGTATCAGAAACTAAAGGGGTTAGCAATGGGTAACGAAAATCTCCAGAAAATTTATCTTATTGAAACTAAAATGGTTACAGAATTTTAGCTAACCGGGGTCACGAAAATAAAAAGGGGGTGAAAAATGGGGCTGATCTTCTTTATCTTATTGAAAAAACATGTAGAAAAAATGTCCGCGTTTCGCCTTCCCAAGATGTTTATGAAACAAAAGGAGTTAAAGCATCCTTTCCAATATGTTGATGAAAAGAAAGTGGGTTATTGGAAATGCATGGCTTAGGTCGGTCAGCGCACGCCCAGACAGACTGGAAAGAGAATTCTTTTTTTGTGCGTTCGAAGCCGAGAAGTTGTTGAAAACACATGAAAGTCGGACAAAATATACGAATTGCGAGCGCCTATTTCACCGAAAATGCGTGCGTTTTACAGTATTCGCGACGAATCCGAAGGTTTATTTGTCCGGAAAGGGCTTAAACCAAGTGTCAGGTGCAAGGTGTGAGGTGTTAGGAGCCGGGTGCGGGGATCGAGTTCCAAGGTTCAGGGTTCGGAGTCCGGGGTCTGGAAAGAAGCATTCCGGATTCCGAATTACGGATTCCGAATCCCAGATCCCAATTCCTAATCGCGAGTCACGAGTCCCGTGGCCCGTATCTCGTGGGTCGTTTCTCGTGAATTCAGTATCGCCACAGGAAGTAAATCGTCATTCCGGTTCCGACGCAGATCACTGTGGCGCGCACCCAACGGGGGGCGAGTTTCTGCGCATAGTGGGCGCCGCCATATCCCCCGGCCACGGCCCCGACGATCATCAGAATTCCCTGTGGCCACACCACTTGCCTGGCGATAATGAACGTCACCACGGCCGCGCCGTTGATGGCCGTGCCCAGCAGCGCCTTCAGGCCATTCATGGCGTGGATATCCTCAATATGGATCATCTCCAACATCGCCAACATCAGGATGCCCATGCCGCCGCCAAAGAAGCCCCCATAAAGGGCAATGAAGAACTGCACCAGGGTGAGGCCGAAGAGGGTGGGCCAGGAAGGAGGCCCCGTCCGCTTGATCAACTGGCCGAGTTTCCGGGTCAGGCGCTTGCCAAACGCGAAGAGCAGGGTGGCAATTCCGAACAGGTACGGGACCAGCCTCATGAAGGTCGCCTGCGGGGTGTGCAGAAGCACCACCGCGCCCATCACGCCGCCGATGAGGCTGATGGTAATCAGCGGGACCATGACGCGCGCGGACCGGGGCAGGCGTTGCCAATAGGAGAAGACGCTCGCCACCGACCCCGGCCAGACCGCCACGGTGTTGGTGGCATTGGCGGGAATCGGAAGAACTCCAGTAAAAATGAGTGCGGGAAAAGAAAAGAAACTGCCGCCCCCGGCGACAGAATTCATGGCGCCAGCCAGTATCGCGGCCGTAAAGAGAAGAATGGCGTGGGGGAGAGTCATAGTTTGAAGCTTGGGGCAAAACCAAATTATGAATTATGAATGCGAGCCGTCATGGACTTAATCTGGCGCAAGTGAAGAATCGATTTTTTCAGAATTCATAATTCAGAATTCATAATTTGGTCAACCCGTAATCCTAGTCCCGTTCCGCCGGCAGCGCCTCCCGCGTGCGGGTCAAGCCGGTCAGCAGAAATTTACCATCACTGGAGAAAACCGGGTGATAAACATAACGCATTCCCGGCTTGGACAAAACAAACAAGTGATCATCCGGCGAGCCGGCGAGCGGCTCCGGCGCTTGAAACACTTCATCCCGAAGAAACTCCGGCCAATTGTCCTCGATGAAATCGCGGAACGTATCCACCGTAGGCGAATCTGCGTTCAGGAACTTTGCCGGAACCACCAGCGCATAGGCCGAACGGTAGTCGTGCAGATGCAGCGCCGAAATAAAGCGATAGATTGTGTAATCCTGGTCAGCGAAGGACTCTGTTTTCACGGGAATGAAGGCCTTGCCGTCCCAATGGTAAACCGCGCGCTCCTGGAAGCCGCGATGGCCCCTCGGGTCAACGTGGAGGAACCCCGGGTCGGCTCGACCGGTTACGATCATTTGCGCGGGAGCATCCGCATGGTCCTCGAAATTCACCCGGCCCTGAAGCAGGGGTTCGTACCGGCTGTCGTCCGCCTGAGCGTCCCACAGCAGCGTGGCGGCGTGGTCCCTCACTTGGAATACAGCAGGGTAAGGGATGGGCGGCTCACCCTCATGGATCACCACGGCCAAGCCGCGCTGCGCGGGCGGGCCCAGATTAATCAATACGGGGGTAAAGTCCTCGACTCCGGTAAGCAGGCGCGAGGCCTTCCAGTGTGCGCCGTCCCAGGAGAGCAGGTAAACACCCCAGAGGGGCCGCGAGTCGGGAGCGGGCGCCACCTCCGCCCCGACCGTGACATCCGGGATAGCCCACTGCAGAAGCATTTCCGGCACGCCGTCGCCGTCCAAGTCGCCGACCGAAGAAAGCGTGTTGGGCGGAGCGCCGGGCGAAGTGCCTTCCAGCCTCTCCCCAATGTGTAGAGCCTTTGCCAAGGCCGCCACGTCGGGGGTGGTTACGCCCTGAATCGCCGCTGTGATCTGGGGCAGCAGGGCATCCGGCAGCGAAGGGGTGGCATGGGTTTCAGCCGGGGGAGGTTCTTGACCTTCTTCCTGGGCGGAGGCAGTGGCGGCAAACATCAGGAGACACGCGACCAAGGCCAACCGCCACAGTCCGAAGGCGCGGGCAAATTGGACGGACGGGGCGCGATGCTTGGACCCTTGGAATTTCATGTTGACATGACATTATAAGACATTAGAAGGGATTACGGCTACCTAAACCATTCCGATTGGTATTGAACCCATTCGGGATGAGCATGGGGACTGTCCGGCTGCCCGATATGGATATCAACTATAATGATTTCAATGCATTACAAGAAATCTAGGATAATAAAGCGATCTGCGAAGACTAAACTGGCACTCGATAGCGACGAGTGCCAACCCATTGATTCCAAACCGAATTTTGTGCTTGACATGCACGTCCATTGGGGATACATTAGCACTCGCAATAGGTGAGTGCCAAGCGTCGTAGATTTAATCTCGGAGCTGCACGAAAAACAACCCATCTAGGCCTAATTGCACTAGCCCGAGGGGGGCTTCCGGGCGGGGGCAGAGCTCGCCGCACTTCGGTAGTTCCAATCTCGAGCCAATTTGAGGAGGAAAGGAGACTACACCATGACGGTAAGACCTCTTCATGACCGACTGATAGTGAAGCGGATCGAGGAGAAAGAAACGGTTAAGGGCGGGATCATCATCCCCGACTCGGCGAAAGAGAAGCCGCAGGAGGGCGAGGTGATTGCTGCCGGTAACGGGAAAAAGACGGAAGACGGGAAGATCATCCCCCTGGACGTGAAGGCGGGCGATCGCATCCTGTTTGGCAAATACTCCGGCACGGAGATCAAGGTAGACAACAACGAATACCTGATCCTGCGCGAAGACGAAGTGCTGGGAGTTATTGAGCAAGCGAAGACAGCGGCAGGCAAGAAGTAAGCGTGGCCGTGCAAGCCATGCGGCGAATCAATCCGGCAAGGGGGGGCTCGCTGCGGAAGCAAATTTGAACTTATCAACTCCGCCATCCCGGGGCAGTAAATCGGGAGGGGAGAAAAGGAACTGGAGGGAGGCACGATGGCAAACGCAAAGCAGATCATACACGGCGAAGATAGCCGCCAGGCGATTCTCCGAGGCGTCAACAAGCTGGCGAACGCTGTGAAGGTAACGTTGGGTCCCAAGGGCCGCAACGTGGTTCTGGACAAGAAATTCGGCTCGCCCACGATCACCAAGGACGGCGTGACCGTGGCGAAAGAAATCGAACTGAAAGATCCCCTGGAAAACATGGGCGCGCAGATGGTGCGGGAAGTGGCATCCAAGACCTCGGACGTGGCCGGTGACGGCACCACCACGGCGACGGTTCTGGCGCAGTCGATCTACCGTGAGGGTTGCAAGACGGTGGCGGCAGGCGCCAATCCCATGGCCATCAAGCGCGGCATTGAGATGGCGGTGCGCGCCGTCTGCGGTTACGACGAAACCCAGAAGGACGGCTCGAAGAAGCACGTGAAGGGCGAGTTGGAGAAGCTCTCCAAGCCCGTCGAAGGGGCCATGATCGCGCAAGTCGGCGCGGTTTCCGCCAACAACGACTCCACCATCGGCACCATCATTGCTGAAGCCATGAAGAAGGTCGGCAAGGATGGCGTCATCAC
>Ga0326727_10022290_pt1 | contig 12268 bp, 10 predicted proteins | sample MB2enrmetagenome_FD_207643 | JGI IMG/M metagenome (GOLD analysis project Ga0326727, IMG submission 207643) | Lab enriched peat soil microbial communities from McLean, Ithaca, NY, United States - MB29MY | ecosystem: Environmental > Terrestrial > Soil > Wetlands > Peat | place: USA: New York... | reverse complement strand
AGACTTCGGCTCGGAATCGGCAGAGGGGAAACGCCCTTTATGCGTATAAAGATCTGCTCGACCGATTTATCGGAGCCTTCTCAAGGCCTATGCCTATTGTTTGTGCAATCGTGGAGACCTCGTGGGAGTGGGTGAGCCGCCGCGTTCGTACGTAGTCGTTCTCAGTCAGTGGAAAAAAACGGCGCGCATATTCGGGCAACGGGCATCGATGAGTACTCGCGTAACGGCGGTAAGCTCCTGAGAGTGTACCGATTGAATAGCTCGCCGACAGAGCGGTCGAGTGAAGCAAAGAGTCGCTCCGCCTCCTGCGCTCGCTCCGCGAAACTGCCGGCGGTGACCTTGGTGGTGGCGCTTTATCGCAGATGGGTTGCAAGGAAACTTGACGTCCTGGTCCAAGCATCGGATTTCGCTTGAGAATAGGCGGTACTGGACCGCCCATCAAAAAGATGCATGGCACCTTGGTGGATTTAGATCTGGCACGGCGCGCCAATTGTGGTCAAGGCGGTCGCCAGGGTCGTCGCTTGTTCGATGTTGACTGTCGTGTCATCGGTCCCGTGCAGAATCAGAACCGGTGAGCTTTCTTTCGTGAAGATGTTGTTCAGTGGGAACATGAGATGTAGATGCTTGCCGACCCCAGTAAGGGCACCGTAGTAGGGAACGCCGGCTTGGACCTCACTTTTGGCGGCAAGCACCAGCGCGCCCAATGGCCGGCCATTGAAAACCCGACAGCGCCAACTTTGGTCGCTTCGATCCGAGAGTCCGATCTCAAAAAGGCAATTTCGTCTTGAACATCGCGTCCGTGCTTCGCAAGACGGCGTCGGTGGTGAGTGACAATCGCGTTGCTCACCAGCGCGCCGGTCCGCCGATCGATCGCCGCGACAAGGTCAGCGGGCGTCCTCACGGTCTTCGATTCACGGGTCAGCGAGGAGTCTTGGCTCTTTTTATGCTTGCCTGCAGGTTGCCGTACGCTGCCTGGGCTTTGCCAAGGTCCTTTTGGATCTTGCCCCTGCTTTCCAGGTTCTTATCACCCTTGACCTTGCCGATGGTTTCCTGCGCCTTGCCCTTAGCCTCTTCTATTCGACCTCGAGTCTGATCTCTATTCATGACACTCTCCTGTTCAAAAACGCCTTAGAATCGATTTGTACGCGGCATTCGATTCCCGAACGCCTTAATCACAGGATACATACGAAAACCGGGACATTCTGTCTGTTGGCGCACGTAGCGGGATTCCACACCTCCTCCCCCGCGAAGCTGAAAGCACAGAGAACCATCCGACCGCTCTGTGCGCCATCGAACAGACATCGGGCGGAGAATTTCGCACCATGTGACGCTGGGTTTGAGGTTTTATCGAAAGAGTTTTCATCTCGATATTCCCAAGGAGGGATCATGAGAAAGCACCAGTTCATAGGCGGGGCCATCCTCCTCTTCGTCCTCGTATTCGCCGGCTGCAGCTTATCGAGCCTCGACCCGATCGTAGGAAAGTGGCGGGAAGTGGGCCCCGTTCTGGTCACCGTGATCCAGTTCACAGATAGCACCTATACCTATTCGGTGGGCGGTGCCACCTCAAACACCCGAACGTGGACAAAAAGCGGGAACTCCTACACGCTAAATGGAGGGTTTTTCGGCTTTGTTAGCACCAACTCGACGATCACGCCTACTTTAAGCAATTCGAACAATACAATGTCATTCACGGATGGCCTCGGCGTCGTCGAAACTTACGACAGGCAATAAGGGCACAAAAAGGAAGAGAGTCCTCGCGGAGTCTCTGGCCCATCGATTGGCATCGTTTGGAGAAATAGCATGAGATCGACCTCGGTCGGGATTTGTCTTCTTGTTTTCTGCGCGTGCACGTTCGCCAGCGTCTCCTTGTTCTGGGGCGATCCTCCCAATCGTGTCGGCCGGCTGAATTTCATAAGCGGGACGGTTTCGTTTCACCCGGAAAGCATCGACCGGTGGGCCACTGCGACGCCTTGACCATCGGCGACCATTTATGGACGGACCAGGACGGACAAGCCGAGCTTCATATGGGTTCGACCGCCATCCGCCTCGCCTCGGCGAAAACCGCTCCCATTCAACGACGGTGCCAACTTCGGCGCGCTCTTACCATAACAGACGATGGGGAACTTCTGCCTCGCATGGCGAATTACTGGCGCCCTACCCCGAATGTGGTAGAATGAGCCATGCGCAACAATCACACCGGCACGGGCAGGCAGCGCGTCATTGATGCGCTCTCCCATCGGGAGTCAGCCATTCCTGTTGACTTCGGCGCCACCTCGGTCACCGGCGCGCACGCCACGGTCGTGGAAGGCTTGAGGAGCCATTGCGGCCTCGAAAAGAGGCCCGTCAAAATCCACGAGCCGTACCAGATGCTCGGCATGATCGAGGATGACCTTCGCGAGACGCTCAGTGTCGACACAACCGGGGTTTTCGCGCGGAACACCATGTTCGGATTTCCGGTCGAGGGGTGGAAAGAATGGCGAACGCCCTGGGGCCAGGAGGTCCTGGTTCCTGAGGGATTCCGAACCACCGTGGCCGAAAACGGGGACCTGTTGATCTATCCCGAGGGTGACCTCTCAGTTCCTCCGTCGGCGAAGATGCCCGTAGGCGGCTTCTTTTTTGACGCGATCATCCGCCAGGAACCCGTCGACGACGAACGCCTGAATCCGGCTGACAACCTGGAGGATTTCGTCCCGGTTTCGGCGTCTGACCTCGATTATTTCGAAACTTCGGTGAAGGAAGCATCCCAACGTTGCTCGGCGGTCGCCACCTTCGGCGGGACCGCGGTGGGTGATATCGCCATGGTACCCGCTCCGTTCATGAAGAATCCTCATGGAATCCGGGACGTAGCGGAGTGGTACATGTCTACCGTCACGCGGCAGGATTACCTGCACGAAGTGTTCGACAAGCAAACCCGGCTTGCAGTGGAGAACCTGGCGCGCATCCACGAGCGCGTTGGGGATGCCGTTGACGTGGTGTACATCTGCGGCACGGATTTCGGTGCTCAGAGCACCCAGTTCTGCTCCCCGCAGACCTTCAACAGCCTCTACGCGCCGTATTACAAGAGAATGAACTCCTGGATCCACGAGCACACGTCCTGGAAAACCTTCAAGCATTCCTGCGGAGCGATCGCGCCACTGATTCCCGCGATGATCGAGGCCGGGTTCGACGTTATCAATCCGGTCCAGCTTTCCGCGGTCGGCATGGACGCGTCAGAGCTGAAGAAGCTCTACGGCGACCGCCTCGTGTTCTGGGGCGGCGGAGTGGACACCCAGAAGACCTTGCCGTTCGGAACACCCTCGAAAGTTCGGGAAGAAGTGCTTTCCCGATGCAAGGTTCTAGGCAAAGGGGGCGGATTCGTTTTCAACGCCGTCCACAACATCCAGGCTCGTACGCCCATTGCAAATGTTGTGGCCATGTTCGACGCGGTGCGCGAGTACAACGGCGAGTGATTTTCCTTGACTGCTGGGGGAAGCGGTCATAGAATGCGGAGGTTGGCAAGGGCTATGTTGGGCAAGAATGGCGTTCCTGTTCGGCCCGGAGAAACAGCCATCTTCCCGAGAAAATAGAAGCTACTAAGGAGGTCAGGGAATGAAGGGATCACGAAAATTACTTTTGCTTTTCCTCTGCACTGTTCTCCTTTCTCTGGGCGCGCAGGCCTTTGCCGCACCCTACCACTTCGTGTTCGTCTGCCATGGTGGAGAAGAGAACACGTTCTGGGCCACGGTGTACTCTGGGATGAGGGATGCCGCGAAGTTGTACGGCGTCGATGCCGTGATGTATCGCCCCAAGACAGAAGGGGACCTGAGCTGGCAGCTGGCCACACTGCAGGCGGCCATCGCCCAGAAACCGGACGGCATCATCACCACGATTCCGCACCCGACCATGTTCAACGACGTCATCAACAAGGCCGTCGCCATGGGGATCCCGGTCATCTGTTCCAATACGGATGCCCCGGATGGCCCCAAGGCGAATGCCCGGATGGCCTATATCGGCCAGGATCTCGAGGTAGCCGGGTACAACCTCGCGGTGGCGATGGGCAAGTACTTTCCGAAGGGAAAGAACCACGTCCTGATCGGCGTGGAAGGACCGGGGCTGGTCTGGGCTGAGTCCCGGGCACATGGCATCATCCGGCATCTCACCGAGATCGGAGCCACCTACGAGAAGCTCGACATCACGCTGCAGGCGGACGTGGAACAGTCGCGCATGGCGGCCTATCTCAAGGCTCACCCGGAAACGACCGCAGTCCTTGACGTCGGAGGGCTCGGCGGTACCGCCGTCACTCAGGTGATGAAGGACATGGGTAAGAAGCCGGGCGAGATCCCCGTCGGCTCGTTCGACCTTCTGCCGGCGCTGCTGCAGAACATCAAGGAAGGCTACGTTCAAATCACAGTGGACCAGCAGCCGTACCTGCAGGGGTACATCCCGATCATGCAGCTGTATCTTATGAAGAAGTACGGATTCAGCGCGTGGGACGTCAACACTGGCAACGCACTCGTCGACAAGAACGGAGTCGATCAGGTGGTGCAGCTCTCCAGGGACCGGATCCGATAATCGTTTCGCGTAGCGCCCCAGCGTTGCGTTTTCCATCGGGCGGCCCCACCCCGGGTCTAGAGCCGCCCCCCTTTGTTTCCAGGAGGTCGAAGCCGTGGCCAACGAAACGAAAGCTGCCCGCCAGCCGGTGATTTCCCTGCTCGCGTTCCGGGAGCTCAGCAGTCTGGTGATGCTCGCGGTGGTGGTCGCCGTCTTCTTCTTCATCGCGGGAGACTTTCTCAGCCGAGATAACCTCACCGTCATCCTCGAAACCGCCCCCGAGCTCGGAATCGTCGCCGCAGGGGTCACAGTGCTCATGATCTGCGGCGAGTTCGACCTGTCCGTCGGCTCGGTGTTTGCCCTTGCTCCCATCTTTACCGCCTCGGTGATGAACTGGGGCGTTCCAGCGGGCATCGCCTTCGTGGCGGTGCTGGTGTTCTGCGGCCTCATCGGCGCTCTCAACGGCTTCGTGACGCTACGGTTCGGGATCCCATCCTTCATTACCACCCTGGGGGCGATGATGGTGTGGCGTGGCATCGTGCTCCTGGTCACGGGCGGTTGGCCTCCCGAGTATCCTCCGGCGGCAGACCCGCTCAAGATGATCATCGTCGGCAAGATGGGGCTCGTCTACGCCTCCCTCATCTGGTACGGCGGCCTCACGCTCCTGTTGTGGATCCTCCTTGAACGGTCGAAATTCGGGAACTGGATTTTCGCAACGGGGGGAAATCTCAACGCGGCACGCGTCATGGGAATCAACACCGGCCGCGTGAAACTGTTCGGCTTCATCATCACGTCCTTGCTCGCGGGTTTCGCGGGCGTTGTGCAGGGCTTCCGCCTGGGCGCGCTCGTGCCCAGCGCGGGCACCGGCATCGAGCTGGATACCATTGCCGCGTCGGTTATCGGCGGTACCGTCCTGTCGGGAGGCATTGGCACCGTCTTCGGCACGGTCATCGGCACGTTCCTGATCCGTGTCATCGACAACGGCCTGATTATGGCACGGGCGCCGGGCTACTGGTTTCGGGTGTTCATCGGGCTGCTGACTATCGTGGCGGTCATCATCAACATCAGCATTGCCAAGCGCATGCGCCGTCTAAAATAGGGAGACGCCCATGGGAGAAAACGGGCAGTTGGTGGAGCTTACCCGGATCCAAAAATACTTCGGCAGGGTCTGTGCCCTGGAGAACGTCTCCCTGGACGTGGGGTACAACGAGATCGTCGGGCTGGTCGGCGACAACGGCGCCGGGAAGTCCACCCTCATCAAGGTCCTTTCTGGAGTCTTCCCTCCGGACGCAGGGGAGATCCGTTGGCGTGGGAACCCCGTCGTGTTCAAGTCTCCCGCGGACGCCATCCGGGCCGGCATCGAGACCATCTTTCAGGAGACGGCCGTGGTCGACTCCATGACCGTGATGCGAAACATCTTCATGGGACGGGAGCTGGTCCGCCAGGTCGGTCCGTTCCGCTGGCTGGACATACGAACCATGGCTCGGGAGTCCATGGCCGCACTCGAGCTGGTGGACTTGCGACTGCGGTCTCCCAACGCCGTCGTCGGGGAGCTCTCCGGCGGCCAGCGGCAGGGAGTTGCCATCGCCCGTGCCATGCACTTCAAGACCCGGTTGCTGATCCTGGATGAGCCTACGAACAACCTTTCGGTCAAGGAATCCAAGAGGATCCTGGACTTCATCGTGGAGCTGAAAAAGCAGGGCATTTCCAGCCTCTTCATCACGCACAACCTCAACCATGTGTACCCCGTCGCCGACCGCATGTTCGTGCTTAGCCACGGAAACGAGGTGGGCGTCTTCCGCAAGGACCAGACCTCGATCGAAGCACTGACGGAACTGATCACATTGAAATAGCGCGCCGCAGGCATCCGGACGCCGCAGCCAAACTCAATGTCAGGAGCGATACGACGCTGGAGCTTGTTGAGATTGGGATTGATGGAGCGGCCGACCTCGGCGCGAGAATGATCCGGAGAACCTCAAGAGCATCCGTGAAGAATACTGCCACAATGTAGTCGAAAGAAAGAAAACGATCCAAGAGGTGAAGAAAAGTCAATCCGGATTGAAGGATGGAAGTCGTCGTCCGCAGGCTGTAATAGAAAGGCGCTGCCTTCCGCTCTCAGGGGCAAGGGGCAAAGAATCGTCCCGATGAGCTGGAATAATTCTCTTATCATACAGCTTGTGCGACCTTCAGTGCGGTTGCCGTGTCGATCCCGGCAAGTTCGTGGCAGGTCTCAATGTAGGTTGTGATGTTTTCAAGCGGCACATCGCTCATGATCGTGTGCGAACTCTGGAGAATGTAGCCGCCTCCTTTTCCCAGCGTTGCGGCTCGCATGCGCATCTCGGCGGCCACCTCTTGCGGGGACCCGAAGGGGAGAGTGGTTTCAACATCGATCCCGCCGTACAGGGTGATCCTGTCGCCGTACTGCCGTTTTATGATGTTTGGGTCGTACACGGAAGGCTGGATCGGATTAAGAACATCCAGTCCTATCTCGATCAGATCAGGGATCACGGCGAGGATGTTCCCGTCTGAATGCTGGCCGACGATCCCGCCTTTGTCCTTCACCCTTCGGTAACACACCGCGAGCCGTGGCTTGATCAGCCTCCTCCACATGTCGGTGTTGAAAAAGAGCGACGTTTTCGATCCCCAATCGTCGGCAAAGTAGAAACCGTCCGCGCCAAGGTCCATCTGCTGATCGATGATGGGAAGGTTCCATTCGTAAAGGATCCTGTCCAGGAGCTCCTCAACGAACTCGGGCCGCAGCGCGGTATCGACGAGCAGTTCCTCGAATCCGCGAATACTCCAGGCGCGCTCGAAAAGGCACATGCCTAGCTTGCCGAAGAGAAAGACCTCCCCTTTGTTTCGTTCTACCAGCTTCCTGGCTTGGTCGAAGCGCCCTTCGTGGTAGGGATCGGGCATGACGTAGCGGTCCAGCCGGCTCCGCTCGTCTCGCAAGGGGTAGCCCACGGGATGAGGCATTCCTTTGCTGCGGTCCCACGTGCAGCCGAACTCATCGACATGCAGTCCGCCGGAGGCGTCCAGGGAGGTGGTCATCGCGCCGCCGCTTGGCAACTGTCCCATCCTGATCTCGGGGCTCCAGGGGTCAACGTTGAAATCGCTGCCGATCTTCACGATGTGGTTGCCGATGAGTTCGACCAGCGCGTTGTTATCTGCAAGGCCGTAATGCTCCCGTAGGCTCTGGTAGACCGCGCCAGTGGCGTGAAAATTGTAAGGCACGAAATCGATTTCCTCGTGGCGGACTGCCGCGAGCACTCGTTCGCGTCTGTTCATGAAAGGATCATACCATCCGGCACGGGTCTCTTGTAAAGCGGGATCGCACCTTCGCTCGGCTCGAAAGAAGTGCCGGACATTCAACACGCTGTGCGGTATTGTCCAGCGTGTTCCTCAGAACCCAGCCCATACAGCGTCCGATCTTTCTGATGATTCTCGCCAGCTGCTTCTCCGTTGCTCTCTATGTGCTGTCACATCGCCTGGAGCCAGCGTCTGTCGATCTGCCGCACGTCGTAAGCCCGATCAAATTGCCCGGACGCCCGCAGATGCGCGATGACGAACCGGTCTGCGAATGCGGTCGGCACGTAGCTGATAGCCGACGAAGGCCCGGGGGTTGGCCGCTGTGTTGCGGTCCGCCGCCTCTCCTTCCTACCCCAAGTAGTGATCGAGCATCTAGCGGACACTCGCCGCGCCGTTGTCGTTAAGACAGATTGCGACCTCGGGTCGGAGTTTTACTCGATCGAGCGGGCGGCACGACCGGTTTAATGGTGAATCGGCGGCGCTGCCCTACTTGGCCTGCGGATCGAGACGGTCCTGTCCGCGCTGACCGCAAAAGTGATGTCCGAGGCGAGCCTGTGCTCCATGACTCGACGGTAGTTCACGTGATCGACCGAGAGATGATGCTTCAGGGCATCATCGTAAGGTTTTCCGCCCTTCAGGAGCCGCTGGAACACGTCCTTGAGAGTCTCAAACGATGACTCGATAAAGATCGTTAGATCTGCGTATTCAGCAAGACCACGCCAACCTGGCTCGTCGAGAAGGAGGTAGTTGCCTTCGATAAGCAGGATTCCGCCGGCTGCTACCCTGATGGCGTCTTCCACCGGGTCGTGGAGCTTCCTGTCGTAGAACGGCCAAAAGACAAGATCCCCGTTGCGGACCTTGCGTAGGCGTTCCTTCACTTTGGCGAAGTCGTAGGTCTCCGGGCACCCTTTCAAACTTCTCAAGGGCACTTCCTTGCCCGCGTGGGGAATTGTGGTACGAGCCAGGTACTCGTTGGTGAAATGGAATCCATCGAGTGGCAAGGTCTGCATAGGGAGCAACAGCCGATCTTCTCCCGCCAAGCTCTCCCAGAGAGCGCACAATGTGGTCTTGCCGCTGCCAGGCGGGCCCGCGACGAATACGAGAAACCTTCCACCCCGCTCCCTGGCTCGTTCATTCATGAGGGCAAGGAGCGGTCGATGCACCCGGACAAGTGAATCTCGTTTCACCTTGATGGACCACTTCTGGCCTGCAAGATTCAGATGGAAATTGATGCTTCCATTCATTAGGCTCAAGAGATGCACACCTTACGACCCTGGGCGCTCAAGCGGTAAAGCACAGACCTTCATCACCCTGGCGTTGCACGCGCAAAAAGAGGAAACGGCGCTTCCACTCCTTCTCCTTTCGTCGTTCAAAGTCTGGTGCCTTCGTGGCCATCTTAAGCGAAGATTATCGGGAGCTCAAGTTAAGCCTGATCAGCTGTCGTAAGGGGTGAGGGCCTGATACTTGCTCATCGCATGACTGCAGAGTCTTGTGCTGCTTAAGTATATATTGTCGTGCAAAGCATTCGAGCGGTCAACCAGCTGAGGATAATCTTTCCTCGTCCGTACAAGCACTTGGTTATGGATTTTCCAACTATAGATCCGTCAGTTATGGCTGGAACGTGACGAAGAAAAGAGTTGGAGCAAGAAGCTCGAGGCGGCCAGAACTCCAGGGGAGATCCTGGTTCCTATGAGCCCCATTACGAGGCCGAAGTTTGCCGTCAACCCGTCGTTGACGTCGCGGACAAATCCGCCTGAGTAGGCGCGATGTTACGGCTGTCCTGGGTTTGCGATGAGATCGTTAAGCACGTTTGCATTCGTGGCCTCATCCCGCACGATGGTGCCGGCCGCATCATCGAAACCAATTACAGCATTCCTTTCTTCGAGGAATATGCGAGCTTCGCGTGATTCGTTCGCGGCTCGAAGCGTACGAACCTCCGAAGCGCTTTCGTCACGTGTAAGCCCACACCAGACGAGGGTACGTAGGCTCGGCGGCCACTCTCCGAGGCGTATACCTTTCGCCTGGAGCATCCTTTCAAAGGTCCTTTGATGACGAAGATCGACGTCGGCCAGTCGCTCGAAGATCCTTCTTCGGGGGGCGCTTTTTTCAATCGACGCGTGGGCCTTGGAGATATAGGCGGATTCGCCCCTCTTCTTTTCAGACGTATCATTTATTGTTGCTGGTTTTTGTTAGTATTTTAGCCCTAGCTAAATTATTTCCTGGGGGTCTGAAAGTGAGAAGCGAAACGGAAGAGAATTATCTCAAAGAGACATATGCCTTGCAATTGGAGCACAATAAGGTGACCACCTCCATGCTTGCCGATCGACTCGGCCATTCAGCTCCAACTGTGACAGGCATGTTCAAGAAACTGGCCAGTCGTAAATTGGTGAGCTATGAACCGTATCAGGGTGTCACTCTGACCAAGTCGGGGAGGGCTGCCGCCTTGGAGGTGATCCGACATCATCGGCTCCTGGAAACATATCTGACTCGAGCCCTTGGTGTTCCGTGGGACAGAGTTCATGAGGAGGCCGAAAAGCTGGAGCACGGGCTCTCGGAATATCTGGAAGGCCTCATCGATGAGTACCTGGGCCATCCAGCAAGCGATCCGCATGGTTCTCCCATACCGGCCCTAGACGGGTCGATCAAAGAGCCAGACAGGTTGCGTTTGTCCGATCTGCCTGCGGGATCCTCTGCCCAGGTCGCAGAGGTGGGCGACCGGGAACCAGGGTTGCTTGTTCGGTTCAAAGAAATGCATCTGGGCTTGAAGACCAAACTCAAGGTTCTTGAGGTAGAGCCCGTCGATGGGCTCGTCACCATCCTCGTGGCGGGTCAGAAGCACATTCTGGGACAGACTGCGGCGAGCCAAATCATCGTGCGAATACTCAAAGGAGAAAGCGATGTCTGAGTCTCACCCAAAACTGCAAGCGGCCGCTAAACAATTGATCGGTGGTGGTAGGTGCGGGGGGCTGCTGTTTGTCCTCCCTTTCCTCAGTCCCACGTTTGTCCCTCCCTCCCCTACACGGCCACTGGCAACTTCGCTACTTCGTGTTCCCAACCTAGTGCCACGATTCATGTGTCCGGGAAGGTCCTTGTTATCGCTTGAAGATCGACAAGCAACATCATCGTAAGAAAACTGAAGGAGAAAGAGCGATGAAAAACAAGGTGCAGGATATCGGCAAGCAGGTTTCATCTCTCGGGGGCGATGGCCCGGACATAACCCACGAGGACGTTGATCGCGCGCGTGATCGCCTTGCGGTGGCTCGAGCCAGGGAGCCTAGCGTCGCGGGGCACCGCCACTGGTTGCGGCTTTTCTGGCTGTTCCTCGGACCGGGGGTGCTGGTTTTCCTTGGGGAGAACGATGCCCCGAGCATGCTTTCCTACTCAGCCACCGGGGCAAAGTTCGGCGTCGGATTCTTCGTGCCTTTTATATTGGTTACCTTCCTGATGGCGTACGTAGTCCAGGAAATGACGGTTCGGTTGGGCGCGGTCACCCATCGCGGTCACGCCGAGGTTATTTTTGACCGTTTCGGGAGATTTTGGGGCTGGTTCGCATTGAGCGACCTGGCCTTGGGCAACTTCCTCACTTTGGTGACGGAGTTCATAGGCGTACGGGCCGGACTGAGCTTCTTTGGGTTTCCGCCTGTGGTCTCCGTTGGAGGCGCGCTGATAATCGTTTTCATCGTAGTCGGCACGCATCGCTACTGGACCTGGGAGCGCATCGTGCTTGGGTTGGCGATCTTCAACGGCCTTTTCGTCCCAGCGGCCCTCCTTGCGCATCCGCAGTGGGGGGCGATCGGGCACGCCTTCCTCACCTGGACGCCGACTCCCGCTGGCGGCCTCCTCAAGCCCGACACCATTCTGATCCTTGTGGCCGATATCGGAGCCACAGTGACACCCTGGATGCTTTTCTTCCAGCAGAGCGCAGTGACGGATAAAGGGCTCCAGCCGCGTGATATCCGTAACGGCCGAATTGATACGCTCGTGGGTACCTTTCTAGCCGCGACCTTTGGAATCGCCACAGTTGTTGCAACGGCACCCTTGTTCGCGAAGGGCATCGACGTAAGCAGCTACCAGGCAGGGGCTTTTGCCCAGGCGCTGGTTCCGCTGATCGGGCATGTGGGGGCCACCCTCTTCGCCCTGGGGATCTTCGAAGCGGGGCTGGTCGCCGCGATTACCATCTCCGCTTCTTCAGCCTATGCCTTCGGCGAGGTCACCAAAGCGCCGCACAGCCTGAACCGGCCGTTGCGGGAAGGTAAGGGCTTTTACGGCATTCTTATGGGTTCCGTGCTCGTTGCGGGAGCCCTCGTGCTGATTCCCGGCGTGCCTCTTGAGTATTTCGTGCTCATCGTCAACGTCATCGCGGTCCTGGCGCTGCCGCCGGCACTGCTGTTCCTGGTGCTACTGTCAAACGACAAAGCGGTGATGGGCG
>Ga0326727_10022289_pt1 | contig 12269 bp, 6 predicted proteins | sample MB2enrmetagenome_FD_207643 | JGI IMG/M metagenome (GOLD analysis project Ga0326727, IMG submission 207643) | Lab enriched peat soil microbial communities from McLean, Ithaca, NY, United States - MB29MY | ecosystem: Environmental > Terrestrial > Soil > Wetlands > Peat | place: USA: New York... | reverse complement strand
CGGCAGCCGTCACGTAACCCGCCGGTTTCAGATACGCGGGCATCATAGTTTCGACCGAGGGCGTCATGAGCTTCACCGCGTCCTGGCTCGTCGCGCCGGTGCGGAATGCGTAGCGTCCGGTCAGGATGGCCGCGCAGGATGGTCCGCACAAGGGTGCGCTGTAACAATGCGTGTAGCGCGTGCCTTCAAGAGCCAGCCGGTCGATATGCGGCGTCTTGAAATTGTCCGCGCCGTAGCAGCTTACGTTGCCAATGCCAAGCTCATCCACCAGGATGAAAATGATGTTGGGTTTCGCGGAGCGGGACTGAGCCAGCGCGCTCGCCGCGGCGACGCAACTGGCCGTCTTGAGGAACTCCCGGCGGTTCATCTCAGTTATTCTGGTTCGCCTTCTCCTTGGCCTTCTTCCTCTTCCGATTTTCTTCCCGGTTCGCGTGCCGTCCGGTGCCGTCCCCCTGGTCCATGATTCCGCCCGCTGGATTCAGCTTGTCGAGAGCGGCCTGCAGCCGCGCGCGTGCGGCGAGCGCCGCCGGATTCTTCGTGTCGGCCGGAACCATCGGCTCCTCGAACGGCGATTTCGACATATCGAAAAGCTGCCCCGCCTGGTTCAGCTTCCATTCCTGCTCCCGGACATACCAGTTCTTCGCCAGTTCAATGAAGACCCAGTCGCGCGTCTTTCCTTTCTTGCCGTAGATCTGGGGAGCAAAACTGACGCCGTCGAGAACTTTATCCTGCGGCAGCTTCACGCCTGCCAGTTCCGCGAACGTCGGAATAAAGTCGGTCGAATCCACCAGGTCTTTCGTGACTTTCCCCGCAGGTGCCCGGCCCGGCCAATTCACAATCAAGGGAACGTGCGCGCCGCCTTCCAGCATGGACCCCTTTTCTCCTGCCAGCCGCCGTCCGCCGATAGTCGATTCATCCGCCCACGCGCCGCCCGTGCCGTTGTCGCCGACGAAGATGACCAGCGTGTTGTCGCGCAGTTTCAGACCCTCGAGTTCGGCGATCATCTTCCCGACTAACTTATCCATGTAGGCGATGTTATCGGCGTAGAGATCCTTGCTGTCGGGTTTGCTATCCGGAGTCGGCAGAATTTCCGCGTGGACGTGCGACATGGAGTAGTAAACATAAAAGGGATCGTCGCGGTGCCGGGTGATGAAATCCACCAGGAAGGTGTGCATCACGTCGGGCAGGTATTCTTTGTCGCGCAGAGCCTTCACTCTGCCGTTGACGGTGTAGGTCTTGCCGTTGGCCTGCGTGTTCCAGTAGACTCCACTGCCTTTGAATTTGAGATGTTCGTCGAAGCCGAATTCGGCGGGCCCGAGCGGGAGCTGGCCCCATTTGCCCACCGAAGCCGTGAAATAGCCCGCCGGCTTCAGATACTTGGGCATGAAAGTTTCGACCGAGGTTTGCATCTGCCCGGTGGCGTCCTGATTGGTCGCGCCGGTGCGGAACGCATAGCGGCCGGTGAGGATGCAGGCGCGGGAAGGCCCGCACAGCGGCGCTGTATAGCAATGCTCGTAGCGAGTGCCTTCGCGAGCCAGTTTGTCGATGTTCGGCGTCTTGAAATGGTCCGCACCGTAGCAGCCTACGCCAGGAATGCCGAGGTCATCGGCGAGGACGAACATGATATTCGGCTTCTTGGCGGACGGCGCCTGGCTCGCCAGAAGATCGCGCACCATGGCGTTCGCGGCCGTCAGGCAAGTGGCCGTTCTGATAAATTCCCTGCGTTTCATCAACTCAGTGTATCCCGCCGCCTACAGATGTTCCGCTATCTTTAGTTTCCACTTCCAGGTCCAAACCCTTCGCCTTTTAGCCGAACAGCTTCCAGCCGGTCTTACCTTTGCTTTCTGGGCGGCTCCAGCTTTGGATCGACGTGGTGATGGGCCGCCTCACTGGTGGCCCGCGTATCAGCAGCGCTGGCGACCACGCGCGATGGACGAGGCCGCGTTCTTCAGGCGACTTTCAGTCGCATATCCACCCTGCCGGCTCTGAGCCGGCAGTCGTTTAGTTGCAGGACAGGTCACGCAAGTCGGACTACAATTGTAAGGCTAAGTCGGACGTGGTTGTGCAAGTGGCCGCGCGTTTCTCATTCCGCTTCGGTCTCGTCAGGATTCCGCGACGCGCACCAAGGAGTCTGCCTATGTTTCGAGAGTTGAAGAATACATTGTGGCTCGCAGCCTTGCTTGCCGGGCTTTTATGTGGACAGGCCGACTTGACGACCATCACCGGCGTGGTCACCGACGCAGCCAAAGCATCGGTGGCGGGCGCGGAAATCACCGTCCGCAACACCGGCACTGGCATCGTGCACATGGTGAAGACCAATTCCGACGGGTATTTCACGGTGACCGAATTGCCGGTTGGTCCCTATGAGCTGACGGCCGCATCGGCGGGATTCGAGACCCGACGGGAAACCGGCATCGTGCTGGAAACCGGACAGACGCGGCGCATCGACATCACCATGGCCGTCGGCTCCGTTCATCAAACCGTCAGCGTCGCGGCGGACACGGCGGTCATCAACACCGAAGACGGCAAGGTCAAAGGCGACGTGCTGGTCTATCAGGAGATCCAGGATATGCCGCTCAATGGCCGCGATTTCACGGCGCTGGCTTTGACCGTGCCGGGAGTTACCACCAATGCGCAGGGCGGCAATGGGTCATTCGGAGCGATCAATGGGGCGCGCGCCGACACCACCAATTTCTTCGTAGATGGCTTTGACGACCGGATTCCGCGCGACGCCGCGCCGCAGTTTCATCCCAATATCGACGCCATGCAGGAGTTCAAGATGGAGACCTCCGGCTTCTCGGCTGAATACGGCAAGATGGCGGGTGGCATCCTGAATATGACCCTCCGCTCGGGCAGCAACGACTTTCATGGCGCGCTGTTCGAATACCTGCGCAACAACATCTTCGATGCACGTAATTTCTTCAGCGCGAGCAATCTGGGGCTGCACCAGGACCAGTTTGGCGGCGTGGTCGCGGGACCGCTGAATCTTCCGCACTATAAGGGCCGCGACCGGACATTCTTCATGGTCAGCGAGGAAAGCTACCGGCTGACATGGGGAGAGAACGCGTCCGGTGTGGTGCCGACAGCGGCGGAGCAGAGCGGCAACTTTTCCCAGGATTTCGGCAACAACGGAAAGCTGGTCTCACTCAAGAATCCGTTCTCGGCGAACGCGCCGTTCCCCGGTAATATTATTCCCACGAGCCTGATGAGTCCCGTCGGATTGAATATCGCGAAGTATTATCCCTTGCCGAACTATAACCAATCCGGGAATAACTACCAGTCCTACGCCGATAACATCGATAACTGGGACAGCATCGTGGTGAAAGGTGACGAACGGCTTACCGACAAAGATACCTTCTCGGTCAACTTCGGTAAACGCTTCGAGCGGAGCAACGCGCCGTTCAAAGCCAGCAACCTCGCCGAGTTCGGCAATACCTTACGCGACGACCGCGAACTGGGAGGGCTGACCTATACCCACATTTTTTCGCCGGGGCTGATTCTGGAAGCGCGCGGCGGAGTTAGCCGTGCGTCGGTACGACAGAATATTCTTCCCGATGGCGGCGACGGCGTGCCGGTGAATCACTTCCCCACCGCGCAGCAGTTAGGCATACAAGGTTCCACTACGAACCCCATGTTAGCCGGCTTCCCTCTCATCAAAGTGACCAATTATCTGTCGGTGGGATTCATCGCCAACCAACCTGACGAGTTCTTCGTCTCCGACATACAGGAAGGCGCGAAGATGACGTGGGTCAAGGCCAACCATATCGTGAAATGGGGCGCGGATTTCTCCCGCACGCGTTTCAACGAGCCTCATTACAATAATGCCCGCGGCACCGTGACGGCCAGCGGTTCCTGGACAGGTGACGCTTTCGCGGACGTCTTATTGGGCGTGGTCAACGCCTCCACCAACACTACCCGGACCGGGCAGAACTACATGCGCCAGACCGCTGATGGTTTCTTTTTCAATGACGACTGGAAAGTAACTCCGCGCCTCACGTTGAACCTGGGGATGCGTTACGAATTGGACCTGCCGGCGACGGATGCCTATGGGCGCATGGCTAACTTTATTCCGTCGATCGGGAGGATTATCGCGTCCAGCGTGGCGACCGTTCCCAACTTCACTCAACTGGTGCAGCAGGCGGGATTGACCAGCCTGTTCGGCGTGTCGTCAGCCTACGGGCTGCCAGGGTCGCTGGTGTATCCGGACTATAAACGCCTGGCTCCGCGTTTCGGGTTCGCCTGGCGTCCGCTCGATAATAACAAACTGGTGCTCCGCGGCGGCTACGGCATCTTTTACACCGGCGACGAGTTGAACGATGCGCGCCTGAATCTGGACGATAACTTCCCGTATGTGATCACCAACAGCTACGCGCGCGTCACCACCAATCCGAATGCGCTGACCTTGGCCAACCCCTGGCCGCAGTCGCTCGCGGTGTTCGGCGGTACCACTACGACCTACGCGTACCAACTGCGCGCCCCCGCCGGATATCTTCAAAGCTACAACCTCACAGTGGAACGGGAGGTATGGAAAGGCGCGGTCTTCGAAGCGGCTTACGTGGGATCGAAAGGCACGCACCTGAGCCGCGAATACAATCTGAATCAGCCATTCCGCTCCATCCCTTTCTATGAGCAGTTCGGAACCAATTTCCCAACCCTGTTTCCGCAACTTAGCACCATCACGGCTGCCGATTTCACCGCCAATTCCATTTACAGCGCGGGACAGTTCACGCTGCGCAAACGCGATAGCGGCGGCATCTTCTATTCGCTCAACTACACCTACAGCAAATCGATCGATGACTCGTCGCAGTATTCAGGCTCATCCGACGGCGGGTTCGCGGGAGCACTGGACCCGCGCAATCTGGGGCTGGAACGCGCCCGCTCGGATTGGGATCGCGGCCACATCGTGACGGCCGTGTTTTCCTATGCGCTGCCGGTGGGCCGCGGAAAACGCTGGCTGGCGGCGTCCAACCGATGGGTCAATGGCGCGCTCGGAGGCTGGCAGTTGGCCGGCAACATGATCTTCGAAACAGGCCAGCCGTTCACCATCGAGGATTCCAGCATCAACGCCAACATCGGCCAGTCCATCCGGCCCAACCGGATTGCCACCGGCTACGATTACACCGGCACGGGAACACGCGGTGTAGATTATCCGTGGTACTCGCCATCGGCCTTCGTTGCAACGCCGGCGTGCGCCAGCCAGACCAACTGTTCGCCCGACCAGTACGGGTTCCTGCCTTTCGCCGACGGCAACTCGGGTCGCAATATTCTGGATGGTCCCGGGAAACAGAACATCGATGTCAGCCTGATGAAGAACTGGAGGCTGGGCGAGAACGAACACAAGCGCGTGCAGTTCCGCTGGGAAGTGTTCAACATATTCAATCACGCGAACTTTCAATTGCCCGATCGAAATTTCAACGAAACGGCCGCCGGGTACATCAGTTCCACCCAGGCCAGCGGCAGCGGCGGACCGCGCATCATGCAGTTCGCCCTGCGCTACGAGTACTGACGCAATCGAACCTTATACTAAGGACTAACCTTGCCAGCTAACCCAAACATGCTTACGTCACGCCGCCACTGCCTCCACACCGGGCTGATGGCTTTGGGAGGGATTGCGCTTCGTGGCTCCGCCGCCACGCCCCAAAAAACCAATATCCTCTTCATCGCCGTGGACGATTTGCGGCCCGAACTCGCCTGCTACGGACGCGACTACATCCACAGTCCCAACATCGACCGGTTGGCGCGCCAGGGCATCGTTTTCGACCGCGCTTATTGCCAACAGGCGGTGTGCTCGCCGTCTCGTTCCAGTCTGCTCACCGGCACGCGCCCGGATACCACCCAAGTTTGGGACCTGGTCACCCACTTCCGCAAGGCGCTGCCCAACGTAGTGACCCTGCCGCAGCACTTCAAGCAGAACGGCTACTTCGTGCAGGGCATGGGAAAGATCTTTCATCCCGGCTATGACGATCCGCCCTCGTGGTCGGTGCCCTGGCAAACCGCCGACGCTCCGACCTACGCGAAGCTGAAGAGCCCCGACGTCAAGGATGAGGACCAGGTGAAGAGCAAGGGCGGACCCGCGTTTGAATCGGCCGACGTTGCGGACAACTTCTACAAAGACGGCATGGTGGCCGATCTGGCGGTCAAGACGCTGGGCGACCTCGCGAAAAGATCCGAGCCCTTTTTCTTCGCGGTGGGCTTCGCCAAACCGCATCTGCCGTTCGTCGCTCCCAGGAAATATTGGGATCTCTACGACCCCGCCAAAATCCAGCTCGCGCCCAATCCGTACCATCCCAAGGACGCGCCCGAATACGCTCTCGCGGGCACCAGCGAATTGCGCAACTATGTCGGCATTCCCTCGGAAGGTCCCATACCGGATCCGCTCGCCCGTCAACTCAAGCACGGCTACTACGCCGCGGTCAGCTATACCGACGCGCAGGTCGGCAAAGTGCTCGCCGAACTGGACCGGCTCGGATTGACCAAGAATACGATTATCATTCTCTGGGGCGATCACGGATGGAAGTTGGGTGAGCATGGTGAATGGGCGAAACACACCAACGTGGAGAACGACACCAACGCACCGCTCATTCTCTCCGTGCCGGGCATGAAAAATGTTGGCGGGCACTGCAACGCGCTGGTTGAGTTTGTGGATGTTTATCCCACGCTCAGCGACCTCGCCGGGCTGCCGTTGCCCGGGCATTTGGAGGGGACCAGTTTCAAACCGCTGCTCGATAATCCCAGCCGTCCCTGGAAGCCCGCGGCCTTCAGCCAGTACCCGCGCGGCAAGCGGCTGATGGGCTATTCCATGCGCACGGATCGCTATCGATTCACTATTTGGCTCGGCCGCGAAGACCACAGTCACGTCGACGCCATCGAAATCTACGATCACCAGGTCGATCCGCAGGAGAACGTCAATATCGCGAAACAGCCGGCCAATGCGCAACTGGTCAAGCAACTGATGGAGCAGTGGCGCAAAGGCTGGCGAGCCGCCAAACCGCCCGAATCGCGTTGAGCCTTGGCCGGAATCACGATTGCAGGAAGTCCGGGCGCCCGCCGTTTTCGCGCGGTCCGGTCCGATGAATATAAAATGAGGTCCTTATGAGACGCAGGGATTTTGTCAGAATCGCGACTGCCGGCATGGCCGGCGCGGGCAGTTGTTTTGCGGCGCCGCCGAAGCGTCCCAATATCATCGTCATGCTGGCGGACGATATGGGATTCAGCGACCTGGGCTGCTACGGCAGCGAGATCCCGACGCCGCATATCGACAGTCTGGCCGAATCCGGCGTACGATTCACGCATTTCCGCAACACTGCGCGCTGCTGCCCCAGCCGCACCAGCCTGCTCACCGGGCTCTACGCGCACCAGGCGGGAGTCGGCCACATGGTCAATCCGCGTCCTACGCTTCCCGGCTATCAAGGCGATCTCAATCGCAGTTGCTTGACTATCGCGCAGGTGTTGAAAAGCGCCGGCTACCAGACCATGATGAGCGGCAAATGGCACGTGACGCCGAACAACGGCGACAAGCACAACTGGCCCTTGCAACGCGGCTTCGACCGCTTTTTCGGCATCATCGCGGGCGGGGCCAGCTACTACCAGCCGTGGACGCTGACGCGCGACAATGAACCCATCCAACCCGAAGGAAAGGACTTTTATCTGACCGATGCGATCGGTCAAAACGCGGCAAAATTTATCGAAGACGCGGCGAAACGCCCTGAGCCTTTCTTTCTGTACACCGGGTTCACCTCGCCGCACTGGCCGCTACACGCCTTCGAAAGCGACATCGAGCGTCACCGCGGGCGTTACCGCGATGGTTGGGACGCTCTGCGCGAGGAACGCCACCAGCGCCAAATCAAGATGGGACTGGTCGACGCCAAATGGGGCATCACTCCGCGCGATTCAGAAGTCCCCGCCTGGAAGGATGCGCCGGACCGCGAATGGCAACAGCGGCGCATGGAAGTATACGCCGCACAGATCGACCGTATGGACCGCAATGTCGGAAATATTCTGGAGACCTTGCGGCGCACGGGCCGCGAGCAGGACACCGTGATTCTGTTTTTGTCGGATAACGGCGGCTGCGCGGAGAATCTGGCCGCCGGAAAACTGAATAACAACAGCCCCAAACAGGCGCGCGACGGACGCCCGATGCGTCCGGGCAACTCGCCCGCGATCATGCCGGGAGGCGAGGATACTTTTGCCAGCTACGGCATCGCCTGGGCCAACGCGTCGAATACGCCGTTCCGCCGTTACAAGCACTGGGTCCATGAAGGCGGCATTGCCACGCCGTTTATCGCACGCTGGGCGGTAGGGATCGAACGCCGGGGCGCGCTGACCCATGAAAGTGGCCACATCATCGACGTGATGGCCACCTGCGTCGACGTGGCTGGTGCGGCTTACCCGGAGAGCCATGACGGTGCGCCCATCCTTCCCATGGAAGGGCGAAGCGTGGCGCCGGCATTTCACGGGAAGAAAATCGTGCGCGACGACGCATTCTACTGGGAGCACGAAGGGAACCGCGCCATGATCGACGGAGACCACAAACTGGTCTCGCGCTACCCGGACCGCTGGGAGCTGTACAACCTGGAGGCCGATCGCTGTGAACTGCACGACCTCTCCAGCTCGGATTCATCGCGCCTCAATAGCATGACCAGCCGCTACGCCCGCTGGGCGAAGCGCTGCAACGTCCTGCCCTGGGACGAAGTGAAACAGGTCCCCGCAATGGACGCGGGCGGGTAATGTGCGATGACGTTGGAGAGTCGTTCACCACATCACCGTCGCGGCAAATTGTTCCCACTGGTAAGCCAGCGGTACGCGCGGCACCGGGACGTGCGACTAGCAGTCTACCCTGCTGCCAGAGGATGGTCACGTTATGATGGCCGCCGCCGGAACTGGCGCCGCCTTCTAACCAGCTGTAGCCATGTGTCGCGTCGATGCTGCAGTCCTGAACGCTGGTTCCCTGCGCTCCACGGCACCGCACACCGACCGCACCGGGGTTGCTCTCACCAAATCGGTAGTGCGCGGCGGCTACGGCATCTTCTATGCCAGCCCATTCGACGCCGGTGTGCCGAATGTGAACGCCCTGGGATTCAGCGCTTCCGCATCCTTGAACACGCCCGATAACGGCATCACTGCTCCCTTCAAGCTCAATCAAGCCGTGCCGGTCTCGCCCGCAGCTCCGGTGTTAAGCCCGTCCTTCGGCGCCGTTCCGGTAGGGGCGACGACTACCACTGCGGTGACCTATTTCGATCCCAGTCGCACCACCGGATACTCGCAACAGTGGAACCTCGGTATTCAGCGGCAACTGCCCGGCTCGATGACCCTGGAAGTGACGACTCTCGGTAACGTTTCCCATAAACTCTCGGTTTCCGCGATGCCCATCAATCAGATCCTGCCGTCCGTGCTGGGTCCCAAATGCGACACCCAGGTCTGCCGGCCGTATCCTCAGTTCACCAATGTTTCCATTCAAAACCCGATACTGGGAGACTCCCGTTACATAGCCGGTATGGTGCGGATCGAGAAGCGATTCTCCCACGGCTTGAACTTCGGTGTGAACTATACCTACTCCCAGTTTCTTTCCAATATTAACGACGTCGGGACATCGTTGGGGGCCAATAACGGCGGCCCTTTTTCCAACTACTACAATCGCCGGGCCGATTGGGGGCCTTTTCCGGACGATGTTCGTCAACGGGCGGTTTTCAATTGGGTGTACGAATTGCCCTTCGGGACCGGCAAGCGCTGGCTCGCCTCCAACCCCGTGCGCTATGTGGTCGGTGGATGGTCCATCGGCAGCGTCGCGACGTTGCAATCGGGACCGCCGATCACCATCGTTACCCAGACCAACAGCTGCCTTTGCAACTCGGCCGGATCGCAGCGTGCCAACGTTTCGACCAACCCCAATTTACCGTCGGGCCAGCGTAGCGTCGCTGAGTGGTTCGACACCGCCGCATTTAGCCAACCCGCGAATTTCACGTTTGGCGACGAGGGAGTCGGCAGTGTGCGCGCTCCAGGCTTGGTCAATGTCGATATGTCGGTCTTGTGCAACTTCCGCATCACGGAAAAAATCCGCGCGGAATTGCGCGGTGAGTTCTTCAACGCCTTGAACCACACCAACCTGAGTCTGCCGGGACAGACTTTCGGCTCGGCCGCTTTCGGCGTGATCAGCGCGTCGGGGCCGGCGCGCCAGATCGAGATCGGCGCGCGCGTGGTGTTCTAAGCCACCGGCTCCGGACAGCCAACCGCGCGGTCATGAGGTGAACGTGAAGCGTGTCTACCGGCTGTATGTGGAGGAGGGCCTACCGCGGCTTAACTCCCTCAGCTTCCAGTCTCGTCACTTCTCGCTAGACTGATGGCCATCGCGTCGCAAGGCCATCGTCCCCGTAACGATGGCCAGTTCCCATTTTGAACGATTGAGGTGAACTGCAATGATCAATCATTTACGCCCTGACTGGCGCACCCACCGACCCGTTGCAGTCGAAAGTGTGGGAGTGCTTCGGATGTAAACGCTGTTGCGCGGGCAGAAGTCGCTCCTCGTTAGCGAACGCTGAACTGCACCTGTCGCTGAAGCCCCCGGTCTCCATCGGACACCTCTAGCTTCAGCGTATAGTCGCCGGGTGCGAGAGAATTCAGCGGAACGAGCTTTCCAATCGTCACCTGATCGACAGACGCATTAGGAACGTTGGCGAGTTCTTCTGCCTGCTCCAATACCGGCTCTTCTCTTCCGCTGGGCATAATTTCGTAGCGGATATTCCCGCGCGGCTTTCGCTCCGATTCACCCGGGGTGAGATTGTAGATCTGCAAATACATACCCAACTTTTCATCCCGGGAAAACTGCCCGCTGACGCGCGGGCGAACCTTTAAATCGCCAATGGCAAACATCTCTCCTCCGACCTTCTTCAAAGGCAGTTTCTCCATCCTGCCGGCCAGGATCAGGCTACTGGTGGCCAGTTTCTCCGGATCGTAGCGCGGAACGTCCAGAGCGATCTCGTATTTATTCATGTTGCCCGAGACGGTGTCTTTGGCGACGATGTCGAGCTTATACCTGCCGGGCGCTAACGGCAGGGACTTCTGGTACACACTCTTCATTTGCGAATAGGACTGCAGCATTCCGGGCGGCACTTCAATCTGCAGCGGCGCTTCGAACGTGACAACTGTCCGGCGCGTCATGGTGTCGACGCGTCCCATTACGTCGACCACAGATTTCTGCATGCCGTCCTTCGACAGGAAACCGAGATCGCGGTTTTCGAACTGGACGGTCACGTTGGCAATCACCGAGAATCCCGTCACCCGCAGATAATCCACCTGTACCAGCATGGGAAGGGTATTAAAGGTGATACTGGTATTGACCAACTCCCGCTCCAGATCATTGAATTTCAGTTGCGGCGCTTTTTCGATGTTCGCCATCTTTTCAATATTGCCGAATTCGTCGAACGGAATTCCGCCAATCGATGGGCCGCAGGTGGTGCCGTTGGTGTTCTGGAATCGCGCAGCCTGCGTACTCATGCCGAGTTGCTCCGCATTCGTCGGCGCAGCGCCGGGAACACGATTCAACGCATCTTTTTCGCATGGATCGTAAGTCAGGTGATATTCGCCGGACATGGTAGTGTCCACGAATTCCAGCTCTACGTTGTCGCCAACGTTTTCGAGATGACGGTAGCGCCAGCGCTCGAAGGGGAACGCGGAACTGATGCCGCCTCCTTCTTCCGGCGTCCGCTGATACGTGCCGCCGGAAGGATGTGGTTCGATTTCATCCGGAGGACCAAATCGGATATAAACGCTTCCACGGTCGGTCTTCCATCCGGGAATGCCGGACGCGAAATGCTCGTTGGCGTACGCTATGCGCCGGTAATGCTCTTCCTTGTATTCATTCTCTGCGGTATCCGGCGTCGGATCGCGTCGCAGCCAAAACTGCTCCACGAACTGCTCGCGTTCTTCGTCATTGCCGAGTCGCTTGAATGCGGTTCGCTCCTCGTCGGTGATGATGTAGGCTACATCCTCATTCAGCCATCGGTCCCAGGCGGACTTTAGCTCCTTCTTAAGCTGCGCGTCCTTTCGTGCGCGTTCCCGCTCCGTGACAGCTTTGGAGATAGTTTCCGTTTGCTGCGCCAGCAAAAAGCCTAGCGCTGCGGTGAACATCATGCAGGCGACCCCTTTTGCGTTCATGGGCACTTCCCCCTTTGGGATCTGAGCACTTTGGACAGCAGGCTGGAGCGATAACGGGATCGGGAGCGTTATCTGGAGGTTACGGGTTATTCGCGCACGAGGAGTGAGGACCAGAGTGG
>Ga0326727_10022288_pt1 | contig 12269 bp, 11 predicted proteins | sample MB2enrmetagenome_FD_207643 | JGI IMG/M metagenome (GOLD analysis project Ga0326727, IMG submission 207643) | Lab enriched peat soil microbial communities from McLean, Ithaca, NY, United States - MB29MY | ecosystem: Environmental > Terrestrial > Soil > Wetlands > Peat | place: USA: New York... | reverse complement strand
TAGCGTGCCGCCGGCGGTCAGCGCGGCAGTTGCTTATCGGCGAAATCCAGGTACTGTTCCCAGTCGTAGGCGGTGACGTCGTGCTTGCCGGCGCGAATGTGATAGCCCACCGCGTTCATGATGGGCCGGTGGAGGGGCGGCATCTGGCTGGTTTCGAGGCCCTGCTTGCCAAAGAGGCGATAGACCGGGCCGGCGGCGACGGCGGCGAGAAACGAGCCGCGCGGATCGGCCCAGAGATCCTCGTCGGCGCTGGCAACGTAGACCGGACGGGGAGCGATCAGGGCGAGCAGCATGTGCTGGTCGAAGGGCAGCTCCTCCTCGCTGCCGTTGAAGCGCTTGTAGTTCTCGCAGAACCAATGAGGGAAGCGGGTATTGAGATCCTTAACCCTCTCGCCGAACTGGCGGCGGGCGAGGGCCGCGCCGCCGGCGCCGGAATCGTTGGAGATCGCGAGCGCGAAGCGCGGATCGCGGGCGGCCGCCCAGAGCGCCGCCTTGCCGAGGCGCGAATGCCCCATGAGGGCAACTCGCGAAGAGTCCACATCGGGGTCGGTCTGGAGGTAATCGAGGGCGCGGCTCAATCCCCAGGCCCAGGCCGCGATGGCTCCCCATCCGTCCGCCGCCGGGGCCGTCCGCCGCACGCCGTAGCGCAGGCCGCCGTTGAAGTCCGGCTCGATGTCGCAATAGTAGGCGGTGGCCAGGCCGTAGCCGCGCGCCAGAATCCGCTCGACCTGCCACTGGCCGGCCTTCGAACCCCTGGAATCCTCCTTGGCCGCTTGCTTCGTTTCGCCCACCCAGAAGTCGCCCAGCCGGATGCCCGGGTCGGCGGCGACGGTCTGGTTTCCGTCGAAGTTCAGCCCCAGGAAGACCGGCACGGGCTTGCGCGCCGCGGCGGGGAGATAGAGCAGCAGGTCCATCTTCGGCCCGTCTTTCGTCCCGAAAAAGTAGACGGTCACCTGCTTGCGAATGGCCAGGCCGCCTAGCGCGCCGCGGTCGATGGACGACACCTCGAATCGCAAGCCCTCGGGACGGCCGGGGCTGCGTCCGTACATGTTCCTCTCGAAGAGCTGGAGGATCTCGGGCCGCCGCTGTTTGATCCAGGTTTCGGCATCGCGAACCGGCTCGCCGCTTGAGAGCGTCAGCGGATCCGGCAGCGTGTATTTCGGGACCTTAGATTCGTCGTAGTTCACACCGGGACCCTCCGCCGCGATGGCCGGCCAGACTGCCAGCGCGGCCAACAGGATGCCGCATGGCGGGGCATTCATGGTTCCACCCTAGCATCCTCGGGCGAGGCTCCGCCGGAGCCGAACAACTGCTCGCGGATCGACCAGAGCGTCGTGCCGCTGCGGCTGAGCGCCAGGAATCCCAACCCCAGCAACGGCAGAGTGACGACCAGGAAGGCGACGAGGGAAAAGCCCGTCGCCTCCGTCTTGTGGACCCCGAACAGCAACAACCCCACCACGGTGAAGAACTGGAACGTGCCCACGTTGGCCGGAGCGTTGGGAACCGCCGTGCCCAGACGCACCACTAGAAAGACCGCCGCGCCGGCCCAAATCGAAAGCCCGATCCCGTAGGCCACGATAACGCACCAAAACGCTAAGGCCTGGAGCAACAGGAACAGGAACGACACGGCCAGCGCCCCATAGAAGGAGCGCGAGCGTCCAATGGCCTGCACGCCGTCCACCAGGGAATCGAACCAGCGCAGCAGCTTCGACCGGCGCGCGCGGCGCGGCTTCGCAGGCCGTTCGAGGAACACGAAGGCCGCGAACAGCGCGGTCACGATGAGCACCAGTTCGCCCAGCCGGTCGGCCTCCCGGTCCAGCGCCGGCGGGAGCGGAATGGCGATGGCCGTCACGCCGATGCCCGCCGCCAGCCAGAGGCAGTCGAAGAGCCGCTCGACGAAGACCGAGGGGAGCACGGCCAGCAGTTCGATGCCGGTCCAACGCGCCACCAGCCAGGCGCGCACCATCTCGCCCACACGGAACGGCAGCACCTCGTTGGTGAACAGGCCCGCATAGATGGCCTGCGAGGCGCGCGGGACCGAAATGGCGCCGACCGGCCTCAGCAGCAGTTGCCAGCGCCAGCCTTGGGCCACGTAGCTGAGGACCTGGCTGGCCGCCGCCAGCGCCACCCATCCCCAGCGCAGCCGGAGCACTTCCACCTCCAGGCGCCGCAGGTCGATGCCGCGCAGCACCCAGGCCAGGCAGGCCGCCGCCACGATCCAGGCCACGGCCTCTTTCCACCAGCCCGCGCGTTTGCTCGGCGGCATATCCATTTAGGATAGTTCGGTATTGACGCGAAGGCCAGCGGGACCGGCGGGCGCGATCCCGGTGGGCGCACGCCCACACCTAGCCAACGCCGGCGAGTCCCAACTCAAACGTATCCACCCAGCCACCCATCCGGCCGCCGAGCTGCCCACCCGGCTGGTGGAGGAAGCCGAGGAGAAAGAAGCGTTATGATGGCTGGTATGGAGCCGTTGCACATCAGCGAGGCGGAAACGATACGCGACATTGCCGCCATCCTGGAACGTGTCGAACGGGGCGCCGAGGTGATCGTCGAAAAGGACCGGCGTCCCGCGGTGGTCATGCGGCCCGCGCTCCGTCCGGGCCGGCTGCTGTCGGAATGCATCGCCCGGGCTGAATCCCGCGGCTCGACAGCGACCTTGGACGAAGGCTTCTCCAAGGACCTGGAAGAGATTATCGACAGCCGGCGAGAGTCGCTGGACGCCTCGCGATGGGACTGATTTTCGATTCCAGCGTGCTGATCGCAGCGGAGCGCAAAGGCGAGACGGTTCCGCAGTTCCTCCGGCAAGTGATCGCAGTGACGGGCGACCAGGAAACGGCCCTCTCCGCAGTCGCCCTGGTCGAGCTGGCGCATGGAATCTACCGCGCCAACACGGCGGCGATCCGCGCCCGGCGCGAGGCCTTCATTCAGGACTTATTGGCGGACGTTCCAGTCTATCCGCTCACGCAATCGATTGCCCTTTTGGCCGGAAGAATCGACGCCGGACAACAGTCCAAGGGCGTCAAGATTCCTTTCCAGGATTTGTTGATCGGAGTCACCGGGCTGCATCTGGGATACACGGTAGTGACCGGTAATCCGCGCCACTTTCAAATGGTCCCCGGCCTGACGGTTGTCGAGCTCTGATCGGCCGCGCTGCGGAGCCACCTCGAAGCCACTCCGGCCGCGGTCTTCCGAATTTACGGATGATGACTTACTTGAACGCGGCGAGGTTGGAGTAGGGCGACTTGCCGGCGGCGTTGCGGGCGGCTACGCGATAGAAGAACGGGCCGGCGCCCTTCACCGTGGTGTCGCGCCACAAGGCGGGCGGCTCCGCGGGCGGGAAAGCTTCCCACTGATCCTCGTAGCCGATCACGTCGGCCGAATCCACCACGGCGTCCGGAACGTTCTCCGCCACCACGGTCCAGGGCCCGGTTTCCGCGGGGGCCCGCTGGATGTCGTATCCCGAGGCTCCGGTCGATCCGCGCCAGCGCAGTTCGCGCAGCGGAGAGATGGGCAGCAGCACCGGAGCGAACTCCGGCGGCTTCAGCTCCGGCGGCGCCATACCGCGGATGCGGAAGGCGGCCTCGCGCAGCAGGGCGAGCACCGCTTGCTCGTCGTAGCCCGCGCCGGAGGCGAATCCCGGCCAGTGATAGGAGCTGTACACGGTTCCCGACTCGTTGTGGTAGTAGAAGCCGCCGTCCCGGCGGTGCGGCCGGAGTCCCCACAACAGGCCGCCGCTCACGTCGCTCCCGATCAGCGCCTCGACGAAACGCCGCAGCATGGGCGTATCGCTCATGCCGAATTCGTCGGCGATCAGCGGCTTCTTGCCTTGGAACGCCGCGGCATCCCGCTGGAGGGCGGCTGCGATATCGCCGCTGCCGCCTCGGAGCTGGTCCCAATACTGGTAGTAGTGCTCGCTCAGAATGTCGATGTCGCCGCTGGCCAGGTAGCGCGCGGCGTCGCCGCCGGCCGCGAGAAACAGGTGACGCTGGTCGATGGACTTGACGAACTTCGCGGTCTCCAGCGTCCATTCCGCGATGATGCGCTCGTTCTGCGGCTGGCCGCGATAGGGGAAGTAGCGCAGAGGCTCGTTGGCCGGCTGCCAGGCCAGAATCGCGGGGTCGTCTTTGTAAAGCAGCCCGCTCACGGTGTTCCGGCGGTTGAGAACGTCGCGGATCAGGCGATGGTAAGCCTCGCGGAGTTGCGGATCGGTGAAGAAGGTCTCGCCCGGCTTCCCGTAGAAGGCGGCGAACTCGTCGAAGCCGCGGATGTTCTTGAAGGAATGGCTGTCCAGGAACGGAACGATCAGGCGCACGCCGTACTCGTGGCACAGCGCGAGCAGCAGGTCGAGCGCGCGGAAGGCGGTCTCGTTATAGCGGCCATCGGGACCCAAGATGAACGCCGGCGCCCGATCGCGCGGACTCTGCACACTGAGCCCGAAGGTGCGGGTGGCCGTGGCGCCGATTTGGCGCAACGTCTCGAGCGAATCGCGAATCTCAAACTCGTCGGGGAAATGGTTGCCGAAATCGGGCAGCAACTGGGCCTCGTTGTAGAACAGGTCCGGCGTTGCCAGTCCAAGAAAGCGGAAGGGCGTCTCGCCTTCGAACAATCGGCCGCCCCGGCGCGTAACGAAGCCGTTCATTTTCCAACCCTCCTTACCCACGCTCTGCCCGGCCGGGATGAAATCGAAATAGGCCAGGTTATTGCCGCTGCTGTAGCGCAGCGTCAGCAACTGCGTCCCCTGAACCGGAAACTCGATCTCGCCGCAATCGGCCTTGTTCCAGATGTGCCAGTCGCCGGTGTCCATGGGGAGACGGCACTCGGCCGCGGGCTGGCCGTTGAGGGAGAACTTCACCGTATTCGCCGCCTTGGAGTACAGGGCCACGATGCGGTACTTGCCGGCCGCGCCGACATCCACCGTGTAATTGGTCCACTCGCCGTCGGCTTCCCAGCCGATGTAGAGCTGACGCTGGTCGGGCGAGTAGAAGTTGGGATGCGCGAAATCGGCCATCTGCTTGGTGTACGAGAGATCGACGCCCTCGTCTTCCCGGAAATGGCAGATCGCGGCCGGAACGCCGGGTTCGCAATGCCCGGGCTGGTAGTTCAACTCGCCGCTGCCATGATTCACGGGGTCCGTGTCGTGATAGGCGACGCCTTCGCCACCGCGGTCGTAGAGCGCGCACTGGAGGCGCCCGGGGATGGCCTGGGGCGAGGTGTACGGCCGGCCCTGGTAGCCCGGCGGCACGGCGGCCGCGGCCAGCCCAATCCACAGCGCCGGATACAACAGCCATCGTTTCATTCGCGCTCCTCCAGATCCATCCTACCAATCGGCCACACGGCGAAGCGCCTGTCGCACGAAGGGATTCCGCTATTCTGAAGAGTGCCCTACTTCCCCGCCCGCGTTTTGCCGTTGCTCGCCCTTGCCGTTTGCGCCACCGCGGCAGACCGGCGGGTCGCCATTACCATCGACGACCTTCCCCGCGGCGGCGATGGCGGCCCTCGAACTCTGGCTGGCGTCGAAGCAATGACGAAAGAGCTGCTGCGGCCTTTTCGCGAGCAGCGCATTCCCGTCATCGGGTTCGTCAACGAAGGCCGCCAAGTCGATTTTGGCCCCGATGGACTCCGCCAGATCCTCGATCTCTGGCTGGATTCGGGCGCCGAGCTGGGCAATCATTCCCGCTCCCACCTGAATATCAACAAGGTTCCTCTGAAGGAATATACCGCCGATATCCTGCTCGGCGAACCGGTCCTGCGGGCCGCGCTGGAAGCCCGCGGCAAGAAGCTGGAGTACTACCGGCATCCCTTTCTCTTCACCGGCCCCACGCCGGAGGTGAAGCGGCAACTGCAGCAGTTTTTGGACGCGCACGGTTATCGCGTCGCGCCGGTGACCCTGGACGACTCCGATTACGAGTTCGCGGCGCTCTACACACAGCCCCAATACACTCAGCGCGTCAGGAGCGAATACATCCCTTACATGGAGTCCATCGTCGCTTTCTTCGAGCAGCGCGCCGTGGAGGTGGTGGGCCGGGACATCCCGCAAATCCTGTTGATCCATGCCAGCCAGCTCAACGCCGACCTCATGCCGGACCTGCTGGCCATGTTCCGGCGGCGCGGTTACACGTTCGTCTCGCTTCGCGAAGCGCTCACCGACGGTGCCTATCGCCTGCCGGAGGAATACGCCGGCCCCGGCGGTTTCTCTTGGATTCACCGTTGGTCGATCACGAAAGGCATGGCGCCCAAAGGCGAGCCCGAGCCGCCCCAGTGGGTCGGAGAGGCCTGGGCGGCGCAATCGCGAAAGTAGGGCGGGCTAGGCGACCGGCTCGGCCTCGGCGACCTTGCGGGCGTGCTCGAAGAGGAACGTCAGGACCTTGTCGGTGCGGATGCGGCTGGCGATGCGGGGCAGCACGCCCTCTTTCTCCAGGCGGATGCGGACGGCGGCCACGGGCTCGCGGTCCTGTTTGGCGATGCGGAGCACTTCGCGGTCGACTTCCTCGTTGGTGGCGAAGATGCCCTCGGCGTCGGCGATCTTGCCGAGCAGCAGCGAGCCCTTCACTTCACGGGCGGCCTTGTCGCGCTGCGAGTTTTTCAGCTTCTCCCAGTCCAGCTTGAGCTTGGAGGCGTCGATGCCCTGCTCGGCGAGCAACTGCACCTGGCGCTCGATCTGGAAGTCGAGCTGGCGCTCGATGTAAGCCTCGGGGACGGGGAAGTCGTGCAAGTCCACCAGGACTTCGACCAGCTTGTTGCGCGCTTCCTGCTGGGCCAGGTACTGGCGCTCGCCGAAGATGCTGGTGTGGATGGCCCCGCGCAGCTCCTCCATGTTCCGGTAGTCGCCGAGGTCGCGTGCGAAATCGTCGTTAAACTCCGGCAGTTCCTTGCGGCGGATGCCCTTGAGGCGGGCGCGGAAGCGAACGGTTTTGCCGGCGAGTTTTTCCTGCCCATAGTCCTGGGGATAAGAGACCTCGAACTCCTTTTCCTCGCCGGGGGTCATGCCGAGCAGGTTCTCGCTGAATCCCGCCACCGTATCTTCGCCGCCGACGTGCAGCGTAACCTCATCCTGCTTGATGGGCGGGCCGGTGACGCCGGAGAGGCTCTCCAGCGAGACCAGCGCGTGGTCGCCCATAGCCACCGGGCGTGGATCCACGTTGATGTACTCCGCCTTCTGCTCGCGGATCTCCGCCAGCCGCTTGTCGACTTCTTCCTCGCCGACCTCAGGGTCCTGGTAGGGAACGGTGAGGTCCTTGTATTCCTTGAGCTCGATGGAGGGGGACACTTCGAAAGTGGCCTTGAAGCGCAGCGGCTGGCCGGCGGTCAGTTGGACGTCGGTCACGCTGGGAGTGCCGACTACGTGCAGGCCCTCCTCCTCGGCGCGCTTGTAAAAGTACTTGGGGAGGAGCTTCTCGATGACGTCGTGGCGGATGTCTTCGGCGTAGCGGCCGCGGATGAGGCCCAGCGGGACCTTGCCGGGGCGGAATCCGGGCAGCCGCACCTTGTTCTGAATGGAGGCGACCACCCGCTCCGTTTCGCGGTCGACTTCGGCCGCCGGGACGGTGATCTCGAGGGTGTGCTTGATATTCTGGGTGTCCGCCATGGCGCTCGTCTAGGTTCCCTCCGACCAGCTCGCCAGGTAGCGTTCCTGCTCGGGCGTGAGCCGGTCGATCTTGACTCCCATGGATTCCAGCTTCATGCGCGCCACCCGCTTATCCAGCTCCTCGGGGACGGCGTAAACGCGCCGCTCGAGCGAAGCGTGGTTCTTGACCAGGTACTCGACGGCCTGCGCCTGGTTGGCGAAGCTCATATCCATGACCGAAGCGGGGTGGCCCTCGGCGGCGGCAAGGTTGATGAGGCGGCCCTCCCCGAGCACGTAGATGCGGCGGCCGTCGCGCAGGGCGAACTCCTCGACGTACTCGCGCATGGGGCGGCGCGAGGAGGCCATCCGGCCCAGGGCTTCCAGATCGATCTCCACGTTGAAGTGGCCGGAGTTGCAGAGGATGGCCCCGCTCTTCAGCTTCTCGAAATGCTCTTTGGCGATGACGCTCTTGTTGCCGGTGAGGGTGACGAAAAGGTCGCCGATGACGGCGGCCTCGTTCATGGACATGACGCGGAAACCGTCCATGAGGGCCTCGATGGCTTTGGTGGGGTCGACCTCGGTGACGATGACGTTGGCTCCCATGCCGCGGGCGCGCATGGCGAAACCTCGGCCGCACCAGCCGTATCCGGCCACCACGACGTTGATGCCGGCCAGCAGGATGTTGGTGGCGCGGACGATTCCGTCGATGGTGCTCTGTCCGGTGCCGTAGCGGTTGTCGAAGAGGTGCTTGGTGAGGGCGTCGTTGATGGCGATCACGGGGTAGCGGAGCACTCCGTCCTTGGACATGGCCCGCAGGCGGATGACGCCGGTAGTGGTCTCCTCGGTGCCGCCCAGCACGCCGGAGAGCGCGTCCTGGCGCTTGGTGTGGAGCACGGTGACCAGGTCGCAGCCGTCGTCCATGGTGATCTGCGGCTGATGGTCGATGGCGGCCAGGATGTGGGAGTAGTAACTGTCGTTGTCCTCGCCCTTGATGGCGTAGACGGGAATGCCGTAGTCGCGCACCAGGGTGGCGGCCACGTCGTCCTGCGTGGAGAGGGGATTGGAGGCGCACAGCACCACGCTCGCCCCGCCGTCCCGCAAAGTGACCGCCAGGTTCGCGGTTTCGGTGGTGACGTGCAGGCAGGCCGCGATGCGGACGCCGGCCAGCGGCTGCGTTTTGATGAACTGCTTGCGGATGGTCTGCAGGACGGGCATGGACTGGAACGCCCATTCCGTGCGGCGCTTGCCCAATTCGGCCAGCGCGATGTCCTTAATGTCGCAGGCGACAGTGCTTTGCGTAGTGCCTGACATGGAGCCTCCTTATCGGGCCGCGGACGCTACCAGCCGCGCATCCTCGCGCAGCAGCTCCGCGATGGCGGTGGATTCCCAGGTGAACGATTCCTCGGTCCGGCCGAAGTGGCCGAAGGCGGCGCTGCGGCGGTAAATGGGACGGCGCAGCCGGAGATGCTCGATCATCCCCCGCGGAGTGAGCGGGAAATGGACGCGGATCAGCTCGACGATGCGCCGCTCGTCGAGGGCGGCGGTGCCAAACGTGTCCACCGAAACCGAGACCGGCTCGGCGACGCCGATGGCGTAGGCCAGTTGGACTTCGCAGCGCGTGGCCAGGCCGGCGGCCACTACGTTCTTGGCTACGTAGCGCGCCATGTAGCAGGCCGAGCGGTCGACCTTGGTCGGGTCCTTGCCGGAAAAGCAGCCGCCGCCGTGACGGCCCATGCCGCCGTAGGTATCCACGATGATCTTGCGGCCGGTGAGCCCGGTGTCGCCGTGCGGCCCGCCGATCACGAAGCGGCCGGTGGGATTGATGTGGTACTTGGTGGCGGCATCCACCATTTCGGTCGGAACGACCGCGTCGATGACGTGATGCCTGACGCCGGCGCGAACCTCCTCGATGGGGATGTCGGCGTGCTGCGTGGAAACGACGATGGCGTCGATGCGCCGCGGCTTGCCGTCCACGTACTCCACGCTGACCTGCGACTTGCCGTCCGGGCGCAGGAAATCCAGGAGTCCCGCCCGGCGCACTTCGCTCAAACGGCGCACCAGTTTGTGCGCCAGCATGATGGGCAGCGGCATCAGCTCCGGAGTTTCGTCGCAGGCGAAGCCGAACATCAGCCCCTGGTCTCCGGCGCCGCCGGTATCCACGCCCATGGCGATGTCGCCGGATTGGTGCTGCAGGACGTTGATCACGCCGCAGGTCCCGCTGTCGAAACCATAGCCGGCATCGTCGTAGCCGATTTCGCCGATGGTCGCGCGGGCGATCTTCTGGACGTCCAGCCGGCACTCCGGCCGGGTGGAGATCTCCCCGGCCACGATGCACAGCCCGGTGGTCACGAGCACCTCGCAGGCCACGCGGCCCATGGGGTCGTCTTGCATCACGGCGTCCAGAACGGCGTCCGAGACCTGGTCCGCGATCTTGTCGGGATGGCCTTCGGTCACCGATTCGGACGTAAAGATGAACTTGCGGGCGTCTGCCACTTGATTCTCCTCCTTTGACACAACCCAGCCTGGGTTCCTGCGAACAGAGATTTCCCGAGGAAAGCCGAAACCTCAAGTTTATCGGACCCGGCGGGGGGCGTCAAATCCAATGGGCGGTGCGCCGGCCCGTCCTTTTGTCTCTTTCAAAGCGGCCGTCGACTTGGCCCGCGCCATGTAAGCTGCGGCGATCTCGCCGCGGTTCGGCTCCCAAGCCTCAAGCATTCCGCGAATGAGACAAGCCGACAGAGCGCACACCAGTACCGCTCCGATGGAGAGAGGCCCTTCTGTCCGGCGATGCGAAAGCACCTTGCCGCGAAAGGCCGTGCCGCACTTCGAGTGAATACTCAAGCCCGCACTTCGATCTCTTTGGTTTCCGCCGGAGCCGAGATGGGAGCCTGCGACTGCCCGTCCATCATCAGGACGAACCACTCGCCGTCTCTCCAATACTCCAGCCTGAAACGAAGAGGATGAGACATCGTACGATTCCTCGTGGTGGAGGCGGCGGGAGTCGAACCCGCGTCCGAGAAAGTCCGCGATGGGAGCCTACGTGCGTATCCGATTCGATTTGTTCGGGCGCCGCCGTCGGAACCGGCAAGAGCGGCTGCGACCTAGTCCGGTCGATCTCGGCCTGGGGCTTCGGACCGGAGCCTTGCGCCTATCCCGCTGAATGACGCTCGCTAGCCGGCGGGCGGGCCCACCAACCGGAGCGGCCACCTAATTAATTAGGCGGCGTATGCAAACTGCGTATTGGCAGTTTTAAGTTTCCGATCGTTTTACGGGAGCTCGGAACCCGGCACGCCTCTGCACCACAGATACAATCCCGTCGAATCCGTTACGCCCCCTTTCGATTCCTATTCTACCAGATGGCCGGTTCCGATCCCGCGCCGCGCGGCTCAATACTCGGTTTTGTGGCGGGCAATGGGGGCCAGAACGGCCTTGGCGGCGCGCAGGTAATCGGCGGGCGCCAGCAGGATCTGCGCCCCGCGCACGCCGGCGGAGACCGAGACGATGTCGAAGGTCGCGATGCTCTGGTCGGCGAAAACCGGGAATTCGCGCTTCAGTCCCAGCGCCGTGACGCCGCCGCGCACGTATCCGGTGAGCGGCTGCACTTCCTTGAGCGTCACCAGTTCGATACGGCGGTCGCCCGTATGCCGCGCCAGCGCCCGTGGGTCGAGCTCGGCGTCGGCGGGGACCACGGCCAGGCAGACGCCGTTGCGGTCGCCGCGGGCTACCAGGGTCTTGAAGACCCGCTGTGCGGGAAGCCCGATCATGCTGGCCACCAGCTCCGCGTCCATGTGCTCGGAGTCCACATCGTATTCGCGCACCTGGTGCTGGATGCCGAGGCTCTCTAGCTGGCGGACGGCGTTGGTCTTCATGCTCCTAGAGATCATGTTACAGCAGGCGCAACGCGGGCGCTAGGCTTCGGCGCGCACCGGATTGCGCAACTGGCCCAGGCCCTGGACTTCCACCACCACTTCGTCGCCGGGCCGCAAATAGCGCGGCGGATGGCGCGCGAAGCCGACGCCGGCGGGCGTTCCCGTGGATACCACGTCGCCGGGCTCCAGAGTGAACACGCTCGACAGGAATTCGATCAACGCCGGAACCCCGAAGATCAGGTGGCGCGTGTTGGACGACTGCATGATCTCTCCGTTCAGGGTGAGCTTCACGTCCAGCGCGTGCGGATCGGCGATCTCGTCGGCGGTCGCAATCCAGGGGCCCATGGGCGCGAAGGTGTCGAAGGTCTTGCCCATGATCCACTGGCTGGTGGCCATCTGACAGTCCCGCGCGCTCACGTCGTTGAAATTGGTGTAGCCGAAAACGTGCTCCCTCCAGCGGCTGGCCGGAATGTAGCGTCCGCCGCGCCCCACCACAAAGGCCAGCTCGGCCTCGTAGTCCGGCTGTGCGGAGGACTTGGGCAGCAGGATCTGGGCCCCCGGCCCGATCGCGGCGGTGGGGAACTTCGCGAAGATGGTCGGAACCTTGGGCATCTCCAGGCCGGCCTCCCGCGCGTGGTCGGCGTAATTCAAGCCCACGCAGACGATCTTGGGCGGCCGGGGAAGAGGAGCCAGCAGAGTCGCGGAGGCCAGATCGAAGCGGGCGGAAAGGGGAGCTTCGGCCATCCAGGCGGCCACACAGGCCAGCGCCGCGCCGCCTCCCGCGATCACGCCGAGCAGATCCGGGAAGCCCGCCGGGCCCAGCCCGATCACCC
>Ga0326727_10022284_pt1 | contig 12270 bp, 8 predicted proteins | sample MB2enrmetagenome_FD_207643 | JGI IMG/M metagenome (GOLD analysis project Ga0326727, IMG submission 207643) | Lab enriched peat soil microbial communities from McLean, Ithaca, NY, United States - MB29MY | ecosystem: Environmental > Terrestrial > Soil > Wetlands > Peat | place: USA: New York... | reverse complement strand
CCGGGCGCAGTGCCCGACTTGTCCGGTTGCCCGCTTCATTGATGACCACGTTTATTCTCGAAAGGGGAAGGAGGTAACGACGGTCGAGTGAATCGAGAATTTCAGGTCAAGTTGAAAAACTCAAGATGGCTATCATCGTCGATTCCTTGCGATAGCCGTAATTATCTTTATCAAGGCTAAAAGTTAAGTGACAATTCGACTTGCCATTGAGAGAAATCTTATTGGAGAAAGATATGTCATGGAAAAATCTGAAACAACCATCCGAGCAGGAACTCAGCATCGGTTTTTACTCACCACGTATGCCATGCCACGGTTTGGGTTCTCGCTAGTCCTTTCTCTTCAATCATACGTGACCTTTTTCATATACACGCAAGTGTTCAACCTTCCTGGCATCCTCACTGGTATTTGTTCATTCGTCGGATACCTGGCCATAGCCGCGGCTCAATTCTCGATGGGAACTATTTCCGACAGGACCAATACGAGATGGGGCAGGAGGCGCCCGTATGTTATTTTTGGCTCGCCATTCTTGCTCCTGAGTTTTTTCATGCTTTTCACGCCCCCGTTATTTCTAGGTAGCAGTCCTGCTACCATCGTTCTATTCGTGTGGATGCTGGCTTGGAATTCCGGGTTCGAAATCTTCTACGGGGTCACCACGACTCCGTACCAAGCAATGCTACCGGAAATTACCGAGGTAGGGGAACGCCCGCGCGCTTCCCAGCTCCAGAACATCTGGGGCTTGTTGGGATCAGCAGCTGGTCTTGTCCTGACGTTTGTGGGGGTTACAGCCTTCACGGCAACCATCGTGGAAACCGGCCAGCTCAACATACCCTTTCTCCTGATTTTCTTGGTGAGTGCTATTGTTACTGGGTGCTTCCTGTACTTTTTCGTCTGGAAAATGCCTCGGGAGCAACCCAAATGGGGCTCTCATGAAAGCATCATGAGCAACTTGAGGGAAGCAATTCGGAACAAGAATTTCCTGCGGGTTACCATCTTCCAAGGAATAGCCTCCCTCGTCCCGACTTCCTCGCTGGCCTTGGGATTCGTCTCGGATGTCCTCCATTTTAATACCCTCTTCTATGTCCTGACCGCCCTCGTTCTGCTTTTCGCCGTGCTTATATTCTACACGGTATGGCGCAAATTCATAGAAAGACGTGGAAAAAAATGGACCCTGCAAATAATATTGCTATTCGGAATGATCATTTTCCCCCTGTCGCTTATAGGCCTCGCACAGAACGCCGGCGGGAGCATTTTGAAAATATCAGGCATCGTTTTCGTTGCACTTGTCGCTATCTTCATAGCGGGCTGGTCACTCTTTCCCTACATCCTATATGCTGACCTGACCGAGGACGATGCACGCCGCACCAAAAATTTCAAGGCAGGTGTTTACACCGGCTTTCCCTCAATTCCCTTGAACATTTTCCAAGGTGTCTCTATCTTCATTACCGGAGCTCTTGATACCTATTTGCCTACTTTCTTGCCCGCCACCGCAACAACGGGTTCCGTGTCGTGGTATTACATTGTTTGGGGCCCGCTGGCAACCGTGTATCTTCTCATTGCCATACTCTACCTCCACAAGAAGGTCGTGCTGGACTTTACATGGGAGAAAGAAGCAAACGCTCCTGGAATGCGGCTTGAATCCATTATAACCGGTGGAGAAAGTGATGGTGCCATCACGTCCGTGACCGACATCCTGAATGCACGCATGCAAACTGCTTCGCAAATGATCGAGAATAAAGACTACGATAACGCCCTAGCAACACTCGACAATATCAGGAAGGACGCAGAGTACGAAAATCTAACGGGCATCGCAGAAGATGCAAATGACCGGATCGATTTTATTCGGAAATTATTGCGAGATGGTCAGTAGGCGGTCAAGGAAAAAAGATTCTTATAGGTAACAGAATTTTTTTAACTTTTTTTTCGCATTAATCTGATCTGCTTTAAGCTACAAATAATTTTTTAATGATCCTCGTTCTTTCTTCATTGCGGGGCTCGTTATTTTATTTTAACGAATGAAACACGAATAGCACGCCGATGATCAGCAATATCGGTGTTAGAATGTATCGGATAGGGTCGAAGGTCATGAATGACTAGAGGGCGTTCATGTCGAAGCCCGGCAGCCGGAAGCCCGGCGGCCCTATTCACGAAGAAGATACTGAATCAACCATCAATACTTCGCAAGCAAGTGTTTTATATAGCGTGAAGGATTGGTCCTAAACATGAGGAGGTTCCCCGTCGCCGTCACCATCCCTGTTACGGCTGCAAAAATTGCCAGTGGCGAGATCAAGACCGTGCTGGATGCCATCGCTCCGACTGGAGCACAATTCGTGGAATTCCGGATCGATTACGATGCAGATCCGCAATCCCTTGACTTGGACGAGCTCATCTACGAGTCCACGCAGGCTGGCTTCGAGACCATCCTGACATGCCGCATGAAGGCGGAAGGTGGCCAGTACCAACCAGCAAGCGATGACGAGCATTCCGCCATCCTCGATCGGATGATCTCCGCTAAACCCGAGTACATCGACGTTGAGCTCGCGACGACGCCTGCAATCTTGCAGGATATTGCGGGAATCTGCGCCGAGCTGGATGTCGCCATCATCCTCTCACAACACGATTGGGAGGGTACGCCGGCACTCGGCGATGTCGAGGCGTACGCGGGGAGCACGATCAAGGTCGTCGAGGACTTGGAGGTTCTTGACAAGGACCGGATCGTGGTCAAGAATGTTTTCACGGCGAACCAGATCTCGGACAACCTGTTTCCCCTCGCGTTCACCGCACAACTCGGCCGCGAGGATTACAAGACCATCTCGTTCTGCATGGGCGTGGATGGACAACTATCACGCGTGCTAAGCGTGATCCCACGCGAGTGCCAAGGTTGCACGTCCGAGATGACCTACGCTTACTGCGACGAGCCGACTGCGCCGGGCCAGATCGAGGTCGGCACGATGACATCCCTGCTCTCGCAGTTTCTTGATTGAAAAATAAGAGTAGCTCGTGGAGCTTTAATTGAAGCCTTTGAAGATCTTGAACGGATTCGGGCTTCCTTCTTTTACAGCCCCCCTGATGCGCTGGGAAACGGCCATGTACTCTTCCTTGAACCGGTTGTAGATGCCCACGACAGTAGGGTCGGGAACGAAGCGCCTCCCCTCGTCGACCTGAACGAATGGATCAGCTATCTCCTCGATCGGTGCGGTCTCGGACCACGACCACGCGGCGTGCAGGGCGGCTCCCAAGGCAGCGCCCTCGCCGAGCACCGGCACGACCTCGCAGTTAAAAATGTTGGCAATGGCCTCACGCCAGACCCTTGACTTGGACATGCCGCCCGTCAGGCGGATCTCGGCCGCCTTGACCGGGAGCTTCACGAATCCCTCGTAGAGATTCATTACGTGGCCCTCGAGCACGGCCCGGCACAGGATCTCCTCGGTAAAATCGCCGAGTTCGAAGCCGAAATACACGGGCGCGGCCTCGGGAAGGTCGGGCGTGCGCTCGCCCTCGTACCATGGGCAGAGCAACCGGCCCCGGTTGCCTGGTTCGGTCCGGCTAATTGTATCCTCGAAACTGGCATGGTCGAGGCCGAATTGCTTGAGGGCGGCCTCGTACCCGTTCGCCAGGTTGGAGATGCACAGCAGCGGGAGGTAATTCCCGGTGGCATCGCAAAACGACGCGATCTCGCCTTCCGGGTCGACGTACGGCGTTTTCATGAAGCTGTACGCGGTTCCGCTGGTGCCCAAGGAAACGGTCACGACCCCTTCCCTGTAGTTGCCCGTCCCGATCGCGCCCATCATGTTGTCGCCGGAGCCGGAGGCAACCATGCAGGAGGAAGAGAACCCGTACTTGCTCACGAATTCGGCGCCGATAGGGCCAAGCATCTCTCTGGAGGGCTTCACCGGCGGCAGCTTGGCCTGGAGGTCCGGCGAGATGGCATCGATGACGCTCGTGGCCCAGTCACGCTTGGAGGGGTCCCAGATGGCCGAGCCCGAGACATCCCCCGGCTCCATCGCCGCGATTCCGCCGTCCTTTCCGTCGGTCAGGATCCAGTTGATGTAGTTGTGGACGAGGAACACGGTCGCCGTGTTCGCAAACGCATCCGGTTCGTGCCGAACCATGTGGAAGATCTTTGCGGCCGTGTAGCCGGTGCGTTGCGTGTTGCTTATCTCGCCGATCATGGCCTGCATACCGCCGATGGACTCGGTAAGCAAGGCACATTCTTCGCCCGTGGAAAAATCGTTCCAAAGTTTCGAATAGGGCCTTGAAAGTTCCCCATCGGTAGTCAAGGTAACGAGACCGTGCTGCTGGCCCGAGACCGATACGGCGCGTATCTCCCCGATGCCGGGGAAGGATCCTGCCAGCCGTCCGAAGAGCACGTGGATGGCCTCGACCCACATGTTCGGGTCGGACTCGGACACGCCGAATCCTGCATCCCTTCGCACGCCGTTCTCCGTGCCATATTGGAGGTCCCTATCATAATTTATCGCATCCGACAGGATAACAGTCTTGTTGTCAAGATCAATGACGACCATCTTGCAGCCTTGAGTGGACACGTCCAAGCCGAGAAAATAGTCTGTCATTGTTTTTCACGCGATCCGCCACGGGTTTTCTCCGTGGCCGTGATGTTGATTGAGAAAAATTCCTTGTGATTAAAGCAAAACTGGCTCCCTTCGGGAGCCAAGGTTGATGCCTCTATGTTATCGTTTTCCGCTTCTTGCGTCGTTATTCCTTTTCGGCGTGCAGCTCCTTGAAATACAAGGACATGAATCAATGAATCAACGTCGTTAGGCGCGAGGCGCCCTGCCACCTCCCGTTTTCTTGCCTGACAGACAACTATTCGTTTTTTCTCGATTTAAATAGCATCGTGAACATCAAAGGGAATATCATAGTACACGAACCATCGTGGCATTATGAGTAAACATAAAAAAAGCTATTACCTCGATAAAGTCGAGCAACTGGAAAAACCACTCAAGGAACATTTACGAAAGCTAGAAGAAGCAAAGAAAGCCGGTGGTTACACTTCAAGCATTGAAAAAGAAATTCATGCTTGGAGACTGAGAAAGGATAAATTGGCAGGTCGAACATGATGATCGTTGACACGGTAAAGGAATTGGACGGGTTGTATGCAATATACAAATCCTTGCTGGAGAAAGAGTTTCAAAGCATCGATGCCATGCTTGCAGCACCTGATCTTGAAACGAAAAAACCGTTAGCAAAGCAAGCGCGTCTTTATTCCGAACAAGCAAGCAAGGTTGCCAAGACGATTAAGGACATCGAAGATTGCCAAGATTGAACTACCACGTCCTAACGGGCATGGATTCTTCTTTCCCGGACCATTGCTAGCGAATTTGCTGGTCTTGTATGATCTCCAGAAGCGTGAATTCCCACCGTTCCAGCGGTAACGTCATTGTTCATGACCGTGATGTTGTTCTCGCGGAGAATGCGATACCACTTTAGATCCTGTTATCTATCTCCGCGCAGGGTCGCGATCGCCTGCCCGTAATCGGCTTCCTTGAACACGTACGAGCCGGAGACGAGCACGTCGGCCCCGGCGTCTCGCGCTTGGACCGCCGTGCTGGCATTGATGCCACCGTCGACCTCGATCAGGAAATGATACGTGTTCGGGTCTTCATCACGCATTGCCTTGAGGGCCTCGATCTTCGGGAGCACCCCGGGCATGAAGGCCTGCCCGCTCGCGCCCGGGGATACGGTCATGACGAGCACGACGTCGACGGTGCCAAGCCATTGCTGGATGGCCTCGACAGGGGTTTCGGGTTTGATCGAAATGCCACTCTTGACGTTGTTGCTCGCGAGGGTCTCGAACATGGTGCCGAGATCGCCGGACACTTCCTGGTGGACCGTGATCAGGTTCGCCCCTGCCTTGATAAACTCCTCGAGCATGCTCTCGGGGTTGTCGACCATCAGGTGGGCGTCAAACTGCAGGGTCGTCCGCGGGCGCAATTTCGCGACAACCGGTGGGCCAATCGTGAGGTTCGGCACGAAATGGCCGTCCATGACATCAATATGTACCCAGTCGGCACCGGCGGATTCCAGCGCCGCCAGTTCCTCGCCGAGTCGGCTGAAATCAGCGGATAGAATGGAGGGGGCAATCAACATAATATTGTCAATTCTTCTCCAAACCAAATAAATCATGCATGGCAAATTTCAAGAGGTAGCGTGGCTCTTTCAGGACCGACTGTTCGCCCCCGCCGAGAAGATCTCGTCTCTTTGAAGCAAGAAAAAGCAGTCAAAAAAAAACAGGCCCTTTCTTCTACCGTGATTGGTGAATCATCGACCCACTATAAACGCGTGAGCGCCATGCCTCCCGCAAAGGTGCCGTGAGGTCGTTTGGACCACGGATAGTCCATTTCCAGTCCCCAATCGGGCCGTCGTTGGTCTGGCGCGAGTGGGTGGCTGTGGTAGGCGGCACCCGTGGCGGCCATGATCGCCGCCACACGTGGAAGGGCAACGCGGCCGCTTCGAAAGGACTCATGCTTCTCGGGGCTTTGGGAATGCATAGCTGGCTGGAACGTGCCCGTGATGAAATACATCAAGGCCAAGGCCATGAACACGACCAGGAGCAGAAACGCTGCCGCATGGTCGGTCTGACCCACGAGTGCGGAGAGCACCTGCATGCCCGCGTAGCCCGCACCCGAAGCGCTCTCGTAGACCGCCGCGTGCTTGCTGGACCTATCGCTTGCGACCCGGTCGAGCACCACGCGAGCAGTGAAGCCGTAGATCAGACCCGCGGTGAAACCCACGAACACAACGCCCGCGAGCACCATCCCGATCGTTGGGAAGACCACGACCAAGAACGTGAAGAGCAGGCTTGCCCCGATGCCCGCCACTGCCGCACGATACCGGCCACCGGCCGCCGCGTGGCTGCTCCACCAGACCGCGAGCACCTGCGCCACCTGCTGGAAGAGGCTCGCATAGTAGACCCATGCCGACGACGCGCCGGCCCCGTACAGGATGAAGGGAAAGTAGAAGTTGTAGGTCCCCTTCATCACCTGGTAGACGAGCTCGCCAACGATCACGAAGGCCATGGATGTCATGATGATGGGCATGGGCCGGCTCGACTCCAAGGGCTTGGTGCGTTGGTTGAAGGAGCCCTCGACACGGTCCTTCGCTTCTTTCCCGCCCTTCCGCTGGCCGAGCTTTTCCATCACGGGGATGGTGACGGCGATGGCGAGCGGGATCTCGATCATGGCGAACTCGATGCTCAGCAGCATGATCGCGTAATTTGAGAAGCCCTGTGCCACGAGGCCGGCACCGAACAACTCGCCCGCGATCGCCCCGACGTTCCAGCTAAGGCCGTAGACACGAAAAGCCTTGTCCTTTTCCCCTTCAGGAAGCGAGGATTGGATCGCTGCCACGGCCACGTCCATCGCTGCCCAGAACGTGCTGGCGAGCATGCCATCGATGACGTACGCGACCAGCAGGACGATCGGTGCCAGGGTGAAGGCTGTCACGAGCGAGTACATGCTGGTGACGACGATGATGGTGACCAGGACCTTCTTCGGGCCTGCCTTGGACACGAACCGGTTGAACACCGCTGGGCCGATCATGTAGGCGATCGAGTTGATCGCATCGATCAAGCCGATGTACAGCACGGTGTAATGCAACTTGAATATCAGGATGTTGGGAAGGGCTATACTATACATCGCACCGAAGAGGACCTCGAGAAAGCTGATAGTGGACACTGGTACGTCGAACGCGATTCCTCGGGTTGCGCCCTTGGAACCCTGATAGTACATCTCTCGTACCTGAGCCATGTGAATTACCTCCATCGCGAACAGCGCGTGCACGCGCGCGTTGCTGGAACACGCCACCCGCTTGATGGGGCCTTCCAGCGGTGCTTGGCATTGCTGCAGGCGTTTGTGGTTGTCTCGTTTTTGGTCCTTCTTTACCGGTGATTGAGATCGTGCAAGGCCGTGGATTCTTACCAGCCTTGTTTGGATAACTATGTTTCCGATTGCACTTCAAAATATTCTATCCGGGGAGGAGATATAAGTTTTGCTGAAATTGCGCACGTGATCCTCGATCGAGCTGCTTTTCTCCGATATCCCGTCTCAATTAAATCCTGCACAAACTGAACACGCGCTGTCGGTTCACCTGATCCCGTGAAGCTTCGCGTGACGGTGCACGTGATTGCGTGCGATCCTTTGTCAGGATGGTGCATCGCGAGAAATCAGCGAGGGGGATAATCGCACGGGAAATGAATCTAGAACGAGATTGGAGGATTGATCGGGGCGTGGTATTGCCAATCGTGCGTGTTGTTTGCAAGCGGGGAAAAATCTAATCGGATCATGTAACCAGACATTTATTGCAAAGAGTAAACGAGTAGTGACCTCGCCCTTCCCAAGCACGCCACTGTCTTACGAATGGCCAGAGATCACGGAAAAAGAATCATGCCTAACGGGATCACGTGCGAGAGCAAAAATTCAGGGAAAAATGCCGAGCAATTCTTGGCTCGTTTCAGACGCTCGTTTCCGCGACTCTCTTGGCAGTGTTTCGCATCTCGACGAAGGCGAGATCCATACGCGTGAAGTTGTTTAGCACGCACACGAGGATGAAATCCATCCCGGCATCCATGATAATGAACTTGCCCTCGTTTCCCTGGATGATGCACACGTCAAGCGTGCCCTTTTTCAATTCTACGAGCACGTTTTCGCTAGTCGATAGTAGGATTGCGGCCATTGCCGCAATGTGCATTTCAGAGATATCGGATCCTAGATCGCTGGCGACGATGAGGCCCTCCTTCGAAACGACGGCGCTTGCGTCTATACCCTCAACCTTGTTGCGCAAATCCTTCAGGCATAAACTCAGCATGGAGTCACTAATGGGTAATCTCCTCGTTAGAACCGTGGTATAGTAATAGAGTATGTCAATAACTAATTAAAGATTTTTCGTTGGAACATAACTGCCACACGTGACGCGGGAAGGCGTTCGACCTTGCTCGGAGTCGGTCCGATCGAGCGGTTGCCCGCGTGGCAGGCACGATTATCGATTTGGGAATTGATTGGACCGAATGTCGGAAGAGTTTTTTTTTCTCGAGACGCACGTGAACACGACGAACGGGTGCCTGCGCATGCGTCTCCAGCGACCACCGATTCTTGGCGACATCGCGCACGAGCTGGCAAAGGCTAACGCCACGCAAAAAGCCATGCTCTTTAACTTTTTTGCCGGAAATCACAGTGAAAAAAACGGTAACATCGATCTGCTCGCCATTGTCAAGACTATCAAGAAATTGGTGCAATTGTTCGTTGAAGTGGGGTGATTCCTGTCTGATCCAAGCAATCTTATTCCGATTTCATTTCTAATCTTATAATGTTCTCCGAAGTGAAGAATTGGTTAAAAAAAAGAAGATATATTGAAGAGAAAGTATTTACTTGAGAATCCAGCCGCGTGGTGATTGGCCCTTGAAGACGATCCTGCCCGCCAAGCGGATGTTCTCGAACGCAAGGTCGGCTTGGAACGTCGTGTGCCCGGCCTGGACCAAGCGCTGCACCGCGTCCTTTTTCGAGGCAATGGGGTTGGTTTGCTGCTCGAAAAGCGCGACAAGCGCATCCTCGACGACCTTGATGTCTGGATTTTCGCCAGTGGGCTCGTGTGCCGTTTCGGTGCTTGGAGGGTTGGCTACAGGGCCGGCGAGAGGCTCAGCGGTCTCGGGGGTCGCCTCTTCGGCTGCTTCCTCGGTGGGGCCCGTTTCGGCCTCGGCCTCGCCCTCGCCCTCGCCTTCCTGGGCGGGTTCCCCGGGAAGCTCACCCGCGGGTCCTTCTGGCTCGATCGTTGCCTCGGCCGCCTGCACCGGGAGCGCCTGGTACTCGGGTAGCGTCTTCTTGCTAGGCAGGGCCGCCATGCCGGCTTGAGGCTTTTTGCCGGTCGGTTTGCCCGTCTTCTTCTTCCTCCCGCTCGCCGCAACCGCCGCGACGATGCCTATCAGGGCGGCCAACAGGACGATGATCGTGACGATCCGCTCCGGCGTGAACCCGGGCTTGTTCGGTGCCTTGATGGATACCGTGAACGTGCTGGCCACCGCGCCGCCTGAAAGGGGCCGCCCGGTTACTGCCTCGGTACCGGTCCAGTTGAACGAAAGCGTGACTGTCGCCGACGAGGCACTGGCCAGGACCGTGATGTTTATGTCCTCATTTACACTCCCGCCGGCGGGAACGTTCACCACGGCGGCCGTCGCAACGGATAGGCCAGCATACGTGCCGTCCGTGATAGACACGCTCACGTTATACGCGGGGGTGCTGCCCGTGTTGTTCAGCGTGACTCGCAGGATGAAACTGGTGCCGGGGGTGTAGGTGCCGTTGCCGTTCATAACCTGGATGCTCGCGATTTGCACCGCCGCACCTGCCCTGATGCTCACGCTGGCCGAAAGCAGCCCTTGATCGCCGCTAATGGCGCGTCCCGAGAACGCCTCCGACCCGGCAAACGTTGCACCGATCGAGACGTTCGCATCGGGACTCGATAGCGAGGCCATCACGAGGAAATCGATGGTGCCCGTGCGGCTAGCTTGGAGCACGATCGTGGCCGACTCGTTCGTCGAGAAAACGAGTGCCCCGTCAAAGGTGAGCGCGGCCGTCAAGTTGTTGACCGCCGTCCCGCCAGAATCAAGGAATCCCAGTTGCACCACGAATTGCTGGCCCGCGATGTAGGTCCCGTTGCCTGTCAGGGCGACCAAGCTCGTGATGGCCACGCTGGCCTGGATCTGGATGGCGATGCCGAGCGTGCTGGGACCCGCCGTCAAGGCCCGGCCCGAGATCTCCTCGGTGGCCGCTGCGGATGCGCTAATGGTGACGTTGCCTGCCGTGGCAGAGGTGCTGGCGGTGATCGCAAAATCGATGAACCCGAACGAACCACCCAAGATACTTGCCACGCTTGACGAGTTTGCCGACAGGAAGGAATACCCGTCGAAGGACAACGCGACCGTGAGACCCGTGGCCGTCGCGCCACCTGTATTCGATATCGAAACGCGGACGGCGAATTGCATGCCTGCCACGTACGTCCCGATCCCGCTTATCGCGCTAACCGAAGTTATGTTTAGGACCGCGGGCGCTTTGATGGTCACGACGACCGTGTTCGTCGCAACCGCTGTCGCGTTGCCCGAGATCTGGTTGTTGCCCGTTACCGTTGCCAATACATTGCACGACGCGATCGCCGCAGCACTCGCCGTCAACGTCACCGGGATGGAGACGTTCGCGGTGCCAGTGGTCGACAGGATCGAGATCGGCGAGGACGCAACAGCGGTCAGGCCGGTATACCCGCCGGCGTTGAAGGTCAGCGTCACCACGACGTTCACTGCCTTCGCACCGCCCGTGTTCGATACGAACGCGTAGAAGGTGAATGCCTTGTACGACGCAGCCGAACTCACGTATGTGTTGTTCCCGTTCGTCGGGTGCAGCGTGGCCGTCACCGTGAGCGCCGCCGTCGAGAGGATCACGACAGCATCCGTGCCAGTATTGCTCACTGCAATGCCAGAATACTGCTCAGCACCGAGCGCCATCGCCGTGATCGTCACCGAGGCGATCGCCGCAGCATTCGCCAGGAGCGTCACCGGGATGGAGATGTTCTGGGGAGTTCCCACCGCGACAGTAACCGCGGTGGATGCAACCGCAGACAATCCAGTGTAGCTGTTGCTGTAGGTCAGCGTCACCACCACGCCTGTTGCACTTGCACCACCCGCCGCGGCCGTGTCTGTCACGAGCGCATACAAGTTGAATGCCTTGTACGCCGCAGTCGAACTCACGTAGGTGCTGTTCCCGTTCGTCGGGTGCACCGTGACTGAGACCGAGAGCGCCGCCGAGGCGATGGTCGTGATGGCTATGGACGCCGAATGCACCGTCGTCGTCCCCGTGGCATCCACCCGGATGTTCGCGGACGCAGATGCCGCTGCCGTCAAGGAAAACGAGAAATACTCCTCGAAATTCGCGCCGGCGTTAACGATGAGTGGGCCGTACGTGGCGTTGGCAGCGTTGAAGCCTGTTGCGCCTTCGTAATCCATGGCGAACGTTTCCGACGGGTAGTCCGTCTCTCCCGGGTTCGTTACCACGATGTGCACGATGACCGTCTGGTCGCGCGGGAATGTTGTCTGGCCGTCCTGCATGTTTATCCCAATACTAAACGGCGTTTCGGTCGCGACTATGGTGGTCGTCGTGTTCGAGGTGATCGTGATGTTCCTCCCAGAGATGGCCTCCAAGCCCGAAAACCACGCGCCGATGATGATTTGCGTGGCGTTCGGGGTAGTCGCGGAAAGCAGGAACTGGATCTGGA